>MDTB01106931.1_pt1 | contig 193837 bp, 180 predicted proteins | sample 811161 | NCBI WGS metagenome assembly MDTB01 (sample SAMN05326650, study PRJNA326480) | marine metagenome | isolation source: seawater | place: Mediterranean Sea | collected 2009
ATAAAACAGGCCTGAGATGGACTGAGTGACTCACACAGACTCATCTAGACCACTCAAATATCCATGAAGTCTGAAAACAGAGATGACTCTGTATGACTCTTAAAATGGATTCTAGAGGCTATCTGTGAGGGGTATTTGAGTGGGGTCAAAAGTAGTCTTAAGTGGACCAAAGTGGATTCACAAATCCAACCACCTATGCTACACAGGATGCTACTGAACGTGCCTAGAGATAACCGTAGGCTGGTCAAGAAAACTGACGAAATGTGGTGCTTTGGAGCGACGAGACACAATCCCCCCCTCTCCGCCAAACCCAACATTCCAATATTGCCCTGCGGAGACTACCCGTACAAATAAACTCTCCGAAACTTGAACCTAATAGAGTGAACCTCGTCGAGTTTTGATTTTTCGGGAAGAGCACTCGTTCGCGGGTTCCCGAGGAATTCGATATTTTTTTCTTCGCCCGTCGAAACCGATTTTATCGTGTCGCCAACCTCTATAAGTGCACTTTCAACCCTACGGAAGTCCTCGCCAGTACAATCAATTTGAAGATCGGTGCCTGAAACCACCGCAATAGAGCTGGTAAGGGTCATGCCAGCTATCCGATGCCACGGGGATCAGTGCAAATTCACTTGTTTTTGAGCGACTCTTTAAACAATGTGAAGTCATTTAAAACTAAATTTACAACAGAGCGTTAAGCGGATGGGCTTGTATTTTTAGTGAAGTTAAAAATGGTTTCCACGCGCTATATATCTGGAGTGCCTTCTTCAAGAGACGGTAGTCCTGTACCACCTGATACGCACATGTGTTGTTCAAATTCGTGCATAGTTAAAATAAACTCTTTCGGCTGCGTCCCAATTTCTTTCTCGAAAAGAGCTTGGGCGAGCTCATATAATTTTTGAGTACGTTCAGCCTCTTTACCTCTACCCGGCCGCACACCGACTGATAACATGACCATGTGCTCGTTTGGATCTGCAAAATGGTCTTGGATAGCTATCCAAATGTGTTCTTTAAACCATGTCTTCACTATGCAGTCATGCAGTCCCGTGCGAAGCCTCGCCTTAGTTGCTCTATCAAGTCCTTCCGGAACATCAACTCTAACAAAAGGCATATTTTTTCCCCTTTACGCTGTTCATGAATGTTGAAAATTTAAGAAAACCACTGCTCAATACCGCGCTATTTAACTAGAGATAGAACTTTAATATGTTAAGTTTACCGCTATTAGTTCGATAAACTCAAGAGAGCTCTGCTATCCCAATTCTTAAAATTATTGTTTCTAACCCTAGGTTTTTTTTTGCGCATATAGGATGTCCTTGATTGACTCTTAATCAAGACCCTCGTTTAATACATTTGTGTTAGGTTTTCGAGATGGTAGGGCGTTGTATCTTTGCAATAGTTGGAGTTAGCATAGAGTCCAAATACTCGAATTCCGTCAACATACCATCTTTAACCAAACAGGGAGAAAGATATAATGACAACCTCTGGAGTACCAAAAAGCTTGACAGAAAAACTTGATGGCGTTTCCCGTCGTGACTTTATGCGTATCACAAAGCAATTTGGTGTTACATCAACTATGCTCGGACTTGGGACATTAGCGGGGGCGGTAACTCTGCCGCGTCTTGCTGAGGCCGCCAATTCAACTTACAAAAAACGATTTAAGAACAAAGCGAAGCACACCATTAAGTTTGGCGCTGATGGAATGAATGCCCGCGTTCAAAGCATTGAACACTCGGGTGCCCTCCAGTTCACGCAGGATATTGAGGAGCGCACTGACGGAGCTGTCCGCATTGAGTTCTTGGGATCCAACCAAATCTGTGGCCAGCTCAACTGCGTGAAAAAGACGCAACAGGGGATCGTTGACATGTACACGTCATCGACACAGAACGCCGCCGGAGGTGCTCCCTACTACAATGTATTGGATTACGCCTATGCATTCCCATCCCGGGCGTCGATGTTCCATTTTTTCTATCATCCCACGAGCAACAAGATTTTGCGGGAAGGGATGCGCAAGCGTCATAAATTAGAATTCTTATTTACGCATTGCGAAATGCGGGGCATTATGCTCGGAAAAGGATGGCAAGACAAGCCAACAGTCAAAAGCGTCACAGAATTAGCCGGTACTAAAAACCGGGTTACTGGCACTCAGCTTGGCCGAATAGCCATGAATTTAATGAAGTTGAACCCAGTTCCGATTGCGTGGGAAGAAACTTTAGACGGCCTGAAACAAGGACTTGTTGACGGCGCTGAAACTTGGTCGGCGGCAGCAGCCTTCGCTAACATGGCGCCCGTTATGTCTCAGGACGTAAATCTTGACTTTTTCTCTGGTACGCAGGGAACAGCAATGAGCACTAATGTGTTTGATAAGTTACCTGGCGAAATTCAGGATGCTGTGCTTGAGTCTGCCTATCTCACACAAGTCTGGGTCCAAGGACATCATGAAGCTGGACTTATCCAGATCGTTGGTAACACCAATCCGCAGTTCCCAGATACTATCTATGCCAAGAACGGCGTCCGTTATGCTGCCTTAACTGATGCAGCCAAAAAAGAAGCTGAGGAAATGTGTTCGCCTGAATTTCAACCCAAAGCTTGGGAACAATGGCGCGAGCGTTTAAATAAATGGTCTGGTGGTCACGACACATACAAAGAGATTTACGATTGTGCGCGTCAAATTCCAAAAGATACGCATGTTGTGAATGTAGAACCCCGTCGCTGGTGGCGCACTTAAATACATAAAAAATTACCTCGAATCGGGCGCCTTGGTTTTCCAAGGCGCCCTTTTCCTAGGGATCTGTTCAGTTCGCTTAACCAGAAATTAAAAAGCAAGTAAATTTGAAGAGGAGGGGATACTCCAGTCTCATGGATTACACAGACTTTAACCACCAGACCGCTTCAGTCGACGGTCTCGATTGGCATTGGGTGGAAATGGGTACAGGCCACCCAGTTGTATTATTACACGGTATTCCAGAGAGTTGGGCTTGTTGGCGCCACCAAATCCCAATATTGGCGAAGCAATTCCGAGTCATCGCTCTTGATTTAAAGGGTTATGGTCAATCTGGGAAACCCAAAGGCGACTACTCCGGGACAACCGTCGCGACAGAGATCTTGGCGCTACTGAGTAGCATTGGGGTGGATACATTCCATGTCGCCGGACATGATTGGGGCGTTATGATTGCAGATAATATCGTCAATATCGCTCCGGACCGGGTCACAAGATATGTAAGGTGCTCACTCTCACTACACAACTACGACCCCCGAAATTCTCTGCACCATCAATGGAACGGTCAAAACCCCGAACAGGCGACTGCACTCATGAAAAATGCAGATGCCTACGTTCGCGTCTGGTTTGATTCTTCGTGTAAACCTGAAACCAAGCCTTCTGAGGAAGAACTTCAAATGATAATCAAAGAGTTCTCATACCCGGGTGTGGCAGAGTGCGTACCTCAATATTTCCGTGACACGCGAAAGAGTCAACCAATCGATTATAACAAATTCAAAATGCCCGTGCTCTATATTCATGGCGAACATGATCCACGCCAACCAATCGAGTATGCACGCGGCATGGAGGAGCATGTTCCTGGATTAGAAGCTATCCTCGTCCTTGACTGTGGACACTTTTCTACTCTTGAAAAACCCAACGATGTTAGCAACGCTATGATGTGGTTCTTTCATTCAATGTTGGGAGCTGGCTTGCCTATTTTCGAGCGGTCTCGACACTACGGTTTACCGACAAAACCAGTTGGGATTACTGAAAACTGGGGAGTTAACCCTGGAATGTCGACCAATTAATTTATCTAAAATACTACATTAGACCCGAACGACTCGGTAAAATCAGTCATTAAAAAAGGGGGCGTGGTTCCACTGCACCCCCTTTTTTACAAGTTGCAATAACACTAGGATTTCTGATAGACGCCAGCACCCTCGTGACTCAATAGAATTGTAGACAGTTCAGGTATTAAGGCTACAATTACCCAAACTATCAATAATGAAATTAGGTAGGGAACTACATACTTCAATAATCGAAAATATGGTATACCAGTTATGCCACTCGCTACATATAGGTTCAAACCATAAGGTGGCGTAATGAACCCGATAGCGTCTCCAATCAAAAATACAACAGCAAAATGGATCGGATCAACACCGATACCAGCCGCGATTGGCGCTAAGATGGGGGCCAGAATGATAGTATTTGGCAAACTTTCAAGAACCGTTCCTGCGAGGAGGACCAATGCCATACAAGCAAATAGAATTGGATAATACCCCCCTAAATTTTCAAGCAGTTCCGTAACAAATACCTCTGCACCTAATAATGATAGAATTTGCTGCATGACAATAGAAACTGCAATCAAGGGGGCTAAAAGTCCCGTAATCTGACCAGATCGCATTATCAATCCGGGTAATTCCTTGGGGGAGAAGCCCGGAATTACGAGACGACTTGTTAAGCTATCACCTGTGTCATAACCAGTTGTATCAGGGTTAGTTATCGAATCAGCAGTTTCACCATCGTTAGCAATGCTTGATGCAGGATCTCGCGTATTTGCACTCATACGTTTTGCAATAGGGAAGAAAAAAACTCCAGCGATCATGGTGAACCCAGCCGTCATGCCAGCTGCTTCCGTTGGTGAAAATTTTCCTGAGTAAATTCCCCAAATAACCAGTAATATGGCGCCGAAACCAAGCCATGCCCCAACCGCTGTATTAAAAATACGGACCGGGTTAATTGAGATAAGGTGACCCCAGCCGTTTAGCTGGCAGACCAGCCAGCAAGCTGACTGCATAGCGATGACCATTAACACGCCCGGGATCAACCCGCCTATGAATAAGTCACTGATCGACAAATTCATTAAGAAACCATATACAATAAAAATGATACTTGGGGGAATGATAATACCTACCGTTCCTCCTGCAGCCGCAGTTGCCGCCGCAAAATTCGTGTTATAACCGTTTTTTACCATTTCAGGATGCATAATTGACCCAATGGTTGCCGTCGTAGCTGAATTTGATCCAGAAATTGCTGCGAACATACCGCAAGCACCCAATGATGCCATTGCTAATCCTCCGCGCATCCAACCAAGGAAAGAGTACGCAAAATCAGATAGTCTCTTTGCGATACCTGCTCCTTTAATCAAATCGCCCGTAAGGATGAACAAGGGCATAGCTAATAAACCAAAAAAATTTAAGCCCTCGTAAAGTGTGACCCCCAAGTTGGCCAGAGTAAAATCAAGGACAATACTCACACCAATGACCCAAAAACCTATCACCAAAAAGATTGGAACACCGAAAATAAAGAAAAGAGTTACAACAACTGAGATAAGTGAAATCCAAAATGTATCCATGGTATCCTCTTATTCGCCAATGGGTTGTTCATTGCTCATATTAGCAGCGATAATAAAAGCTTCGCCGTTCATGTAACGCTTGATGTCTCCCGCTAAATTTTGGAAAAGGCGCACGAGCAAGAGACAAAACGCTAGGGGCGTCGCAACATAAAACCACCACTGTAGAACATCGTCCGTCCCTTGCACAATGGCGTAATTGTCCCTGGATAGCAAAACCTGCTCAGTTGAATAGTAGATTACTATCACGGAGAAAATGGTCCATAACGCAACATCAAGCAATATGCAGGCAAATTGGGCGTTATATGGAAGGCGAACCCGAAGTTCATCAAATCTTAGGTGTCCGCGCATGCGTACATTGTAAGCACAACCAATCCACACGACCCAAAGAAAGAGGTAAATAGGAATTGTTGTACTCCATGCAGCTTGCTCCTTAAAAACAAAGCGTCGAATAACCTCAACAAATATAATAACCGTCATTATAACGTAGTTAACTAGAATAATGGACTTCTCAAGGTTTGCGTCTATTTTCTTTAACGTGTTCATGCAAGATTTCGCCTTCCCTATTTCGATTATCGTTCGGATTGTATGTTGCCTCCCCCTATAAGGCAATTTTTTGAATTACCAAATCTGTCTATTTGCAGCATTTTATTTTTTTTAGTCCCTAGTGCCGTTAACGTTGATATTTTTTTTCTGACATCATTGATGCTGTGATGGGAAACTATTTCCTAATGACGTATCATGAACTTGATTTTACGCTGCTCGCAATCCCAATAATCGACGCGCCTCAGTTGGGTTAGCAACATGGCGTCCATACTCTGGCACAACATTAACAATTTTTCTTACTAGCTCAGCATTACTTACCGCTAAGCGGTCGCGGTCCGCTTTAATGTTGTCTTCAAGCCCAGTTCGACAATGACCACCTAACTCGAGACACCATCGGTTTACTTCAAATTGGTGACGCGAGATACCAGCTGCCCCCCAACTCGATTTGGGCAATATGGCTTGGGTTTCAGATATAAGGAATTCCAGTAAAGACCTCCGAGCGGGAAGCGCATTGGGGATACCCATAACAAATTGCAAATGTAGAGGGAGGTTAATCAAACCTTTTTTTACTAGATTGGCAGCATTATACAGCATTGCTACATCGAAGACTTCAATCTCAGGTTTTACCTCATGCTTCTGCATTCGCGAAGCCAAACCCTCAACAAAATCAGCAGGGTTTTCATAAATGCCATTGGGAAAATTAACGGAACCAGTCGCGAGTGAGGCCATGTCGGGCCTATGGTGCAGCATGGCTCCCCGTTTTTCTTGGTCCCGCCCGCGGCCTCCCGTAGAAAATTGAATAACCATACCCGGGCAATGCTTTTGCACCCCCTCTTGTACCAAGTGGTATTTATCAGGATCAGATGAGGGCGTTTGGTCTTCATTTCTAACATGGATATGTACTAGGGAAGCACCTGCTTCATAAGATTCATGTGTAGATTCAATCTGTTCTGCGGGAGTTACCGGTACGGCCGGCGTATCTGCTTTTGTGGGCAATGCACCGGTTATGGCAACAGTTATAATACATGGTTCAGACATTTAATTTAATTTCATTTCATTTCCGATCATTTTATATGCATGAAGCGTCAACTTTTACTTTCGATAAAATGGAATCCTTTAATAGCGGGGCGCTCAGTCAACTCTTTGACTAAGGTCAAAAGTGGCGTTTCCATCAAGGGGTATTCAATCGATATGGGACCAGCTTCTTTTAATGCTCCGTATTGAGCTTCGTCGTAAAAGGCAGCTAACAACAAGTCATCATCACTAGAAAATGGACCACGATTAGCACGTATCCTTTTAAGTGCTGGTTGCACTAGTGCACCTGGACGTTCAGTAATCGGCTCAGCACCTCTTGTAATTTGGTCATATAGGTTTGGATCAATATCACCAGCAATTTCTCCATATCCCCCCCGAACATATAGCCGCACCTCATCGGGAACAGTATCAAATCTCTTACGACCTTTATCCAATGCCATAACGTTTAAAACGGATTGCGTCACAATGTACTGAGCGAAGGGGCTCACCACGATTGGATAACCGAGATCCGCACGAACTCTTCCAGCTTCTTCAAGAATTTCCTCGATCCTGTCCTCTAATCCAACGGTTTCTAATTGGAATCGAAGATTCGAAATCATGCCACCAGCGACTTGGTGCTCAAAATGAAACTCATCATATTCATTAGGCGCACCAGTAAGCTTGCCCTCACGCTCCGCGATATAAGCGAGGCGGTCTGCGACTTCTGCAATAGGTTCAAGATCTAAATCAACCTTATACCCACGCCGACGGCAATTCTTAACAAATAATTCGGTTGGCGGATGAGAAGCACCATTCGCTAATGTGGAAGTAGCCGTGTGGATTACATCGACACCATATTCCACGGCTTGCAGGGCGACATACGGCGCCAGTCCTGACAGACAATGGGTATGGAGTTGCAATGGCAAATCACCAATTTCAGCTTTTATCGCAGGTATAAGAGTGGAAATCCGCTCAGGCACTAACAGGCCGCTCGGATCTTTGATAAACACTGCATCAATTCCGATGGCCAATAGTTGTCTCGCTTTTTGGGCGTAATATGAGTCCGTGTGAACTGGGCTAGCTGAGTACACCAATCCGGGCACAGTATAAATACCATGAGAACGCGCGGCCTTAATCGGTATTTCAAGATTTCGAATGTCGTTGAGCGCATCATAGACAGTGTGGTATCGCATACCATTGGCTGCAAAACGTTCTGCTGATAGTTCGACAATATCATCAGCAAAAAATTCAAAGGTGAATAAACTCTGGCCGCGCGTATGAATAATCAACGGGGTTTTATCAACCCATTGATTGAGAATACGCATACGCTCCCATGGATCCTCGCGTAAGAACCGCACACACACGTCAAATACAGCCCCACCGACGAGATCAATTGCTTCGAACCCGGCACGATCGAGTCTCGGCGCAATTTCCCTCATCATCGCAGTTGTCATTCGGGTAGCCCACAAACACTGATGTCCATCACGAACTGTAACGTCAATCAGCTTTACAGATTTCGCCATACTAATTTACCTCTCCCAATATGCGAAGGCCACCAGTATCGATCCAGCGGGTATGTATCAGGTTATCCCGGAATGCAGGATGGTCGAGAAGGGTAAGATGAAAATCAATAGTTGTCTCGATACCGGAACAAGTAAAGCCAGCCAGAGCTTTGCGCGCTTTATTTAAAGCGTCCTCACGATCCACCCCAAACACTATAAGCTTCGCTATCATCGAATCATAATAAGGTGATATTCTAAAACCCTCATAAACAGCACTATCCAGCCTCACTCCTTCAGCAGATGGCGGCGACCATTTATTTAATACTCCGGGAAATGGCTTAAAGTCCTCGCGCCAGTTTTCAGCATTAATGCGAAACTCAATGGAATGTCCCATATCATCATCGTTTTTGTACTTAATCGAATCTAGCGCACCCCCGAGTGCTATGTACATTTGTGCGCGGATTAAATCTAACCCACTTCTCATCTCGGTGACCGGATGTTCAACTTGGATTCTTGTGTTCATCTCAATGAAGAAAAAATTACCTGTTTTCGGCTCCAGTAGAAATTCAACCGTACCGGCACCTTCATAACAGATACCCTGTGTCAATTTTTTTGCTGCTTTGAGAATTTTAGCTCGCAGGGCGGGGAAAACGACTGGGGAAGGCGATTCTTCAACCAATTTCTGATGCCTGCGTTGAACACTGCAATCGCGTTCGTCAAAGACCAACGAGTTGCCTTTGCCATCGCCTAAAACCTGAACTTCGACATGGCGGACATCTGTAAAAAAATGTTCCAAGTATAATGCACCGTCCTTGAACACCGCTTCTGCTTCACGTGACGCTCCTGCAAATAACTCGCGGAACTCGCGTTCATCTCTAACTACTCGCATACCTCGCCCACCGCCACCCGAGCGCGCTTTCAACAGCAAAGGGTACCCAACGTCGTTAGCGACCGCGAAGGCCTCATCGACGTTCTCAAATGCACCTTCGGAGCCCGGCACAATCGGAATGGCATGGGAGGCTGCTAGTTCCCGAGCTTTCGCTTTATCACCCATAGTTAAAATGCTGTCAGCACTGGGTCCGATGAATTTAATTCCGTTAGCCGCACATTGTTTGGCAAAATTAACGTTCTCAGCAAGAAACCCATACCCCGGATATACGGCATCGCACCCGAATTCTCGGGCAACGTGCATTAAGTTGGGGATCGATAAATAGCTATCAATCGCAGCGGGTGGTCCAATACAAACAGCCTGATCCGCCGTCCAAACATGTGGAGAATTTGAGTCTACTGAAGAATACACAGCTAGGGATTGCAAGCCCATAGCCCTGCATACCTTGGCAGCACGAACTGCAATTTCTCCCCTGTTTGCGATTAATACCTTACCGAAATTAAGCGTATTTAATTGCGAAATACCTTCCCCTAACGACAGCACTTTGCCGCTCCCCCATTTATTTGTCTCAGCGTTTAAGACATTTGCTTACAAATTATAGACCTGCATAATATCGATGGAAAAAAAAAACAGTCAAGGTGATCATGCAGAACGTCGGTCGCAATATCATTGTTATCAAGGATGATGCAGCTGGGAAGCATAACAACCGCTTACCCCAATCAGATAAAAGGCAATCAGAGCTGGTCGGATGTGAGGTGACAGGCAACACATTTTCTCTTCCGGAGCTCATTTCCATGATATTTGAACCAACGACTATGGCATCAATCATTCAACCAACGGGTATGACCAAACTGACGGTCCACAGCGTAATCCATTTGTTGATTGATATGGTTTTTTTGGAGCGCGCGATGTTAAAGACAGGGTTTATCGAGGGACATAATCTCGTGGGGTCAGCATATAAAATGCTCCGTCTATCTTCACCACGTATCATACAGCACACAACCCTAAAAGGCCTCGCAGAGAGAGTTGGTGAAGCCTGCAATTACGGCGTGTTGAGCGGCGGAGCAGTAATTTTTCTCGACTTGGTCGAGGGGAGATGGCTGTTTGGCCCTCGCTTTAATGTGGGCAGCAGGGTTCCCATCCATTCCACAGCGATAGGTCAGGTATTGCTAAGTCGTCTCGAGGACAACGTGCTTACTGCACGAATACATGCAATCTCGCGACCATCATATACTACTTATAGATTGATCGACCCCGATGCATTGATTGCGACGGTGCAAGAGACTCGTAAGATCGGTATCGGTAAAAATTACCAGAAATTCATGCATGGTGCGGTCTGCGTTGTTGTCCCGGTAGAGGAGAAAAATAGTCAATGCTTTGGCGGACCTGCAATGTACGATCCAGAAGATCGTTTTAACTAGAAGAAGCGGTCAGACACTTGCCCAAAATGCAAGAGGTAGTAACTTATTTGACATCAAAGTACACACACGGCGACGGAAAACCACAATTATGTTAAGTTAGACTTGTAAAGAGAGAAAAAACTATGGCTCTGACCTATAAGGAAATTGCGGAAATTCTTAAAATTGTTGACGCATCCGCATGTGACGAGGTTATTCTGGAACTAAAGGGGACAAAGTTAGTTATTCGCCGAGGAGCTCAAACCTCCACAGGCAGCGGAGCACTGAGCACTCAGGATACTGATAATAGCCAAAGCGGCTCGTCGTTAAATACTAACTTTCAAAGTTCAGCAGATACTCCCAAATTAGCTCCAAAGTCATTGGCCAGCTCTTTAACTGCCGAGGGCAGTAACACAGTGCACTCTCCCATGGTCGGTACATTTTACCGACGGCCATCACCTGAGGAAGAGCCCTTCGTCAGAGAAGGTGACACTATCGTTGCAGGCCAGCCCCTCTGTCTCATAGAAGTGATGAAACTCTATACAACCATTGAAGCCACAATTAGCGGCACGGTAGCATCTGTCGTTGCTGATGACGGACAGCTTGTTGAATTTGATCAACCTTTATTTGTGATCAAGCCAAAGTAATACAAAAAAAGAGGGTGATCAAATGTCGGACCAACTATTCGACCTAAAGGACAAAGTTATACTCATTGCCGGTGCGGCGGGAGGTCTCGGCCTCCCCATCGCTAGAGCTTTGGCAGATCGGGGTGCTCGCCTAGCATTGTGCGCGCGAAACAACACAGAACTCGGTAGATTGGAAAAAGGAGTCCCGAGCGCTTCATTTTACGAAGTAGATATTACGGATGAAGGTTCCCTCGGAAAAGCCATACAAAAAATACAAGATGAGCACGGCACAATTAATGGTGGTCTAAATGCTGCGGGCCTGTGGGGGATAGGAGGTGCTCTGGATTTAGATGTGGAAGAGTTCCGCGAATGTTTGGACGTAAATATCACCGGCGCGTTTTTATTTTCGCGCGCCTGCGCAAGAGTCATGGTAAACGGTGGCGGCCGTATAATCCACATCGCATCCGTCTCAAGCTACGTCGCAAACCCAGACTATGCTGCATATGCGAGCTCCAAAGCTGCAGTCGCCCAAATGGTTAAGGTGCTGGCCAGAGAATGGGCTCAGCACAATATAAATATCAATGCAATAGGTCCTGCCATGACATTAACTCCGTTGACCAAACCTCGCCTAGAGGACCCAGAATTCTCAAAAAATGCGCTCGACAAAATTCCAATGGGGCGTTTCGGAGACCCAAACGACCTTATTGGTATAATTGTTTTACTCCTCACGGCCGGAGGTGAGTTTATTACTGGCCAAACTATTTACGTTGACGGAGGGCGAACACTTGTCTGACAAGGAAGGAAACTCCATAGAGGATTCCACAGTATCTGAGCTAAGGGATAAGATTTCCAATGATAGCGTGACTGCCCGCCAAGTTATTGCGTCATACCTCGCCCGCATTGGCAAGGTTGAGACTGAAATAGCGGCTTGGGAAGCCTTTGATCTTGATTTTATCGAAGACCAACTGAGGCAATTAGAAAAAGCGCCTCCCGGTCAGAGTAGTTTGTTATTTGGTATTCCCGTTGGCATTAAAGATATTTTCAACACTAAAAATTTACCAACAAGCTACGGTTCCAAAATTTATGAGGATAATCAGCCTGTTACAGATTGCACTGTGGTCGCTCAGCTACGAGCACAAGGTGCAGTTATCATGGGCAAAACAGTCAGCACGGAATTCGCCTATTGGAAAGCGGGGCCAACTCGGAATCCTCTTAATACTAGACATACGCCGGGCGGGTCATCTTCTGGCTCTGCAGCTGCCGTTTCTGCAGGCATGGTGCCCCTCGCTGTTGGTTCACAAACCGCCGGCTCTACAATTCGCCCAGCATCATATTGCGGGATCGTCGGTTTCAAGCCAAGTATTGGTTTGATCAGTTTGGCTGGTGTGAAAAGTCTCAGTAACTCAATGGATACCGTGGGCGTTTTTGGTAAATCTGTCGCTGATGTCGCCCTATTAGCTGGGGTATTGTCAGAGATTTATTCTCTAACAGATCTATCAAAGCCCATTATATCGCCAAAAATCGCACTATTGCGCGCTCCAGAATGGGATATGGCAGATGACTCAGCAATTCAAGCCGTTATTGATGCAGTAAAAATTATAGAGTCACTCGGCAGCCCAATTCGCCGTGGAGAAGTGCCGAGAGAGTTTACTCCACTGGCAAGTGTTCAAACTCGGATCATGGCGCGTGAGGCTGCACGTGAACTCACCCATGAACGACTTTATAACAAGGCCCAATTGAGTTCGTCTTTACTCGAGCTTTTCGAATTTGCGGACAGTATCAGCTCAGATGTATATCTAAGTGACAGAAAAATCCGAGACTCATGCATTGCTAAACTCGACGATCTGTTCGGTGGCGCTGATATTTTACTGGCTCCTAGCTCACTCTCAACAGCACCCTTAATAGAGGAGGGGACTGGAAGCCCTGAATTAAGCAGAGCATGGACCATGCTTGGCTTACCTATTATCACCATCCCATTGACCCGAGATAGCAATGGCCTACCTTTCGGCTTGCAAATTGCCTCACGGCCTAATTTAGATCATTACTTGTTAAAGGCCGCGGCATGGCTCGAGTCTTTACTAAGTCGCAAAACCTAATGTTAGTTGACTTTATCGCAGGTTGGTCGGACTCATCACTATTACTCTTGGCTGCTTTAGTCGTGATGATCGGGGGTTTTCTGCGCGGTTTTATCGGTTTTGGCGGATCTCTTATTATCATACCTGTGTTAGCCGAAATATTCACGCCACGCGAAGCTGTAGCTCTTCATTTAATTATGGAGGTTCCCGGAACTATGCAGTTACTCCCAGTTGCATGGCGAGACTGTGAACCCCGTGTCTCAATGCCTGCTATAATTGCCATGGTTATTGGCACCCCTGTTGGTGCTTATTTACTTGCAACTCTTGACCCCGACTTGATGCGCATCGCTATTGCACTGGTAGTGTTGTCAATTGTCACATTATTAGCAATGGATTGGCAACTGCCGTTCATTATTGGTCCTAAAGTTATGACGGCAGTTGGAACAATTGCTGGGTTTGCGCAGGGCTCAACAGGAATGGGAATGCCACCCTTAGTCGTAACCATTGTCTCTCGTGGTGATACGCCTGACAAAACACGTGGGAATGTTTTAGCCACAGCTGCTGGCATGATCGCAGTTGCCGTCCCAGTTCAATTGTATTTTGGCAACCTTAGCTACGATGCCGTAATCGTCGGATTGACGGCAGGTCTGATTTACGTGATCGCGACCTTTACAGGTTCAAAATTTTATGAAGTCGGGGGAGAAAAAATATATCGACACGCAGTTTTATTCTTGCTTGCTGGGATTGCAGGGTACTCCCTCGTAACTAACCTAATATAATTTTTTTTACCCGCCAATAAGTAATTATTACTATACGCCAATAATTATAGATAATTCGAGATTTATCCTAAAAAGTCCAAAACAAAGATTACTTTCGATCAAAGATATACTCTAGTGGCAATCAAAAGATACCTGTCTCTAGACCAACAGACATGGCCATACCAAGCTCACAACACTGATCTGCAAATACTACCTTATAATTCCCTTGAAGCACCATTGGCTCTTGCACCGAACGCCACCTGAGACCCTTTACAACAGTTTCAACACTTCGCCGCGCTCCTGTACCATCAAGTCCAGCACGAACATACAATGCGTAAGGAAGGCCCTGAGTATGTTCTATGCATGGATAGTAAATTCTATCAAAAAAATCCTTGATCGCGCCGCTCATGTAACCAAGATTTTCCGTGGTTCCTAAGATAATAGCTGAACAAGATAAAACATCATTCGGTGTGGCATCGAAGGGCGAGAGACACGTTACCTCAACATTCTTGGTTTCAACCGCAGTGCAACCTCGCATAACAGCCTTTGCGAGATTCTCAGTGTTCGGGGAGGGCTTATGTGCAACAACGAGTAATAATTTTTTATTCATTTAATATATCATACAACACTTCGGTCCCGCCATTAAGATCTTAACGCTTACGGTCAGGCATAACAATCTTGCTAATCAATCCATAAATAACCATGGTTGATGCTTAGCGAAGAGGTATGGAGGCTCAATGTTTTTCGAACTTTCAAAATTGCTTTGGTATATAGTTCAGCCTGCTAATATATTCCTAATTATTCTTTTAATTGCAGGTGGACTCTCGTTTTGCGGGATTAATCGATGGGCACTAAGGTTAACTCGCATAACAGCATTTATTGGTCTTCTGATTGCCTTAGTGCCCATTGGACACTTTATTACAATGAATTTGGAAAACCGTTTTCCCGAGAGGCCAGAGCTACCCGATAAAATTCATGGCTTAATAATTTTAGGTGGAGTAATAAATCCAAAGACGAGTAATTCAAGAGAGTCGATTCAAATTGGGGGTGCGGTGGAACGTATTATTATCGGTGCTGAACTCGCCAATAAATTTCCAGAAGCAAAAGTCATCTTCACAGGAGGGGCTGGAGATATCTTTAACCCAGAGGCTCGCGAAGCGCATCATGCGCCATCTTTATTCAAAAAATTAGGGGTAATGGATCGACGCGTTATATTTGAGGACAAAGCTCGTAATACATATGAAAATGCTCAGTATGCCAGATTAATTGCATCGCCCAAAAGGGACGAAAATTGGATTCTAGTAACCTCTGCGTTCCACATGCCACGCGCAATGGGCGTGTTTAGAAAACTCAATTGGGAAATGATACCCTTCCCTGTTGATTTCTCTGGTGGACCAGATGATAAACTGGGGTCCCCCTTCAGTCTGCTTATTGGACTTGGCCAACTATCTGCAGCAATGCATGAGTTAATCGGCCTAATTGCTTATTATTTATCTGGCCGGACAGACACGATATACCCGGCACCCTAATCGTAGGAGTTATTCTTGACTTTAACTTTTATAACTTTTCGCACCATATTTTTTTCGGTGATTTTGTTAGTATCAAGCACCTATTTAAGTTCTGTTAGTGTTGCAAAAACACTTTTAGAGCCGCCACCATTCGCAGATTGGCTCAAAGCACTCATGGTTGATGCCGATGCACGAGGCGTAAGCCAAGCCACAATCCAACTGGTCTTGGCTAATTCTGTCCCAATCAATAGAGTTATTGAGTTAGATCGCCGACAGCCAGAATTTACGATGACCTTATTCAGTTATTTTAAAAAAGCTATTTCGCAACAACGGATTTTAAAAGGCAAGAAATTATTAGAAACTCACGCATCCCTCTTACGTCAGGTAGAAAAAAAATATGGAGTCCAACCTCGTTTTCTGGTCGCTTTCTGGGGATTAGAGAGTAACTTTGGGCAATTCACAGGATCCTTTTCTGTGGTACAGGCCCTTGTTACACTTGCCCATGATCGCCGCCGCGCCAAGTTTTTCCGCGAGCAGCTTTTCGCCGTTTTAGACCTCATTGACGCTGGTCATATCCCCCCAAACGTGATGGGGTCTTGGGCTGGAGCTATGGGTAACCACCAGTTTATTCCTACCACATATAAGGGATATGCCGTAGACTTTGATGGTGACGGGAAACGGGACCTCTGGAATAGCTTACCAGATATTTTCGCCTCGGCAGCCAACTATCTTAGTCGTTCGGGTTGGCAGGACAATAAAACTTGGGGGAGAGAAGTAAAAATACCTTCTAACTTTGATCTCAACCATACTGGAATGAAGATCCAAAAACCACTTAACGTATGGAATAAACTAGGTGTTCGGCTAACAAATGGAGAACCTCTGCCTCGAGCGACCTTTTCGGCTTCGCTGATTATTCCGGCAGGTTACCAGGGTCCAGCGTTCCTCGTATATAAAAATTATCGCACAATAATGATTTGGAATCGGTCTCATCTCTATGCTTTGGCAGTTGGTCATTTGGCAGATAGGCTTACAGGAAAAGGACCATTGGTAAAACGGTCATCGAATGATGATGTTGCTCTTTCACGCGCTGATATACGAGAGATGCAAGCTCTATTAAACCAGCGTGGATTTCATGTAGGAACCCCTGATGGGGTTACAGGGCCCATGACTAGAAGCGCTATCCGGGCTTTCCAGCGCTCCAGAGGAATGCCACCTGACGGCTACCCAAATAAATCGTTAGTCGTCCAGTTACGAAATGCTCAATGAATTCAAATAATGAAAGCTATAATGTTTCGCTAAATAGGCCGATTTTACTTGTTCTCGGCACAATACTTAACTTATCTCTGTAATACTGTTTCCATTGGATTTTATATGCACAGCAATCGTTATGTGAGTGTTATCTGGATTATTGTTCTAGTCAGCGTTCTCTCGGGATGCGCAGAGACCCAATTTGCTATCCATTCAGCTAAACGGATCGTTGGTGCTACGACACAACCTATCTTACCGAAGTATAAGATTGGAAAACCATACAAAATTAACAACATATGGTACTATCCAGAAGAGAATTACAATCACAATGAAACGGGAATTGCCTCATGGTATGGCGCTAAATTTCATGGTCGGAAAACTGCAAATGGAGAAGTATATGATATGAATGCGCTCACGGCAGCGCATCGTACTTTGCCGATGCCGAGTTATGTCCGTGTTACAAACCTAGAAAATGGTCGCAGTTTAGTTCTGCGCATTAATGACAGGGGGCCGTTTGCACACTCACGGGTGGTAGATATCTCTAGGCGTGGTTCACAACTATTAGGGTTCCAAAAAGCCGGCACAGCCAGAGTGCGTGTTCAAATTTTGGCTGATAAGAGCCGAGCACTCAAAGCACAACTAACGGGACAGGCACAACTTGCAAAAGTTGGCTCTCCCATAACTGTGGAGCGTCTTCCCAAAGCAAAAGTTGAATCAAAATTACTTGGACCGCCCACAGAGAAAAAATTACCCATTTCAGCAGCTACTGCGTCCCCTGAGCGACTTGACGGTGCAGAAAATATTGCGCCAAAAGCCCTAGATATTAGAGACGTTGCAGAGGCCCCAACCACCGGCGAAGTTGAATTCGGCCAAGTGGCATTGACACAAATATTTGTGCAAGCTGGCGCTTTTCATCGGTTCGATAATGCAAATAAAGTTCGTGCCCGGTTAAGCTCTGTTGGTCACGTCGCAGTATCCTCAGTTCTTAGAGGTGGACGAGATTTGTTTCGAGTAAGAATTGGCCCTTTTAAAAACGTGGGAGATGCAGACCAGGTACTCGCTTCAGTCACTAAAGCAGGTTTCTTAGGCGCACGAATCGTGGTTGAGTGAAGTTTAAAAGCAATGGAAAAAGCTAAAATCGAGTTTAAAGACGGATGTTGAGGAAATTATGCCAAGATTGCGACCATTATATTTTGTATTCTTAATCACGTTCACTTCTACTCTCTTGTTTCCACGACTGGGAGCATCGATTGAGACGAGCGCTAAAGCTGCAATATTGATTGAGGTGGCAACCGGCGAAATATTATTTGAAAAAAATCCAGATACATTGATGCCACCAGCATCCATGAGCAAATTAATGACGCTTTATATGCTGTTTGAGCGTCTTAAAACTGGTGCATTATCACTCGAAGATAAATTTCGGGTAAGCGAGAACGCTTGGCGAAAGGGTGGAGCAAAGAGCGGCAGCTCAACAATGTTTTTAGAGCCCCGTAAAAAAGTTACGGTTGAGGACCTCATTCGCGGCATTATTGTTCAGTCGGGCAATGATGCATGCATCGTTGTAGCAGAGGCATTATCCGGTTCAGAAACAGTCTTCGCTGAAGAGATGACAGAAAAAGCTCGGAAATTAGGCATGCAAAAAAGTACATTTATGAATTCGACAGGTTGGCCACATCCTGAACACCGGACAACACCCCGAGACTTAGCAATTTTGACACAACGTCTTATCTCCGAATTCCCCGAATTTTATCACTATTTTAGCGAGCGCGAATTCACATTTAATGGTATCCGCCAAGCGAATAGAAACCCTCTACTTTATAAGGAGATTAATGCGGATGGTCTAAAAACGGGCCACACTCTCGAGTCCGGCTATGGACTAACCGCGTCAGTTCTGAGGCGCAATCGCCGTTTAGTGGCAGTGGTTAATGGTTTAACCTCAAAAAAGGCTCGAAGCGCAGAGCCAGAGAAATTATTGGAATGGGGGTTTCGTGAGTTTTCCAATTATATGCTCTTTAAGTCTAGTGAGACCGTTGAAATGGCTGAGACTTGGTTAGGTGCAAAAAAGCAGGTTCCATTGACCGTGGGTCGCGATATTTATCTCACACTGCATCGACAAGACCGCAACGAAATGGCGGTAAAGGTTGTCTATACTGGACCTATTCCCGCCCCAATCACTAAAGGCCAAGAAATTGCCAAACTGGTAATATCGACCCCGACAACAGGTGTACGTGAATATCAACTTCTCGCAGGTACCGATATAGCCCAGTTAGGGTTTGTTGGCAGACTCTGGGCTGCACTGCAGTCAATAATCTGGGGGGAGACAGGTTGACAAAACACGAAACCAAAAAAAGGGGGCAATTTGTAACGTTTGAAGGTGGAGAGGGAACGGGGAAGTCCACACAAGTTAAGCGACTCGCCAGTTCACTTGAGGCCATTGGGACTGATTGTCATATCACGCGTGAACCGGGTGGAACGCAAGGGGCGGAAGACATCAGAAGACTTCTGGTCGAGGGCGCCGTAGAGCGTTGGGATCCTGCCAGCGAGTTATTGTTGCACAATGCAGCGCGGGTTGAACATTTAGCGAAAACCGTTCGCCCAGCCCTTGATGCAGGTGTATGGGTGCTATGTGATCGGTTCACGGACTCCACTATGGCGTATCAAGGCCATGGCCATGGCCTCGACACCACGATGGTCGCAAACCTGCACTGGCTTCTTTATGGGAGCTTTAAACCTGATTTGACCCTCATTTTAGATCTCAAAGTAAACGACGCTTTGGCTCGTACCCAGTCACGCAATGCTAGCGAGACGCGGTATGAGCGAATGAACCAGAGTTTTCATGACCGTGTTAGACTTGGTTTTTTGGAAATTGCAAAAGCTGAGCCAGCGCGCTGTGTTGTGGTGGATGCATCCGGAGATATCGAGGAGGTGGAGAGACGTATCTTCGAGATAACCCGGGAAAAGCTTAACCAAATCCAATAAAAGGTTAGATTTTGAGGCGAAGTATGGCACATCGGAGCGCTGACCATAAAGAAATTTTACTGCCTCGCGACAATGACGAGCTTTTGGGCCAGGATTATGCAGCTCATGTACTTCTGAATGATTTTATTACTGGCAAACTTGCGCACGGCTGGATGTTGAGTGGTCCAAAAGGTATTGGCAAGGCTACGTTAGCCTACCACTTCGCCCGGTATATTTTTGTCGAGGGTACGGATAAAAAAAATGTTTCAAAATTGTACGAGCAATCACAAATCAGGACAGGACGATTTAGCCCTTTTTATATTAACCCTGAAAACCCAGTATTCCAGAGAGTTGCAGCAGGTGGACACGCTGATTTTTATGCAGTTGAATGCAGCTTGAATAGTGCTGGTAAACTTCGCTCAGAGATTGTCGTGGACGATATAAGAAAAGCATTTCGCTTTCTTAAAATGACGGCAGGTGAGGGAGGTTGGAGGGTCGTTATAATCGATAGCGCTGACGACCTTAATCTTAATGCCGCGAATGCACTTCTTAAAGTACTAGAGGAGCCGCCCGCACATACGCTTCTTCTGTTAGTCTGCCACAACCCCGGACGCCTGCTGCCAACAATCCGATCTAGATGCCAAAAACTTCGCCTTAAAACCCTAGATTACTCAACACTCATAGCATTAATAAATAGGCATTTGCCGGATATCTCTCTAAATGAACAAGAGAAAATCCTCGCATTAGCAGATGGTAGTATCGGTCGCGCTCTTGAATTAGCGAGGAGCGATGGGACAGAAATTCATGATCGTCTATTATCTCTTCTATCCAAAATATCGGTACCGTCCGCGTCTGACATTGAAGCTTTCAACACTGATTTTTTTACAGCGAATAGCGCAGCAAACTTTGATATGTTAGCCGAATTGCTACGTCGGATTTTGCATCGAATAATACTATCTGCTTCAGGTCATGCAGGCGCTGTAAAAATGGCTGATGATGACGTTATCGATGAATTAGCGCTCAAAGGTAGCCTTGATCGTTGGCTTAAAGTATGGGACAAAACGAATAGGTTTTTAGATAATACGAAGCGTATTAATTTGGATCGCAAGCAAGTACTTTTAAATATATTTTTGGATATTTCTAGAGTGGTCAGAGGCTTCTAACAACTAGGGTTGCTTAAGCAGGATATATACTGCTTTGGGCAGCCTTGCAATTATGGCGCAACTTTTTATGCTCGGTCCAGAAACTCCAACATTCTATATTACTACCCCCATATATTACGTTAATGACGTGCCACACATTGGTCACGCCTATACTACCTTGGCCTGTGACGTTCTAGCTCGTTTTAAGCGATTAGATGGCTATGACGTTAAGTTCCTGACTGGTACAGACGAGCATGGGCAAAAAGTTGAAAAATCAGCACAAGCCGCCGGTATTAAGCCTCAAGCCTTTACAGATCAAGTATCAGAGAACTTTCGTGATCTCGCCAATCACATGAATTTTAGTTATGATGATTTTATTCGCACAACAGAAAATCGGCACAAGATAGCCTGTGCTGCAATCTGGCAAAAATTACAAGCCGCCGGGGAGATCTATCTTGGCAGTTATACTGGATGGTACGCTGTTCGGGATGAAGCTTTTTACTCAGAAGGAGAATTAACGGACGGGCCAAACGGAGACAAATTTGCGCCAAGCGGCGCAGAAGTAGAATGGGTCGAAGAACCTAGTTATTTCTTTAGGTTATCAGCATGGCAAGAACGCCTAATCAAATATTACCAAGAAAACCCCGACTTCATCATGCCAAAAACCCGACGTAATGAAGTTATGAGTTTCGTTGACGGCGGATTGCAGGATCTCTCAATATCTCGGACCACTTTTAAGTGGGGGGTCCCTGTTCCAGGCGACAATGAACACATAATGTACGTTTGGCTAGACGCACTGACGAATTACATCACTGGAACGGGTTTTCCAAACACCGACGCAGTCGAATACACCAAATACTGGCCCGCACAGCTGCATATGGTAGGTAAGGATATTTTGCGTTTCCATGCGGTTTACTGGCCAGCATTCTTAATGGCGGCAGGTCTTGAACTGCCTCAACGGATTTTTGCACATGGATGGTGGACAAATGAGGGTCAAAAAATTTCTAAGTCTCTAGGTAATGCCATAAATCCCTATGACTTGGTCCGCGAATTTGGTCTCGATCAAGTTAGGTATTTTTTATTACGCGAAGTTCCATTTGGCAATGACGGTGATTTCTCAAATCACGCTATCATACAGCGAATAAATGGCGAATTAGCAAACGATTACGGTAATTTAGCACAACGCGTCCTTTCAATGATCGCTAAAAATTGCTCTGGGTTAATTCCCGCATGTGGCGATTTAACTGACGAGGATAAACAGTTACTTAATACCGCCAATGCGCTTTTAGCCACCGTGCGAGATTATCTTGATATCCAATCATTTCACGAAGCCTTGGAAGCAATCTGGTCTCTAATTAGAGCCGCGAACGGATATGTAGATCAGCAGGCACCTTGGAAATTAAAAAAAGAGGCCCCAGTTCGCATGGATAGCGTACTCTACGTTTTGGCAGAGACCATTAGACATTTGGCAATTATTTCCCAACCATTTATCCCACAAGCATCATCAGCCCTACTGGATCAGCTCTCAGTGCCAGAACATGAACGTAATTTTACTTGTTTAGAGACAAAAAACACATCACTTAGAGTTGGAACGCCCTTGCCGAAGCCAACAGGGGTTTTTCCGCGGTATCTGAAGGAGAATGTAGTCAATTGACTAGCTGGATATATTATTCAAAGTTATCAGGCTGCTAAATAATTATATGGGTCTTGTAGACAGTCATTGCCATTTAGATTTTCCAGACTTCGAGAACGATCTTGAAGCGGTCATACACCGTGCGGGAGAGGCAGGGGTCGATTACATGGTAACGATATGTACGCATGTTACACGATTTGATCGCGTCCTCGCCCTCGCAAAACAATTTCAGAATGTGTGGTGCAGTGTTGGCATTCATCCACATAATGTGGAAGCAGAGCCAGAAATATCAACAGAACAACTTATCAGCATCTCCAAGCATCCGAAAGTCGTTGCCATTGGGGAGACAGGGCTAGATTTTTACTACAATAATAGCAAACGAGACCGCCAAGAGAGCCAATTTCGGACTCATATTAGAGCTGCGCGAGCAACGGGTCTGCCAATCATTATTCATACGCGTGATGCTGATGCTGACACAATTCGGATTTTACGAGACGAGCATGATAAAGGGTCGTTTCCCGGCCTCATTCATTGTTTTAGCTCAAGTCTGAAAATGGCCAAAGTTGCTATTGACCTCGGGCTCTATATCTCAATTTCCGGCATCGTCACTTTCAAGAATGCTTCTGATCTTAGAAATACAGTAAAGGACGTGCCTCTTGAGCGGTTATTAGTCGAGACAGATTCGCCATACCTTGCCCCCGTACCCGAACGGGGCAAGCGGAATGAGCCCGCCTTTACCGCCCACACGGCAAAAGCGATTGCAGCTATAAAGGGATTGGATAATGGTATTGTTGCCAAAGAGACTACGAATAATTTTTTTCGTCTGTTTACAAAAACTGTTCGCCTATAATGCAAGTCACGATTTTAGGTTCAGGTAGTTCAACCGGAGTTCCCGGAATCGGTGTGGGGTGGGGTGCATGTGACCCTAATAACCCAAAAAATAGGCGATTACGGCCCTCAATATTAATTGAAGAGGGAGATGTTAAAGTTCTTATCGATACTTCCCCAGACTTGCGGGAACAACTTCTTAACTCGCAAATTGAGCATTTAGACGCAGTATTATTCACTCATGCTCATGCGGACCATCTTCATGGAATTGACGACTTACGTGGCATTAACCGCGCGATGAACGCACCTTTAAATATATACGCAGACTCAAACACACTGAAGATAATTGATGAGCGCTTTCCGTACACTTTAGTTCCATTACCGGAAGGCGCAAACTTCTTCTATAAACCGACATTAGTCGCACATACCCTGCTGCCAGATCAGAAATATCATATCGCAGGACTAAATATTCACACGTTTGAGCAAGACCATGGTTTTTCTAAGACTATGGGATTCAAAATTGGTGACTTTGGATACACAACCGATGTGGTTAACCTACCAAGCCAAGCCTTCGATATCCTTAAGGGGGTCGATACCTGGCTCGTTGGCGTTTTTAGCGATACACCTCACGCCACACACGTACATGTCGCTAAAGCACTAGAATGGCGTGAAAAGATCCAGCCAAAAAGATGCATAATGACCCACCTTGGCCCCCAACTGGACTTTCAAATTCTTCAAGAGTCGTTACCAAAAGGGGCTGAACCCGCTTTTGATTTAATGTCCTTCGACATACCACACATCATCTCATAACTCTTTGTTTATCATCCCTAAGAAAACGAATTTTACATCAATTCTCAAAGCTCTGTATTGCCTTAATAATTCATCAAGAATTTTTAACCCATTGTTTTATATATATTTTATATAATTTTACATAATATATATTATGCGGGTTTATATTGTGCCAGTGTATTTAACTCGTTAGTAAATCTGTTCCACTCCTAAGTTTTTTTATCTAAGATCTAATGATATGTTAGTTGTTCATGTAATAAATGAAGGGTTAAATAATGTCCTTACACACAATCAACAAACTCCTACAAATTATGGCAAAGCTTCGCGATCCTGTTGAGGGCTGCCCCTGGGATCTGAAACAAACTTTTGAAACTATAATACCTTACACGATCGAAGAGGTGTATGAGGTCGCTGACGCCGTTGACCGGGCAGATCGAACTACTCTTAAAGAAGAATTAGGCGATTTACTTTTTCAAGTCGTCTTTCACTCCCAAATGGCGTCGGAAATCAACGCCTTTAATTTTTCAGATGTGGTGACCGCGATAACAGATAAAATGATCCGGAGACATCCCCATGTTTTCGCCGATATGCAAACTCAAAGTATTGGGGGTGGAGAAATGAATTCGTGGGAGGATATTAAGGCGGCTGAACGGAAGAACAAGGCAAATGCGAATGACCAAAGTGTTCTCGCTGATATACCGATCGCCCTTCCCGCCCTAATTCGGGCCGAGAAGCTTCAAAAACGGGCTTCAGGTATTGGTTTTGATTGGCCAAACACTGAGAGAGTAATGGAGAAAGTACGCGAAGAAGTAGATGAAGTTGAAGCAGAACTAGTAAACGGGCTGTCGCAGGACCGACTAAAAGATGAAATTGGGGACCTGATGTTTGTTTGTGTCAATTTAGCCCGAAAAATCGGGATTGATCCGGAAACAGCTCTTCGTGCTGCCAATGCGAAGTTTGAAAAACGGTTTCGCTTGATGGAAACTGATTTCTCACGCGATGCAAACGGTTATTTATCCGGAGATCTCGAAGAGATGGAGGCAGCTTGGCAATTGGTCAAACAAAAAGAGCTCAAGAATTAGCAATAATTTGATCCCTAATTGTAAGACTTAGTCTTTATTGTAAGGCTCAGTCTTTCCTCAGATTACGCAGTAAACTAGATGTATCCAATCTATTTCCCCCCTGCGCTTGAACAGCTGCATAAAATTGGTCTACCAATGCCGTAACAGGCAGCATTGCTCCGTTGTTTTTAGCTTCCTCTAGACATATTCCCAAGTCTTTTCTCATCCAGTCGACAGCAAAACCAAATTCAAATTCATCCTCAATCATGGTTCCTGCACGGTTTTCCATCTGCCACGATTGTGCAGCACCTTTGGAGATGACGTCGATAACCTTTTTCATATCAAGCCCAGCTCTCTCGCCGAAGTTAATGCCTTCGGCAAGCCCTTGAACAAGACCTGCGATACATATTTGATTAACCATTTTACATAATTGGCCACTGCCAGAGGAGCCAAGCAACGTGACGGCCTGAGCATAGCAATCAATGATCACCTTCGCTTCTTGAAATGGTCTGGGTTCTCCACCACACATCACTGTTAAGACACCATTTTCCGCGCCCGCTTGCCCACCTGAAACCGGTGCATCAATGAACTTTAGCCCCCTGTTTGTTGCTTTTATAGCAATTTCACGAGCAACATCAGCCGATGCAGTTGTGTGGTCCACAAAAATCGTCCCTTTTTTCATCCCCTCGAGGATGCCATCGTTACCTTCAACAATACTTCTCAAATCATCATCGTTACCAACACAGGCGCACACGACTTCTGCCCCCTCCACCGCTTTTGCTGGCGTGAGCGCCAAGCTACCCCCGTGCTCCGCCACCCATTGTTTTGCTTTTGCAGTGGTGCGATTATACACTGTGACGTCGTGACCAGCCGATGCAATATGCCCAGCCATGGGATATCCCATAACGCCAAGGCCGATAAACGCTGTCTTGATCATTCTTAAATCCCTCCTTTTTGTGTCTCAGGTTATAGAATACAACGCTATTTATAAATAGGGCCACTCCAATCCCGGGCCCAGAGGCGCTATAGAAAAATCACCTACTTTTCAGAGGGCAATAAAATTCCGTAGAAATTGCCGTCCCATATTTTGGGTGGCGACGTCAAAACATGGTCCAGAAAGCCATGAATTATTGTGTCCCACCATTGACGGGCCGGGCTACCGAGTTTGTGAGGATAGGTAGTTTTACAGACAAAACCAGCCGCAATCGCCTGCTGGACAAGACTATCAGGTGTATAATGAGTTTGATGAGTTAAATCACCATATTGAAATTGCTGCCCCCACGGCGATCCCGCATTGGGGACTTTAATTATCACTTTCCCTCCAAGCCGTAACATAGCTCGTACTTTTCTTAATAAGTTACACCCATCATCGATATTGAAATGCTCTAGTACATCAAACATTACTATGCGGTCATAGGTGTCTCCACGCTCCTGAGCTTCACCCAAAAAAACGAATGCTTCTTTTATTTCCACTCGGTCACGAATATTTTCGGGTACAAAAGCATAAACTGCCTCGTCAAAATCTATCCCACGGAAATCGACAGCTTTTTTTTCAGCGAGATAGGCTAAAAATAAACCGGTTCCGCATCCAATCTCCAATATGGCATGCTCTTTTTGAAATTCACCAGGTTCCCAAACCTCACAGTCCAACCGTGCAATATGCTTGGGTCGAACTTCTGGAGTGGAATACGCCTTATACGCAGAATAGGTATTATAGTGAAATTCTGACACAACCATCATGTCCTCAAAAAAATTAAATTATACTTACCGGTAGTATGAAGCCCTCCCAGTTTTAAGCCAACTCTCAAGCTACGTAATTTCAATTTTTTGTGTTGTTATCCATTTGTGATTCATGCATTTCTTTAGATGTACCTTGTAGGTGTCTATGAAGTAAGAAATTTAGTATAGTGACCTATAAATCCGCATCTAATAGAGCGTCCTGCTTCTTCTACCCAAGATTAAGCGCGATAGTGGCCTCCAATCAAACCGTTGTCAGGCTTTAATTAAAAAAGGCTGCTTTTACCCCATAGATTTAACTCGCTCCTTTAACGTTAGAATCCTGTCTGCTATAATTTGGGTCGTGTTTGTTTTTCCTTGGAGATTGAAGATTGAAGGAGTAAATGACGTACGAGTAATGACATCTCATGACCTGTAAGCCTCGGTTTCTGTATTTAGTGAGGTATTATTTTGGGTTTGTTTTAGTATTTTAGCCAGTGGAATTCGGTCGTAAGTTTCATGTATATAAATTATAACCTATTAAAAGCGTAAACAATGCTCTTGCATCCATGACCAGATTTAATTGACTAAACGCAGAATGAAAACGCTATGGTCCTAAAAAATTTTATAGAATTTGCGAGACAACGAGCCAATAATAGTTGGAAAAAGGGATGACAGCCTCGATTCCTGTTAATATTTCGCCGGGGGAGTTAATCGATAAAATTACCATTTTAGAAATAAAGCTCGACCATATCTGTGACGAGAAAAAAATTACGAATATTAAATTAGAGTTGGCTTCCCTCACCCAAGCGTACGATGAATTTATCCATATCTCAGAGTCTCTTCGCACTCTCTCGCGACATTTGAAGTCCGTTAATAAAACTCTATGGAATATAGAAGATGACATCCGAGAGTGTGAACGCCATAGCGATTTTAGCGATACATTCGTCCAATTAGCGAGGTCCGTATACGTTACAAACGATGAACGGGCACGCCTCAAACGAGAGATTAACATCCTTCTCGGCTCTCACCTTGTCGAGGAAAAATCGTATACGGCATATTAATCAGTGACTAATATTGCGCGCGTTGCAGACTTTATTAACCGACTAAAACGCCAGCTTTGGTCCCGCAAAACTCAGCCAACCGGCGTGCTCATTATTTCCGCGGGCGGCCTCGGAGACACAATCCTGTTTTCGACCGTGGCCAGTCGCTTCGCAGAAATGGCACGTCCCGGGGAAAAAATAACCGTTTTGTTGCGAAAAGATAGCGCTAAAACAGCGTTTTGCCTTCCATCAAGTTTGTCCGTTAAGACCGTTGACTTTAAAAAATTTGCATCAGTTTTTTTATATCGGCTTGGTATTTTAAGTGAGCTTTATGAAGCGCACTTCCGTTTGGTTATACATACGGATTTTTTGCGTCATCCATTTCTTGATGAGTCTATGGCAAGCGCGGCCCAAACTGACACAGTCGCTATGATTGCGCGGTCATGGCCAAAATATCAAAGTCAACTTCACCGGAACCGCCGACTTTACAGCCGTCTTTTCGATAGCGGCGCTGAACGGCGAGATAAAGTAGAACGATGGACAGACTTTGCAAACTGGCTTTCCGGTTCGGCAACCCCCCCACCCCTCATGCATCTTCATAACTTACAAAGCCGGTTTGCACCCAAATTAAATGTGGGATGTCGCCGGGAAATCATTCTTCAACCGTTCTCAGCAGTTAACGCGAAACAATTAAATCCTGAGTGCTTTATTAAATTGGTTAATGCCCTGCCACAAGACATTTCGTTTAGAGTAACCGGCTTAGCCTCTGACCTTCAAAAAGACATCAAGTATAGACAACTGATTGAAAAACAAAATGTAACATTCGACTCTTCTACTTTTGAAGACATTTGCCCGCGCCTTGTATCCGCTGAATTAGTTTTGTCCGTTGACACGGCTATGATGCACTTAGCCGTTGCAATCGGAGCACCAACACTGTGTCTTGCGAGCGCAGCCTACGTCGGTGAAATTATTCCTTACGCTGACAGTATCCGACCCAAAAATGTAAGTTTTTTGTTCGAAAACATGGATTGCGCCGGATGTCTTGGTGATTGCGTTTATGAACTTGATGATGGAAGTTATCCCTGCGTTGCCAGCCTCTCACCCGACCGAGTCGTATCAGCAGTACTCAAATGTCTCAAGTTATCATAAGCTCAACTAGTTTTTGCCAACTCCCTCTATTAGGAGCCAGCAATAATACTTGATCTGAAATTGTCGGCCCAACATGGTATGATGCACTTGTAGATATAATTGCACCATACCCACCTGCTTCGTTAAAAATTAAAACGCCAGCTGCATGATCCCAAGGTTTGAGTCTACCTCCATAACGCGCAAAGTCTAATCGACCTCGCGCCAAATCAGCGTATTCAGCTCCAACACACCGATACCGAACAATTTCCCTGACTAAAAATTTTTCTTTACCCATAATATTTCGCCGTTCATCCAGCCAACGATGGTACTGCAGGTTCATAGAACCGCGCAGTCTGGGTATACTTTTTGAACCATTAATTCGTAGTTGCTTTTCATCCTCATATGCGCCCTCACCTCGAATTGCCCAGACTGTCCTGTTCTGAATTGGTTCATGGATCCATCCGGCAATCGTCTCCCCTTTCGCAATAAGGGCAACAATCATGGCGAAACAGGTTTTTCCATCAGCAAAATTTTGCGTGCCATCAATAGGGTCAATAATCCAGACAGGGTTACTACCTAATAATGCGCCTACAATCGACGGATCACGTGAGACCCCCTCTTCACCAATAATCTCTGATCCCGGTAAAATAATTTGCAGTTCTTTAGCAAGGGTGTCCTCAGCCTCCAGATCAGCCACAGTAACAACATCACCCGTTCCGTTCGCTGTAATCTCATCTGCGCCGAGAGATTGGAAACGACTTAAAACAATTTTTTCCGCGGTCTTGCGCATGATTTCTGCAATTAGCTTAGGATCGGGTATCATCGTGATACACGGCGTTTTTCAAATTGCCCAACCTTCGCAGGTGCTAGCCGAACACGTACTGAGATGGCCTTGCCATCATCTGAACGCTCTAAGACATGGCCATTTCGATACAACCATGCGAGTGTCGCGCTATCTTCTACCGGTAAGTCAATTTGAATAATCTCAAAACCACTACTTAATTTTGCGTCACAAATATCCAGTAATGTCTGTATCCCCTCTCCACTTATCGCAGAGAGTAAAGACGAGGTATCATTTGATCGTTCAGTTTGCCTGCAAATAACACTCAAGTCTTGTCGGTCCACCAAATCAATTTTATTAAGCACCTGTACCATTTTGCGAAGTTGTTCGTGGCTCATACCGATTTCCCCCAGGACAGACCAAACATCCATTTTCTGGGCTTCAGTATCTGGGTGGCTAATATCGCGAACATGCAGAACGAGATCCGCCTGCATAACTTCCTCCAAAGTCGCGTGAAAGGCCTCAACCAATTCGTGGGGCAAATTCGAGATAAAACCCACTGTATCGGATAGGATGACTTGCTGACCCGACGGCAAACGAACAGCGCGCATAGTTGGATCAAGGGTAGCGAACAGTTGATCCTTTGCCTCAACATTGGCTTCAGTAAGATAATTAAATAAAGTAGATTTCCCAGAATTAGTGTATCCCACAAGTGCTACGATAGGATGAGGCGCTTTTCGCCGCGTCCTCCGGTGTAAAGTTCGTGTCCGTTTGACTGCATTTAAATCACGGATAATACGGTCAATGCGCTGACCAATAATTCGGCGATCTAATTCAATTTGTCGCTCGCCCGGGCCACCCATAAAGCCCGCTCCACCTCGCTGCCGCTCGAGATGTGTCCAACTGCGGACCAGACGGCTACGCTGATACGAAAGAGCAGCTAACTCAACCTGTAAACGTCCCTCACGTGTTCGAGCCCTGGCACCAAAAATTTCTAGGATAAGTCCTGTTCGGTCAATTACTTTACATTCTAGAGCTCTCTCTAAGTTTCGTTGTTGTCCTGGCGTTAATTCGGTGTCTACAGCCACGACGCTAACGTCATTATCAATACGCAAACTGATAATTCTAGCGACCACACGCTCAACCGTTCCAGCACCAAAAAAAGTTGATGAATTTGGACGGTGTACTTTAAACCACTCTGTGTGACACACATTTAAGCCAATGGCTAATGCTAAACCACGTGCTTCTTCCAAACTCGCTTCAGGCGACCGTCTTTGGTCCAGCCCTCTCAACCTCGGATGTAATACGATACAGCTCTCTGGCCGCACATCTAATCGATCATATCCGATGCTACTCACGCGCAAATAAAGCCTAACTCACTCGGGTTCATTTTCGTCTTTTTCAGCCTCAAATAAATCAATAGGGACCGTCGGCATTATAGTTGAGATAGCGTGTTTGTAGACCAATTGCGTGTGCCCATCGCGGCGAAGCAACACTGAAAAGTTATCAAACCATGTCACTATTCCCTGAAGTTTAACTCCATTAACGAGAAAAACGGTAACTGGCGATTTATTCTTACGAATATAATTTAAAAAAACATCCTGAACATTTTGGGATTTTTCCGAGGGCATTTTAAACCTCATTTTTTCAATTATTGACCCACTGCGACTACCCCACGGGGGAGCCTGTAACATCTCCCTAACTACCGGTTTCAGCCTTACTCTGGTCAGAGCGAATTGATACCCTGCTGCACAGATCGGCTAGCATACCACCCATCCGGACAAAGCTTACAGGTTATCAACGAAGTTGCAAAGCGCTCTACAGTCTGAAAACTGACATGCTGGTGGAAAAGCCGCAAACCGTGTATCATTAACAATTATTTCACCGATTAGAATTGGGGAGCAACCAGCCCGAGTAGCACATTCCAAATCCACATCTGCATCCCCGATAAACCAGACGTTTTTGTCACTACGCACTTTAATCTCTGAGAGCACCATGTGAACGGGGTCCGAGGCAGGTTTATCTCTAGCTGCATCACTAGCACCAACAATGCAATCAAAGTACTTTGTCCATCTTAGGTATGCCGCTTCAGACCGGAGATAATCCCCGCGCTTATTGGATACCACGCCCATTTTGAAGCCACTCCGGTGAAAGGTTTCTAACATCTCAAACGCACCGTTCATTGGGTTGAGCTTAGTTTTATATATTTCTTCATATCTGCGGTAAAATACATTACTGGCCTCTTCCCACGCATCTCCAAATAGGTCCGGGAAACTGTCACGTAACGATTTACGTACTTGGCCTCTTATTTTTTCAATGGGCCACGGTGCTTGTCCGAAAGAAGTAAGAGTTGTGTTCAGGGCGTCTTGAATAACCAACCAAGTATCGACCAGTGTGTTATCCCAATCAAAAATTAACGCGGTCGGGGGTCCGGGGGGGAAGCCGGGAGCGCGCCTAACCAACTTCCTCAATTCCATCTTGCCTCTTGTTGCGGCCCACCCTCGCCCTCCATGAATTCCATATAAATATCAAGTAGTCGCCTTGTTAACTCACCGGCCAGGCCATTTCCAATGGCTTTTCCATCAATTTTTGTTACAGCGCGAACATGTGAGTTTGAACTAGAAATAAAGGCCTCTCGAGCATCACGTGCTTCAGTCACAGAAAACGGACGATACAAAAGTTTTATATCTTGGTCTTGCACCGCTTCTAAAATAGCGAGTCTCGTAATACCATTGAGAATTTCCTCTCCAGCGTCGCGTGTAATCAGTTCACCACTTTTCGTCACTATCCACGCATTAGTTGCAGAACCCTCAGTGACAAATCCTTTTTCATCAACCTGCCACGCCTCTTGCGCTCCCGCCTCGATAGCTGCCTGTTTTGCCAGTACGTTTGGAAGAAGACTGATAGACTTAATATCCCGTCTTTTCCAGCGCAAATCTGGCGTTGTGATAATTTCAATTCCAGCCAGCAACTCTGCTTTATCTATGGCTGGACGCTTAGTCACCGTGATCACCAAGGTGCTTACTGAAGGATTAGGAAAGGCATGGTCTCGAGGCGCCACACCACGGGTGATTTGTAGATAGAGAAGTCCATTCCTCACTCGATTCCTTCGCCTAACCTCGCGCATTACCATGGATAAAGGTCTCTTATCCATAGGCCAGTCAATCCGTAGGGCTTCAAGGGAGTGTGCCAACCGATTCAAATGCCCCTTTTCGCCGAGAAATTTTCCCTCGTGAATAGCGATAACCTCGTAAACACCGTCGGCGAATTGATAACCACGGTCCTCAATATGCACCTTAGCTAAACTGTGGGATAAGTATTGGCCATTGACATAAGCAATTTTGGACATTGATCAATCTCTCTAAAAATACTCAAGTTGAACAGAAAACATTTTCTCTACCTTCCGGATTACCTTCGCAGCAGCAAATAATATTACCCGGTCCTTCGGCTCAACTACAGTGGAACCGCCCGGACATATCATCTCACCACCACGCACAATCGCTCCTAACATTACACCCCCGGGAAGATTAATTTCCTTTAAAGGTTTTCCGACCAGCTCAGAGGTCTCCAAGGCCTCTGCTTCAATCAATTCACCAAAATCTTCCCGAAGTGTATGAACAGAGTGAATGCGACCGCGCCGAATATGTTGAAGAATCGTCGAAACCGTGATGTTTCGAGGGCTAACCGTAACGTCAATACCCAGCGGATTAATAAGGGTCTCATACGTACCTTTGTTTACAAGGGTAATAGCACGTTTAGAGCCGTATCTTTTCGCGAGAAGTGAGGCCAAAATATTGGTCTCATCATCATTGGTGACGGCAACCACAGTTTCGGTCTCTGCTACATTGGCCTCATCAAGGATTTCCGGGTCTAGGACATCGCCTTGTAGCACCATCGTTTTTTCAAGTTTCTCAGCTATTGACCGAGCACGGTCAGAATCAGACTCAATAATTTTAGTGCGCACCCAATCATAATCTCGCTCGATTTCCTGGGCTAAAAATTGTCCGATATTACCACCCCCAAAGATTACCAGACGCCGAGCCTCTTTTTCCTCATAACCGAAAGCCGCCATCGCGCGACCAACCTGCTCACCATCGACAACAAAATAAACTTCGTCTCCCGGTAACATTTGGTCTTCTGACGTGGGCACTATAGCCATATCTTTTCGCATCAAACCAATGATCACAATATTCAAATCAGGAAAGAGCTGCGTTAACTGGCGAAGCGGCGTATTTACAAGTGGGCAGTGTTCTTCGCAGCGTACGCCCAAAAGCTTTACCTTATCGTCTGCAAGAGGAATCATCTCGAAAGCCCCCGGAACCTGAAGACGCCGGGTTACAGCGCGTGCTACCTCGAACTCGGGAGATATGACATGATCAATTGGCATGTGGTCGCGTGAAAACAGTTTTGCCCATAGCGGATTGAGGTAAGTTTGCTGCCGAATCCTTGCAATTTTGGTGGGTACTTCGAAAATTGAGTGTGCAACCTGACACGCCACCATGTTGACTTCATCTGCATAAGTAACTGCAATCAACATGTCGGCGTCTTCAGCAGCTGCCTTATCAAGAATATCAGGATGAGACGCTAACCCAACAATGCCATTTACATCGAGGTTATCACTAATCTGTCGGATAAGATCAGGTGATCGATCAACAACTGTTACGTCGTTATTTTCAAGCGATAATTGACGAGCAATGTGAAAACCCACCTGACCAGCTCCGCAAACAATGACTTTCATTGGTGATCTCCCTCAACCCCTGACTTTTTGTGAGTTCAATTAGGTTTATCGGAATAATGTACGCCGAGACTCCTAAGTTTACGGTGCAGTGCTGAGCGCTCCATACCTACAAAGTCTGCAGTACGCGAGATATTTCCGTCAAATCTCTTAATTTGGGCATTCAGATAATCATGTTCAAAACGCTTGCGTGCATCACGAAGTGGCAAGGTCATGATATCTGTATTACTATCAGGCTTCGTTATTTCTCGAACATTATGAAGAACCTCAGGTGGCAAACAATCGGTGCCAACCGGCTCGGAATAATTACTATCTGTCAACTTGGGAGAGAATATAAGTATTCGCTCTGCAACATTTTTCAATTCTCTAACATTACCGGGCCAATCATAACTTTGTAAGGCTGACATAGCATCATCAGCCACTTTTAAGACCGGTCTTCCTGCGGTTTCGCAAGCCCGCGTCAAAAAATGGTTCACAAGATGTATTATATCCTCCCGGCGGGCACTGAGTGGCGGGACCTCAATAGAGACAACGTTGAGGCGATAGAATAAATCTTCGCGAAATCGGCCTGCATTTATCTCCAAGCGAAGATCTCTGTTTGTAGTTGCAATAACACGTACATCCACTTCAACCTGCAAACTACCACCCACTCTGCGAAATACTTGGTCTTGCAAAGCTCGAACAATCTTCCCTTGAGTTTCTAGAGGCATATCTGCAATTCTATCAAGTAAGAGTGTTCCCTTATGGGCAGCCTCAAAAGTTCCCACCCTTCCCGCCTCTGCATTTAGCTTTTCTGCCTCTACACCAAATAATTGCTCTTCCATAATATCTGGCGCCATTGCAGCACAATTTACCACGACAAATGGGTTTCCATGACGCGCTGAACGCTCATGAATCATCCGAGCAACAAGTTCTTTTCCAGAACCAGCTTCACCAGTAATCATTATCCGACTGTTGGTCAGCGCAACTTTATCTATCATTTGATCCAAATCACGAGTTAGCTTTGAATTACCCAACAAACTCATTTCGGCGCCAGCACGCAGTTTTAACTCTTTATTTTCACGACGTAGCCTTGCTGCCTCAATCGTGCGTTCTACGAGCAAGATCAACCTGTCTGCCTTAAAAGGCTTTTCAATAAAATCATAGGCGCCGTCTTTGATCGCAGCAACAGCCGTTTCAACCGTTCCGTGCCCACTCATCATCAAGACAGGAACCGAGGGGTGATTTTTTTTAATTTCGCGCAATATACCAAGTCCATCCATGTCACTCCCCTGCAACCAAATATCTAAGAGTACAAGGTTTGGACGTCGCGCTTCTAACTCTGCTATGGCTTCAGAACTTGTAGCAGACTGACGAGTGTCAAAGCCCTCGTCTGTCAAAATTCCTGAAGTAAGCGTTCGAATGTCTGCTTCGTCATCAACAATTAGGATATCACTAGCCATCGGCTATCCCATTTCTCCTGCATCAGGCGTTAACCGTGATTTACCTCCGGATACCGTCTTATTACGGCTAGTAGTATCGAGAAAAGTGTCTTGGCCTATTCTTGCATAGCGATCATTACTAATAACGAGGGTCACACGAGCCCCCTTCGGTTCACGATTATCTAATATTAAACGACCAGCATGATCTTCCATCACCTTTCTAACAATTGCTAGGCCCAAACCCGTACCTTTTTCTCGCGTCGTTACGTAAGGCTCTGTTAACCTATCACGATCGGTGGGAAGACCATTACCATTATCATCTACAACAACGGCAACTTCGTTAGAGGCATTTGCTACCGTAACCGCGACACTTATCCACCCATCATCCGGACCAATTTCGTGCGCCATAATTCGACTTTCAACAGACTCTGTTGCATTTTTTAAAATGTTCGTCAGAGCTCTGGAAATTTGACGGCTATCACAATTAACTAGAATCGGCTCAAACGGAAGATTTAGCTCAATCTGAATATTTGGACTGCGATTACGTTCTAGAAAAACAGCTTGTCTGCATAACTCACATAAGTCTTCCAACTTCATAGTAGGTCGAGGCATACGAGCAAAGGCTGAAAATTCATCAACCATGCGACCGATATCCTCGACTTGTCGGACGATAGTATCTGTACACATCTTAAATGTTTCGGGATCAGAGCGAATCTCTGTTTGATATTTTCTTCTTAACCGCTCGGCTGATAATTGAATTGGAGTTAAAGGGTTCTTAATTTCATGAGCTATTCGACGTGCGACATCGGCCCAAGCTGCTTTCCGCTGTGCAGACAAAAGATCGGTTACGTCATCAAACGTCGCCACAAACCCGATAATTTCATCCCCAAGTGTCTCTGCAGCGATACGGGTCATTAGCATTCGCACTCCGTCGAGCCGTGATAGTTTTATCTCAGCCTGATGGGTGCGCTGCGGAGCAGCTTTTGCTGTTGTTAGGAGTTCAACCATCTCCGGCACGCAGTCGCCAAAATAATCACCCTTATGGTGTCTTAAGTCCATACCGAGAAGCTCTGATGCTGACCGATTAGGGAGGTAAATCTTACCATCTGGCTCGAGCCCAACAACACCGGCCGAAACACCGGCAAGAACTGTTTCTGTAAAACGTCGACGTTCGTCAAGCTCTCTGTTTGCTTGCAACAAACCACGCTGCTGACCTTGGATTTGGGCAGTCATATTATTAAATGCATGACCTAAATGACTAATTTCATCCGTTTTCTCCCCAGCTCTAACGCGCGCATCAAGATTACCGTTGCTTACAGCCTCTGCAGCTGAAATCAGATTGCTTATCGGTCTGACCAGTTGCTCTGCAACATTTAGTCCAACCCATCCAGCTGCGAGCAGCAAAAGTAATGCCACCAGGACAAAAATAATGATAAAGCTTACTTGTATACCGCTCCGCTCATTCTCCATTTTTTTATAATCAGTAACAGCGCTATGAATGCTCTCAATGTGACTGACCACCCGAGGATCAACCAAACGCTCGACTAGAAGGTATGCATCTACAAAGCGGTTAAGCTTAATTAATGCCCGGAGCCGCTCTTCATTTTGTGAGTCCATAACTACAATCCTCCCGGAGTCCGCCCTCGTTAATATTTGGGTCGATAATTTCTCTACTTCGGGTAAAAGACTAAATCGCGCCCGAGCAAGGACTTTACCAGTGCCGTCAACAACAGCAGCCTCGGACAAGGACCTGAGCGCCGATTGCGATGACAGAACATCGCTAAACAGATTCGTGCTGCGCATAAGTGCCGGAGCGCTCTGGTTAAGGTTATTAGCAATTGCAAATGCATCCGTTTGAATTTTATTCTGGTGCTCCAGTAGATATGCATCAGCAACACCAAGCGATTCGTTTAGCGCTGTTCGCACACGATCAGAGAACCAACTCTGCATTCCAAAATTCAAAAAAAGCGCAGAAAATAAAACGATAAGGATACTGGGGGTCACGGCAACAATACTAAAAAGTGCAACTATTCGGATATGTAATCCAGCCCCTGCTGCTCCTCGTATCCGTTCTAGCCAGACCTGAACCAAACGCCGCGTTACAATCACACCGAGCAAGAGTAATAATATCCCGTCAATGTAAAGAAGATTTAGAACGGCCTTAATGTCATAAGCTTGGTCCGCACCGCCCATGATGCTGGCAACTGTTGCTAAACCGGATAAAAATGCCAACGCAGCGAGGGCAAAAGCTGTTTTTTTGCTCGCTATGACCCGGCGGCTGAGCGAGAGCATTATCTCTGTCGTCGCTGCGTTTTCTCTCAACACCCACCCCTGATTACAGGTATATCCAAATCACGGATTTTTTTTCGCAATGTGTTTCGATTGAGGCCTAAGACTTCGGCTGCTCGCACCTGGTTTCCACGTGTGGCTTGAAGAGTGAGTATTATTAATGGCTTCTCGATCTCCCGAAGAACACGGTTATATAATCCGTTGGACGGTAATTCGTTTTGATGTGCTGCAAAATAAGATGCAAGCTGGCGCTCAACTATATTGGAAAGGCCATTCCGATCATTTTCATATTGTTCGCGATCAGAATCCAGCCCAAATTCGCGAAGTTCCCGGCCCACGATTTCTATAGTAATAATTTCTTCCGAGTATAAAGCAGCTAAACGTTGCACAAAATTTTCCAGTTCTCTCACGTTTCCGGGCCAATTGTAACGTTTTAGAGTTTGTAGCGCATCGTTCTCGATACTTTTCCATGGTAAACCTGCATTTTTTGCACGCGCTAAAAAATGCCGAACTAACTCTGGTATGTCATGTGTCCTGTCGCGTAACGGAGGTAACCTAATTGGCACTACGTTAAGTCTGAAAAACAAATCTTCTCTGAATAATCCTTGTCTGATTAATTGTTTAAGATCATGGTGCGTGGCGGCAATAATCCGAGCATCAACGTTGACTGCAGTTTGGCCGCCAACAGGAATAAAATGGCCCTCTTGTAAAACGCGGAGTAATCGTGTTTGTGCCTCTGGAGGCATATCACCTATTTCATCAAGGAATAAGGAGCCGCCATTAGCCTGCTCAAACCGCCCTGTGGCGCGCGCATGAGCCCCTGTGAAAGCCCCCTTTTCATGACCAAAAAGTTCACTCTCTATTAAATCTCTGGGGATCGCCGCCATATTTACCGCAACAAAAGGCCCATTTTTCCGCTTTCCATAATCATGAAGAGCACGAGCCACCAGTTCTTTACCGGTGCCAGATTCACCATTTATCATCACCGTCAAATCCGTCGGCATCATACGCGCTAGAGTGCGATACACATCCTGCATAGCCACTGAACGTCCAATTAAAGGGAGTGTTTCTTCTAGCATCTCTGGGGTTTCGACCTTCGAGGATGCTCCAATTTGATCAAGTCCACTCTTAACGATCGATACGAGTTCGTTGATATCAAATGGTTTTGGGAGATACTCAAAAGCTCCGCGTTCGGTAGCGGTAACTGCAGTGTGCAGTGTCGTTTGGGCACTCATTACAACCACTGGAAGGTTTGATCGAATCCGGCGAATACGCGGAATTAAGTCTAATCCGTTTTCATCTGGCATGATCACATCAGTGATAACAAGATCACCTTCTCCCGACTCCACCCACTGCCATAACATTGAAGCGTTTCCTGTGGCGCGCACCTCAAAGCCTGATTGGGTTAGCGCCTGACTGACAACCGTTCTAATTCCTTCGTCATCATCAGCCAACAGTATAATGGGCGCGGTCACAATATTTATCCCCGCTCTGGCTTATACATAGGTAAAAGGGTCCTGAAAACCGTCCGTTTGGGATTACTCTCAGCCTCAATTACCCCACCATGCCCTTGGACTATTTGCGCAACTAAGGCCAAGCCCAAACCGCTGCCCTTTGGTTTATTAGACACAAAAGGATCGAAAAGATGTGGCAAAATATCTTCAGATATTCCTGACCCATTATCCATGACACTAATGACTAAGGGTAGTTGAACACGGTTAGAACTTCCTGGTGATGCAATTCTTATCCCATGCCGGTAAGCACTCTCTAGATTTATTTGACCACCTTCAACAGAAACAGCCTCAGCTGCATTTTTAACAAGGTTTAAGAACACTTGAACTAATTGGTCCCGGTTACCGCTAACTAGTGGTAACGAAGGATCAAACGTCGTGACAATTTTTATTCCTTTGGCAAACCCGTTTCGTGCAATCTGATGCACATGATCCAAAACTTGGTGGATATTAACCGCCTCTCGGCTCAGCGAAACCTCATTTGAGAATAACCCTATCCGGTCAACCAACGCACAAATCCGGTCAACCTCTTTACAAATAAGCTGAGTAAGTTTTTTATTTTCACCGTCCATGACTTGCTCAATAAGTTGCGCGGCACCACGAATGCCCGAGAGGGGGTTTTTGACCTCGTGCGCCATCAGAGAGGCCATTGCCGTAATCGAACGTGCGGAACCCCTATGTGTTAGCTGGCGGTCAATTTTGTCTGCAATCGATCGCAAAATGATCAAAACTCCAACGGCTCCCGACGAGTCTGGTATCGGCGCGGCGTGAAGATTAACAAACTGACTACCTATCCTCGGTGTCTCAAGAGGAATATCATATTCGGACATGGCCTGGTTATGACTGCGAGACTGATTTATAAGGGAAAATAAAGGACTATCCACCGGTATAACATTGCCCAGAGGCTTATCTACGAGATACGCGGCGCTAGCATGAAAAAACTGCTCCCCAGCTGGGTTTACGACGGTTAACACGTTATTTTGGTTAACCGCAATAATCGGTGCCGTCAGCGAATTTAAAACTGATTCGCTACTTACTCCATTACCTAGATGAGGCCTCCTTATAGAAAAATTAACACCATTACTCATGCGGCGTTTCTCTCTAGAAGTGGGGTATAAAACTCGTTGAGCGCCCCGCGAACTTGGTCGGGACAAGTCAGTCTAAATACAGATTGCCGAAATTCTGATGAATGAGGAAGCGCTTTTGAATACCAACCCAAGTGTTTCCGTGCAATTTTTATACCCGCATTTATCCCATAATGGGTCACTATTGCATCAAAGTGCTCAAGCACTAGAGCATATTGCTGAGAGATTGATGGGCTTGGTAACTTTTCTCCTGATTTTAAATAGTATCGAATTTGATTAAGAAACCACGGCCGGCCATATGTTCCACGTCCTACTAGCACGCCATCGGCCCCAGACTCTATCAATAGATCTCGCGCATCTTCTTCCGTATTAACATCACCGTTACCAAAAACAGGAATGTCCACTGCTGATTTTACCTCTCCAATAAATTTCCAATCAGACTTACCTTTATAAAATTGACAGCGGGTGCGACCGTGGACTGCCAGCGCCTGAATACCGCATGATTGTGCCACCCGAGCGAGCGTCGGAGCATTACGACTATTATTATCCCATCCGGTCCGCATTTTTAACGTTACCGGTAAGTCAACTGCATCAACTACAGCCTCTAGTATCCGAGCAGCTTTCAATTCATTCTGCATCAGGGCTGAGCCCGCATAACCATTTGTAACTTTTTTAGCCGGACACCCCATGTTAACATCAATTATTTCAGCTCCTCGCGCCTCGTTAATTCGCGCTGCCTCCGCCATGACTTTGGGCTCACACCCTGCAAGCTGCACAGCTATCGGATGCTCATCAGGCTTATGTTCTGCCATTTTCATAGTTTTTTGGGCCGCATAAAGCATCGCGCGGCTCGCAATCATTTCCGACACAACAAGCCCGGCCCCGCAACTTTTAACTAAACGCCGATACGGCATATCCGTAACCCCTGACATCGGAGCTAAGACTATTGGAACCTCAATGACAACAGAACCAATTTTGACCGGCCGCAAATCTAGAACGTGAGTCACACGAGGGCTCCTTTAGCTGCCTATTTAGTAGGCAAAATCAAAGTAAATAGCAAGCTGCCCGCGCAGTCACCTAATCCATTTGCTTAAAACGCCACGTTTGTTTTACGCCATAATAATATCTGTGACAAATTTCACCCCGGGGTATCCTAGAGTTAAAAATAAATATGCGACGAGAACAACCTTAGCTGCTCTTCGACCTCGCAATCCAGTATGAAAATGAGCCACTAGCAAACCACCAATGATTATGAACGCAGTAACTGTGAGGATGGTTTTGTGATCTAAGTGAAGAAATATTCCACTTTTCCCATACGTTAGGGCCGCTCCAGTCAGCAATCCCACGCCGAGAACCCACTCACCAGCCACTAATAACGACAAGATCAAATCATCACATCTTGTAACTGCCGGTAACGCGCGAGTGAAGTCGATAGGACGCTTACCCCTCAAGGCTTTTTCTTGTGCCAGAGCGGCTAAAGCAGCTACTGCAGCGATCGTGACCAAGCTGTAGGTCGCAATTGAGACCGCAATATGAATAATAATTAGTAGCTCCGGTTTTTGTGCGATTGTCATCACACTCTTGTCATTCGACCAGACAGTAGCCAAAAAGCCGACGAAAAGTGCCGTCGGAGAGAGGATTGATACTAACCTCCATGCATCACTATCACGCACAGCTAGGATAATAAAAAATATCATCGTTGCTGCAACGCTTACCCATAACGTTGCCCCAAGATCCGTCCGCCAGCCTGACTCAAATGCCGTCCAAAGCCACCAAATAGGCCCAACAGGGGCCACGAATAAGATGATCCAGAAAATCCGATCACAGGCCGGGTTTTTTCTAAAACCCAAGAATGTAGCAGGTAATAGGGTCGCTAACGCCATCAGATTAAGTATATTTGCAGATTGCAGCATAGCTATCTGGCTCAGTCACAGTTTGTACAAGCTTGTTCTCACAATGACCCCGTATTGGCTGTGATGCAAGTTTGTCAAAGTCAGAAATTTAGAACTTCGACCAATCCCCCGGTTGGCATAGCCACGGCATCATACTAATGTCTGCTAGGGGCCATTAAAAAGATATTTTGGTGCAAGTTATTCCAATCGCTTATTTACAATCTTAAAAGCTGGATGGTTAGTATTATGCGAAAAAAGCCTACGATTGCAGTGATCGTCGGAGCGGGCCGGGGTCAGAGGTTCGGCGGAGACATACCGAAACAATATTGCTCCATCAACGGCGAGCCGGTTTTGCGCCATACTTTACGTGTCTTTTGTGAACACACAGAGATCGATCACGTTCAACCGATCATCCACCCTGACGATATCAATCTTTTCAGAGAAGCTGCTGATAACCTGAATGTCTTGAACCCAACCTGGGGCGGAAAAAATCGCCAATGCTCGGTCTTTTTGGGACTTAAATCTATCGCCAAGCTCTCACCTGCAAGAGTTCTTATCCACGACGCAGCTCGGCCATTTGTTACTCCAAGCTTGATATCACGGACATTGCGCGAAATCGATCATTTTCCTGGAGCAATCCCTGCTCTACTCGTAAATGATACGTTGAAGATAGTCTCGGAAATTGAGGGGGTTAGGGAGATAAAAGAAACCCTTCCACGCGATCATGTCTGGCAAGCACAAACGCCTCAAGCTTTCGATTTTAAATCAATTCTTGCCGCACACGAGGCTGCTGTAAACTGCAGTCTTACTGATGATGCCGCCGTTGCGGAACAATTTGGTTTGAAAGTAGCTATTGTTGAGGGTAGCCTTAAAAACATAAAAATCACCACCACCGAAGACCTGCAAAGGGCCCAGGCAACTAATTACGAATATAAGACCGGCCTAGGATTTGACGTGCACGCTTTTACTCCCGGCGATCAGATTACTCTCTGTGGGATCACCATACCTCACGATCGAGCTCTAGCCGGTCACTCAGATGCGGACGTGGGGCTTCATGCAGCAACCGATGCTGTATTAGGTGCAATTAGTGAGGGCGACATAGGCGATCATTTCCCACCAACCGACCCGCAATGGTTAAATGCCTCGTCTGATCAATTTCTACGCTATGCCATACACAAACTACATCAGCGCGGCGGCTCGCTAGTCAATCTGGATATTACTGTGATTTGCGAGACACCAAAAATCGGGCCCTACCGAGCCCGAATGCGTCAAAGAATTGCTGAAATTATCGGAACCAATATTCTAAATATAAACGTCAAGGCCACAACTACAGAAAGACTTGGGTTCACGGGACGGCAAGAAGGTATTGCGGCTCAAGCTATTACGTCTATTCGTTTATTGACATCTATTAGCCATTAAACTTGAGAGAGTAAATTTCAATTTATTCATTCTATAATCAGTATAATTGCCTAAGAGCAAAGGTTAAATTTTAGCATAATTTTTATACTTGCCAGCTTAAACGAACCGATCTTTAGATAAAATTCAGCAAAAATAAAGGACTGAATGCGGGTATCAAACGGTCCTAAAATGTCGACGTCTTTAAATTTTTGAGGCTCAGCCCAACGAGTGAAATAATGAAGGCTGTTTGCTTCCAGGGCTTAATTTAGGCCCATCAAGTCGCCGTTAGTCGACTACCGTATTTGAAGTCTCGTTATGAATCCATTCGAGAAACTCATTATTCCCTCCGTGAATTGGTAATACCGCAATACACGGGCATGCATAACTATGCATGCTTTTAATCTTTTTCGTAAGCGCAACCCTTAAATTCTCCGTCGTTTTAAAAATCATTACAACTTCGTCGCCAACTGTTACCGCCCCCTCCCAACGATAAATTGAGGTACTTCGTCCGAGGATATTAACACACGCCGCCAACCTATTCTCAATTGCAACCTTACCTAGCCGCTCCGCTTCCGAGATACTTGTGACTGTCACATAAAGAATTATGGTTTGCATGCTAAATTCTCCGCAATTTAATCAGTTAACTTTAGAGACCTAGGTTGAAGAAATAGCGTATAGTAGGGTTGAGTCATAAAATATCTTCCAACGCTAGTATTCAAGTGGAGTAGTTTCAGTGAGCATTATGCCAAAGAATGATAACACTGCTCTTGTAAAGATTAGCTCCAAGAGCGGAACTAAGTCACCGACGCGCCCGAGTCAACCTACCGATAAACAAAGGGCATGGATGTCTCTCGGATTATCGCAACCTGGAGGTAAGCTTCCATTATTTGACAAACAGGGTAAAAAAGTCAACGAACGCACAGTGCGAAGCTGTCTCAGGCACGGTTTAGTTGAACCGTGGTTTTCAAATCCCGTAAAACCGAATTGGATCATTTGTAAGCTCACAGATCTCGGTCGTCGGTCTCTAAAAACAAAAAACAGCTCCTAAAACCACAGTTCGCGCTGATTACTAAAAAATAGCCATATACAGAAATTAGGGGGACACGCTTACTTACGAACAAAAGACGGCTTTTAATAACAACTAAAAAGGATGCAACGACCAATAGAGGCGTATCCAAACCTAGGTAAATTCACAGACGCTCTAAAGCCAGTTGCACCCAAAAACCATCATCATACGTGGGTCGATTAAAAGATATTTCTCACGCAAAAATTAAAATGGCGCGGGGACGCTCCCTTACACAGTGGTCTTAAATTTACTCTAGCTTACAACATGGAAAACACCGCATTTGATATACTCCTTGTTTCCTGTCGTAAGCAGTGATTGACAACCCGATATTACAGTTGCAACTTTCCATGTCATGAAACATCAACTAGGCCAAGCTGACCTCAGAATCGCCGTCCATGGAATTGGTGATCACGCCAGACGCACAATTTTACCTGCCATTCAAGAGTGCAATCAACTGCATTTAGTGGGAATATCAACTCGTAATCCGCAGACTCGCATTTCTGAGGCTCAAAACTGGAACTGTCCCGCGTTTAAAGACTTAGATCAACTAATCACTCGCTCACGACCGAGCATCGTTTTTATCTCTACGCCGATTGCACAACACTACCAAGACGGAAAACAGGTGCTTAAATCCGGCATGCATCTATGGTCAGAAAAAGCATTCACAAATAACCTAGGTCATGCTGAAGAGTTGGCCAAGTTGGCAGAAGATCATGATGTTACCCTAAATGTATCTTTTCCCCCGATATATCATCCAATGTTCAGCAAGATGATGGAAATTATTAAAAATGGTGATATCGGAATTATTCGCAGCATTACCTCTAATTTTAGCTTCCCACACGTTGACAAAAATCATTCAAAATACGGGCCTTCTGGGGGCGGAGCACTTCTCGATGTCGGTTTTTATCCGATAATTATGTCCACAAAAATAGCAGGAGCCGTAGCGCGAATTCGTGGTGCAGTAGTCCGGTCCCAGCCCGGATATCAAATAGACACTCACGGTGCTGCCCTATTAGAATTCGCAAGCGACGTTCTAGCGGCAGTTCAGTGGGGTTATGGGACCGATTATACCAATCAGATAACTATAATCGGTGAGTGTGGCAGCCTTACAGCAACGCCAATATTTTCTAAGCCACCTCTTAGGCCATTAGACCTCAAATTACATCGTCAAACTGAGACGAAACGCATTAATACCCCAAACTTTAACCAATTCACACTGATGCTCGACTCATTTTTAAAGACAATTCATTCTGAAAAAGCCCGTGCACTCTCTCGCCAAACAGCCGTAGATGATCAACGTTTAATGATGGGAGTTCTGAATATGTCGAGGTAATGCGCGCCTTAATCAGCCCAAAAATATACTAAGTCGCTGAGAAAAAATGTAAAATGGTCGGGGAGACAGGATTCGAACCTGCGACCGCTCGGCCCCCAGCCGAGTGCTCTACCAGACTGAGCTACCCCCCGCTCCCTGCGTGCTTATGCCTAAGTAACCGTTTAATAAAAACATACTTTCACATTCAGAGTTTAGTTACTTGGAACATTAGCTTTTGGCTTAGTATATTTAAGTTTAATCTTTGAGCATATTTCGTGCTGTCTCGAGTTCTAAAATTGCAACTTTTATTGCGTTTCTAACATCATTTTTAGTAGACTTTTTAGATAGTGATGATGCCATATCTTCAGTTAGGTGATCACCATCAGATAGTTCGCTTTGGCGCAATGCCTCTTTACTGAGCCCACTGCGACGCAGGATCCTTTGCACGCCTTTTATTGTATAGCCTTCATCATACAATAAAGTTTGGATATGTCGGAGTAACGCTAGGTCCTCTGGTCGATAATAGCGTCGCCCCCCCGCGCGCTTTAGTGGCCGCAATCGATTAAATTTAGTCTCCCAAAACCGCAAAACATATTGGGGCAAATTTAGCTCGATCGACACCTCACTAATCGTGCGAAAGGCATCTGCGGCCTTTTCCATAGATGAAGAAGGTGTATTCATTACTCGGAGCCTAAATTTTTTGAACTCAGAAGCAATCTCTATTCTTTAACGTCAGTGCGTTCGTTAAGTCGGGATTTTAAAACCTGTGAGGGTTTGAATACTAAAACTTTTCGAGGCAGTATCGGCACTTCTTCTCCGGTTTTAGGATTGCGGCCCACACGTTGACCTTTCTGGCGCGACGAGAAGCTCCCAAATGACGAAATTTTAACCGCCTGACCTTCAACCAGGGCCTTTGACATCATATCAAGTACCATTTCTAAAAGGTCGGCAGACTCATTTCGAGACAACCCTACAGCCTGATAAACAGCCTCACCGAGATCAGCTCGTGTAATAGTTTGACCCGTCATTACCAAGTCCCTATCCCTCAATGTATGGGCAATGGACACATGCCCTCGACGACTAAAATCCTATCGCTCAACAATATTGGCGTCAATATTAAAGGGGCACTGCTTGGAAGATTACCAACGAATCACTCCCGCGCCCCAGGTTAATCCCCCACCCATTGCTTCCAACAGCACAAGGTCGTTTGTCTTGATGCGTCCATCGCGAACAGCCTCATCCAGAGCAAGTGGAACGGATGCTGCCGATGTGTTGGCATGTCGCTCAACCGTAACGACCACTTTCTCGATTGGAAGCCCCAACTTACGAGCGGTTCCATCAAGAATACGCCTATTCGCTTGGTGTGGCACCAACCAATCAATGTCTTCACTATTCAAACGATTCGCATCCAAGGCCTCACCAACAATTCCGGCAAGATTATTCACGGCATGACGGAAAACCTCACGACCATTCATGCGAACATGGCCAACCATTTGGGTCGATGATGGCCCGCCATCGACATACAATATGTTGTTTGTTGCTCCATCGGAATGAATATGTGTAGAGAGCACACCACGGCGTGTGTGCAAGTTCGTATCACTTTCTTCCTTGTTAATATCTTGGTTCTCAGCTGCCCGAAGCACAATTGCACCCGCCCCATCACCAAAAAGGACACAAGTCGAACGATCTTCCCAATCCAATATCCTTGAAAATGTCTCAGCCCCAATCAAGACAACAGTTTGCGCTTGTCCGCCTTTGATCAGATTGTCGGCTACTGACAGCCCATATATGAAGCCCGAGCATACTGCCTGAATATCAAAAGCTGCCCCATGCATCATACCAAGTTGATGTTGAACCTTGGTAGCAGTTGCAGGAAATGTTTGATCAGGAGTTGTTGTTGCCACAATTAAGATATCCACCTCTGATGGCAGAATTCCTGCATTCTCAAGAGCACGCTGCGCCGCCATTAATGCAAGATCAGAGGTCAACTCTCCTTCATCCGCAATGTGACGTTGGCGAATACCAGTTCTCGAAACAATCCAATCATCATCGGTATCCAGGCTTTTTGCTAGTTCGTTATTCGTGACTACTCGTCGAGGCAGATAAGATCCACAACCTATAACAATTGAACGTTTCATCATTGACCTGCAATTGACTGTTTATTACTCAGCATATCTGCCTGTAGCTGCGAAAAATCTTGTTTAATGCTGTCATTTATTGAATTTGCAATCAAGTCATAGCCGACCTCAATCGCATGGGCAAAGCCAAACGCATCCGTGCCACCGTGGCTCTTGATACATATCCCATTGAGCCCAAGAAACATCGCTCCGTTATACCTGCGTGGATCAAGTTTTATTTTCAACTGGTTCAAAGCAGGCTTGGCAATCAGTGCGCCAAGGCTTGCACGTGACGATGAGGTGAGCACATCTCTCAAAGCTTGGCTAAAAAATTTTGCCGTACCCTCGGCTGTCTTAAGGGCAACGTTTCCCGTAAAGCCATCTGTTACAATTACGTCAACCGTACCAGCACCAATGTCATCTCCTTCCACGAAACCGTGAAATTTTATGGGTAAATGGGTGTCTTGCAGAACAGCGGCCGCTTCTTTAACGGCGCTATTTCCCTTTAAATCCTCAACACCGACATTTAGAATCCCGACTGAAGGCTCTTTTAACCCCAGAACGTTTCGCGCGAACACCGCTCCCATGACAGCAAATTGCACGAGATGGTTAGCGTCGCATTCAATATTGGCGCCAAGGTCTAGCATTACGCTCTCACTTCGCTGGGTTGGAAAGAAAGTCGCAATAGCCGGGCGATCTATACCCGGCAGCGTTTTAAGTACAAATTTTGCCATAGCCATCAACGCACCGGTATTGCCAGCTGATATTACAGCCGCTGCCTCACCATCCTTAACCGAGTCGATCGCCATACGCATGCTACTCCCGCGCCGTCCACGCAAAGCTACTGCAGGTTTATCGTCATTCAAAACTACATCTTCTGCATGCCGAACTGTACAAACCGCCGCGGCGTCTGGGAATTTGTCCAAGAGTGAAACAATTTGTGCTTTTTTACCAAACAAAAGAAAATCGGTATCGCTACGCTTGGCTGCAGCCATAGCAACTCCCTCGACAACCATTGCCGGCCCTTCGTCGCCACCCATTGCATCAATAGATAGAGTGGTTCTAGCTGTCACGGTCAGTCACCTGACTAACATCGACACTAAAACGTATCATAAAGACCTTCGTAAGGTCACAAGGTTTGAATGAACGGGGGCTATGCAGCCTGCTCACCTTCGATGAGCTCAAGGCCATTATACCAACCGCAACTCTCGCAAACATGATGAGGGCGCTTTAACTCACCGCAGTTGGAGCATTCCTCATATGCCGCGCCCCCCAACGAATCATGTGCGCGCCGCATATTTCGCTTCGACTTCGAAATTTTTTTCTTAGGAACAGCCATTCTCTAAACCTCGGCCCCATATGCATTCTGAGCAGTTGCAAGTTTCTACCGAAAATCATCATGCGGGGCAAGCTAAGAAATATTACCCCCCCAATTTATCCCGCAACTCTGCCAATTGATGGAAAGGGTTTGGTCCGTGGTTATCAGTTTCCGTGTTGATAATTGTTGATCCGTGAGCCGTCGGTATATTTGGTGAGCGGGGAAATGGCTCCAAATCCAGAGCAATTTGCTGCACGATTAAATCACCGAGATCAATTACTCCTCCTATCACTCTCTCCGGTGGATCAATGATATCATCGACGTCGCCGCTGACATCCCATTCGATATCTCCGCATGATACAGACTCTTCAAATTTCAAGTCCACTCTCGATACTAGGTCTTGCTCTAGTGGATCGAGTGTCACCACACAAGTTTGAACTAGCTTAACGTTTACCGTTCCAAACACGTTATAGTGTTTGGCGTCAATCGCCTTCGTCACGGATAAGTCCGCAAATATGTCGCTGATAGAAATTTTTCCAAGGCGCTCAGCCACCGCGTTGCAATTAGCTTCTGACAGTCTAAAAGCTGCGCGATAGCCACTAGGCGGTAGATCAGATAATCGAATTTTCAGGTCGGGGTTTGAATTGAGCGCACTCTCCTCAACATTACTTTGATCACTCATTTACTAACTCCATCACTAGAGAAAACATTTTGAGACTCCAAGATCTCAAGTGTCCCTTGCTTATCTAAACTTAGCACTTGCTCACGGACATACTCCGCCATGGCCCTCACGTCACGATCATGAGGTAAAGTCTTACGGAATAAATTACGTCTCAACGCGTTGGCTAAACATGCATCATTCTCGCCGTCCAAACCCTCATCATAAGCCGCGATTCTCCCATAAAATGCTTTCGCCATATCTTTTACACGATAAGCGACACCGATATCACCTGCACCCATTTCACGAAGGTTTTGATCGATGTCAACGAACATTCGGTCAAACAATGCCTGCCCTATTAACTGGGTTTTCTCAGGGGCCCGTCGGAATCGCCGTAAAATAAGATAAACGTGAAGCATAATCATATCAAAACGACCGTCCGGTGTATCTGCAACCCCCCCCTTTTCATAAAAATATGGGAGACGAGCTTGAGAGACAGACTGCATGTAGAGCTTGTCTGCAATGAGCCACTCGGATGATGGTTTTTTTCGAAAAATATTTAACATGGCTCTATTTTTACTCACTGGGCTTGCGAACAAGGAAAGGACCCGCATAATCACTGACAACCTCTATAGCTATTGAATATTGCCATGCATCTGCTGACTTCAAGACAAACCTTGATAAAATGTTACCTGCAGCAACTATTTGCTGCAGTTGTCGCTTTTTCTCTGATAGGGTGCGATATAGGTCGTATCGCCATGCGCGGGAACTTGCCAGACCCGGACCGTGTGGCAGATCTCAAACCCGGTGCTGCATCCAAAGGACAAGTTTTAAGTCAATTGGGTTCCCCATCAAGCGTTAATAGCTTCGGCAATGAAACTTGGTATTACATCAGTGAAACAACGGAAGTAGTTGCGTTTCTGAAACCTAAAGTGAGGGAGCGGCAAATTTTAATTGTCGAATTTAACAACAAAGGTAAATTAGCACAGATAGTCTCTGTAGGCCTCGATGAAGGTCGAGAGCTCAAACATGTCGAGCGAGTTACACCAACGTTTGGCGAGGAGTTGACAGTTCTTGACCAAATTTTAGGGAATTTCCGTCGATTTTCGGGAACTAGGGAAATTAACTCCGAGAAGTGACGAAGGGCCACCAACGGTTCACGCCGGGGGCCCTTTCCACATAATAGTGCGCGCGTATTCAAGCGAGAAGCGCCAGCAATAAAATCGCGACAATGTTGGTTATCTTAATCATCGGGTTAACCGCAGGACCCGCTGTATCCTTATAAGGATCACCAACTGTGTCACCAGTCACTGCAGCGTGATGGGCATCAGAGCCTTTTCCTCCATGATTACCGTCCTCAATATATTTTTTTGCATTGTCCCAAGCTCCCCCACCAGCTGTCATTGAAAGGGCAACAAATAAGCCCGTTACAATAATACCCATTAGCATAGCTCCCACAGCTGCAAACGCAGCAGTTTGGCCTCCGATTGCATTCACAACAAAATAAACCACGAACGGTGCCAGCAAGGGAAGCAGCGAAGGAATAATCATCTCCTTAATTGCTGCCTTAGTCAGCAGATCAACACATTTTCCGTATTCCGGTTTTGCCGTTCCCTCCATTATACCTGCAATTTCCTTAAACTGTCGGCGAACTTCAATGACCACTGCTCCGCCTGCGCGCCCAACGGCCATCATACTCATGCCTCCAAAGAGATACGGCAGCAACCCGCCTATAAACAATCCAATTACTACGTAAGGGTCTTGGAGATTAAAAGACACTTTTAAATCCGGATAATAATGCGATAAGTCTTCCGTATACGCACCAAACAAGACTAATGCTGCAAGCCCCGCTGAGCCTATCGCATACCCCTTAGTTACCGCCTTGGTCGTATTACCTACCGCATCGAGTGCATCAGTTGTATTACGCACATCATCGGGCAAGTCGGCCATCTCTGCTATACCCCCCGCATTGTCCGTAACGGGACCAAAGGCATCCAAGGCAACAACCATCCCCGCAAGAGCGAGCATAGCCGTAGCAGCGATAGAAATTCCAAATAAACCAGCTTCTAAGTACGAAACAATAATACCAGCACATATTACAACCACAGGCATGGCCGTAGCTTCCATAGAAACCGCAAGGCCCTGAATAACGTTAGTACCGTGACCGGTCTCAGATGCAACCGCTATGCTTCTTACAGGCCGATAATCAGTCCCCGTATAATATTCGGTAATCCAGATTATTAATCCCGTCACAATCAATCCAGTTATCGCGCACGCGAACAAATCAGTTCCCGTAACGATGCCATCACTCATTTTGTAAGTGGTGTCCCAACCCAAGAAAACCGTTACTATAACAGCGATAAGAATGGCCGAGATTATTGCACTGGCAACAAACCCTTTGTAGAGCGCGCCCATTATCGAATTGTTGGAACCTAGACGCACGAACCAAGTTGCCGCTACCGACGCAAGAATGCAAACCGCTCCGATAATCAGCGGCAATAACATCATAGTTTCTTGTGCGGAACCCGTAAAAAAAATTGCTCCCAAGAGCATGGTACCAACTAAGGTTACCGCATAAGTCTCAAACAAATCCGCGGCCATGCCCGCACAATCACCAACATTATCACCAACATTATCAGCAATCACCCCTGCGTTACGGGGGTCATCTTCCGGAATGCCGGCTTCTATTTTACCAACCAAATCAGAGCCCACGTCTGCTCCTTTGGTAAAGATACCGCCACCAAGACGCGCAAAAATTGAAATTAACGATGCGCCAAAGCCCAATGCTACAAGTGCTTCAAGAATGTGGCGCATACCCGCAACTGAATTTGTGTCGAGCATTTCACGCAAAACCCAGTAATACCCAGCAAGTCCCAACAATGCCAAACCAACCACTAGCATTCCGGTAACAGCACCTGATTTAAACGCAATATCAAGACCACCCGCTAATCCCTGGCTCCGAGCGGCCTCTGTCGTTCGCACATTGGCTCTAACCGAGACGTTCATTCCAACGTAACCGGCAACACCCGATAGGATCGCTCCAATAAAATATCCAATTGCCACCAATGGACCGAGCTTTAAACCGAGCAATACACCGATAACAACTCCAACCACAGCAATAGCGGTATATTGGCGATTCAGGTACGCGGCGGCTCCTTCTTGAATAGCAGCGGCAATCTCTTGCATTCGCTCATTACCGGTGGGCGCAGCAAGTATTAAGCGAATCGCGAAGGCACCATAGAGCAATGCAACCGCGCCGCAAATGACAACCAACAAGTATAAATTCATGGTGGGTAAACCCTTTGCTTAAATTAATGGCAGGACCATAGAGACTTCCAAAAATTACCGCCTCCGATACTGAAACCATATTTGCAAGTTTCAACCCGCGATCATTCGCGGGCATTCAGTCAAAATCGGGCGAATAAGTGACAGAATACATCCTTTAATGCAACCAAGCTTCTCGAATATGAAAACTATTAACACATTTAAACTCAGGGCGTGTCTGTCAGAGATTGAACCATAATGTCCTCGAAATATTCTTGTCCAAATAATCGGTCGGCGATAACTTTTAATCTTTGCTGTATAATTAATCTTTCAATTGGCTCTTCGTTCCTTAATAAACGTGGCAAAAAAGCGTGCAAGTCACGCACGAAAGCGTCGTTTATTTTGGGCATTCGCTGTTTAATAAATTTGGCTCGCATCTGACCTCTCGTGGCTAGCTTGATTTGAATTTTTTTGGTAGCAGCAGCACTACTTTTCTTGAATACAGGAACGATAAGCGGCTCCATCTCGATAAAAATTACCTTCTCTGTTAATTTTTTTTGTGCTTCATTTTCAGCGTCCAAGTGCTCGTTGAATGGCCCTACCCCAAGCCATTTCATTGCCGCAAAAGTACCACCCGTTAAAATTAAAAGAGCAGTCACGATCAGAACAATCTTTTTCAATGAGGTTTACCCTGAGTTGAGAGTTTCAGGCACAGTCAGATGCACTGCTGTCGAGAATACCACGTAACGCTGGCACTTAAAAATGTTGATAGCCTAGGTTTTTAATGTGCAAAAGCTTACCGGTCTCTCCATAAAATCTCGCCATTGGTGCTGCGCCACGCGTTTCGCTAACGGTTCCAATTTTTGTTACCGGAATATTGGTGGATACACCGAGCGCACTCAATTTTTGTGTGAATGAAGAAGGTATGGAGAGAGCCAGCTCATAGTCATCCCCGCCACTAATCAATGAAGTCCAATTCGTCTGACCAGCGGCTAACAGTCTTCCAGCTGCCTCCGATAAGGGTATATCAGACAGATTTATGTCGATATCAATACGCGATTGCTCAGCTAATTGCTGAAGATCTGCCGCCAATCCATCAGAAATGTCTATCGCTGCTGAGGCAATCCCCGGTAACTCTTGTCCAAAATTTGAGCGTGCAGTTGGTAAATGATATCGCCTTTCTAAATATTTACTATCCATTTCTGAACATTTTATTTCCCCGCGCAGACATTTTAGCCCAAGTGCTGCATCACCAATAGTACCCGTCACATACACTTCCTCCCCGGAAAGCGTGCCAGATCGCGTAAGCGCACAGCCCAGAGGCACCTCACCAAATGCCGTGATATTAAGCATTAGCGGGCCGGGCGTTGACACAGTATCCCCACCTATAAGACACACTCCGATAGTATTTTGAGCTTCCAATAATCCGGAGGCAAACTCGGCTATCCATGCCTCATCCACTGAATTGGGCCATGATGTTGCCAAGGTATACGCTACAGGACGCCCCCCCATGGAAGCGACGTCTGAAAAATTCACCGCCAATAATTTAGCGGCGATATCTCTGGGCAAATCATTACTTAGAAAATGCACATCAGCAATCATCGTGTCAGTAGAAACAATGATTTCCTCTCCTGCATTAGCTGCTATAACCGCTCCGTCGTTCTTAAGTTGAAATGTGCCCGGCCGCCCCAAACTTAAAGGAGCAAAATAACGACCAATTATCTCGAACTCAGGTAAACGCAACATGTTAATTATCTCGTATGTTACTAAAGTTTTTGTTTAAAGTTGGTGGCCGCTCTTTCCGCCCTAATGCAGAAAGGACCGCATTAACGACCCCCGGTTGATTATCGTTGAAAAAGGCGTTCGCTATTGCAACATAATCTCCAGAAATCGTCCCAAATGGTACCGATTTTCTGTGGATGATTTCGTAAGCCGCGGCGCGTAATACCGCTCTTACAAGTTCTTGAAATGACTCGACACGCCTATCTTCTCCGCACAAACAGGGCTGTAATATCTCATCTAGATTATCCCGCTCAGCAAGCACTCCCCGGACAATCAGTGGTAAAACACTGCGATCAGGTAAAGGCAGACTGACATCTTCCTCCTCTTCTTCTATCAAGGTCTGGGTCAGTTCTGTCTGAAAGGCTTTCCAACGCCGATCCTTATATGACAATAGGACTTCGTCAACGTCGGCACCGACAAGATCTATCTCATATAGCGCCAAAACCGCCGCTAAGCGACCTGAACTGCTAGCCTTTCTATTAAATTTTGATCCACTCATTGTCTTAGTAAACAAAAATGCTGGCGAACATCCATCATTCGAAGGCATGCCGTCGCAGCTTCGCCCCCTTTATTTTTAGCATTAATATCAGCACGTATTTGCGCTTGCGCCTTATTTTCACAAGTTAGGATTCCAAATCCTAACGCAATAGAAAATTCCATAGATAAGTTCATCAATGCCCGGCTTGATTCGCCACAAACATAATCGTAATGACTAGTCTCCCCTCTGATCACGCATCCCAAGGCAATGTAACCTGCGTAGTAGGGATTGATAGAGTTGCACTTCGCCCCCAAGGCCATGCGAATGGCCGCTGGCACCTCAAATACGCCGGGAACTTCCAACCGCTCATAGTCAAACTTTGTTTTGTCTAGCTCAGCAGTGACCCCTGCTACTAACTGATCGATAATATCTTCATAATATCTTGCCTCTACGATTAAGACGCGCGGTGTATCAGTGTCGACCATGTTTTTACTTTGGTCCTTCGTTTTCAGTCGTAAGCAATAGCATTTTGCCCAACCACGCGTAAGCCGAAACCCTCCAGCCCCACAATTGTCCGCTGGGGCGTATTCGTGAGTAACTCCATGTCCCTAACACCTAAGTCCAAAAGAATTTGTGCCCCGATTCCATAATCACGAAGTGTACGCTCTTGTCCACCTACCTTAACTTCAGGCGCATGATCCACCCCCATTTGGCGACGCAACAAATCGGATAAAGCACTCTTGTGTGGTTCACGAATTAAAACAATTACCCCAACCTTCATGCCTCCAATCATATTCATAGCGTCATGCAATTGACCGGATTTATGGGAATTTCTGTTTCCAAGGACGTCTTCCAGAATATTAAATGCATGCATGCGAACTGGGATCGAATTTAATTGATCAATTTCGCCCTTTACTAATGCGAGATGCTCAGAGTAAGCGACCGTGTTGGTGTAAACATACATTTTAAAAGTCCCACCGTATTGACTTTCAAAATCAGCCTCGAGAGTCCGCTCAACAATACGATCGTTCTTCAATCGGTAAGCTATGAGATCAGCAATAGTTCCAATTTTGAGACCATGATGCTTTGCAAACTTAATAAGATCAGGGAGCCGCGCCATAGTCCCATCTTCGTTCATGATTTCGCAGATAACGCCTGATGGATTGAGGCCAGCTAACCTGGAAACATCAATCGCGGCCTCTGTATGACCAGCCCGCACCAACACTCCGCCTTCTCGAGCTTCCAATGGAAAAATGTGTCCGGGAGAGACAATATCCTCGGCGCCCTTACTTGGATCAATCGCGACGGAGATCGTCCGTGCCCTGTCCGATGCAGAAATCCCAGTTGTCACACCCTCTCTGGCCTCGATGGATACAGTAAACGCCGTTTGATGGCGAGAGGAATTGCGCTGAGCCATAAGTGGCAGGTCTAAATGGCGAAGCCTCTCTTGGGTCAGAGATAAACAAATCAGGCCACGCCCGAATTTAGCCATAAAATTCACCGCCTCAGGCGTTGCCATTTGAGCGGGTATGACTAAATCCCCCTCATTCTCCCGTTCCTCATCATCAACGAGAATAAACATCCTGCCGTTCCTGGCGTCATCGATGATTTCGTCTATTGTGGACAAATAAGCGGGCCTCATGTTCCGCGATAGGTCATCTTGTGTTGTATCCTGATACAATTTTCTGTTTCCGATGATAACTTATATGTTGAACTCATGCAGGCGAGCAACATACCTTGCCAGCATGTCGATTTCCAGGTTTACCATATCGCCAATTTGAACATCTCCGATCGTTGTGGCGGATTGCGTATGCGGTATGATGTTTACCTCAAAATTAGAATCCTTCACTTCGTTGACAGTGAGAGATACCCCATCGATTGTTATCGAACCTTTAACAGCTAAATATTGACCGAGGGCTGGAGGCGCACATATCTGAATCACGATCGAACCGCCAATATTTTTCAAGGTTTGGATTTTTCCTACGCCGTCCACATGTCCCGAAACGATGTGGCCACCCAGTTCATCACCAACTTTTAGCGCTCGTTCCAGATTGACTTTTGTGCCAATCCTCCAACACTCCAATGTAGTTTTGGAGATTGTCTCCAATGAGACTTGGACTCCAAACCAGTCTGATCCCGTTTCCACTACCGTCAAACAAACACCTGAGCAGCAGATAGATGCGCCAATTTTTATGTCACCCGTGCCATAAGATGTAGCAATTGCAACCCGAGTTTCTGCTGAGGTATCGAGCTGAATTACCTCGCCAATATCCGTGGTTATGCCCGTAAACATAAATTTTATCCGTTAGCCTGTTTACTCAATAATTCATACATATCGTTACCCATCCTTTTTTGTTCAATAACTGAAAATCGCCTCAGTTTTTCAACATTGTCTTGGCCTAAGTCACCGATAACTGGAATACTGTCATTCCCCAGAATGGTCGATGCTCGAAACCAGTGAATTTCATCTACTCCCTCCGCTTTAAGAAAAGCTGTATTCAGCCGCGAGCCGGCCTCAACCAAGACACGGGTAATCCCGCGAGCAACCAAATCAGCAAGAATTTCTGATAAGACTGGGTAACCAAAGGTATCGCACCGAACCTTGCAAACCTCCACTTTTTTTAGAAAGACGTTATCTTCAGCAAGCGAATGTTTGTATCCCAGATAGACCAATGTTGGCGGACCATGTTCATATGACAAGATTTTGCTATCAAAGGGGATTTTTCGATGACCCAAAACTAAAGCCCGAATTGGCGAGTACTTCTCAAGCCCCGGCAATCGGCAGGTCATCATCGGATTATCATTAAGAACGGTTCCTGACCCAGTTAGAATTACATCAAAGCGCGAGCGCAACAAATGTCCGTAAGCCCGCGACTCCGGCCCAGTAATCCACTGGCTATGCCTATTAATTGCTGCGATTTTACCATCGAAAGTTGTCGCCACTTTGAGAGCAACATGTGGCCTTCCAGTCTCCCGAGTTGCTAGAAAGCCGGCATTCAGCTGTCGTGCTTGCCGGTTACAACACCCTAAATCGACCTGAATGCCCGCTCGTTTCATTCGCAGAATACCCTTTCCCGAGACCCGCTCGTCCGGATCTAATGTTGCAACGACGGCACGTTTGATACCGGCAGAGATCAATGCATCCGCACATGGATCAGTATGTCCTTGGTGAGCACAAGGCTCTAAAGTTACATAAGCCACTGATCCGAGTGATTCTTTTCCAGCTCTGCCAATAGCTTCTGTCTCTGCATGTGGACGACCACCGGGCTGTGTCCAGCCTCTCCCAACGACCCGTCCCCCCTCATGATCGTATTGAACCAATACGCAGCCAACGGCTGGATTAGGAGCTACTTGCCCGAGCCCCCGGCGAGCTAAAGCCAGAGCCACGCGCATCCAATGCGCGTCAATTACATCACTGGGAAGCGTTGTCACCTAAATGTTCCACGAATTCCTCAAAGTCTCGAGCCTCACGAAAGTTTTTATATACAGAGGCAAACCGAACGAAGGCGACTTGGTCCATATCGCGCAGATTTTCCATAACCATCTCCCCAACAACCTTTGTCGGTATCTCATTTTCGCCAAGTGCCTCAAGGCGCCGTTGAACCCCGTTAACAATTCGTTCTATCCGATCTTCGTTTACTGGCCGTTTGCGCAATGCAATTTTTAAAGAGCGGGCTAGCTTGTCGCGATCAAACGGCACCTTGTCACCATTACTTTTTACCACGACCAATTCGCGCAACTGGACTCGTTCAAAAGTTGTCCAGCGTGAGCCACACTCCGAACAGAACCGTCGTCGCCTGATGGCGGCATGATCCTCAGTAGGCCGTGAGTCTTTAACCTGTGTTTCAAGATGTCCGCAAAATGGGCAGCGCATCTATTCTATCCTCCCGCCAATCTATTCCATAGTTATTACATAGCCTCATAAACTGGAAAACGCTTGCACAGGGTTTTAACATGTGTCCGAGCGGTCTTTTCCGCTACCAAATTTTCATCTGGGTTAATTGCTAAACCGTCAAGCACATCTCCAATCATAGCCCCAATTTGCGCAAACTCTTCATTACCAAAGCCACGAGTAGTTCCGGCTGGCGTTCCTAGTCTAATTCCTGATGTTACCGTTGGCTTCTCAGGATCTCCCGGAACGCCATTTTTATTACATGTCATTCCTGCACGTTCCAAGGATTCTTCTGCCTGATTACCTTTTACACGTTTTGGTCGCAGGTCGACCAAGACGAGATGGGTGTCCGTACCCCTTGAGACAATATCGAGGCCGTAATTGTTCAACGTTTCGGCTAAAACTCGTGCGTTGTTAACAACCTGTTGAGAATAGGTTTTGAACTCAGGCTGCAGGGCTTCACCAAAAGCGACGGCTTTTGCCGCTATAATATGCATCAAAGGTCCCCCCTGTAGGCCCGGAAATACTGCGGAGTTAAATTTTTTTCCAAGATCTTGATTATTGGTTAAAATCATACCTCCTCTTGGTCCTCGGAGGGTTTTATGTGTCGTTGTGGTTACCACATCGGCGTAAGGTAACGGTGAAGGATGAATGCCTGCTGCCACGAGCCCAGCAAAATGCGCCATATCAACCATCAAATATGCGCCAACCTCGTCCGCAATGGCCCGAAAGCGGCTAAAATCTATAATTCGAGGATACGCTGAACCCCCACAAATTATCAGTTGAGGCTTATGTTCACACGCTAACCTCTCGACTTGATCAAAATCAATCAGATGGGTCTCTGGTGTCAGCCCATATTGAATCGCATTGAACCACTTTCCTGATTGGGATGGACCAGCACCGTGAGTTAAATGCCCACCGGCGTCTAGAGACATGCCAAGAATTGTATTACCAGGCTTAAGCAGTGCCATCATCACAGCGCCATTGGCCTGCGCGCCAGAATGCGGTTGAACATTCACAACACTGCAATCAAAAAGTTTTTTTGCACGCTCAATCGCCATTGATTCGGCTATATCTACGAATTCACATCCCCCGTAATACCGGCGGCCAGGATAACCTTCTGCATACTTATTCGTCATGACACCACCCTGCGCTTCCATAACGGCTTTTGACACAATATTCTCAGAAGCAATCAGTTCTATTTGTTCCTGCTGCCGGCTCAACTCATTGCTTATCGCATTTGAGATTTGAGGGTCCCTTTCGGCCAAACCTGCGGCAAAAAAGCCAGTTAAATAATTCGACATATGAGTTTTGGAACTGTTTAACATCGTATCTTTGCTCTCTATTCTATAAATTGTATAAACTACTTAAGCCCCGTGCTGGCTCAACTTATCGACGCGAGTTAAGTGACGGCCGCCTTCAAAAGCTGTATTTAGAAAAATATTCACGCAATCTTTGGCAACATCCTCACCAATCATTCGTGCACCCAAACATATGACATTAGCATCATTGTGAAGTCGCGCCATCCGAGCACCCAAAGCGTCGTGAATTAGAGCAGCTCGAACGGTTTGAAAGCGATTTGCAGCGATAGAAATACCTATTCCACTGCCACAAACAAGAATACCTCTATCCGCATCTCCAGCGTTTAACGCACTTGCCATTGCAAACCCATAATCTGGATAGTCAACCGAAGCATGGGACGTTGTGCCGAGATCGAGTATTTTGTGACCACCGTCAACAACAACTTGGCTAAGGAAAGTCTTCAGCGGAAACCCGGCATGATCACAAGCAAGTGCAATAGATCGAATTGTCATGATAGTTCCCGACGTCCTAAAATTGCAACTAAAGACGACCACTTCAGCCATCCTTCAGATTTCTCATACCATATCTGGAGTTTCGATGCCAATACAGACACAAGGCATCGATGTTTTGCAGGACAAAATACAAACATCAAAATTACCGCTATTTTTGCATTGATGCCACAACTCTCAAAACTCTATGATATAGGCTACAATTACAAGTATGGGGAGGCAAAGGTTCATGTCTGATTCGGATAAAGACAGTTTCAACCATACACATGTGCTGCGGATGACATCGACTATTTTAGGGGGTATCTCTCTAAAAACCCCGTAGGATTTTGGGACAATTTCGCCCATTATTCAATCAATTTATGAAGCTTTATCAGACCTTTCTTCAAAATCGAATGAACAATCCCAAAAACCGACCCGGCGTCCGGCTATCGCCATCTCCAAAGTCGATATCGCCCGATTTCTTAGTGTGTTTAGAGGATGGGCGCCGCCTAAAGATGTTAAAACGTCATTTAAAAGCAGCATCCGGACTAACGCCTAAGGAGTATCGCAAGCGGTGGAGTTTGCCTCCTACTTATCCAATGGTTGCCGCGCATTACTCTCAGCAGCGCTCCAGCTTTGCAAGGCAAATGGGCTTCGGCAAACCGGCTGTCTCTGATTGCAAATTTACATGGTTTAAGTCAACTTTTTAACCCAAAAGGACTTTGCCCACGAGGAAGGCGTCTGCCCCGTTTGGAATATCCCTTTTTATCCATGACGTATATAAGCTTTCTGGTCGCGACGCGTTTTAATGCTTCCTCGCTCTGCTTGGGGTCTCCTATCATCGATACTTCAGTAGAGGTATAAGGGTCAATAGCGGAGACTTTCAGGTAGCGTCCCACTTTTTTAAACTCAAAAAGGATTTCTCTAAGGCCAACGTCTGCAGGGTGCTTAAGACTTCTCATGGTCACAATCTTACTACATATTACGGCGGTATTGTCCCCCCGCATCGAACAAAGCCTCAGTAATTTGTCCAAGCGAGCAGACGCGCACCGCGTCTACTAACACTTCAAAGACGTTTCCACCTTCCGTAGCAATTTGCTTGAGGCGCGTAATCATAGCTGGTGAATGCGCGATATTAACTTTATGAAAATCATTTAACCTGCTGATTTGACTTTGTTTTTCTGAATCTGTGGAACGCTGCAATTCGAATACGTCCTCTACCAAAGGATTAGGATTCAGGAAGGTATTGACACCGATAATCGGAATCGAGCCCTCATGTTTCTTGTGCTCATAGTAGAGTGACTCCTCTTGAATTTTACCACGCTGATACCCTGTCTCCATGGCACCAAGTACCCCGCCACGCTCTGAAATTCGATCAAACTCCTGTAGCACCGCCTCTTCGACCAAATCGGTTAATTCATCAATAATAAAACTTCCTTGATTCGGATTTTCATTTTTTGATAATCCCCACTCATTATTTATAATCATCTGAATAGCGACAGCGCGACGCACGCTCTCTGCGGTAGGGGTCGTCACAGCCTCATCATAGGCATTAGTGTGAAGTGAGTTCGTATTGTCGTAAGTTGCGATCAAAGCTTGCAGGGTTGTTCGAATATCATTGAAATCCATCTCCTGAGCATGCAAAGACCGACCCGACGTTTGTGTGTGGTATTTCAGTTTTTGAGAGCGCTCATTGGCCCCGTATTTAAACCGCATTGTTGTCGCCCATATGCGCCTAGCCACGCGGCCCATCACGGTATACTCTGGGTCCATCCCATTTGAAAAAAAGAAGGATAAATTAGGTGCAAAATCATCAATTTGCATTCCACGTGCAAGATATGCCTCAACAAATGTAAAGCCATTGGACAATGTAAATGCCAGTTGAGATATGGGGTTCGCCCCCGCTTCGGCAATATGGTACCCAGAGATAGATACAGAATAGAAGTTACGAATTCTATGGTTGACAAAGTATTCTTGAACATCTGCCATCAATTTCAGTGCAAATTCCGTCGAGAAAATACAGGTGTTCTGGCCTTGATCCTCCTTTAAAATATCCGCTTGAACAGTCCCACGAATATTCTCATGAACCCACTCGGATAACTCTGTAAACTCTTTTTTTGATGGATATCGTCCGTTATCAACCTCAAATTTTGCAACTTGCTGATCTATCGCAGTGTTCAAAAACATCGCCATAACCATCGGTGCAGGCCCGTTAATGGTCATTGAAACTGACGTTGAAGGATTGCAGAGATCAAATCCATCGTATAGCACCCTCATGTCTTCAAGTGTTGCAATTGAAACACCTGAATTTCCAATTTTACCATAAATATCTGGACGTAGGTCAGGGTCAAAGCCGTACAGTGTAACCGAATCAAAGGCAGTAGAAAGTCGCTTGGCCTCAAAGTCGCTCGAAACCATCTTGAACCGCGAATTTGTGCGAAAAGCATCACCCTCACCTGCAAACATCCTCGTTGGGTCCTCGCCTTCACGCTTGAAAGCAAAAACGCCGGCTGTGTAGGGGAAAAAACCCGGCAGATTTTCCTTGAGCAACCATTTCACAAGTTCTCCGTGATCCTCGTACTTAGGTAGTGCAATGCGCGAAACTTTATTACCTGATAACGTCTCTCTTTTTAAAGTTGTAGAAACCTCTTTATCACGGATTTTGATCATCCCTCTATCACCAGAATAGTTATCAACTACGCTCGGCCATGACTCCAACAAATCGACAACCCGTGGAGCGAGCCGCGCATCCCGGTCAGCAATCAAAGAATTTAAATCCGTACCAACTTCCCCTTGTTTTGCATCCAAGAGCATTTGTTTTGCGGCTTTTAGTTGCTGAGACTCGCGTGCTGTTTGAGTTTGTTCCGAAATGAAATAGTGATAGTCCCTTACCGTTTCAGCTATCTCTGCTAGGTAACGCGCGCGCTCCGGAGGAACAATTGCTTGGCCCAATTCAGATTGACGGACCTCGACCGGCAACAGTTTGCAAGGAAAACCATTGAGTCCCAGAGTTTCAAACTGGCTCAGCAGTTCCTGATACAGAGCACTTACGCCAATGTCGGCAAATTTCGCCGCCATACAGCCGAAAACCGGCATTGTGTCGAGCGATTGACCGAAGGCCTCGCGGTTACGCTGAACCTGTTTGCGGACATCACGCAGTGCATCCAACGCCCCTTTACGATCAAATTTGTTAATGGCAACCGCATCAGCGAAGTCAAGCATATCGATTTTCTCAAGTTGGCTTTGAGCACCATATTCTGGTGTCATTACGTACAGCGATACATCGACCAATTCGACCACTGCCCCATCACCTTGACCAATACCAGGTGTCTCTATGATTACGAGCTCATACCCAGCTACTTTACAAGCTGCAATAATGTCACTAGTTGCCTCCACCACCTCAGATCCCGCGCCTCGGGTGGCCAAAGACCGCATATAAATATTCGGCGAGTCAATCGCATTCATGCGGATTCGATCACCGAGCAATGCACCGTTGGTCCGTCGCCGTGTAGGATCGATAGCAATGATCGCGATTTTCGGCTCTCCAGAATATAACCTAAACCTTCGAATTAATTCGTCGGTTAATGACGACTTTCCCGCACCGCCAGTTCCGGTTATCCCCAGCACAGGCACATCAGCGTGATTATCAGCTACTACTCTGATACTCTCGAGCATCTTACGATCAATGCTGTTGAGCTCCATACCTGTGATGATCCGAGCCAATACTGCTGGTTCACCACTTTGTAGGCTCGAAATCTCCGAAGGTAATGCCTCCCCGAGGTCGCGGTCTGCTAGTCGCATCATATCCGCTATCATGCCGGGTAAGCCCATCTCATAACCGTCGTTAGGCGAGTAGATCCGTGTAACTCCGTAGTCATGCAGTTCTTGTATTTCGGAAGCGACAATCACTCCTCCGCCACCGCCGAACACAAGAATTTCGGGCCTGCCCCGTTCACGAAGCAAATCAATCATGTATTTAAAGTATTCGACATGACCGCCCTGATATGAGCTAACAGCAATCGCGTGCGCGTCCTCGGCAATTGCTGCTGTAACAACTTCATCAACAGCACGGTTATGGCCCAAGTGAATAACCTCTGTGCCCGCCCCCTGCAAGATACGTCGCATGATGTTAATCGAGGCATCATGACCATCAAATAGGCTCGCTGCAGTGATAAACCGGAGGTGGTTTTTAGGCTCATAACTCTGGGGGTGCTGAAACTTTCTGGCCGCGCCATCTTTGGGCATGGCTACTCTCCTAACTGTGAACTTCACACATCAATACCAATTAAAAAATCTAAAACTCAGCGGGCAGGTGATTTTAACTTATGAAAACATCATTGCCAGCCGGGTGCTACCAAGCTGCACCGAGTCTCCATGCGAATTTCCTAAAATTCCTATCAGCCGCTGTAAAATTATAAAAATCAGAACACATAAATCTAGATCCTCACTATGTTAATTACTTACGTTTTTTTTGAAGAACTAGAGACAACTAACTTAAAACACATCATTAAGACCACATCGATCTACCCCACGCACTAGATGTAAATTACGTTTTTCCAGAGGTAAGCCTCCTTGCTTCTCTCCGAGGACTGCGGCTAGTCTCCGATCGTAGTGGGACGTTGTTGGCATATAGCGAAACGTTAAACCGCCGCGGCGCAAGCCTGATTTGTTTGGTTCTGCTCCATGAATTATAAAAGCATCATGAAGTGAGATCATTCCGGGCTCTAAAACAATATCTACCGGTTCCGCATTAAGCATTGAAACAGCGTTGACCCGTTGATTTAAAATCTGCTCGCCCTCACGTTCAAACTCGTGCTTGAAAATTTCTTTTCTTTTATGAGAGCCTGGAATAACACGTAAACAACCGTTTTCACGTGTTGATTTATCCAAAGCAATCCAAACTGTGCAAGCTTCAAGCGGACGTATTGGCCAGTATTGACCGTCCTGATGCCATGGCGTTGGCTTGCCACCAATCGCTTTTTTACAAAATAGTGCCGAGCCCCAAACAATTATGTCGTCCCCCATGATTTGAGCCACACAGTCCAATATTCCTGTATCTGCGCCATAATTTAACCAGCCTAGGTCGTATTCAATCAGGCTTGGTGCATAGTCGGAATCAAGCTCTGGATGATCGTCAAATAATTGACCCATGCGCACTTTTATGTCATCAACCATCTCAGGCGCAAGTTTGTAGGCAGGCGTGACTTGGCCTGTGGAATTGTAATGATCGAGTTCAGCGTTACTCAACATGACAAAACCATACACTGCTCCGTTCTGGGCTCTGGGCCGCGCACATCAAACAGTTCCAGCCCTGTTATTCTTCCATACTGCTACCGCCTCACCAAATGCACGATACAATGAAAACGACACATTGTCATCGGCTGCTTTGTATTCTGGGTGCCACTGAACCGCCAATGCAAACCCCGGCGCATCTTTAATAGAAATCGCCTCGGGCGTGCTGTCTGGCGCACGACCATCGATAATTACTCGCTCTCCGGGCTCATCGATCCCTTGACCATGCAGAGAGTTGACCATGACTTCATCGACACCAAAAATCTCGACATAGGGGCTTCCAGCACTGAGCTTTACAGAGTGGCGGTGCGCAAATTTTTCTTCCAAAGTTCCATCTGGGGGCATGCGATGGTTTATTCTACCCGCTAATGTGCGGATTTCCGGGTGAAGCGAGCCTCCTAAAGCCACGTTAAATTCTTGAAAACCTCTGCATATTCCAAGGATAGGCTGACCGCGCTTAATACACTCTTGGATTAATGGTAAGGCGATCTTATCGCGCCCTCTATTAAATTCGCCGTGGGCTTCTGTTGGCTTAACACCATACTCGTCAGGATGGACATTGGCACGTCCCCCGGGCACAATAAACCCGTCACAGACCTCCAGTAAGCTGGGAATATCAACAACAGCTGGCATTCCGGGTATCATTAATGGTGTCGCACCAGTCAGTTGGCCCGCAGAACGGACATTCATCTCAGTCACATATTGTGCTTCGGACTCGTCGTTGACCGTCCGCACATTCGCCAAGACGCCAATAACTGGTTTTTCCATAACCTTGACACTACTTCAATTTGCTACGCCTACAAACAAAGAAAGGTATCTCGTTTTTAGATGCCCATCAATCCCCCCAAATGACCACGGGCTTTCAGGGCTAGCAGAAAAACAGAGTTAAAAACTTTAGGTTGATCAAAAATTACCCAATGACCAGCATTGGGAATAACCTCGAAGATTAGGTCTTTATCGCATGATCTCATTAATTTTTCTATTTGCGTTAGGTCATCTTGCGCATAAATATCCCGTTCACCCCATATACCGATTAAAGGAGCTTTGACTTTTGGCAGAGCCCGCATAAGTGTGTCAGTTCGAGGCAATAAGTGGCTCCGCAGCCGCGCTCGCTCAACGTTGTTAGTTTGCAACCAACCTGCAAATGGCGTGGCCTCGCCGCAAGTCATGATAATCTGAAGATTACGGCATTGAATCTCGACCTTGGCAGTCTCTGAGAGATTTCGTGCAACTGAATACAAAGGTTGTTTCAAGCCATTCCATGGCAGGCCAAAAGCCGATGATCCGACAAGTGTGAAGGTTAACACTTGTTCACCTCGCTCAGCAGCCAAGTAAGCGCCAAAAATTGACCCCATTGAAAACCCTGTCAAATGAAATGGGACCCCGTAGCCTAAAATTTTATCAATGCCTTTGCCCACAATTTCCGCCAAAACCCCCATGCCTAAGGGATAATTTTCTGAGGAAATCTTTTCGTTTGGCTCGCTGGATTCACCCAGACCAGGCGTGTCGGGAGCAAGTACACGGAAATATCGGGCTAATTCCGAAATATTACGTATCCAATGTGTCCAAGACCCAGAGCCCCCGTGTAGTAGAACCAGTGGCGGCGCACTAATATTTCCCCACTCATGCCAAACCATATCACCCTCTCCGCTAGATGTGCGATAGACCCGTGACTTCGAACTAAGGCACTCGACCGCAGTTTTAGCGTCCTTGATAGTTTTTTGGGGAAAACAATCCATGGGAATCGCTCTTGTCAAGCAATGACATTAAAGATCTTCTATCCGTATCAAGCTGGGCGGTTCGACAACAGAGTCAAGCGCCGCTATCGCTTGCAAGCCTTTTTGCATCGCCTCTTCGCGAGTTTCATGGACCGTCATAACTACCGAGACCCGCTCACCCCGTGATCGACCGCGTTGAAGAACAGACTCCATCGATACGTCATGATCGCGAAGAACCGCCGCAATATCAGCGAAGACCCCTGGTCGATCTACGACCATGAAACGCACGTAATAAGCTCCAACACGTCGCCCCATAGGTATAGTATTTGGAGGTCGAAGGTCGGTTGCCTTCAGCGAGAAAGCTGGAATGCGCAGGCCGCGCGCAATATCAACTAAATCAGCAACCACCGCAGACGCTGTCGGCCCCTGACCAGCTCCTCGGCCCTCGTAAATAGTGGTATCCACAAAATCACCTATAACCTCGATACCGTTAAAAACGCCAGAGACATGATTAATAGGCGCGTTCTTTCGAACCATACAGGGGTGAACCCGTTGCTCGATACCTCCGCCCAGTTCATCTGGTACCCTTGCGGCCACACCTAACAGCTTAATACCATAACCTAATTCGCGAGCAAACTCGATATCTATGGGTGAAATATGGCGAATGCCCTCCACGTGGACATTAGCGAAATCAACCTCCGTTCCAAAAGCAAGTGCAGCAAGAATGGAGAGCTTATGCGCCGTATCTATACCATCAATATCAAAGGTTGGATCTGACTCAGCGTATCCCAATGCCTTTGCCTCTGCCAAAATTTCAGCAAATGGGCGACCCGTTTCCGCCATGTTGCTGAGAATGAAATTACAAGTACCGTTTAATATACCAGTTAGCCGCTCGACACGATTTGCGGCCAAGCCATCGCGTAATGCTTTCACAATAGGTATACCACCAGCTACCGCGGCCTCAAAAGCCAACACCACTTTATTCAACTCTGCCGCTTTTGCTAAATTCGTCCCATGATGACCAATTAGTGCTTTGTTGGCGGTGACGACATGCTTACCATTCGAAATGGCGGTCTCGACAACGTCTTTAGCTACACCATTATCACCACCAATTAATTCAACTACAATGTCAACGTTCTCAGCACGTGCAAGATCACAAGCATTGCCGTGCCAATCAAATTTTGTAAGATCCACCCCTCTATCACGATTTTTTTCTCGAGCAGAAATAGCAGTAATGGTTAGTGCTCTGCCAGCTCTACTCAATAACAAATCTGAGTTGTGAGACAGAACCCTGACCACGCCTATACCCACATTACCTAAACCAGCAATCCCAACCCGTATTTGTTTACCCATCCATCAGCTGCCTTCGTATTCTGGTGCAGTTTTCGATTAGTTTTTGGATTAGTCCCCAAACGCGATTGGAATGAGCGCACGGAGTACAATGTGAGAGTCAGGCTTTGACCCAACCCTCTCTGCAAGAGACCTTCCCCGCGCTCCCGCGTTCCTATTAACAGAAAGACATAAAACTTGAGTTGCGCACACTGCTCATCTTCAAAGAGAGTTTCTGACTGGCAACACAATTTAGTTTTCCCTGAACATTACCCTCTTAGATAAATCTCAGCACGCCTGTTGCCAGCTTCACCTGTTGGCATAAACTCAAGGTACAGCGGCGCGGTATCAGAGAGCGCGTCAACTACCAATTCCTCCTTCTTAAAACCAAGTCGCAATAACTCTCTAGCAACCACATTAGCACGTGCCATCGAAACATTAAAATTTACCATCTTGTGCCGAACTGGATCCATGGTTCGGGTCCGTCTTGAGGCATGCCCCACAATGTAAATTTTTCCTCCCCGTTCCCGCTGTAGCTGCTGCACATCAGAGAGAATGCTCTTGTCAGCCGCGCTTAAATTGCTGGACCCGTTGGAAAACTGAATCGTCGCTATTTTAGTAGCGTTTGGCGTCAACGGACTCTGTTGACGGGCCAAATACGCAAGAATACCTCTTTGATTTTTGGAGGTTGTTAGTGCCGTATTTAAATTTGGTGTGCTCAAAGACGATATGTCTTTCATAGGTTGAACACCATCTGATGAAACCACGACAGTTCCAAATTGATCTGGCCCCATCGCCAAAGCGGCAGCATTCATTAACGGTAACGCTGGACCTTGCTGACCAGCTCGGATTCGTATTTCCGCAAGTTTTTTACGGAGACGTAATTCACTGGCCTGCTGTTCCGCCTCAGTTGGAAGTCCCGAGCTGAGTGATGGGGTCGTCGAGGTCAATGCCTCCCCAGTGGAGGAAATCACAGGAATAGTGGGTTGCGCCGAGGGTGACGATTGGGTTGATCCGACGTTCGGACGAACAGCTTCAATGGCACTTGTAGGCTCTGGTGGGGGCGCTGTAGCTACCTGGGACGCTGGTTCTTGTTGACGTGCAATAGCCGGCGCATACTGACGGCCCTGAACATCCGCGACTAATCCCCCCCGCTTGCGCGCTGCGTCATATTCAGCTTGGCGGTCTACCCGTGAGAGTTTGGGAAACCCTTGCTTGGCTTCTCCACCAGCCGAGCCTCCATCTTTAAACAGCTTAGCCTGAGCAGAGTCTTCGGCCATCGAGCCGTTGCCCATTTGAGACCTATTCTCTTGATCACCAGAAAAAAAGTTAACGGTGCTATTATACCATTCAACAGGGTTAACAGCATCTGGGACTTGAGAGCAACCATTCAGTGTGAACGATATTGCAACGAGACTTATGCTACGTTTCAGCAAATAATTGAGTCTTATCGAAGGCATGGACGTCGCTCCCCTCATTCCAATTGAACCTAAGGCCGCGCTTGACCTCAGCGACCAAGTATTTGTGACACGCCGTAAAGCAGCAAAACCCATCTGGACTGTACGTCCTTTGCGACCGAAGCAGTTTACTTGCATTCGATGATGCATTCAAATAGTTAAAGTATTACAAACAATTTGAATAGTGTCCGCACCGTAAAGGTAATTTGCAAGCAAACTCGAGAGCGCAACTTACGAACGCATAATCGTTTTTGGAAAATCCATTATCCTACTCAGTCGGAATTTCGATATTGATGGCTAAACTTGCTCTCCGTTCTCACGGACCTCTTGCAGGTTTTATGTGCAATTAACTTAATTCAAACAGCTTACCTGAGGCCGATCCCCTGAATGTGCGAAAAGAGCTCGCAGGGGTGACTAAAACGGTTATGGTCAACCTAGAAAAAATAATTAAAAAAACTTGAACTGTGGGGTGACTACTTAAGCCTCTGGCGGTCAACATCAAAACAGTTGATGGGCGCTGATTTCGCGCTAGTGATAAATCCAGACCATTACGACTTGTTATTCTTTGACGATACTTAGATCGACCATCTATTTGTTTATTTTATCAAACAAGCTTATTTATTGAATGCGCGTTGGACCCAATCTTATATAACGAATTGCATGACCTAAACATGAAATCAAGCGCTCAGATGACTTTCTGTGTCCGCCAGTATTTTAATTCTTTGTCTCCCACAAACTGTGTTGTACTCAACCCGGAGGTTTTACGTGCGACGGCGGAATCTGGTGCCAGAAATCCGTTTAAGGGTGAGGGAAACCTCATAGAGTATACAAAAGCTGGAACGACCAACTGTATAATAAAATGAGCCAGCCAAACGACTTTCAAGTTGGTATAAGTATTGCGGCAACATCTGGAACAATTATGTTTCGCAATAGTCTAAAAAATTAATTCAATATGATCCAAAAACAGAAAAGGTGCCAAAAACACAACTTTTTATTACGCCCCCATTGATCAACAAGTACTACATTCTCGATCTCCGCGAAAACAATTCATTTATAGAATGGGCCACTGATCAAGGTCACACGGTATTCGTGATTTCTTGGATTAATCGAGACGCAAAGCTAGGAAACGGACCCCTCAATTATAACATATGAAATGGTCCGGTGACAGCCGTGGGTGTGATTGAGGGAATTACTGAAGAAAATAAGATAAACCTGAATAATTTCATCAGTAGCACAATATTAGCTTTGTCACTAGCTCAGTTCGCTGCAAAATTCAAGATAACCGAATAAATTCTGCTACTTTTTTCACCACGGTAGTAGGCCTTACCGAAACGGCTGACCTGAGGGTATTTATAAACGATGTGCAATTACTGAGGCTGGAAAAAAAAGCGAGCGGGGCGATCTTGAAGTTAGGGACATGGCAACTGCCTTCAATCTACTCAAATCAAATGATCTGCTTTGGTATTTTGTCACAAAAAACTATCTGTTGAACAGAGAACCTCTTCCTTTTGATCTACTATTTTGGAATTCAGACCCAAAACGTATGCCTGCTGCCATACACGCTTTCTATTTGTAGAAAATTTACCTCGAGAATAAACTTCACTGATGTGGTGGCATAGACATTGATGGCGTTAAAATAGATCTCGGGACAATTAGAATTTTCTTCTACATGCTCTCCAACCGTGCAGCCCATATTGCGCCGTGGTAGTCCACTTTCGCAGCAACAGAGTTCTACTCAGGCCAGTTGAGATTTGTTTTAGTCTGCTCTGGCCACATTGCAGCCGTTATCAATCCGCCGAATAAGATTAAACACAGGTATTAGACCAACAACCACTTAACGGGAGCACCTACTAATTAGTTGCAAAACGCCCACGAACACAAAGGGTTGTGGTGGCCAGACTAGGATCAATGCGTGAAGAATAGGTCACCAAACAAGAGCGTTTCCATACGCATCCGAGAAAATGACAGAGTTAAGCAGATATGCAGTGGACCGGGAATAAAGGTTATGACTAAATGTTAGAAACAATACATTCAATAAAGTTTTAAGGTGTTGATTTGCGTACACTATTTAAAGCGCTCAATATAGTCAGATAACCTACTAATATTGCTCATTTTTTCTAATTTGGATAACAGATCATAGAGTGATCTGATATTGTTTGCTCCCACCGTGCTCCAAACACAGTCTTTAAATTTATCATACAGCTCTGCATCGGACATTGGATATTCGGGACCTCGAAGAACATCGTGGTCTACACGGGCACGCAAATCACGGCCACCCGTTGTCCGAACGATTACCTCTGCGCCGTATCCATCTTGATCGGGATTGGACATGTCCGGATGAATTCCAACAGTAATTTTGGACATTAAAGAACGTGCGGCGACATCCTTTTCAGCACCTTCATTAAAATCTGCCAAGCGCACCGTGCCATCGATAAGAGCGCGCGCAGTTACGTAATGAAGACTGAACTTAGCCTCTAGGCCATTTTGCGGGTCAGGGTTATTTGTATGCGGCAATCTCCTTGGAGTTGTCAGCACCTCAATTCGCTCAACATCCTCTGGGCACAGACGATACTCTGTTCGAAGGCGAATAATCGCGTTAATTGCTCCATGGGTAGACCCACAGCACGGATACTGTTTTATGTTTGGTCCGGGGTTGGTCACATTCCAAGGGTTGCCCCACTCCGCAAAGGTCCGGGTTATATCGTGAAGTCCCTCGCCATTAAAAACTTCTAAAAATCCCTGATGGTGCTCAAACGCTTCCAAGTTGGACGTAAACCCCTCCCGAGCCAAATAAGCAGCCATTAGACCGTTTCGGACACTCTGTCCAACATGGAGCGGCTTGGTCATAGTTCCAAAATTTGCTTTGACCCCGCTAGCTAGAGATACTGCAATGCCGAGTGCAGTAGCCGTTTTTTCAGCATCTAAACCCAGTAAACGACTAGCCGCAGCGACGGTTCCAAAAATTCCAAGAGTCGCTGTCGGATGCCACCCTTTCTCATAGTGATGCTGGTTAACGCCGAGACCAATGCGGGTCTCCGTCTCAAACCCCGCGATGTAAGCGAGTAAGGCGTCCCGGCCGGAAACGCCCAAATCATCTCCAAGCGCAAATATAGCCGGCACCAGAGGCACCGAGGGGTGTCCGCCTATGTGGTTGTTAACATCGTCGAAGTCCAGCGCATGAGAGGCAACCCCATTAACAAACGCAGCATCCATGACTGATGTTCGAGTGCCACGCCCGTAAATAAATGCTCGCCCAAATGAGTCTCCGGTTCCGGGCAAACTCCCCGCTAACCGGACGCAGGGTTCATTCGAAGCCGCGAGGGTAACCCCGATGGTATCAAGGATGCCAATCTTAGCCCAATAAATGGCGTTATCTGGGACATCTCTCCAATTCAAGTTGTGAATATGTTGCGCTATACGCTTGGCGACTGTATTCATGATTATCTCTCCAGTTATTTGTCGCTATTAAATATATTGCGCTGAACTTTTGAAACCATCTATCGCTATTTAGTCATTGATCGCTCTGTAGACTAAAAACAATCACTGTGTATGATTTAGCTTTTGAAGCAGCGACTTGAGAGATTATCATGGAAAATTTTGCGCCGCCTCGACTTTCGCTGAGAGTACAAAGTTGCTCATAATGTTGCTCTTACCGGGCACATCTCCCTGAGACGTTACCCGGTAGATAACGTAAAACTGTACCTTTGAGAGTACTGTTCACGCGATTACTCAACAAGGTTTAACCTTTTTAATACCATTTTTGCTGCCGTCAATGGATCAATTTTCCGTTGGAAAACATCATTAAATATCGGGCCTATTTCATCCCCACAGTTTAATTGAATCCGTTCTCGAACGATATCCTCAGCTGCCTTAAGCACTCGCATTTCCGCTATCTTTTTTCTACGCGCAAATAGCTCACCACTCTGCTTAAGGTGCGAAAAATGTTCATCTATCAGTCTAACCAAATCATATACCCCATCGCCAGTTTCGGCGCTTGTTGCGATTACTGGCACAGCCCATTCAGAAAGACCGCGACCAGCCAGACCAAGATTCAACATTGCGTTTAAATCTCCGAGTGTCCTCTCTGCATCCGGACGATCACTTTTGGCAACAACATGCACATCTGCAATCTCCAGAACTCCGGCCTTAATTGCCTGAATACCGTCCCCCAGACCTGGGGCTGACGTAACGATGACAGTGTGAGCCGCAGTCGCGATATCGATCTCATCTTGGCCAACACCAACGGTCTCAATGAGAACAATATCAAAACCAGCTGCATCCATAATATCCGCCGTGTCGAGTGCTGCTCGGGCCAGCCCACCGAGGGAACCCCGTGTCGCCAATGAGCGGATGAAAACACCGCTATCGGTTGCTAAATCGCCCATCCGGACCCTGTCACCTAATATCGCGCCACCCGAGAAAGGACTTGAGGGATCGACCGCAACGATACCAACACGCTTTCCAGTCTCGCGTAAGGCTAGAGTTATGCAACGAGCCAAGGTTGATTTTCCGCTCCCCGGTACGCCAGTCAGCCCCACTACATGGGCATGTCCAGCGTATTTGTATAGAGAGCCAAGGTGCACACGATGGTCGTCGCGGGACGACTCTGCAAATGACATCATCCGAGCCATAGCTCTTGTTTCGCCTTTTAACACACGATCCAATAAGCTCTCTGCGGTTTGAGAAAAATTCATTTAGAGCGCTCTTTTGGCGCTCGCCCGTTTGGAAATAGTTGACGCAAGTCGAGCCCATTATCGCGGTATTCTCCCCCGAGCTCGACATACCCGGGCGCAATACGTTTCATCATTGTAACATCACTATTGTTAACCTTCCGAATAAAACGAGCAGGTAAGCCCCCCCACATCTCTCCTGTCGGCACCCGCTTCCCCGGTGTGACTAAGCTTCCTGCGGCAACTAAAGCATCACTCTCTACAACGACCCCATCCATTACTGTTGCGTGCATTCCAACCATACAGCTATCCTCAAGGGTACAAGCATGGATAAGGGCCATGTGTCCAACAGTCACATTGTCTCCTATGTAAGTGCCAAACCGACCACGTGCTACGTGAACAACCGATCCGTCTTGAATATTTGTATTTCGTCCAATTTTAATTTCATGTATGTCTCCGCGGACAACACAGTGATACCAGATATTAGACTTCTCACCAATTTCTACATCACCGATAATCACAGCTGTGGACGCTATGAAAGCGTCGTCAGCAATTTTGGGTGCATAACTTCCCAATTGTAAAATATTGCTTGAACGGTCATAAGTCATTGTGTTCTCTCCAATTTCCCCCGTATGGCTGACAAAATTGAGTTCAGTTACTCGATAAGTGCCAATTCACGTGTATCTTCGATATTTTTTATTTCAATCAAAAGATTTCTCAATTTATGTATTTAACCCAAGGCTATATAGACACCAAGATTATCTGTGAGTCCGCTTTGCAGACCACTGAGACAACGATTTTTTGTCCAGCATTAAATTGATGAGAGTGTGTTTATAAATTAGCAAGCCCTCAATCTTGGATGGCTAATTACCCATCGTATTTGCTGGCATAGTTTACAAAAAGTTTTGTTTTTAATGGAAATTCCAGCTTTTAAAACCTGAGAAGACAAACGCTTAGACTAAATCCATTAGTGAAAAACAGCCCCTCACTCGAAAGGTTTGATATCATTCCCACCCGTTCAAATCGTCCGAGTTGATATGCTCTAGCTACTATTGTTTATCAGCGAATAAGTAAGCACGGCAAATAATTTGCCAACGGCGCAAAATTTACTTGCCAATTGACTTGTTAGGGGAAACCCCTAATATCTGTCGATAAGTCTTTTTTCCACCGGCGAAAACCCGCTTGGGCGGCATTGGAACGAACCGGTTCGCATGATATTTTCCGATCTTGGACTGAGCGAAGAACTACTTCGCGCTATAGCAGACGCAGGATACAGTGAACCCACGCCTATTCAGGCTGAGGCTATCCCATACGTTCTAATGGGACGTGACATTTGCGGATGTGCGCAGACGGGAACCGGAAAAACCGCTTCCTTCACCCTTCCGTTGATCGATATTTTGGCGGCAGGTCGCGCCAAAGCAAGGATGCCTCGTTCATTGATCCTTGAACCCACCCGGGAATTAGCCGCACAGGTCGCCGAGAGTTTCGATACCTACGGTAAACATTCAAAGTTGACTAAAGCGTTACTTATTGGTGGCGAAAACCTTAACGATCAAGCAAAGGTTCTGAATAAAGGGGTCGATGTTTTGATCGCCACGCCGGGCAGACTTATTGATATGTTTGAGCGAGGCCACCTTCTGCTAAACGACGTAAAAGTGTTTGTAATTGACGAGTCGGACCGCATGCTCGACATGGGCTTCATTCCCGACGTCGAGCGTATTGCTGCAATGTTGCCACCTTTCCGCACGACACTGCTATTCTCAGCAACCATGCCTGCCGCGATCCGCAAGCTGGCCGACAAGTTTTTAATGAACCCACGAGAAATAACCGTTGCTCCGGCATCATCGACAGCATCAACAATAGTCCAAGGTTTGCTGATGTTAGACAAAACCTCTGATCAAGCACAGGGTGCCGAACAAAAAATCAAGAGGCAAGCATTGCGGGATTTGATTCGCAGAGAAGCCCCGAGAAACGCGCTCATATTTTGCAATCGTAAACGCGATGTTGACATTGTCCATCGGTCCCTGAATCGTCACGAAATGGAGGCGGCGCGCTTGCATGGCGACATGGCACAATCTTTACGCATGGAAACATTAGAGAAATTTAAGAACGGCGAGATCAAATACATGGTTTGCTCAGATGTTGCGGCACGCGGGCTAGACATCCCCGAAATGAGTCATGTCTTTAATTTTGACGTTCCTACCCATGCCGAGGATTACGTTCACCGTATTGGTCGGACTGGCCGGGCAGGCCGGGAAGGACGCGCCCTCACACTTGCAACTGCAGAGGACCGCAAGTACCTGCGCGCTATTGAGGATATCATTGGCATACCAATTCCCCGGTTAGACCAGAACACGACAACAGTTCAAGAGACAAACATTTCAAATTCTGGAAAAGCCGCAGAAAACCCGCTGTATTTTGGACAAAAACGCTTCACACCCTCGAAAAAAGAAAAACAAAACTCTCGAGAATTTCACATTGTGTCGAAAAAAGTTGCGAAAACTAAGTCCACGAGGACCAATCGGTTGGAGAAAAAGTCGAAATTTAATAATGATTCATCTAAAACTGAAGGACATGATGATAACAATGCGATTGTGGGGATGGGTGATCATATCCCTGCATTCATGACACGTGGGCCGGTGTCAACTAGCTAAAATCTTAAAAACATCCGTTATTCAATACTATTTCGAATTTATCTTAAATTTTTTCGTGAAATATTTAGGTACCACCCCTGCATAGGGCGCTCTTAAGTGATGGCCTCCCCTTTGGCGGCAATCCCGTTGCTCAACGCATTGGAGAAGTGAACTAGCGCTTCAGTCAGTTTGCGTATTGATGTCGTCTCGCAACCCCGTTTTCCCAAAACACTTGCTTCGATCGCTAATGCATTTTTTCGCGATCAAATTGACCAGATGTGGCCCAAAAAACCAAATCATACAGCATGCACAAAACTAATAGCCAACAATATCACGTCGTATTATTTCATTGGGAGTTCGGCACTCAATCAAAGACGTGGCTTTATCTAAATCAGGCCAGACAGAGGTGAAGAGGGATCAGCATAGAGTTTTTTAGGGATGCGACCAGCTAAATACGCTGCTCGACCGGCGATAACCGCGTGTCGCATTGCTTGGCCCATAAGAACAGGATCGCCCGCTTCCGCAATCGCTGAATTCATTAACACCCCGTCACAACCAAGCTCCATTGCCACCGCAGCATCTGAAGCAGTGCCCACCCCTGCATCCACGATAACGGGAACATCAGTTTGCTCAACGATTAAACGGATATTAACAGGGTTTTGTATGCCCAAACCAGAACCGATTGGCGCGCCAAGCGGCATAATCGCAACAGCACCCGCATTTTCGATACACTTGCACATTATCGGGTCATCAGAACAATAAACCATGACACTAAAGCCCTCTTTGGTCAAAATTTCTGTCGCCTTTAGTGTTTCTATGATCTGGGGATAAAGAGTTTTCTGTTCGGCTAAAATTTCTAACTTCACTAAATCCCAGCCACCGGCCTCCCGCGCCAACCGGAGGGTGCGTAATGCATCATCAGTGGTAAAGCACCCAGCCGTGTTTGGTAAATAAGTGAATTCCGTAGGATCAAGAAAATCCGTAAGCATAGGTTTTGATGTGTCATCCAGATTTACGCGGCGAACAGCCACAGTAACAATCTCCGAACCGGCGGCTCGTGCGGCAGCCAAGTTAGTCGAATACTCTTTGTATTTACCCGTCCCAGTAATCAAGCGCGACGAATAGGTTTTTCCAGCTATAATCAGAGGGTCATGGGTATCAACAGCATTGGTTGTCTGCACAAACTCACTTGATGAACCACCGCCAATAAAATGAACAATTTCAATCTGGTCACCATCCTCGAGCCCAACCCCATCATAGTTCGATTTGGCAACAATTTCGCGGTTACGTTCCACTGCTACCTTACGAGGATCCAATCCGATTCGTTCTAACAGCTCGGTAACTGTAACTACACCATCTAAAACCTTGTCTTCGCCATTAATCGTCAACCGCATGCGTCGTTCCATTCAATCTCAAGGTAATCCGTTGGTTTATGCTGCTCCGGGGCAGATCGTCTTTCGAGTATGCGGGCTTGCGTCCGGTGGTTCAACCACGAACAGCTAGACCTTTGGCTAAGCTACGTTCATGATACCTCAACTTAATGTGTAAAGGATTTCAAGTGCGCTATGTCTGGAAAAGTCCTAATTCTTAATGGCCCAAATTTGAATTTACTTGGCACCCGTGACCCGAATGTCTATGGGACTGAAACTCTAGAAAATATTAAACATGCCTGTGCCAATCATGCAGCGCTCGTTGGACTAGAAACGGATTTTCGTCAATCCAACAGCGAGGGTGAATTAGTAAATTATATTCATGACGCGGCTCACAACCACGACGGCATTGTTGTCAATGCAGGAGCATACACGCATACATCAGTCGCAATTCTCGACGCACTGCTCGCAATAAGACTGCCCATTATCGAAGTGCATCTGTCAAACATTTATCGACGTGATGAATTTCGTCACTTCTCATATATTTCCAAAGCGGCAACTGGAGTAATTTGTGGCCTTGGCTCGCAGGGTTATCTGCTCGCAATTGATGCTCTGTCAACACGCTTAAAAAAATAGTCAACCTTCACATAATTTTGTGGAAATTCATAGAAAAATGGCAAAATCAATCAAAAATAATTTTAATGGGAACCTAGTTCGAGAACTCGCAGCGCTCTTAGAAGAGACCGGCCTCTCCGAAATTGAATATGGAGAGGATGGTATGAAAATTAGAGTTGCAAAGAATACCACCTTAGCAGCAACCTCTTATCCTTCGCACACAGTTTCTAGCTCTCCTCCATCACCGGTGATAGCGGAGAGTACTACAAGCAACAAAGTTCCAGTCGATCACCCGGGTACAATAAAAGCCCCGATGGTTGGCGTCGCTTTCACATCTCCAGAACCCGGTGCGCAAGCCTTTATTCAAGTGGGTGATAAAGTTAAAAACGGCCAAACACTATTTTTAATCGAGGCTATGAAAGTCTTTAACCCAATCACAGCAAGTCAAGCAGGCAAGGTAACGCACATATTTATTACAAATGAAATGCCTGTAGAATTTGGCGAACCTCTCGCTATCATTGAGTAACGGTATGATTGAGAAAATTCTCATCGCCAACCGAGGGGAAATAGCATTACGCATATTACGGGCGTGCCACGAGATGGGAATCAAAAGTGTTGCCGTTCACTCAACGGCGGATGATGACGCCATGCACGTGCGTCTAGCTGACGAAAGTATCTGTATCGGGCCGCCGGCAGCGGCAGAGAGCTATCTAAATGTCCATGCCATTTTGTCAGCCGCGACGATTTCCAACGCAGACGCAATCCATCCTGGATACGGTTTTTTGTCCGAAAATGGAGACTTTGCAGCGGTGGTCGAGGAACATGGGTTTACCTTTATTGGACCGTCACCTAATCATATCCGACTGATGGGAGATAAGATTGCGGCTAAAAAAATAGTAAAAAAAGCAGGTATACCCGTAGTTCCTGGTTCTGATGGCGCAGTTACATCTATCGAAAGCGCTGTAAAAATCGCCAATGAAATTGGTTATCCTGTTCTTATAAAAGCGTCCTCCGGCGGCGGTGGGCGCGGAATGAAAATAGCAAAATCCAAAGATGAGGTTGGTAATGCTTTCTCTCTGGCCCGCTCAGAAGCACAGAAAGCTTTTGGTGACAACTCCGTATATATTGAAAAATTCCTAATGAGACCGCGCCATATTGAGATACAAGTGCTTGCAGACCACCACGGTAACGTTGTTCATTTAGGCGAACGCGACTGCTCACTTCAACGCCGCCATCAAAAATTATTAGAGGAAGCTCCTTCGCCCGCCCTTAACTCTTGTGAACGGGTTCGTATCGGCGAAATTGTAGCCGAAGCCACCCGGAAAATTGGTTATCGCAGTGTTGGTACAGTGGAGTTTCTTTTCGAAGATGGGGAATTTTATTTCATAGAGATGAATACCCGCCTCCAAGTTGAGCATCCCGTAACTGAGATAATTTGCGGCCTAGACCTCGTACGTGAGATGATACGGGTTTCCAGCGGTGCCCCATTGAGCTTCACTCAAGACGAAGTTAGTTTTTCTGGGCATGCCATAGAATGCCGCATTAATGCCGAACATCCCAGCACATTCCTTCCCTCACCCGGTAAAGTGGGGGATTACCACGCCCCCGGCGGGTTGGGTGTGCGAATTGATTCTGCTATTTACTCCGGCTACCACGTTCCTCCGCACTATGATAGTATGATAGCAAAGCTGATTGTCCATGGATCAAATCGAAACGAGTGTTTAATGCGTCTGAAACGCGCGCTGGCAGAATACGTGATTGACGGGCTTGATACGACAATTCCATTGCATCAAAAACTTTTGGAATCGCGCGACTTTGTCAATGGAGAGTATGATATCCACTGGCTCGAAACTTTCGTTGCCAGGACGAATGCAGGAGAACTATGAGCCGCCGAGCCACCGACCTAACAATTACGCCAGAACTAATGTTACGGGCCTATGCAGCCGGTATTTTTCCGATGGCGGAGTCACGAAGCGCTGAGGCTACTTATTGGGTTGACCCAAAACAGCGCGGCATTCTGCCTCTCAATAAGTTTCATGTTTCTAGGAGCCTACGAAAGACTGTGCGTAGAAAAAAATTTGATGTTCGCTGCAACACTAATTTTGCTGAAGTAATACGCGAGTGCAGTCAACCTGCATTTAATCGCAAAGAGACATGGATAAACGATAGTATTTCGCGTTGCGTAAATGAACTCGCAGAAATGGGCTTTGCGCATAGTGTGGAGTGCTGGGCGAAGGGAAAATTGGTTGGGGGTCTGTACGGCATTGCACTCGGCGCCGTATTTTTTGGAGAGAGCATGTTTTCTAGGGAAACTGACGCCTCGAAAGTTGCTTTGGTCCATTTGGTGGCGCGGCTACGACTAGGTGGATTTAAGCTATTGGATACACAATTTGTAACTGATCACTTATCAAGTTTCGGAGCTGAGGAAATTCCGGCGCGCGATTACCTGGTGCTTCTCGAAGATGCATTAAAATTTCAAGCCCTATTTCCGACCAATACCGAAGAAGCTAGTTTGAGGAACGAAATTGAATCCATAATAAAATAATTAACTTATATATAGTTATTTTGTGATTACTAAAAATTGGGTTATTTTTTTTCTTTAAAAAGACTTTTGAAATTTGGCAAGACAGGAATGCCACCTTTCGGAACTTGTCTGAGTTTAGGCTCTATTATTTGTCCCCCGGTACAATTAATCACCCAAACATCGTAAACCGGGTGCTCAAGCGCACTAAGCGCAGGTGACGAAGCAAACATCCATCCACGAAATAAAATAGCTGGGGCCTCTTCGGCTCGAGCCTCCCAAATCTCCAAAAAAGCCGTACTTTCTGGGGTTTCTTCAGGGGGTCGCTTATCACAATGGCGCACTATAACCTCAAGAGTGCCTACCCGTGTAGTAGCGCCAATGACTGCCTCTATGGTCGACACGCGAGCCGTCACCTTGTCTAATCCTTGCAAGACAGCGACCCGATAAGGTGTCGCCTGAACAAGAACAGGTATTGAGAAAAGAGTCACCGCCACCAAACCAGTTAAGGCAATTAAAAACCATCCCTTGTTTATGCATTTATAAGACATGGACACCCCAAGCCAAGACATGAGCCGCATTGATCGTGGGCATTGCCGTCATGTTATAAGCTCCGAAGCCCTAATTATTTATCGCCGCCTGTCGCTAAAAAAATTATTTCCCCAACTTGGTCTTCCAATGAACGGAAGTCCTTGGTATTTGTGAGTTGGCTCCCGGGTCCTATTGGTTCCGAGGATGAGCCGGGCTCAAGCCGCAAATATTTCCCGCCTACGATTCCCTCGCTACCTATCCCTGCAATCGAGTCCTTCGGAAGCTGGATATCTGGAGATAACATCATGGTTACGACCGCATCAAAGGTCTCCGTATCCAAGCTCACATCCGACACAGTACCCACTTTTATCCCATTGATTCGGACGTCGCTGCCAGCAGTCAAGCCCCCCACTTTAAAAAAATTAGCGCGGACTTCATAACCGCTAATGGTCTTCACCTGCGCTGTACTGTATGCAAAGTAAACAAACATTCCCGCCACAAGCACCACCATCGCGCCCAACACCGTCTCTACTGCATTGCGTCCCATAAGTTTCTCCTACGCGCCCGGCAGTTCACCCACCACTTTTATTTAGCACAGAACTCGATCCCCGGGCAGTCCGAGCACTTTTTCCTTCCGATATAATTAATTCCAGAAGGTCACTAACAATGACAGCGTCTTGTGTGTAGACGAGTTCGCCGCCAGACATAACTGAACTAGATTCTGCCCCAGGTTCGATGACAATAAATTTAGAGCCAAATAAACCATCGGTGTGGATTGACGCGGAAGAGTCTAGGGGCAAATTAGCTGTTGTTTCAATGCTCATTGTTACCTCAGCACGAAATTGAGGATCTAATTTCATTGCAATTACTTGACCAACAGCAATCCCCCCCATGCGAACCTCTGCTCCATCAGAAAGCCCATCAATTCTATTAAATTTGGCGAAAATCCACATATTATTTTTGCCCACCGCTGGGTGCTGCGAGCGGGTATTTATTGTCAGCAGCACTCCGGCTAACACAAAAATACTGCAAATACCTAGCAACACTTCTCGTGTTTCGCGGCTACTCATGCGGAACGTCCCCTCCTTTAGCAGCAATGGCAAAGTGCTGGATGGCATGCCTCCGCCTAATCTTTGCGATAATAAACATTTGTCTCCGTTATTCTGGGGTCCATGCCTCATAATCACCAGTAGCCCGAGCTCGCTCTCCGCCTTTTAAGGCGTGACCCTTTGGGCGATAAGCCTGTGCTGTTCCGGTCAAATTCGGTTCATGACTTTTGCTCCACGGCTTCGAATCTGCCACCATGGTTGTCAAGGGCTCCTCCACCGTGTGATGTAACCAACCATGCCATTCAGCGGGCACGTTGCTCGACTCGACCTCACCTTTGAATATACACCAACGTTGTTCTCTACCCCACCGTTTCTTTTTCTTCGATCGGTAGTATTTGTTACCTAATTCGTCAACACCAACCATTTGGCCATTCGCCCAAGTATACAATAGTGTACCAAGATTGTTCATAGTGGCACCAACCTTATTTCACCTATTTGCTGCAGGTTTTCCAGATTGTAAAATATGGCACTGCATTGCCGCCGCGTCCAGCTCATTGACATGCTCACTCGTTCTTGACTTGCATCAAATATCAGTAGTCCCCGAATACATTGACAAATTTGGACTTCTTCTAAAAAAAATAACGCCATAACCTCACTATCAAATACGCAAGTCACTTCAGGAAACTAAACGATTCGTTCGCCCAGCCGTTTACACAAAATAAAGCGTTACGGTGTAATAGTAGCCGCAAGATGTGGTATTTTACAGTTGCGGAGCGAAACGGGTTCAGCTACATTTCGAAAATTGCGACATGAAGTAAAGACAAATTTCAAAGTGGCCGAAAAATGGGGGTCCATTCGTTGGCCATGATCAATCGGAAGCAAGAATTTTTAGACGCAGCTTCAGGCAGCCCAGAGGTTCAGAGCTCAGGGTTGGCAGTTGAATGGCCAGACAAACGATAACAGAGGGGCTTTGAGAGCCCTGACCCAAGAGGAAACAACCTGAGATAATGTGGGGGCACAATGCGCATAACGCGACTTTTCACCGAAGACGACCTTTCTCCGTACGCAGCCTTTGAATTCCGTAATTCTTCGAGTGAAATCAAGAATCCAGACGGGTCTACCGTGTTCAAGTTGGACAACATTGAGGTTCCGTGTGACTGGTCCCAAGTGGCTTGCGACGTTCTAGCGCAGAAATACTTCCGTAAAGCAGGAGTTCCCAAGCTGCTCGAGCGCGTTGAAGAGAATGACGTGCCATCTTGGTTGTGGCGATCGATACCCGATGTAAAAGCCTTGAAGAAACTTCCAGAAACAGACCGGTACACCGCCGAGGTGAGTGCCAAGCAAGTATTTAACCGCCTAGCCGGGACTTGGTGCTATTGGGGGTGGAAAGGTGGCTATTTTGATGGCGAAGCTGACGCAAAGGCCTACTTCGACGAAATGCGCTACGCACTTTGTGCTCAATTTGCAGCACCAAACTCGCCACAATGGTTTAATACTGGGCTGCATTGGGCTTACGGGATCGATGGCCCCGCCCAAGGCCACCACTACGTCGATTACAAAACTGGACGCCTTACTCGTTCAAACTCAGCTTACGAGCACCCGCAGCCGCACGCTTGTTTTATCCAGAGTGTTGAGGACGACTTAGTAAACGATGGTGGCATTATGGACTTGTGGGTCCGAGAAGCACGATTATTCAAGTACGGGTCGGGAACAGGGTCAAATTTTTCCGCGATACGCGGCGCTGCGGAACCACTCTCAGGGGGTGGCATGTCATCTGGATTAATGAGCTTTCTTAAAATTGGTGACAGAGCAGCAGGGGCCATAAAATCAGGAGGCACGACCCGCCGTGCAGCCAAAATGGTTGTGGTGGACATCGACCATCCAGACGTTGAAGACTTCGTTAATTGGAAAACGCTCGAAGAGCAAAAAGTGGCGGCTTTAGTTTCCGGCTCTCGCCTTGCCAATAAACACATGAATATGGTGATGCAGGCATGTCTCGCAAGCGACTGCAACGAAACGCGCTATAATGTGCAGGAAAACGCTGAATTGAAAAAAGCTGTGATCAACGCAAAACTTGCTCTTATCCCAGAGAACTATATTTACCGGGTCATCGAGTTTGCACGCCAAGGCTACACTGAAATTGAGTTTCCGGTTTACAATACGGATTGGGATTCAGAGGCTTATTTGACGGTTTCCGGACAAAACTCTAACAATTCCGTGCGCGTGACCAATGAGTTTTTAGAAAGAGTTGTCTCGGACGGGGACTGGCAACTGATACGTCGTAAAGACGGAGAAATTTCGAAAACAGTGAAGGCGCGCGATTTATGGGAAGATATTGGGCATTCCGCATGGGCGTGTGCTGACCCAGGGCTGCAGTACGACACAACTATCAACGACTGGCATACGTGTCCCGCAAGTGGTCGCATCAATGCATCCAATCCTTGCTCTGAGTACATGTTTTTGGATGACACTGCTTGCAACCTCGCCTCACTCAACTTGTTCCAGTTCTGGCAGGAAGATAACACGTTTAATACAACCAGTTTTTCTCATGCGGTCCGCCTTTGGACCGTAACACTTGAGATTTCTGTTTTAATGGCGCAATTCCCGTCTGAACGAATCGCCGAACTTTCCTACGAATTCCGCACCCTAGGTTTAGGATTTGCAAATATTGGCGGTTATCTGATGGCCTCGGGTTACAGCTATGACAGCAAGGAGGGACGCGCTATCGCCGGAGCCATCTCAGCGCTGATGACCGGTATTGCTTACGCGACGTCAGCGGAAATGGCAGAAGAACTCGGTCCTTTTCCAAGCTTTAGCAAGAACCGGGAACATATGCTTCGCGTGATTAGAAACCATCAGCGAGCGGCGAGCGACAGGACCGATGGATATGAAGGACTCTCGACATCACCGGTCCCACTAATTCGCCATGAAAACCCCGACCCCTGTCTAGCCGAAGCCGCCCAAACGGCGTGGAAAAGCGCACTAGAACTTGGCGAGCAACATGGATATCGGAATGCTCAAGTATCCGTAATTGCTCCAACAGGTACCATTGGACTCGTTATGGACTGCGACACAACGGGCATTGAGCCAGATTTCGCATTGGTAAAGTTTAAAAAGCTTGCCGGAGGGGGTTACTTTAAAATAATAAATCGCATGGTGCCAGCTGCGCTTCGTAATCTTGGTTATTCGGAGAGTCAGATTACAAATATTATAGACTACGCAGTTGGAAGAGGGACTCTCAAGAACGCGCCAAATATCAATCATGAGACTTTGCGTCAGAAAGGCTTCACCGAGAGAGAATTAGACATTATTGAGGATAATCTGGCGGAGGCATTTGATATCAAGTTCGTCTTCAACAAATGGACTTTAGGTGAGGCATTCTGTTCCGAAAAACTTGGATTTTCGCAGGCACAACTAAACGACGAAAACTTCAACATGCTTGCGGCGCTTGGATTCTCAAAAAGAGCAATCGATGAAGCGAAAGTTTTTGTGTCTGGTTCCATGACCCTCGAGGGTGCGCCTCACCTTAAAGATACGCATCTGCCCGTTTTCGATTGCGCCAACCCGTGCGGCCGCACTGGTAAGCGTTATTTATCAGTCGAGAGTCACATCCGCATGATGGCCGCTAGCCAGCCTTTCATATCAGGCGCAATTTCAAAGACAATAAATATGCCGAATCAAGCGACGGTAGAAGATTGTAAAAACGCGTATATGCTGTCTTGGAAGTTAGGGTTAAAGGCCAACGCACTATACCGAGATGGGTCAAAGCTCTCTCAACCACTACAATCTACTCTTATCGACGACGCAGATTTAAGTGAGGAAGAGGTGACTAATGCACCCAATGCTGTTCGTGCTGAGATTGTCGCAGAGCGCATTGTTGAGCGCTACGTGGCAGAACGACTCCGTCCCCCTCATCGGCGCAAGGGCTACACCCAAAAAGCTACAGTCGGGGGACATAAGGTTTATCTCCGCACCGGCGAATATGAAAACGGTCGATTATCAGAAATCTTCATCGATATGCATAAAGAAGGCGCAGCTTTTCGATCTCTGATGAATAATTTCGCTATCGCCATATCTATCGGACTTCAATACGGCGTGCCATTGGATGAATATGTGGAAGCATTCACCTTCACTCGATTTGAGCCGTCCGGTATGGTGACTGGAAATGATACAATTAAGATGGCAACATCAATCCTTGATTATATTTTCCGAGAACTAGCTGTCTCGTACCTTGGCCGCAATGATCTCGCCCATGTTGAGCCTCAGGACCTCCTGCCCGACGCATTGGGTGAGGGGTCTGACGAGGGCGATCTCCCCGTAGCGGAAAATCACGCTCTCGAAGCGGTGAAGAAACTTACTAGTTTTGGCTATACACGAAATCTTCTCGTTATCAATGGTACGAAAGATGTGGCCCGCGAGGAACCAGTGGTGAAATCGATCCAGAGGGCCATAGGAGCAGATGCGGGCACCATTGTAGCCCAAGCAGGCAGTGCCCAAATTACGCTGCCAGATATTGGCGCAGATACCGCGCGGCCGGTGGGTATTTCGAGCAGTGCAATGGAGCGTACCGACTCCCATATGGATCAAGTTCGCGAAGCGCGAATGAGGGGATACGAGGGTGACCCATGCGGCGATTGCGGGAACTTTACCTTAGTCCGCAACGGTACCTGCATGAAGTGCAATACCTGCGGTGCTACGAGTGGTTGCTCGTAATGCAGTGACGTGACTAATCCTCCCTGGGAAACTTGGGGCGCGCGTTGGGAAACTCTCCCGGCCGTGCCCCTTTTTTTATTGATCCATATCATTCGTACTCCTCAATCCACAACAACACTCAAACGAATTCTACATAGATTAAAAGTTAAAAGACAGGAATATCTAGCCAGCGTAAAAATCACGGCCGGATAATACGAAACAGAATAGCCTCAAAAAAAATTTTGCAAATGTTATTGAAAAATAACCTGACTTCAATACGTTGGGGTGGATAGACTAGTAATGCTGGATTTGTTGCGGTTACCCGGACCCAACCCTCATTGCTTTCAATTAGCAGTGAAGCAGTTGAAATAGGAGGCAACGAGATATTATAAGTAAACTTGATTCGAGACTCGTGGAATTGGATATCAATCTACCAGAGCCACCTTTACCCGCCGCCAATTATACCTCATTTGTTGTCTCAGGGAACATGGTATTCGTTTCAGGCCAACTCCCCCTAATTGATGGACAGATTCGGTTCCAGGGTTGTCTTGGCAAAAATGTGTCGGCCAACGATGGGTACCAAGCTGCGCGTTTATGTGGAATCAACATTATCGCGCAGACAAGAGCTGCGTGCGGGGGCAGCCTGGATCGGGTCCACAAAATCGTCAAACTAGGTGGCTTCGTAAGCTGTAAACCAACTTTTCGTGACCATCCTCAGATCATCAATGGCGCATCAGATTTGATGGTCGAAGTATTTGGGAAAGCCATCGGTCAGCACGCGCGATCAGCTGTAGGTGTTCCCTCTCTACCTTTTGATGCGGCGGTTGAGATCGATGCAATAGTTGAAATTAGCAGTGAGCCCGCAATTAAAAACCTCAGGAAGATGTCGAAATAGCCCTACTGTCCATGAGTTGCAAGCACGCGTTGATTTTGAAGTTTAGGCAAAGTCATTACGATATCTGTTTTTTGCGAAAACACTTGCGCGTGCCGCGCTTTAACCACACATGAAGAAGCATGCCCGATGAAAGCAACATAATGACGGCAAGAATTCTCTCATCCCTCTCCGATGTTAGCGCAAATGATTGGGACCGGTGCGCAGGCAGTGTTAACCCATTTGTCTCTTACGCGTTTTTGTCGGCACTGGAGGACTCTGGTTCAGCTACAGCAGATACTGGCTGGATGCCACAACATATAGTGATTGAAGACCCTATAGGTACTGTACTTGCCGCGGCACCTTTGTATCTTAAAAACCATTCATATGGTGAGTACGTCTTCGACTGGGGATGGGCTGATGCTTTTGAGCGAGCTGGCGGTCATTACTACCCAAAACTTCAATGCACCGTTCCTTTCACGCCCGCAACCGGTCCACGCTTTTTGATCCGAAATTCTGTAAACAAGACACAATCAACAGACCTTTATCAAACTTTAGCCGGAACCATGATCCAAGTCGCTAAAAAAATGAAAGTCTCCTCATTACACATTACATTTCCAGAATATGTGGAATGGGAGATAGCCGGTAATTATGGTTTTCTGCAACGTGTAGGGCAACAGTTCCATTGGGAGAATAGGAACTATACAGATTTCGAGGCATTTCTTGGAGCTTTGACATCACGAAAGCGAAAACAAATACGCAAAGAACGGCAGCGTATTGCAGATACAGGTCTCAAGTTTACAGCGCTGCGCGGTAAGGAGATCAAAGATGAACATTGGCACGCGTTTTACGCTTTTTATTTAAACACAACTGAAAAAAAATGGGGTCCCAGCTACCTGACGGAAGAGTTTTTTCAGCTGCTCGGTGATCGGCTTGGTGATTCCGTTCTTCTCATTATTGCGGAAAACGATTACCAGCCTGTCGCGGGTGCACTCAACTTAATCGGAGAAAATACTTTATTTGGTCGAAATTGGGGCTGTAATACTAACTACAAATTTTTACATTTTGAAACGTGTTACTATCGGGCAATCGACTTTGCCATTGACCATGGCTTAAAGCGTATTGAAGCAGGGGCCCAAGGCCACCATAAAATCCAACGCGGTTATTTACCAAACACGACATACTCAGCCCACTGGATTGCTGACCCCAATCTTCGTCAAGCCGTCTCACACTTTATTTCTAAAGAACGCGAGGCTATGAAGGATGAAATGTCAATACTTGCCAATCATTCTCCATACCGTGATGAAACTGCGGATTAGTCAACGATATACGCTATCTCTTACAGCTTGACTGTTCATTAACCCTTATCAGCCTAAACTTATATTTCTTTTGGAGCGAGATCATGAGAACCACCGTCGCTTTGAGGCTATCGACGCTCATAATTCTGAGTATAGTCGGTGGCAGTGCCCATACACTAGCGGGAGCGCCGCTTTGCGCGCGGATGTACGCTAAAGGACACAGTGAAGCCGTTATTAACACTTGTGATACTTGTCGAAGGGTTGCTATCCAACGGCGCCGCGTGGGTGCTTCGGGTGCACCTGTTATGCGCACGTACGATTTACAACCTAAATCAAAGTTTTCCCTGCCGTTCAAAGGCCCCGGGCGATCGCGTGTAACCAGCGACGTTCCATGCCGGGGTGATCTTGGCGGTGGAAGTGACTTACTTAACCCCGGCAAAGGACAACGTAAAAATACCCAGAAACAATGTGTCTATCTCCAAGGCACCAAAAATAATAAAGTGTTATTGATTAATCGATGTAGCCGGTGCCGAGCTGCCGCCGTAGCGAGGTATAGCCGCTCAGGAAAATCACTGGGTCGGCAATTTTATAAGCTTGCAGGCGGCGCAAGAACCCGCATTGCACCTAAAGGGGCTGCGCGCGTTGGCTATCTAATTGATATTCCCTGCCCATCATGACGGAGGCGTTTCTTATGAATATGCATCAAATATAACCCGCACATCCACTGCGTCTTAAAGGTACGCTCTGCGTACCCCTCCCCAGTTGTGGCACATAGATTTTTTCCCGAACTAAAACGTATTTCAGATTTTGTCTCACGTTAATAATACGGTGGGCTTCTTTGCCACCATTCTCGTGAAAACTCTAGGGAAAGGCTATCCAAGATGACTACCCTACCACTATCCGCAACCTCTCAATGCTATTATTTCTCAATCAACATTGGTACTTTGCCTCTGGGCTCTGATTTTGCGCGTGATTTTGTGCCCTTGCGCTTGGTCACAGGGTTCGTACTTTTCGGGTACTCGAATACCAGCTTGCCCTTTCTCATTTTAACTAGCACTACCCCACCATTTCTTAATTTACCAAACAACAATTCCTCAGCCAGTCCCTTTTTTATCTTGTCTTGAATAACTCTTGCCAACGGCCGCGCGCCAAACTTGTCGTCATATCCTTTAAGTGCCAACCACTCGCGGGCTTCATTGGTTAACTCGATCATGACATTACGGTCTTCAAGTTGCGTTTCTAGCTCAATTATAAATTTATCAACTACTTTAGTCACAACGCTCGGCGGCAGGGGAGAGAAGGGAATAGTAGCATCCAAGCGATTACGGAACTCCGGTGTAAAAAGTTTTTCTATGGCCTCGACATCTTCACCAATCCGGCTTTCTCGCCCAAAACCGATTGGCGGCCTCGCCATATCCGACGCACCGGCGTTGGTAGTCATGATCAAAATTACGTTGCGAAAATCTATAGCCTTACCATTGTGATCCGTAAGCTTCCCGTGGTCCATAACCTGCAAAAGAATATTGAAAAGATCTTGGTGTGCCTTCTCAATTTCATCCAATAGCAATACGGAATGAGGTTGGTGATCCACTGCATCAGTTAAGAGCCCACCTTGTTCAAACCCGACGTAACCAGGGGGTGCGCCGATAAGTCGCGAGACCGCATGACGTTCCATATATTCCGACATATCAAAACGCACCAACTCTACACCCAAGATCCGCGCTAACTGACGGGCGACTTCTGTTTTACCGACTCCAGTTGGACCCGAAAATAAATAACTCCCGACCGGCTTCTCCGGTTCACGGAGACCAGCACGGGCCAGTTTTATTGCGCTAGCTAGAGCTTCGACAGCTTTGTCTTGACCAAAAACAACGGTTTTTAAATCTCTTTCTAAATTGGCCAAGGCTGCGCGATCATCGGAGGATACACTTTTAGGGGGAATACGAGCTATCTGTGCAACTATCTGCTCAACATCGCGAACAGAAACAGTTTTCTTGCGCTTGCTCTCTGGTAGCAGCATTCTCGACGCACCAACTTCATCAATCACATCCAAGGCCTTATCGGGTAATTTTCGGTCGTTTATGTAACGAGCGGCTAATTCTACTGCTGTCTTGATGGATTCATGCGTGTATCGTACTTTATGATGATCTTCAAAGTACGGTTTAAGCCCCTTCAATATTTTAATAGTATCATCGATCGAAGGCTCATAAACGTCGATTTTTTGAAATCTGCGCACGAGAGCACGGTCCTTTTCAAAATAGTTGCGATACTCCTTGTATGTCGTGGAGCCCATGCAACGCAGTCCACCCGATTGTAACGATGGCTTCAATATGTTCGATGCATCCATCGACCCTCCCGACGTCGCGCCAGCGCCAATCACTGTGTGAATTTCATCGATAAAAAGAACAGCATGGGGCAAGTTTTCCAATTCAACCATAACGTTCTTAAGCCGCTCTTCAAAATCACCGCGATAACGCGTTCCCGCAAGAAGAGCACCCATATCAAGGGAATAAATAACTGCATTTTTCAATACTCCCGGAACATCCTGCTCAACGATCCTCTTCGCTAATCCTTCAGCGATGGCTGTTTTGCCGACCCCTGGGTCACCGACGTACAACGGATTGTTTTTTGAGCGACGGCACAAAATTTGAATGGTTCGCTCAATCTCCGCACCTCTACCGATGAGCGGATCAATTCGCCCCTCGGCAGCTTTGTTGTTGAGATTTACACAATAGGCATCAAGCGCCTCTTCTCCCTCACGAACAACTTTTTCCTCGCCGGTCAACTCATCTGAACCATTAACGGTCTGGGTACGCCCTTCACCGGGTACCTTGGCAATGCCGTGCGATATATAGTTAACCGCGTCAATACGAGACATCTCTTGTAACTGCAGGAAATACACCGCGTGCGATTCGCGCTCTGAAAACAACGCAACGAGCACGTTGGCACCGGTAACCTCCTCGCGCCCTGAGGATTGGACATGTATGACAGCACGTTGAATTACTCGTTGGAGTCCTGCTGTTGGCTTGGGCTCAGCATTGGTGGGGGCTGCAAGATCATTAAATTCCCTATCGAGAAACAAAGTAACCTCCTCAGCTAATTGATCGAGGCGGATACCACAGGCCTTCATAACTGAGACTGCATCCTGGTCTTCGATGAGAGACAGCAAAAGATGTTCAAGTGTTGCAAATTCGTTTTGGCGTTCGCTTGCATACGCTAATGCACGGTGCAGGCTAAGTTCTAGGTTGCGAGATAACATTCAGTTCTCCTCGTCACCACCACTGTCTTTTTCAACGGTGCATTGCAGGGGATGTTGATTTTCTTTGGCAAGATCCATCACTTGGGCTGCTTTGGTCTCTGCTATTTCGTAGGTATATATACCACAAACTCCAACCCCTTTTTGATGAACAGCCAGCATGATTTGAGTGGCACGATCGCTGGACATATTAAAAAATCGCTGCAACACGTAAACGACGAATTCCATGGGTGTATAATCGTCATTTAGTAAAAGCACCTTATACATGGAGGGTTTTTGGGTTTTAGGTCGAGTTTTTAACGCCACGCCCGTTTTAGCTCCTTCATCTCCAATATCAAAGGGTGACGGAGGTCGCGATAATTTAATTGGTTCCTGCTTGGTGAGCATTGGCTTCAGATGATCTCCAACGTATACAGCGGTTACAGCAATTTAGGCCTCTATGTTTCTCGCACGACACTCGTAATGCTTTTATCCCTTATAATATGGGATAAATAGGTGAGTATTAAAGTCTTTCGTGTTGCAATACCTATAGAAATTTCGTGAAGTATACAGGTTTCATAAGCTGGCGGCACGTCCAATTTAAATCACGGACTTTAAATACCTATTGAATTGTCCTCGCGATAAAATAAATCGTCAATGCTAAGCAATTTTGGCGCCAAATGTTGTTCAAAAGCGTAACGGCACAAGGCAGTCAACGCTGCCTCATTCTGATCCACGCCATAAGTCCAAAAACTTTCCCCCATCAATGCCACAGTTTCTTCCCATTCGTTTCCTAGCCAGGGTATTTGAATACGATTCGCAGAAGCTGTCGCAGTGGTTTTCAAACGAACCTCAGTCAATTTTCTTGCTGCCTCGAATGCATCAAATAATGCTAGCGGCAACCACGGGTAATTCTCAACCAAGCTATGGCGAACGCCTATTACATGCATAATTGGAAAAATCCCAGTTCGTCGAAAGTAATCTTGCTCAGCACTCTTTACCTCGGGGAAAAGGCGCTGTACCTCCGGTACACCATCCGTAAATGCCAGTGGCGGGGACGGGGCGATGACCGCATCCAACTCTCCAGAGACTAGCAACGAATTTAATGTCTGACTTTCGGAAATAGGATTAATGTCGATATGGTCTGGCAAAGTCAGTACAAGGCGTTCTTTACGTCCCGGCGCATTGGTGCCACCTGTGCGATAGATAAGTGTTTCCGTATTGACACCATACTCATCTGCAAGTAATCCGCGCGCCCATAGCGCCATGGTCATCTGATATTCTGGCACACCAACACGTTTTCCCTCCAAGTCAATCGGCTCAGAAATGCCCTTATGAGTATTAATATAAAATCCTCCATGACGAAAGGCGCGTGACACAAAAATTGGCAATGCTATGTAGGCGCATTCGCCTTTTGCGTGCTGCATTATGTAACTCGAAGCGGACAGTTCTGAAATGTCAAAAGGCGCTTCGGTAAACGCTTTAGAAAATATTTTTGATGGGTATGAGATCTTGCAATCCAATTCGATACCGGGGATTTTTATACTACCATCCAACAGTGGCTGAACCCGGTCATAATTCCAGCAAGTTAAAGTTAGTTTCATGATACGTCACGTTGACCTAATAAGCCGGACTTGACAACGGTCACTCGACAAAAACTGGTGCGACAAGTTAAGTTTATCACAATAGGTTCCATTGTAGGCACCCTAGACGGCGTTGAGAGCAACACCTAAAGCAGAGCGCTACTTCCTTATTTGCCTAACCGCGGCGTTCGCTCACTCATATATTGGAGCAACGGCAGTTTCTGTAGGTTTTACGGTCATCTCAGAAATGCGCTGACCATCGATTATAGCTTTTTGATACGATGGTTTTACCAAATCGTTCTGTATCCTGAAGACGCCCTGAGCAGTTTTTGAGTTATACGACTGATTCGTGGCTTTTGCGTTATCTTGCAATGCGTTTTGAACATTTTTGAATGATGCCTCGCTTACCTGATGGATAACTCTGAAAAAAATAGTATTTGCCTCAGCCATCGCTCGAACATTAGCTTTTTCGAATGTGACGGCCTCTTTACACTGGTTAGTAGGATCACCACCCTCTTTTAACGCAGCAGTGGTTTGCTAATTTTCTAAAGTCTTTGCTTCCACATATTTTTTAACCGCTTTGTCGGCGAGCACATTAGCCAAATCGGTTGTATGCATTATGATTTTTTTCCTAGACTTAGTCTCGGGTTTTTTCTGTGCCATCATCTTCCCTCTCCATTGGATCCTGAGATTTAATCAATTGCGGGCAATATAGCCTGTGTTAAAATAAAAATTACCTAATGTCCAATGCGCCTGAGAGTTTATTATTGGGTCCCAATATAAGTCAAAAAGGACAAATTTTTTTAAAAAGTTAACAGAACCGATGGTTAGTTAATCGTTTATTCATACGCGGGTTGCTACCAAAGGAATGGACTCGGGACAACAGCGCCCTGATACTATTTATATTCAGGAATCTATTTTTTGATTTAATTAATATGGGGGCCTTTAAGGATAATATTTTGATAGGATATAACTGGGGCTTTTCTCAAAATTACAGGGTAATGAGAATTTTGACATTCGCACAAACAAGCCTTCGTAACTGGACTTCATCAAATAGCACAATACGCATTGGCGCTCTTCTCATGGCTGTGGGATACTGGATGGTAGCATGGTCGACCACAAGTGAAGCAAAGTATGCAAGTATAGTCATTGACGCCAATAGCGGCCAAGTCCTGCACGCAACCAATGCGGATACAAGAAACTACCCTGCATCTCTGACAAAGATGATGACGTTGTTTCTAGTATTTGAAGCCCTTGATGTTGGTGAATGGACACTAGCTACGAAGTTGAAAGTATCTTCACGAGCTGAACGCCAACCAGCATCCCGCTTGGGCTTGAGGCGTGGTCAAACTATCTCGGTAAAGAACGCTGTTATGGCCCTTATTACCAGATCCGCCAATGACGTTGCCACAGTGATTGCAGAAAATCTAGGCGGCAGTGAACGTAATTTTGCACTCATGATGACTGCAAAAGCCCGTCAGTTAAAAATGACACGCACAACTTTCCGAAATGCTTCGGGATTGCCGAATCGTGGGCAAATGAGTACTGCACGTGATATGGCTAGATTAGCGCGTGCACTCATTCATCAACATGGTCGTTATTATCCCTATTTCAAAACCAAACATTTCCGATACAAAAACCAAAATTTTAAGAACCACAATAAGCTTCTTACCACCTACGAGGGGGTAGATGGAATCAAGACTGGATACATCAGAGCTGCCGGTTACAATTTAGTAGCGTCAGCCCAGCGCAAAGGAACGAGGCTTGTAGGGGTTGTATTTGGCGGTCGTGATTCTCGTCAACGTAACCGCATAATGACAAGGCTGTTAAATAAAGGGTTCTCAATTATCGATACTAAATCTAAACTCTCAAGCCTAAGGGTAAAAAAGAAGTCAATCCCAAAGAAGCCGGCATTGATCCCCCAGCTCTCTAAAAAGATTCCCCCGGGTGGGTCATGGGGCGTCCAAGTAGGGGCTTATGTGCGTTATTCGCAAGCGCTCAACTCAGCGCGGGCTGCAGTCCAGCTGGTTAAGCAGCACCTCGCAGAGGGCTCTATTAAAGTTGTGCCCCTAAAAACACGCAGAGGAACGAAGCTTTATCGCGCCCGGATTCAAGGACTGGCTAAGCGTGCAGCATACGCCGCTTGCCGAGCGCTGAAACAAAAATCGCGAGATTGCATGGAATTGCGTGTCCGTGGCATGCAATTGGCAGCTAATACCTATTAAACTCAGCTGGTATCGGAGGGCCTAGATCGGTGGTGGGATAATTCCACTCAATCGAACTTGTCGGGCCAATTCATCCTTGAGCCGCTTCAGCCCCCTCTTGGTATTGGATTCGCATCGCGCGACCAAAACAGCTTGCGTATTTGAAGCCCGTAACAACCACCAACCGTCAGTGGTTTCAACCCGCACACCGTCAATCGTATTCACCCTGATTTTACCATTAGCACAGATACGCGTTCTTACTTCGTTAACAACCGCAAATTTTCGGTCATCCGCGCAATCAAACCGAATTTCAGGTGTGTTGATATAAAGTGGCAAGCTATCACTGATTTCCGCCAAACTACTCGAGCTACTGGCAATGACGCTAATCAATCGCACCGCACTATAGAGTGCATCGTCAAATCCATAGTACCGATGTTTAAAAAAAATATGGCCGCTCATTTCTCCGGCTAGTGGAGCCCGCACTTCAGCTAGTTTACTCTTGATGTGAGAGTGCCCCGTCTTCCACATCAGAGGAACTCCGCCTAACCTAGTAATTTCATCTTGAAATAATTGGCCCGCTTTGACATCTGCGATAATCGTCGCCCCCGGTTCGTCCGCAAGAACATCACGGGCCAGAATTACCAAGAGTTGATCGCCCCAAATAACCCTGCTTTTGTTATCAAGAACTCCAATCCGGTCGCCATCGCCATCAAATGCAATACCGAGATCGCAATCTTCTTCAGCTACTAATAATTTTAATTGCTCAAGATTCTGTTCTACCGTCGGGTCTGGATGATGATTTGGAAAAGTACCATCGATATCAGTATTAATTGCAACGTGAGTGCCCGGTAATAATTGCATTAAGGCCCGAGTCGCGTCACCAGCCGCCCCATTACCCGGGTCCCACGCAATTTTTAAGTCGCCAAGACCAGAGTAACCCTCGACGATTCGCGCCACATAGTCTGCTAATACATTACGACTTTCTTCATAACCGTCTGCTTGGATAAATTTTCCGGCCGCTATCCTCTTGCCAAGGGTTTTTATATCCTCCCCAAAAAAAGCTTTGCCCTGAAAGACCATCTTTATCCCATTGTACTCTGGTGGGTTATGGGAACCAGTAATCATCATTCCCGAATCAACCTCAAAATAGTGAGTAGCAAAATATAACATTGGTGTCGGGCCACAACCCACCCTAATCACATGCAATCCACACGCCATCAAACCTCTAACAGCAGCAGCTTCAAGCTCGGGAGAGTGCAGCCTGCCGTCATAACCTATGACAATTTTTTTACCGCCATTTTCAGCGAGGGCAGACCCAAAGCCATGCGCAATGGATTCAACGTCAGAAGGGTAGAGCGTATCTCCGACAACTCCACGAATATCATACTCCCTTAATATGCTGGGGTGCAGCGTGCGACTCTCTACCATCAGTCGGCACAGCCCGTCGCCGCGCGACCAACACTATAATACCTGAAACCTGCCTCGGCGATTTCAGACGGGTTATAGATATTTCTTAGATCAACTATTATTGGAGACCTCATTACTTCTTTCATTCGCTGTAAATCCAATGCACGAAATTGATTCCATTCAGTAACAATGGTGACAGCATGGGCACCAGCCATCGCTTGATAAGCATCGTCACACCATTGCACATTATCTAATAAGGTCTGCGCTTCTTGCATACCTTCGGGATCATAAGCTCGGACTTTGGCTCCCGCCCTTTGCAACCCTGCGATAATATCAATACTTGGTGATTCTCGCATATCATCAGTATTAGGTTTAAATGTCACACCTAGGATAGCGATCGTTTTACTCGATATATCATCCCCACAAGCAGCAATTATTTTTTCCGCCATCTGAGTTTTGCGGTCAGCATTGACCTTTACAACCGTGTCGACAATCCGGAGGGGGCGGCCCGCTTCTTGGGCGGTTCGCGCCAATGCTAAGGTGTCTTTCGGAAAACATGAACCACCATAGCCCGGCCCTGCGTGGAGAAACTTTCGACCAATACGACCATCAAGTCCTATACCTCGCGCTACATCTTGAACATCTGCCTCCACCAGCTCACATAAATCAGCAATCTCATTTATAAAAGTAATCTTAGTCGCCAAAAAGGTATTCGCGGCGTATTTGATTAGTTCAGACGTCTGACGCGAGGTAAAAACGATAGGTGTTTCGATTAAATAAAGTGGTCGATAAAGCTGACGCATTATTTCCTGCGCTCGGTCACTTTTCGTTCCAATAACGATGCGGTCTGGACGCATAAAATCCTCTATGGCCGAACCCTCACGCAAAAACTCAGGATTTGATACCACATCAAACTCTAAGTTTGGACGGGTTTCTGCAATAATTCGCTCAACTTCACGCCCAGTTCCGACAGGCACGGTAGATTTGGTCACAACCACCGTATAGTCCCGAAGGGCTTCGGCGATTTCCCTCGCAGCTTCATAAACATATGACAAATCAGCATGACCATCTCCGCGGCGGCTGGGCGTACCAACAGCTATAAATATCGCATCAGCTCCATGAACTCCCTCTTTTAAATCGGTCGTAAAGGAAAGATGTCCAGACGCAACGTTTTTAATAACTAATTCTTCCAGACCAGGTTCATAAATTGGCATCCTGCCATCCTCGAGCATATCGATTTTAACTTGGTCCTTATCAACACATGTGACATCAACACCGAATTCAGAAAAACATGCGCCGGACACCAGTCCAACGTACCCAGTGCCAATCATGGCTACTCGCATGGTAACAAGTTCCTTTCCAACCACATGTTAAAAATCTTGCTCAGTCAATTCCCAGCAGTTCCGCACGAATTTCGCTGCGCAGCTCCTCTCGTGCCGATGCAAAAGCCACATTTGCAGCGACAAATCCGATTTTTGTTCCACAATCAAAACGTCTTCCCTTGAAACGTAAGCCATGAAGAGGGATATCCATCACCGTATTCTCTATTGCATCGGTTAGCTGAATTTCACCGCCAGCACCCGTTTCATGCCGGTTCAAATATTCCAATACTTCAGGCTGGAGGATGTAGCGGCCTATTATAGAGAGCGTGGAGGGTGCGTCAGAGGGAGCTGGTTTCTCGACTACGCCTCGCGCACGGGCCAAACGCCCATCATCCTCTGCAACATCCAGTATCCCATAACGATCAGTGTGTTCGCGCGGCACATCTTCGACAGCAACAATGTTACCTCCAACCTCCCCATACGCTGTGACCATTTGACGCAAACACCCCTGATCGGCCTGAACTAAATCGTCCGGAAGAAGAACTGCAAACGGTTCACCAGCAATGAATTGCCTGGCACACCAAACCGCGTGACCGAGGCCAAGCGGCCGGCGTTGACGCGTGTAAGACATTTTACCAGGATCCGGCGCCACACGCTCAACCGCTTCTAGTTCCAACTCTTTTCCTCGCTCAGCAAGGATTGCCTCTAACTCGTACGCATGATCAAAATGGTCCTCCATTAAATGCTTGCCTCGACCAGTTACAAGCACAAACTCATCTATCCCAGCGTCCATTGCCTCTTCAACAGCGTATTGAATAAGAGGCTTATCGACTATTGTCAGCATTTCCTTTGGCATTACTTTCGTAGCAGGAAGAAAGCGGGTCCCAAGACCCGCTACCGGAAAAACTGCTTTACGAACAGGATTAACCATTTGTACGCCCTCACGAAAAGCCCGTGCCAGTAAAAACAAACACGCGACGCCTTTGTGCCACATGCTGCCTGACACCGCAATATACGGGACACCGACGGTCTTATTGGTTCAGAACCCCGCATTTTTTGCTTTTGAACTCAATTTTTCTCACCACGCCATAAGGAAATATTTACAAGAAAAATTTATCTCAAAAGCTCGGTCTATTAAAATTGATTTGGCATAAATCAGTGAACTTGGATCGCTATTGCTCATGATTTTGTATTGGTAAGACTGTGGCTTACAGCATCAAAAACTCAAAAGCCAACGTGGTTTCATTACTTTGATCATTGCAAATTCATGCCTGTTTTACGCGCTTATTCGATGGTTATTCATGAATTCTCTTTGAGAAGGACATCTTTAGCTCGGTTAATCTGTGACGTAAGATAATCAGAGCCACCGTGATCAGGATGTAGCGTACCTATCAAACGACGATATGCTTCCTTGATGTCATTAGCACTAGCCGTAGAATCAAGACCCAAAACTCGCAAAGCCTCACTATACTCCATTTCACTCGGCGCCAGACCTGAGTTTGAATCGTATGATGCCCCCTCGCCGCTTCTCCGCCAATCGGGGTATTCACGATTGAGATAAGCCTCCAATAAACGCACGGTTTCCGCGTCATCTTGACAATCACTGCATAGCTCCATCAAAACTGTAATGTTCATATCCTCAATGCGTTGACCGCTATATTTTCCTGCAGTGACAATTCCCGTCATCCTGCCGCTTGCATGATCTAAAACCATATTTACATAGTTGGTGGAGACTTCCGATATCTCGTCATGTCTTCGACCACCCCTCGCAGCATCTGCCATTCGCGAAAATGTCTTTGCCATTCGAGCTGCACTTCGAACCCTGAATAACCATGGAATTAGCGCCGGAATTGTTGCGAAAGCCCAACCGACTCGGCCTGAGATCAGAAAAAAAATTGCGATAGCGCCGACCAATCCAATTAAACCCCACTTAAAGAACTTGATCAATGTCTTAGCATTAGCCGACGCAAACCATCGGCCAGCTAGTAACAATCCCGCCACGATTGCTACACCAAGGATTACATAAGGAAGCATCTAGTTGCTCCGTTTACCAAACATCTGATCAACAACCAATTTAACTTCCCCCCCTGTTTGGTCTGCATGATCGCACAGAGCTCTTTTTCCACCGGATGCGAAGACGGCGACTGCCTTAAGAAGGCGCAACAATGTTCCAGCTGAGGATGCATCAAAGCGCTGGAATGCGCCCGCAGATAGGCGTGCTATTTGTTCGTAGGCAAATGTGGTCAACGGATCCCCGCCCTCTTGAAACATGAAACATGGTAATCCGAGGATGCCAAGCTCACCGGCTACCTGACCGACTACGTCCACATCCTCTTCGAAGCTGTCACCGATATAAACCAACGCATCAATCTTACTTTTTTTTACTTCGTTTCGCGCATGTTTCAAAACCTTTAGTAATTGCGTTTCTCCAGCAAGGCAGGTAACCGAGGTCATCAAACGAGACAATTCATCCGTATTATTTGTCCATTGGCTGACTTTAAATTCCCCGAATCCCCGGAAAAAAGCTAGCTGAATATCTAAACCACCGAGGGAACTGGCGACTTGAAACATTTCAGCTTGTAGGTGCGCTGCACGGTCCCAAGTAGCTTGGCGGCTGGCTGTGGCGTCAAGTGCGATCATCAACCTGCCCGCAGGCCGCTTTTGTGAAGGATTGTGAAAAGAGGCGAGCCTATCCAAAAAAGAATCCACTTCTCCAATCTTGGATCTATTAACTATATTTGACGGCTTACTCATAACTGGACTCGCGAAGAATTGTTAGCGCTATTATCAGATATAGTGCGTCCATTGTTGAGTCACCATTGGAGCCGCAAAGAATTTTTCTCACACATCTTTAGTCTTACCACCTGCTGGTAAGCCGATGGCGTTAAGGATTGTAAAAACTTCTTGCCGCGCGGCATTATGCGAATGACTGAGCGCTCGCGGACCAGCCGCATCCTTCAGATCAAGGATCGTCAAACCCACCAGAAATAACTCACGGAAAATGACACGTTCGCCAAATCCTGGAACAACTCGGAATCGAATACGCTCTGACAATTCCCGAACGAGCCGCTCCATCTCACGTTTATTTTGCGCATCCAAACTCGACAAACGATTTCGCATGACGATCCAATCGATTTCACCACCATCCCGATCGGTGCGAATTTTTTTTTGCTCCCATACCATTTCCGCATAATGGCTAGGTCCCTTTATAGAAAAGCGTGTCCCGTCAACGTGCGCCAGAACATCAAAATCTACCAAACTATCGTTAATCGGGGTTATCAGGGTATCCGCGTATGAATGTGCCAACTGGGACAGTGCACTTGCACTGCCCGGCGTGTCTATGATTACAATATCGTGATTAATCCAAGCACCTTCAATTAGTAATTCTAGTCGCTCTAATTCGTGATCACGCTCTTGCTCAGATACTGTTTCTCTCGAAGGGTCTACCGTAAAATGTTGAGGCATACCGATATCGCGGGATGCGGTTTTAATAAATTTTTCACGGTTCTTAACATAACGCGATAACGTACCTTGCCTCGCATCTACATCTATACTTGCGACCGACCTGCCCTGTTGTAGAAGAGCAACAATGAGGTGCATAGCTGCAGTAGATTTGCCACTGCCACCTTTCTCGTTTCCAACAACAATAACCCTTGCGCGTGACTTGGACTTTGCACGTTTAGATCCCGACCTGAGAGCCAACATTCCCATTATAATGCCCTCACCCATACGGAGGTATCGTGAAACACGCCACCTCCACCCGGCGGACCTCGGTCTGCACTAGTTAAAACGTTAACACCCAAGCCACCGAGAAAATCTTTGCCTGGCCAAATACCCTCAATGATGACTGTATCCGCGCGCAAACTATCAGACGGACGCAATGGCACCTGAATTTCGCCTTGCTCATTACCAACTCGTAACATCTGATGCTCGACAAATTTCATTTGTGCACACGTCTCTCGATTCATCAAAATGTATGGTCGGTTCTCTGCTTTACGGCTTGACGGTGATTGAGTAAAAGTTGAGTTCAAAAAACGTCTTGCCGGAGGCACGACTAACCTAAACGGTTTCTCATCTGTTGATTCATCTATATTAGCGAGGTGATCAGGGAGGGGTGGCATTATTTCGTAGTCTGAGCCAATGGCTGCCCAATCTGGTGCAAAATGAAATTTTCCATCAGCATGACCAAAGCCTTGAAGATAGTGGCTTTGTTCCCACGGCAAGCTCATATCAAGCCATCTCCGATTGGCAGCTTCTTCAAATCCAGGCAGGCCCGTTCGACACAAGCTATCGTCAATCAACTCTTTAGCGGACATATAGAATCCAGGGTGCTCGGACCCTAACCGTTGACCAAGTTGGCAGATGACATCGTGGTTGGAACGACACTCATCAAAAGGACTTACCACAGCTCGATGCACTTGGAGATACATATGTCCGCCTCCACGATAATAATCTTCATGTTCAAAGAACATTGTTGCGGGCAATACTATATCAGCAAATTGAGCTGTGTGGGTCATAAACTGTTCATGTACGCATGTGAAAAGATCTTCTCGAGCAAGACCTTCAACGACGCGTTTAGTATCTGGGGCAACATCTGCTGGATTTACATTCTGTATAAACATGGCCGTTACTGGCGGCCCACCCAAAAGGCTATCCTCTTCTCCGTTTAATATCGCCCCAATCCGGCACATGTCCAGTGCCCGAACCTCAGGGTTAGCAGCATCGAGGCCTTTTATTAGAGTCTGGTCAATTTTATTATAAAGAGAGCGGTTAGTATGCATTGCCCCGCCCCCCTTGTGCTGCCAAGCACCTGTAACAGCGGGCAAACAACTAACTGCATGCATATTAGACGAGCCATTGCGACTTCTTGAAAATCCATACCCAACACGAATGTAACTGCGGTCCGTTTGGCCGTATAAGCGAGCAAAGTTTATTATATCCTGCTCCGGAATACCGGTTAAGGTGGATGCCCATGCTGGCGTTCGCTCAGCTAAATGGGTTTCCAAGTCGCTCGGATAGTCGGTATATTTTCGCATATAATCCCGATCAGCATAGTTTTCCTCAAACAATACGTGCATCATGGCGCACGCAAGCGCGCCATCCGTCCCGGGCCGCAGCGGTAAAAATAGATCAGCTGCCTCAGCTGTGGGGGTTCTATACACGTCAATAACAGCAAGTTTGGTCCCTCTTACCTTTCGCGCACGCGCCACATGGGTCATAAAATTGACTTGGGTAGAAACGGGATTTCCTCCCCAAATGATTATTAAGTCAGACTCAATCACTTCCCTTGGGTCAACACCAAGCACCGTGCCACATCCCGCGAGCCAACCGTTTGCCCCCAACGGGACACAAATGGTCGGGTCCATATTAGAATAATTCATGACGTTACGAAGGCGCTGAATGCCGTCACGTTGTAGAAGCCCCATCGTGCCTGCAAAATCGTATGGCCAGATAGTCTCCGGTCCAAATTTTTTCTCAACTGCTTTGAAATTATAAACTACCTCGTCAAGCGCTTCATCCCACGAAATTTCATGAAATTTCCCGTCCCCTTTTGGACCTACGCGGCGAAGAGGCTTTCCCAGTCTATCAGGATGATGACCGCGTTCTCTATAAGCAGCAACTTTCGCGCAAACCACACCAAGGGTATAATCATTATCTTTCGCACCCCGTACTTTGCCGATAGTATTTGCATCAAGACGTTCAATCTCAAGCGCACAAGTACTCGGGCAATCATGTGGGCAGGCGCTCGGTACGAAGGTAGTTGAAGATTGGTCCAAGGATTATCCCCCCTCGGGATACGAAACTAACGCGCACTGCCACGACTAACAAGGCGTAGACCATTAAACTAATATTATTTTAAACAGGTTGTTAAGCACGGTTGCCGCAACTCTAAAGATCGTTAATCTTAGGTTATCATGGACAATAAGCGTCTTGGCATTACTTGGCAGCTCAGTGACACCCATGGTTGGGGAATTTTCGGACTCAATCTGGTAGTCAATTTGATATCGCTTACTGACACAAAACCCTTACTTTTCAGCAAGCCTCACTTCCAAAATGTTTCAGCGGAAAAAATGATCCAACTTCAGCCTCTGATCGATGAGCAAAAGCAAGTACAAACTGGTGTTATAGATCGGGCAGGAAATCAAAAAGTCAGTGTGAATGGCGTACCCATTCTTCACGCTTTGGCGAATGGTTTTAGATGCAGGGATAGAATACGGGGTCAAAAAAACATTGGTTTCATCTTTTTCGAGGAAGGCAACATCGATGATATTGCGCGCCAGCGAGCTCAGGATTACGAACTCATTTTGGCAGGATCATCGTGGAACAGAGACTATGCCCGGTCAAATGGTATTACAAATATCGAGTATATCTCTCAGGGTATCGATACAGATATTTTTAAGCCAGGCATAACAAGTGGTAATTACGAGGGACGCTTTACCATATTTTCAGGAGGTAAACTCGAACTGCGCAAAGGTCAAGATATAGTTCTGGCAGCCTTTAAGGCTTTTCATACTCACCATCCGGATGCCCTTCTGATTACCTCGTGGCGCAATGCTTGGCCTGGAAGCGCATTAGGCATGATAAATTCCACCCATATATCAAGCGATCCTGAAATTGGACTTAATGGGGAGATTAACATTGAAAATTGGGCAGCGGCAAATGGAGTCGATCCGAGTGCTTTTGTTGACCTCGGCTGGGTGCCAAACAGTATGATGCCTGAAATTCTCCACGATATGGATGTTGCGGTGTTCCCGAATCGATGCGAGGGCGGCACAAATTTAGTTGCTATGGAGGCAATGGCGTGTGGGATACCCACAATTCTATCGGCCAATACTGGTCACTTAGATCTCTTAATGGCTGATAACTGTTTTCCACTTTTAGACCAAGCCGTTGTTACATCGGAGACAAGCCCCCATGAAATGTGGCGAGAAAGTAGAGTAGAGGAGATCGTAGAGCAATTAGAATTCGTCTATCAAAACAGGGAAGAATCTCGTTACCGAGCTGAGAATGGTGCATTATCAATGGCGAGTATGTCGTGGGCACATCAAACCAGAAAATTAATGCAAGCTATTCAAAAATGGATTTAAACTGCACCAAAATTTTTTACGTCAGATTTTTTAATTTGCAAGAGCGGAATTGATATACAGGCCTGCCATAACGATTTAAAATTTTCTATGCCCAATTAGTTAGTCCATTAAGCAGCAAACCTCAATTCGCGCTTCTAATCCATGGTCGACAAAGTTAATATTTTTTAACAGCGGTATTTGGCAATATGCACCATGAAGATTTAATGATTAAAAATATGATTCGGCCGGTCCTTTATTTTCGCACAATATACCTAGTCGCACTTATCATAGGATCCTCACCGGAGGCCACTTTTGCTCAGGTGAAAGACTTAGAGTTACCCGGAATTTTTAAGGGAAAGGAGGGTGGGCCAGGACGAGTGCGTATTCAAGGCCGTGACAGAAAACCCGATGAGCCAGCGCCTACAAGCCCGGCCGAAGAACTGATTGACTTCCGCGACGAAATGCGGAAATTCATTCAATCAATATCTCAATATGCGCGACAAAAGAAACCCGGTTTCATTATTATCGTGCAAGATGGGCTCGACTTATTGATAAAGCGTGATGACATCGAAGAGACTAATACCTCACCTGCACGTACATACATTAGGTCTATTGATGGTATTCTGGCGCAAGGGCTTTTCCTCGATATCAAACGTCGGGGTCAACCTACTCCTACTAACAAGCAGACGACCATGTTGGATCGCGTCGCCACGGCCAAACGGAGCGGATTAAAAATTTTTACATTGGATGTTAGCAAAAACAAATCACGTATTGATACGGTGACCAAAAAGTCATTAAAACTCGGTTACATCCCGCTAATCAGCGACCTTCCGTTTGATGATATATCAAGTCTACCGGACTACCCAACAGTTCCATCAGATGAAAATGCGGGATCAATTTTATCTTTGTCCCAGGTAAAAAACTTCGCGGTTATCGCGAACTCACAAGCGTTCGGGCAGGAGTCCGAGTTCGCGCTAAAAATGCATGATAATAATTATGATATGGTAGTGGTTGATATATTCCACCGCCGGAAACCGTTAAGTCGCCAAGCTGTCGAAACACTAAAATATAAAAAGGTCGGCGCGAAGCGTCTGGCTTTAGCGCAAATAGATATCGGCTCGGCTGCTAGTTCCGCATATTATTGGCGCAATAATTGGGGTGAAGGTTTTCCTTTATTTATAAATGCACCGTTGCGAGAAGACCCAGACCGCTACAACGTCGAGTTTTGGCGTCCAGGCTGGCAAAAACTTATTTCCGGGAACACTGACTCTTACGTCTATGGGCTTATTGCACAAGGTTTTGATGGAGCGTTATTAAAAGGCGCAGATGCTATTAAATTTTTTGAGGGGGAAGCTGAAGGCGAGTCCGACTAAAACAGATAGTTGAGTACTATCAGAACTACGTATTAAAGAATCAAATTGGTATCACTTCACAACAGAAATAATATGTAGACGCAAATATTTAACTACAAAGGGAGATAAACGCATCGTGCTCCTCCAAGCTGAGACCTACGAGGACGTCTATTCACAGTTTTCATGGAATATTCCAAACAAGTTTAACATGGGTATCGACGTTTGTGATAAACATGCGGCCGCGACCCCTAACAAACCGGGCTTGATAGTTGCCGATCCTAACGGCAAGGATATCATTTACACGTTCAAACATCTCAAAACACTCTCAAATAAGCTCGCCAATGTGATGATTGCTAAGAACGTCTCGCGGGGTGACAGGCTTGGTATCTTCTTGGGTCAATCAGTTGAAGCGGCCATAGCGCATATTGCTGCATGGAAGATGGGTGCCATTTCCATTCCGCTGTTCACCCTTTTCGGCGAGGATGCTCTTAAATTTCGACTGATAGACTCGGGCGCACGTATGTTGATCACCGACACAACTCAAATTCACAAACTCGAAATTATACGTGATAATTTACCAGAGCTAGAGACTATTCTTGTTGTCGGCATAGGGCGGGATAGCGATGCTTTCATAGATTTTTGGTCTGCCATGGATATGGCGCATGACGATTTGATCCCTGTCGATTCTCTCTCCCACGAACCCGCCTTTATTTGCTACACTTCTGGAACAACAGGAAACCCAAAAGGGGCACTGCATGCACACCGGACAATGTTTGGACATCTTACTGGGATGGAGATGTTTCACGATTTCCTTCCGCAGCCCGGAGATTTAATGTGGACACCTGCAGATTGGGCTTGGATTGGCGGCATGATGAATTGCCTTATGTGTTCTTGGCATCATGGAGTGACTAATCTAGCTTATCGACCTGAGAAATACGATCCAGAAGAAGCGTTACACTTGATGGCTCGGTACAATGTTCGCAATACTTTCATGCCACCTACGGCGCTCAAGCTTATGCGTCAAGTCCCCAATATTCCAGATTTTGGCACCTCACTCCGCTCCGTCGCAGTCGCAGGGGAACCGATGGGTGGTCAGCTTCTTGATTGGGGTCGAGAGGCTCTCGGTATCACATTCAATGAATTTTACGGCCAAACCGAATGCAATCTTATCGTAACTAATTGTCAAAAAATTATGGAAGTTAAACCTAACCACATGGGGCGCGCAGCACCGGGTCACTCAGTCGAGGTTATTGACGAAAATGGCACGATACTTGGGCCTGGACTGGAGGGGGAAGTAGCTCTTAAGGGCCCAAACCCTGTGCTTTTACTCCGTTATTGGAATGACATGAAGGCAACAAATCAGAAATATACTAACGGGTGGTGGCGAATGGGGGATAAAGCAATAAAAGACGAGGATGGATACTTCCGGTTTATTGGTCGCGCTGACGATGTCATCACAACTGCAGGCTATCGTGTAGGGCCCGGTGAGATTGAAGATTGTTTGACCAAACATGATGCCGTTGCTCTGGCCGTTGCGATTGGCATTCCCGACCCTATACGAACAGAATACATTAAAGTTTTTATTAAACTCGCTAGGGGGCAAAATGGGAGTCCCCAGTTGGAGAAAAATATTCAAGATTTTGTCAAAACGCGTTTAAGCCCACACGAATACCCACGTGCGGTTGAGTTTATATCAGAACTGCCGTTGACGGCTACGGGCAAAGTTAAACGCAAAGAACTTCGAGATGCCGAGATTCTAAAATTAAGAGCGAAAAATAGCACGTGAGCAAAGTTAATTTAAATGGAGCAGAATTTGAACGTCCATGTTATTCAATTATTACCCTATCCGGAACCCCGTTCGCTTAGTTCCAACCATTTAGGTGGTTATCGACCATTGTCTTCTGTACCCAGCGGTTAAAATTGTTCATAAACAAAATAATCGTACAATTACGGTCTCCATTAATTGCGGACCTAACTAAAAAATTGGATTTTTAAGGAGGCTTTATGACGAATGGAAAACGCACGGCTTTGATTACAGGCTCAGGCCGCAACATTGGTAAAGCTTGTGCATTAGCTTTGGCAAAAGATGGTTATAATGTAATCATTAATGGCTCATCCAACTCAGGTGCCTGCAAAAAAACAGCGGACGCTGTGCGGGATTTTGGTGTCAATAGCCTCGTCACCATGGGTGATGTTGGCGAGCGTAATGCGTGCCATGAAATTCTCCGCTCTGGAATCGCAAATTTTGGTTCTATTGATATTTTAGTCAACAATGCTGCAATTCGACCTGCTAGTCCGTTTCTAGAGATGGAGGAAGAGGAGTGGGATCGAGTATTGAATGTCGGCATGCAAGCTGCCTTCTGGTTGGCGCGCGGCGTGTTACCCGGGATGATCGCAAATAATTGGGGCCGAATTATTAACTTTGCTGGCATGAATGCTATTCATGGATACAATGGGAGGGCTCATGTTTCTGTCGCAAAACACGGTGCATGGGGATTAACAAAATCCCTCGCTAAAGAGTTTGGCTCAGACGGAATAACAACAAATATCATATCGCCGGGCCCAATTACTGGTACTCACAATAATGCCGCCACAACGGCGCATATCGCTGAAACGGCAAAGCGCGTGCCAATTGGGAGAGCGGGAACGGAAGATGAAATTACAGGTATAGTGAGCCTGTTGGCATCAGATAAAGGAGCGTTCATAAATGGGCAGCTTTTACAAGTGAACGGGGGGGCAGAGACATAATCTAAAATTCAAAAAGCAAGCGAACTGCTATTTCTGTTCAGGCCCTGCTGGCCATAGATACCTCCATAGTCTCAAATACAGGTGCGCTTTACACCCAGAATAATGAACTCTGCCGATTCCAGATAGCGCTCACGTACTAGACGCTCAGCCGCGGCCTAGTCAGCCCCGACAACATAATGCAGCTGTGTATCAGCCCAACTATAGTTCAAATCTTCATGACTGTGCTTTTCCTTTACGAAGGGTCGCACTAACTTGTTGTACAAAGAAACCTCATAAATGTACTCATCCTCGAGCGGTTCATGCAGCATGATCCTCAGCCCTACCCCATTTCAAACCGCACTTTTCCCAATCAGTACCTCTCTTTTTTATTCCATCCTTATTTTAGAATTGAACTCACTTGCGGGAAGGTACTTCTTACTAATATATTCCATGCGTTAAGAAACTTTTTTAGCTGGTTAATCTTGTTTATGCCGCGGTTTAATTATCTCTTAGATTTGTGTTAGTTTTTTAAAAATTTGTCACCAATTCTTCCTGAAACTTCTGGTGGGGTGTGGTTTTTTTACTAATTCGGAGTTTATTCACATGAACATGTCTATTGATTATTATCTATGTTTAATCTCACCCTGGACTTACTTTGGAGACAAGCGCCTAAACCAAATAGCGACTCGGTTTGGAGCGACCATCAATTATAAACCCATAAATTTAGGGGAGGTATTTCCAAAAACTGGGGGCTTGCCTCTCGCAAAACGAGCACCTTCGCGACGGAACAATAGAATGCAGGAATTAATTAGATGGAGCAACTATCTCGACATTCCTATTAATCTAGAGCCAGCATTTTTTCCAACTGATGAAAAATTAGCGGCAACTATAGTTCTTGCCGCACAGCAAAGTGGTCTAGATTGCGGTCCATTAGTTAGTGGCTTTTTGAGTGCTGTCTGGAGAGAACAACGTGACATCGCGGACAAGGAAACGATGCTCGCAGTTGCGGACGAATGTGGGTTTGATGGAGCAAAGTTGTATACTGCTGGACAGAATAATCCAGAGATAGCAGAATTATGGCAAAAAAATTCTGCTACGGCTCTTGAGATCGGCGTTTTTGGCGCGCCAACCTACGTTTTCGAAGATCAACTATTTTGGGGTCAGGATAGGCTGGATTTTCTTACTCGGGCACTTGAGAAAGCATGAATAACGGTCTGGCCTTCCATAAAAAAAAGCAAAAGTTGGTCAGGTCTTTTAATGCTTGCGCTACGACAGGCCTTCAATTTAAAAGCGCTTTATTCGAAGAACCGAATATTGAGTGGATTTTTGGGTACGGGTCACTGATGTGGGATCCTGGGTTTAGGTACATTGAAAAATGCCCGGCATTACTTCACGGGTTTAATCGGTCTTTTTGCATTTATTCACATCATCACCGCGGGACTCGCACTTGTCCTGGTTTAGTTGTTGGACTTGACCAAGGCGGTAACTGCCAAGGCTCCGCATTTCGCATCGAAACCCAAGACATGAGAGATGTCATTTCTTACCTCGATAAGCGCGAGTTGATCGGATATGCTTACAGACCTGCAAACGTACCACTTTATCTTGCGAATAACAGCCTAGTAATTGCTCGCACTTACATAGCAGATCGTACACACCCTCAATTTGCTGGGGCCCTCTGTCCCAGTGATTCGGCAAATTTAATATCCAGAGCTAAAGGCATCTCCGGTTCAAATTGGGATTATGCTCTTAACCTCGTAAAAATGCTAAAAAACTGCGGCATTTTCGACGCACACTTGCTTGAGGTATTTGATTGCTTAAGAATTTCATTACGCTATGACTAATCTTAAGATCATTTACGTAATTTAGCTGAGATATATTCAAAAAAATCCTTAACCTCGGTTTAACTCTTTAAGATCAATACTGGATCACAGCTAAAAGGGGGGTTCGTCCATGGCAGACGAAATACCAGAAACAATTGGGGACTCGCTCGGTTTAACCACAGAACTTGAGGCAGTTCTTGATGTTCAGGTCGAGATTACAGCAGTTCTAGGCACAGCTTTGATGCCAATTAGCCAGATACTGAAGCTTGGTCGAGGTGCCGTTGTGGAACTTAATCGAGGAGTAAATGAGGACATTGAAATTCATGCTAATAATCGAGCAGTAGCAACCGGCGAGGTAGTCGTGGTCGAAGACCATTTAGGCGTAAGTATTAATGAAATTATTAAGATGGCGGATAACAGTGTCCGCTAATACTTCTTAAACAATGACTGGTGGTCTTTAGACGGTTTTCTGAGAGAATACTCTTCTCGAAGTATTTAGAGGCGTGCTATAACCGGTTTCCGTCGAACGCATAAGCTAGCGCAATGAAACAATTAAACTTGGGGTGGTAGATATTGGTTAGAATTTGTTGTTGGTACCTAATTTTCTAATCACAAAACATTTCAGCGATGTAGAAATAGCTTCCCATGCCGCACTTGGTATTCAGTTAATCGCCCTAAAAAACTCATGCCTAGTAATGACCGATTCATATGAGCACCATTTACAGACGCTCTTACATCCTCGATTGTCAGTGACCCGATTGTTAATCGATCAATGGTGAAAGGAGCGCCTTTAACTGAACCGTTAGCTGTTTGATAGACCTTATTAAAATCTAAGGCGCTAAAATCAATTCCCACCCGCTTGGCGTCACGGGGAGAGAGAACGACATCACTCGCACCAGTATCGACAAGAAATTTAACAGTAGTGTTGTCAACGTCAGCCTCAACAAGAAAATGGCCATTCATCCCAGCGCGAACAACCACAACGTCACCATGAGATATAGCTGCATGCGGAACCAATTCTGCATATAACCTCTCTCCAACACTCTGCATCTCGTGTCGAAAGCTATAAGCCAACACCAGACCCATCCCAATTGTAATCCATACACCCCCGTATCTGACTGAGTGAAGAAAGGTTATTCGTTTGTAAAAGATTGAAGTGGCGCAAATCAATCCGATCCAAAGGAAACTGTGTGTTAAAAAAATTTGTTTGTCCCGCCTTTCAATTACATCAGGGTACCAACCAGTTAAGAGAAATATACCAACTGAAATAACTATAACGATGGCAACGGCAATTAAGATCAAAACTAACCAACTTCTTGATGTTCCCACCCTAATAAGCACCTCATATATATCAAATAATGCCACAATCTACGCTTACGCTAACCCTTGAGTGCGAAAAACCAACAATAACCCCACTCAACTTAAATTTTAAACGACCCGCAGCAAGAGGCAATCAAAGAGACAAATTTTTTAAAAAAGCTTTTTCCTCCGGAGCAGTGGATTTTTGATATTTTTCTTCAACCATTTGATTGTTTTAGGTTCCATTTTCATCACCTTTATGGAATTGTTGGTGGTAATCTGCATTCTCTGAGTGACTTTTTATTCAACATATTCCAAAAATTTCAAAATGTTGGAAGTATGTATTTGGTCTGATATTAGCCCCTACCCAAGGCCTCCCATGTATTTAGAGCTTTTATGGTATTTAATTTCACCAAAGCAATTAATTTTCAATTTAACTACGAGCACCCCCATTTAGAAAAACAATTACTCAATACATGAAAAACAAACACCCACATGAGCATTGACCAGAAACTCCGAGCAGCAGTCGGGCTACACCAAGCCGGCAACTTGGCTGATGCAGGAGAGTTATATCAAGAAATTCTCATCGAAGAGCCAAACCAAGTGGATGCTTTGAATCTTTTAGGCGTTATCTTAAATACAGCGGGGAAAACTGATGCGGCACTTACATTATTGGAGCGCGCGTGTACATTGGCCCCCGAATTCGCGGCACCTTTCGTCAACATGGGAAATGCTCTTCAATCTGTCGGTCGATTAACAGAGGCTATCGATGCTCTCCAAAAAGGTTTAGTTCTGGCGCCAGAGCAGGCGGAGACGTGGAATAATTTAGCGAGCGCATTAAATATCGAGGGCCGTCACAACGAGGCAATTACCGCCTGCACACAGTCCTTGACGCTCGCACCCCAACTTGGCGCTGCGCACGTCAATATGGGTAACGCATTACTCGCGCTGGGCAATAAAAACGAAGCCGAACATGCCTTCGAAAAAGCTCTTAAGCTAGACCCCGCAGACTCGAATGCATTTTTTAATCTCGGAAACATTAAAATGCAGGTGGCACAATTTGAGGAGGCACATTCGTATTACAGTCGTGCTGTAGCCCTGGACAGCTGTAATCCAGAAAAACTATACAATCTTGGAAATGCTCGCCAAGCGCTAGACCGCTACGAAGACGCTATTGCGGCATATGACGCATCCCTCACTGTTCGGCCCGGATACGTTGATGCACAGTGTAATCGCGGTGCCACCCTTCAAATGATGGGACAAATAGAACCTGCCATCCAATCGCTTAGGGCCGCAATCGAAATTGAGCCTAACAGTGCAGACCTGCATTGGAACCTCTCTCTGGCCCTACTTGAAAAAGGCGAAATGGCTGAAGGATGGGCGGAATATGAATGGCGCTGGCGGACGCCTGCATTCACCGATAAAGCTCGGGATTTTGGTGTTCCGTCTTGGCAAGGGGAACCCCAGCTAGGTAAAACCTTATTGATTACCGCGGAGCAGGGCTTTGGAGATGCAATTCGGTTTGCGCGATATCTAACGCACGTCAAAAAGCTGATGGGTCGTATCATCGTCGAGTGTCGCCCCCCGTTAATACGCTTATTCCAAGAAATCGCAGAAGTTGATGCTACAATTCAATACGGCAACGCCCCACCGCAAATTGATCTTACGTGCCCCATGATGAGCTTAGCTCATGTGCTAAAGGATAATTTTATAAACGTTAAATTAAATGAGACCATACCTGCAGAAACGCCCTACCTCTCAGCACCAGCCACAATAGTTCCATCCACACTAATTAGTCAGCCAGGCCGGTTAAAGGTTGGTCTAGTATGGGCCGGCAGTCCCTCTCGAGCAGAAGCCCACAAGCGGTCGTGTCCTCTAATAAATTTTCTACCACTTTTAAATATCGATAATATCAACTTTTTCAGTTTGCAAGTTGGTCCAAGCCAAGCCGAATTAGATTCCATGCCAGAGCATCACGGGATAATTGACTTAGCTAACGATTTTTCGGATTTCGCCGATACAGCCAATGCCATCTTGGCCATGGACTTGATAATAACCGTTGACACGGCAGTCCTCCACCTTGCTGGAGCACTTGCAAAACCCGCATGGGGAGTTATGTCGCGACCCACTGGTTTTTTGTGGCAGACTGACCGCCAAGATAGCCCATGGTACTCGACTGTTCGCTTATTTAGGCAACCAACCCCCGGTGATTGGGCAGGTTTATTTTCGCAACTTAGGCCAGCTCTCAAAGACTTTGTAGAACGACATTCAAGACCAGATGATGTCTGATCACTTGTACCCTTAAAAATCTAGATGACAGGTTTTAGGGAATACTCCCGTCAACCCGAGTGAACAGAAGACATCAAATTATGGCTTCCTATAAAAAATTTTAAAGCGGCAACTATCAACCCACAGTGTTTAAGGATTGGGAGGTTGCCAATGATATCTTCCTGCCAATCTTAATCGTGACCATACAAGAGAAGATAACTGCACTGATCTATCTATTATCAGATGCAAGTAACATAACTCTCTAAAAGCCCGATATAATCACTCAAAATGGCGAGCGGAGCTTTGTCCAGATGTCGGAAGTTCTATCACTCTTGTCACGGGGTGAGGTTCGGTACTACTTGACAGTATAAGCCTCGAGCAACTATCGGATAAGCATGCAGCGAACACAAAGCGCGGTACGCACCCAACCGAAAAAGAGGGCGATCCGCGTCTATTTTTTTCTTTAAAACAGGAGTGAACGTGAGCATCCTAGAAATTTTTGTGCCACACGTAACCAAGTAAACTTTTAGATTACCAGATTTCATTTTTGAGAAGTATGACCACTGATAAAATTAAGACGACAACGATAGTTAACCCGCAACGCAGTTGTAAAAACCAAGGTAAATAAATTTTTTGCCTAGTTAACTTAAAATCTATCAGTAATTTGATCACAAAACCTAGTATTAATAAAAACAACCCCCAATCAACGCCGATCAAGAGAGATGCCCAACCGAGAAGTGGAGGGATATTACTAATTATCATCATCGTAGACTGTTCTATCTTTGGTATTTTAGAGTCACCGCAAAGACTGCGACCCCAGTCTATGCCTCCAATAAAAGATAAAATAACAGCTCCGTATGCCACAAGCGCCGACGTGGCGGAAACAAGCTGTGACTGTGACCCAAAATTAATGGTAAGAGCAAGTGCTACAAATGGCAAAAGACCCCAAATCCCTAACCAAAATGCAGTTCTCGGGATCACCTTCAATACGGAGGCCTTGGGAGTTTTTTTCATCTTCCAAGACACTTACAGGTCGCTTGGTAGCGCCGCTTCCACCGCTTTTATAACTCTTCCGGAAACGGGATTTGTTGCGCTAGAGAACCAATCAGCCAGCTTACCGTTGGGCAAAATCAGATACTTGTGAAAATTCCACCTAGGTTTTGCAGTAAATCCCATACTATCCTCGGCCCACTTGTAAAATGCATGCGCATTTGGCCCTTTGACTCTTGCCTTGGATGTCATTGGAAAATCCACGTCAAAAGTAATCTCACAAAAGTCTCTGATTGATTGTTCGTTGCCAGGCTCCTGTCCACCGAAGTCATTTGACGGGACGCCAAGAACAACAAAACCCTTAGTACGATAACGAGACCATAATTCTTGAAGATCAGCGTACTGTTTTGTGAAGCCACATTGTGACGCTGTATTGACGATCAGAACAGCCTTCCCAGAAAATGAGGATAACGATAGTGGATCGCCCTCAATAGAAGTGAACGAAAAATCGTGCGCTACAAATTGTTTGCTATTTGCTGCCATGGACCCGTCACAAAAAAAAAGAAAACCTAACAGGGTAAGACAACGCAACGTTCTGGGTAACATTTATCTCTCCGTTTTTTACTATAAATCTCCGCGGAAAAACCATTACTCGCATTAAAGTTCTTATCTTAGTACTAGTTTGGTTGAATCTACAATTGTTTCTCTCGCCATTATAAGCACATCTACCTTTTTAGCGGATTATTGACACATGGACCAATCTCAGTAGCCCTCGTGCGCCCAAAGTTCCCGGTTTGAATGAATCATCGTCTGTTTGCCTTTACGGATCTTTTACTAATTTAGTTCACCTGTGCATGCAAATAACCTCACGGCTCCAGAAAGAAATCGACTTCATGCCGTATGCCTTCTTAGCTAGGTATATTTTAATACCTACCAAAACCTGCTAACATGAAAATACCTCGGGTAGACCTGTGATATTTAAGTGTCTATTTTACCAGGGTCATCTATGGTTCATCATCGACTTGCACAAGCGTTTTTCCGAAATTTCCGCCACCCATCATCGCAATAAAAGCGACTGGCGCCCTCTCAAGACCGCTGGTGATATCGAGTTTATAAGTGATAGCACCTGAATTAAGCCAAACCATCATTTCAGAGATAAACTCGTCCAATCGGTCCCAATGGTCACCAACAATGAATCCTTCCATGCGAATGCGCTTGCGGTGAATGTGCTCAATATTTCTTATCCCAAAGCGCTTGTCATGGGGGAGGTTGTACTGGCTTATAACACCACATTGCACAAACCTTGCGTTATCGTTGGCCTGCTCAAGCACCGCTTCCAGCAACTTGCCGCCAACGTTCTCAAAATTAATATCGATACCCTCGGGGCAACAACGTCTCAGGGCTGCTAGGTAGTCTCCTTCCACATTGTGGTTAAAAGCCGCATCCAAGCCCATTTGATTTATTAAATACGAAACTTTTTTGTCAGTACCGGCACAACCCACAACGCGACAACCGGATATTTTTCCCATTTGGGATGCAATCTGGCCTACCGCACCAGACGCCGCAGACACAAAAAGTGTTTCTCCAACCTTCGGCTTCCCAATATTTTTCATGCCCACCCAAGCGGTCAGACCTGGCATTCCCAAGGGGCCTAAATAATTTGGTAGCGGTGTTTTATTAACATCAATTACCCTCAAAGTTTCCGGGTGTTTAATGACTGAGTAGTCCGCCCATTTCATCATGCCAACCACTAAATCGCCGGCAGTGAATGCTTTGCTCTCAGATAAGATTACCTCGCCTACACCCCGTGCAATTAATGGCTCTCCAACCTCAAAGTTACCGGCATAAGACTTCGCAGCGCTCATGCGTCCACGCATGTACGGATCAAGAGATAGGTATACAGTTCTCAGCAGAATTTCGCCACACTGTAACTCAACCAAGTCAATCTCTTTGATCTCAAAATTATTAACGTCCACGACACCCTCAGGACGACATTTTAAAGTAATTACGCGAGTGCTTAACGTCATAGAATTGGTCTCCCCATATACCTCCGAAACTTGAAGGTCGGCTGCTTAATAAAAACTAAATTCAAATCTTGAACAAATTTAGGAGCAATGATCTAAATGCCACAATGGACATGTTTACCGAGTAACATTCTGAAGCCAATTAATTATATTAAAAAAGCTCTGGAAATTGCAGTCGAAACTTTAAATCTGATAGCAAACACCGCAATATTGTGAAAATTGGTATGCAAAGGTTACAATTTTTATGCTTCAATCTGTCACCGTCTTCATATCCAATGCGCAAATGAGGCATCACCCGGATCAGAATTATTATTCACTGTTACAACAATGTGATCGAGCCTAAGAGTGTGCGACGCCTGTACAAAGATAGCTAGTGCACCCCAAATACATTATTGCTTATTAAAACAAGTGAGGCATCAGTAAAATCTCTAATTCGTTTTTGAAGATTTTGACACCCTTGCTTAAATTGGATATTTAAAAATGCATGATCCCGTAAATGCTTTTATTAAATTAATCACGGTTGATGGCTCGGCGACAGGGCCGCTAACCGGATATACTTTTGGCGTGAAAGACGTATATGATATTGCTGGATACGTTACCGGTTGCGGGCATCCGGTCAAGGCCGCAAGCTCGTCACCAGCAGAGAATACCGCTTCAGCGGTCAGCGCTCTTTTGGATGCTGGCGGCCAATTAACTGGCAAGACGCATACGGATGAAATCGCATACAGTTTAATGGGTGTTAACAAACACTATGGCACTCCCCTCAACAGTGCCGCTCCGAACCGAGTGCCGGGCGGATCCTCCTCAGGGTCGGCCGCTGCATCTGCAGCAGGCCTAGTAGACTTCGCCCTTGGCGGCGACACCGGCGGTTCTGTCCGACTACCGGCTTCATTCTGCGGTATCTTTGGAATCCGAACTACTCATGGTGCTATTAATCTCGATCAAGCCATGCCTCTAGCTCCTAGTTTTGATACCGTAGGTTGGTTCGCGCAGGATAGCACAACATTCTGCCGCGTAGGCGCTGCATACGGCATGACAGACAAATTGTCATTAAATCCACGTTTGCTGCGGGTTGAAGGGGCATTTAAAAGGGTCGGAGAAGCTACCAACGCCGCCATATCACATTTAGTAAATCTCGCACAAAATTTTTATGGGGTTGCCAAAAACATTGCGTTAACTCCGAATATAAGCCAATGGCGTGAGTGTTTTCAAACCTTACAAGCAGGTGAAATTTGGAGTGTTCATGGCGATTGGATTACGACAACTAATCCTACCTTCGGTCCCGGCGTAAAAGAACGTTTCATAATGGCTTCAAAAGTTTCGAAGGCTTCAATGAGCGCAGCTGGCAATACGCGGAATAAAATTACCGCCCAATTACGGGATCTAATGGGTGAGGACGGATTTCTGATGCTTCCAACCAGTCCTGGTCCGGCTCCTTTAAAAACTGCCGGTGAGAATGAGCTTAACACCTTCCGAACAGCCGCTCTAGAATTGCTGTGCATCGCAGGATTAGCTGGGTTACCTCAGATATCCATTCCTGCTGGCACCGTTGAGGGAGGGCCTGTCGGGCTATCTTTTATTGGTCCAGTAGGCAGTGATAGACAACTACTTGAGCTTGTTCGTGTTCTCGACCAATCAATAGTTAGGCAATAAGACAAGTATTCAAAAATCTCGTTAACAACCAAAAAATGAGGAAATTAAAGCCGATACGATCTTTTAAAGATTATGAAACGCGCAGCATGCAAAACGACTGCGTTCAAGCAGTTGACCACAAGGCAAAAAATATACCTCAAAAATTTACTATTAACCTAATTGATTATTAAAATTTTTTTTAAACAATGATCCTTTCTACTAGTGCGAGGGTCAGATGTTACTTAAAATTATTGATATGACGTCAAACTGATGTCAGTAAATATTGTTACTGTGACGAAATCGAGAAAAAGACAGCCAGGTTCTATTTGAAGCAGTACAGCTAGATGCGGGAAAATAACGTTTTATTTCCCACATAGCCGGCCTCATCAGATGAGTACTCAGGTTTGAGGCGCACCAACCAAAATGCCTCCACCAAACCCTTACTTTTTATATCAACTTTTCCTCTAGATTCGCATTCAAAAAAATCTTTAATAGCGTAATGAGTGGACTCTGATATACAAACTTTACCCTCTGCACTGACTTGCTCAAATCTTGAGGCTAAATTGACGGTGTCGCCCCAGATATCATATGCAAATTTTTTCGTCCCAACCACTCCTGCCATTACTGCGCCAGAATTGATACCAATCCGCATAGACCACGATTGAAGACCCTTTTGAGCACGCAAAGAGTTTACGTTTGTTACCGTTTTTTGAAATAAAAGCGCTGCGAGGCAAGCTCGGACACCATGAAAGCGACTTCTTTCAGGAAGACCAACCGCAAACATGTAAGAGTCTCCGACAGTTTTAAGTTTCTCAATACCCAACGTTGAACAAACTTCGTCAAAGAGTGAAAAGTATTCATTTAGACTGTGGATTAGCTCCGCTGGTTCTATCACCTCCGAATTATTAGTAAAATTTACAAAATCAGTGAAGCCTATAGTTACACCATCATGATACTTTGCCTCTACGTTTTTCGACATAAGCCATTCTTCCGCAATGGCTTTAGGAAATGTGTTTCTCAAAAATTGCTCTGAAATCTCTTTTGCCTTGTTGGCATCGTCTAATGCTTGCTTAAGCTTACCGTGAGAGTCCCGGGTTTCATTAATGCTCTTTTTAAGCTCAAACTGAGCAACAACCTGGCGTGCTATCGATTTAAGCAATTCAATTTTTTCATAAGGAAATTCTCGGGGCTCGAAATCAACCACGCAAACTGTACCTAGGGCGAACCCTTTACTGTTGATCAGCGGCATGCCTGCATAAAACCGAACATTCGGCTCCTCGCGGACACATCCTATTTCAGTATATCTCTCGTCAGCTTGCGCATCGGGGATGACCAACGCTTCATTACGATTAATAGCAACGTTGCACAAACTGTCATCTCTGTGACACTCTGCCGCCTCTCTGGGTAAACCACTTGCTGCTTTTGCCCATTGACGATCTTTATCGATTAAATTGATAAACACAAAGGCGAACCCCAAAACCTTTGAAGCAAATTCTGTGATGTCATCAAATGCGAACTCCTCTGGGGTATCAAGAACTTGATAGCTGTGAAGATCCTGAATACGCGCTGTTTCACTCGTATCTCTTGTATTCTGGGGCGCAGTCATTGACCTCTAACTCCCGAGTTCTCAATCAATTGAAAACCGTTGTTAATGTTTACAAAAAAACTTCATTTTAAAATAGGGATATCTGCCAAATTGAGCTCGTTAATCATATCGAAATAATCTTCAAATACTTCAGATAAAAAATCACCGTTTTCATGGTTAGGTAGAAGCCCCGCGTATCGCCCACGAATAATTAGGATCAACCCTGTTGTTGTCCCGGCAAACTATCCGTACTTACATTTTTTACCACGACTATCCCCTTGTCGATATCAAATTCAAGCCTAACTGGAACTTCAATCTTCGCACTAGATAACTGCATTACTGCTCTAATACCTGCAGCAGTCTCAAAGCAACCCATCTCCATTTCTGTAATAACATAGTTATCTTCCTGTAAATCTTTTAGCGAACCAAGTTTTAAAACACTTTTTCTCGATATTTATACCTGAGGCAACTCTCCCAACATAATTTCTGTTTAAAAGCCGTTCTCTTCCTATTCGACTGAAAGGTCCTTAAAAGAAAGTTTTGATTTTTATTCCTTGATGAGCTGCAACAGATGTCACTCTTCTTTATTTGCCCTCAATACTAAAACAATTATCATGGGTAAGTCGTAATCTCCCCCTTTAATGCCTTTTAATTATGTTTATCTCATCATGTCGCATCCAATCTACCCTAGGCAGGACGCGGCACAGAGTACTTTTCGCTCTTATCCTATTTTATTCCCACTTCTCTCGCATATTGACCAAGTACTTGGCTATGGCGTGCAGATCCTCGCGCGATAATCTAGACGTATTTTCGACGACCCGAGCCATGCTCCCACCCACAACGTCAAAGTCGGGAGTAAATCCTGTGGACAAATATTCCATGATTTCGCTAACAGACCAAGACAACGTTTTTGGTGTGATGGCAGGAACGACTCTTTTGTCAGTCAGGCTATTTGCCCCCTGCAACCACTTGTCTTGTTGCAGCCCTCCAAGGAATGAGCGAGGTGTGTGGCATTCCGCGCAATGCCCAAGAGACTCCACAAGATAACGCCCTCTGCGTTCATTGTCGGGGCCCACCCAACCTTCATTGAAATATAGTGCCTTCCAACCAATGAGACCAATTCTGGAAGAGAATGGGAACTTTAAATCGTGATTGCGACTTGCTATTTCCTCGGCTGGCAACGTTTGCCAAAACGCCCACAAATCTGCTAAATCTTGGTCTGAAATCAATCTATAACTGGTGTATGGGAAAGCAGGAAAATAATGCTCGCCGGTTGGGCCGACCCCCTGTTTCAAGGCAGTAGCAAAGTCATTCATTGTCCAATCCCCAATACCGTGATCTTTGCTGTTTGAAATATTGGGGGCATAAAAAGTTCCAAATGCTGTAGGAAATGCCATCCCACCACCCAGAACAAACTCAGATTTTTTCCCCATAGTTGTATGACAATTTGCACAACCTGCAACTGTAAAAACGTATTTACCATTTTGTACGTCTGGTACTATGTTTTTAAGGTACTGGTAATTCGCCGCAGAATTGGTGTTGTTCCAAAAAACCAGAGCAACTAATACCGCGGCACTTAACCCCAGTGACACTACCTGATTTTTTTTTTTATTATCGAGTATTGCCACTTTGACTAAAAACAAGTTTCAGTTTTTGTATACTTGGTGGCAAGCTTTACAGCCTCCTCCAAGCTCTCGGAGAGCAGACTTTGCATCCTCTGAATTTGTTATTTTTTGAGATAACTCAAAAGCTATTTTTTTCAAATTTTCTGCCTTTGAGGAAAAATCTTGATACTCAAGCCATATTTCTGGTTTGGCTTCAGACTCTGGATCTGACGCTTCTTTCTGAAACAAAGCGGGTGTTTTTTCAGCTAATTCTCCAATCCGAACCACGATGGAATAGGCTTTTGTTTTGTCAAATATTATAGAGCCAGTAGATAAACCTTTGAGCTTCTTCATATTCTGAGCCATTTCCTTCATGGCTTGCATCCTCATTTTCACAGCTAAGTTTTGAACATTATCGTGACCCAAAGCCGGAGAAACAAAAAAAATCGACACCATAATAAAGATACGTGTTATCATGCGTTACTCGATCTCTTAACATAATTATCTCGAACAGACATAAATCCACCTAGATGAAATCAGACTACCCGGGATATGTATGCTAACTCTTTTCGAGATGCAATTAATTTATTTTGGATGGCACCACACAGGCTTTTCCAATGTTTAATGGATTATGAATTCAACCACGTCTTGGTTTTCAAATTAAATTCCATACTTACAAAAGTGCAAGACCTGATGCATCCATATTTCCATGCAAAATCGTAGACACTACCGCCGATTTAGCCCTGCCTCCAACGTATCATGCCTGTGAGCTAGGTCTTTGGCCTAAATTGCGCCATGTATTTAATCTTGTCCAAACGGAATTATCGTGACAACCTCATACATATCTAATTTCCCGTCCATAATGCATCTATCTAATCGATATGCGACAAAGACCCCGTAACGAAACTCCATTGGTGGTGTTTGTCACTACTCTGGTGCAAGCCTTGGTCACAATGGTCGTGGTAATTCCATCAGCCATTGCACCAGAATTCGCCAAAGCCTTGGGCCTTGAGCCGGCGATGATAGGTTTGCAAATAGGTTTGACTTATGGTGGTGCGATGATTTTATCGATAATTTCAGGCTCTATTGTGAAGCGCTGGGGGGCTTTGCGCTCCAGCCAAATAGCACTAGTTTTAGCTCTGATCGGCGCAAGTCTAATGGCTATTCCTGTTCTCTCATTAATTGCAATTGGAGCTTTTATTTGTGGCCTTGGCTACGCATTAACCAACCCACCTGCCTCACATTTACTACAGAAAATAAAAATGGAAAAAGATCGGAATTTTATTTTTTCAATAAAACAGACAAGCGTGCCAATTGGCGGCATGGCGGCGGGAGCAATAGCTCCGCCAATCGCATTATACTGCGGGTGGCAGGCTCCTCTCCTTATTAGTAGTGGAATAATTCTATTTACAGTATTCCTGATACAACCCCTCCGACAACGTTGGGACTCTGATCGAGACCCACGAGTCTTAATCTTTTCCAATCCGCTCGCTGATTTTGCTGTTATGTGGCGCAATACACAATTGCGTTTATTTGCGTTCGCGGCATTCTTTTACTCTGCGATGCAGCTCAGCGTTACAACTTTTGCTGTCACCTTACTGGTAAGCGATCTAAAATTTAACCTCATAAAAGCGGGGCTAGTGCTGGCACTCATGCAAACGGGCGGGGTGGCTGGCCGTTTATTCTGGGGATGGCTTGCGGACAGAGTAAAGGATGGGAGTGCGGTTCTATTGAGCATTGCCTTGATAAGCACAGGCGCTGCTCTGGCAACGTCTCAGTTGAGCCAAGACACGGACCAAATCTACATCTACATTTTGTTTATTTTGTTCAGCTTCGCCGCTGTAGGGTGGAACGGAATTGCTATGGCTGAAATTTCCCGATTAGCACTGAAGGGCACTATCAGCGCAGCAACCGGGAGCGTCTTAGTCATCACATTTGCGGGCATTCTTTTTGGCCCTCCCGCGTTTACATGTTTATTTGTCTTTATGGGCACTTACACCAGCACTTTTGGTGTATTCGCATTAGTATCTGCGTTAGGCTTTTTATTTGTGTTAGCCGCACGCTACTAGGATATAAAGACAGTTAGTCAACAAGCGGTGAAAAACCCGAATTTACATGGACAATTTAGCATTGCGCCTTGATATTCCGATACTAAAAATAACTAATCGTTGGTTATTATCGATCACAGTTTATGCGGGTATCACTCCAAATTAAAATCCAAGTGTTTATCGTGCGCCCCTACCTCCAACCGAGCCAAATACAGGTGTATTGGGATTTTATGCGTGACTACGAATCTTAACAACCGTCAATTTTCACTCGAACCAGCGTCCTTGGTAGACATAGATGGATGGATGGATGGACCGACCAATCCGTTATTCTATCACTAACTTCTCCTGCACCTAACTTGTCAAATTCGACAACTCAAGGCTATTAAATAGGATAATTAGAACAGCTCACCCTAATAAACTTAAGTAACACTGACGGCGAGTTGTTTGTGACGATTGTCACATTAACGCCAACCAAGTTCTTTGCATTGCGAGCCCTGCGCTTAGCGCCAAATCTTCTGCGTATTTTTTCAATGCGCCTGGTGATTTTATGCAAATAAACATTGCATATCAGCCCAGCAGTACCGGTCCCAGTTACACTGGGGTGGAACCTTGTTTTAAGGCCGACTGGTTAAAAGATCGTCGGCTGCTTTTCTCAAACCTAATCATCTAGTTACTCGCTAAATCTTGCTATACTCTGCACCTTTTTCCTGAAATCAGTCGATTTCAAATTAATACGAAAAGCGGAATTGGAACTATGCAATATTACTTTTTAGCTCGATTTTTAGAGAAGGCTTACACCTTTTTAAAAAAACAAATTGCAGCCCCGATCGTTGTTAAAAATCCAGCTATCGGCAAGATCGCGACTGCATATTTTTTTGGCATATAGTTCTCCTTAAACTCAATCCCTTGTGCCGTAAATTCAAAATGCCACATTTCCCAATACTTGCCGCGCATGCCCTCAACCAATTCAAATCCATAAATGATTAGGATCAGCCCTAATAATATAATCATAAGTTTCCAAAACTGGCGTATACATAGCGCAAGCTTACCGGGTAATCTCTCGTAAATTAAATTTAAAGCGATGTGTTCATTATCCCTCGCTGTGAGCGAAAGCGCTATAAACATTAACCAAATATTACTCAATACAGTCAAAAGATCCCCCCAAACAGGAGGGTCTAAAAAAACATATCTCATAAGAACGGTATAAATTGTGAACCCGACCATTAAAGCCAAAAAAAACGAACATAGTGACTCCAAGGCACGGTGGATAAACCGATCAAAGTTGTTTAAGAACTGCCCCATAGCTCGCATCTATGTCATTATCTGTGGAAGAAACATAGTCAATTCTGGAATGACAATGATGAAAAATAAAAGCAAAAACAGTCCTCCCAGATACGGTAACAACGCCACAGCAACCTCTTCCAGTCGGACTTTCGCGATAGTTGCAGCAGTAAAGTATGCAACGCCAACTGGCGGTGTTACTGAACCTATCAAAAAACCAACTATGACGACGACCGCAGCCTGAACCTCAGGAAAGCCAGCTTTGGCCATAACATCAACTAAAACTGGGCCAACGATAATAATATTCACTGCAGAATCCATTACCGTTCCGAGAAGAAAGATAAAAAGCATAAGTGCCAAAATAAAAATAATCGGAGAATCTCTCAGGCCTAATAACCAACTCTCAAGATCATTGATGGCACCCAATGAGGTAAGCAGCCAGCTAAATGGTCCCGACGCTGCTATGATAATAAACACCATTGCCGAATTTCGAAATGCCCGACGAAAAGCATCACCGCATTCTCTCCATTTAATAGTTCGATATACAAACACACCTGTAAATAAAGCAACCATTGCCGTGATCGCACCAGCCTCAACAACCGATGCTACGCCGCCCATAACTGAACCCACCAACACCACAGGAATTAGAAGAGCAAACGAGGATCTATAAAACTCTCTTCCTGCACGTCGAATTGAAAACCGCTCATGGCTTCGCTCAAAATCGTGCTTTATGGCGAAGTAATGGTTAATTAACATAATCACTAGACCAATCATTAAACCCGGAATAATCCCAGCCGCAAATAGCGCAGCGATTGAAATCTCTGTCGCATTAGCTAAAACAATCATCATAATACTAGGCGGAATAATGCCTCCAATCGTGGAGCTAACGCCCGTAACAGCCGCCGAAAAAGCAGAAGGATATCCGGCTTTTTTCATAGCCGGCAACACTAATGCTCCCACTGTAGCGGTATCCGCTACTACCGACCCGTTCATACCTGCAAAAAACATACTCACAAGGACATTAACTTGAGCCAAACCACCGCGCAATCGGCCAATCAGTGCTCTGCTTAAGGCAACAAGCCGATCGGTAATCGTCGCGCTTGTCATTAATTCCCCCGTCAGCATAAAGAAGGCAATTGCAGTCAATGGGACTGAATCAATTGCTGTAAACATTTGGCTAGGTATTAAAACGAGAGGTACAGAGTCAGTTATTAAAATGTAAAAGAAAGGTATTAAAATTAGAGTGAAGCCGATGGGAGCACCGCACAGGATTAGTACGAAAAGTATGCCCAGTAGATAAATGCTTTCCATGGTCACTCACATATGGTGATTGTATTCGGGAAAAGACCATCTAATGCTACCCAGCAGCCTAGATGATCTTTTCACAGTATTGCCAATTAGCAGTCTACAGAGCCCCAGCCTTTTCTAACTGAGTTACAAAATTGTTCATACCTTGCTCAAGAAGGACTCTTTTGGCAACATCCGGTTCAAACGTGCCCTTTGCATCTAACCAATCACCAATAGCTCCAGCCCTCCATTTGGATAACTCTGTCTCGGTTGGTTTATACCACTCTTTAGCGGATGCTTTTATTGCATCTTCACCATTGGTTATCCAAGCGTTATCCAACTGGTTGACTTTTTCACCATAAGCGTCTGCGGCTTCGTGCAACCATTTTTTTTCTTGAGACGACAGGGCGTTGTACTGTTTGGCATCCATTGCAAGAATATTTCCAGACCACATGCCACCAATCTCAGTGAAATACTTCGCCACTTCATGAAGTTTTGCAACGTGTTGCCAAGGACTGGCCACATATTGACCTTCAACCACACCCGACTGCAGGCCTTGGTACAACTGACTCCAGTCATAAGGCACAGGAACGGCACCCCAATTTTTAACTAGCATGTACTCAACTGGGCTCTTAGTAACTCTCCATTTAAGGCCTTTCATATCGTCAGGAACTCGCACCGATTTGGTCGCATTTCCTAGCTGCCGAAACCCACCGCTTGAATAGACCGAAAGGCAAATATGCCCCGCATTCTGGAGTGCAAGCTTGCACTGCCGCTCTGCAAGCCATTCATTTGATATGCGTTTAGCATCCTCAAGTGACTTAAAGATGAAAGGCAAATCGAAAATTGCAAGCTCTGTTCCAAAATTACCGTAGTTTGCCGTGGAGCTTGTCCATAAAGCTATAAGCCCTTGGTTGGCCTGCTCACCACACTTCTGCTCAGCGCATAAGCTTTTTTGGTAATGCGGTTCGACTTTCATCTTACCGCCAGATGCTTTTGCTATAGCTGGGATCAGTGCTTGGTCTATCGCATCTCCAATCGGCATCCCCAGCCTACCAGTCGTTCCCAGCTTGAGTGTTCTCTCGGCCAAAACTGGTCCAGAAGCAACTATAGTTGCTACTAAAATAATTAACTTGGCTATATTTTTGAAAAATTGCATGGTCTTACCCTCTTTTAAAGATTAGACCGATGACGGTCCCTTTGACCTGAGTAAAAGTCAATATTAAAAATGGGCCTAATTCCAGTTTCGCACCAAATGGAGGTTTGAATGAGTTCCGCCACTAGTGATGACTCAAATATGGAAGCCCCAATCCACCGCCTAAATCTCGGCGAACCATATAGATTTTCGCCCTCTGAGGAACAATTAGCCAATGTGATACAACGCGTATCGGAATATGTTTGGCATGAAATGCCAGATGACGGAGGCTGGCATTACGGCACCAACCTTCATTATCTCCAAAAGCTGTGTCATCATTGGACAAACGAATTTAATTGGTGGGACCATCAAGCTAAGCTCGACAGCTTTTCGCACTACCGCACTGAGATAGATGAAATAGAGACTCATTACATTTTCGAGAAAGGCAGCGGCTTAAACCCCACCCCACTTTTGATCATTCACGGCTGGCCGGGAAGTATCTGCGAATTTCTCAACATTATAGAGCCATTGGCTCACCCCGAGCGGTTCGGAGGCTCAGTCGATGATGCCTTTGATATTATTGCTCCATCTCTTCCGGGCTTTGGATTTTCTGGGAGACCCCCTCGTCCCATGGGTCCTCGCAGGATCGCTAATCACCTAAACAAATTAATGACAGAGTATTTGGGTTGCCAAACGTATATAGCCCAGGGCGGTGACTGGGGAGCAGCAATAGGTTCGTGGCTTGGCTTTGACCATGCTAAATCCTGCCGAGCGTTACATATTAATTTCCTGACAATGCGGCACGCTAGGGGAACGCAAACAACTGAAGAGCGAAACTGGGAGAAAAAATTAGACCGGGATCAACAAGTTGAAGATGGCTACAGGACAGTCCAAGCGACGAGACCACAAACCCTCAGTTATGCCATGAATGATAGCCCTGTTGGCGTTGCAGCGTGGTTAATAGAAAAGTTCCGATCATGGTCAGACATTCGTGACGGAGATATAGAGAGTGTTTACACAAAGGACGATCTTTTATTCCACGTCATGATCTATATCCTAACTCGCACATTTAATACTGCATCCTGGATTTATTATGGTCGACGAGAAGAAGGCGGTCGCATACTCTCATCGGATGAAAAAAAGGTGGAAATACCAACAGCCTGCGCTATTTTTCCAGCCGAGATGTTGGCGTGGCCACCAAGGAGCTACGTGGACCGCTTGTATAACGTAACACAATGGACAGAGATGCCTCGCGGTGGACATTTTGCAGCAATGGAACAACCGAATTTATTGATCGACGATATCCGTAAATTCGCCCGGACTTTGAGATAGAGCAATCCTGCGCATGGCGTCATGCCGATGACGGTTTCATCCTGCCCCTCCCTTTCATCTGTCAAGTACAAGGAGAGCTTAATGTCAAAAACTAAGGAACACTTTCACAAAATTAAAGACAATATCAGATTCACGACACAAGCGTTTATTGATGGAGAATATTGCGACCCAATCGGGAGGGAGACGCTTGAAACGTTAAATCCAGCAACTGGTGAAATCATTGCTAGTTTCGCCCATTGTAAATCCGCTGATGTAGACCGGGCTGTTGCTGCTGGCCGCCGTATTTTTAATGAAGGAACTTGGTCCCGTTCTGCACCTGAATATCGCAAAGAAACACTCTTGAAACTCGCAGACCTCGTTGAACATTATAAGGAAGAACTTGCGGTTCTAGAGAGCATTGATGCCGGGAAAACGATCACCGACTGTCTGGATGAAGTCGGCACTGAGGCTCCAGCATTCTTCCGCTGGTACGCTGAGCTGGCCGATAAGACTTTTGGCAAGATTGCCCCAACTGGGGATGATGCCATGGCGCTCATAGTTAAGGAACCTGCGGGTGTTGCTGGAGCTATTCTGCCATGGAATTTTCCATTCCTAATGGCAGTTTGGAAAATTGCCCCAGCACTTGCAGCGGGCTGCTCAATTTTAGTCAAGCCCGCGGAACAGACGCCACTTAGTACCATCAAGCTTGGAGCATTACTAAACGAAGCGGGGGTCCCCGCGGGCGTGGTCAATATTTTACCGGGACTTGGGGAAACAGCTGGTCAGGCAATCGGTATGCATAACGATATAGATACCGTGTCATTCACTGGCTCCACCGAAGTAGGCCGCATGTTCATGCGCTATTCAGGTGATAGTAACCTAAAAAGCATTGGGCTTGAAATGGGCGGGAAAAGCCCTTTTGTCGTCCTCGATGATGCGCATATCGATGATGACTTGATAGAACATGCGGCAATGGCGGCCTTCTGGAATGGTGGGCAAAATTGTTCCGCTAACATGCGGCAAATTATAGCCAAGCCACTCGTCGACGATTTCTTGGAAAAAATCTTAATCCGTATTGCGGCATTTCAACTCGGTGACCCACTTGACCCAAAAACAACCATCGGTTCAATGATAACGTCAGAGCACAAAGCCAGAGTTATGAGTTATATTAAAAAAGGAACTGCCGAAGGTGCCAGATTAGTTGTTGGTGGCAACGTTGATGGTCCAGGTCAGTTCATCGCACCAACACTTTTTGATGGAGTGACGAATAATATGACGATTGCCCGTGACGAGATTTTTGGACCGGTGCTGGGAGTCATGCCAGTTACATCCTCCGAAGAAGCCCTAACAATAGCTAGTGATACCGATTACGGGCTGCATGCCACTGTTTTTACTCGAGATATTGATAGAGCTATCTCGATGGCACGGCGCCTCCCGTGTGGAACCGTATCGGTAAATGGTTTCTCTGAAGGGGATATTAAAACACCGTTTGGCGGCTATAAGCAATCAGGCTCGCTTGCTCGGGATAATGGAACCGAGGCCTTGGAACAATACCTTCAAACTAAAACCATTTGGATAACAACTCGCGGGTAATTAGGAAATTGAACGCCGTTCACAATGGCGATTTAGTAACGGTTCTGCAGCGCCAGGGTTGGTTTTCCTCACTCGACATCCTGCAACGTTGGCAATGGCAACACGATTAATTTGATGACAGGTTTTGGCCGGCTTTAGCCCAATGCAACATCACTTAGTACGGGGGCGCAATAATTAAGTATCTATGGCCACCGAACGGAGTGACCATCCAACATACGAGATCATAAGTAATCCGAAAAGATTTATGTTAAAGTATGATAGGAGCAAGACAACTTATTTTGATACGTCAAGCCGAGGTTAGTTTTTTCCTCCAGTTCCTCAAAATAGGCTTTTCTGGATGGTTACGCAATTTTACTGCCAAGATTGGTTCAACAACTTTAACCCTCATATTATTTCCGAACTATGTGAATACCTCTGGATGATATTTTCAGAACACGACACAGCAAATCATTCTTGATGAGTCATCGAAATACCAGCTAAGCGTTTATAGTTTTTGAACAACGGTCTAAGTGCGTTAGATACCACGCTTTTATCTTTGTCTGTTATTTGTCTTAAAAACAATAGAATGGAGCCAAGAAATAAGTCAGGACTGCTTAGAAAGTTGCCTGAAGTCATCAGACAAAGACCTCAAATTAATCCCTAACTCTGTAATCTGATCAGCGTTTAAAGATTGCAAGACCTCGGCGCACATAGCGATTTTACGCTCCCACCATTCTTCAGCGTAGACCCGATAAGTGGCTCCAAGAATTACTTCACTGCGGTTCAAAACTGTGACCAAGAAATCTGAAATATGCACTTCACTAGGCTTGCGGCGCAGCAAGTCCAGGAACTTCGCCCGGCGTTTCGCCCTGTAGCCATGCCAGCGCTCCTGCCGATTCAAATCAAGCTGTCCATGCTGTCGGATTATATTTCGCTGTTCCGTTGATAACGGTCCTGTGAAGCGTTCAAAATAATCAACCCACCGTTTAGAAAAGTTTTTCAAGCGCTCATCTTCGGGGAGCTGTGCAATTTTCATCTGTTTAGCCTCCCTCTCTGCGAGGCGTGCCTCAAGATACGCTATCTTGGGTGGAGATACGTGACGCACAAGGACACTGGAAACAAATGGTGCTGCTCCCTCTACGGTTTCCGCAAACAACGCACGACCCTCACGAACGACGCGACGAATTTGGCCAAGCGAGAACAAACCAGACTCTACGTCCTCAGCGCGGGACTGAACAAAAACAGCGTACTTTGATAGCATTTTTGTGCGATGCCACCCCATCATCACGGAGATGGTGGTGTTGAGGTGTTCCGTGTCCTCATCATCGATCAATAGGTAAGCTGCAACCCGATTATTCAACGCAACATCGGCAAAATTATACGAAAGCTGCACCCAACTGCAGCCTGTCAAAAGCCCGAAGCACAGAATTAGTATTACTGTATATCTGATATCTGGACGTTGATTGCCTTCTCTCACCACTATTCTTATATGGTTTTTTTGCAGACTTGATCAAGGGGCCATGGCATGAGACTGAGGCGCAATAAATCATTAAATCGGAAGTTAAACGCCAGATATAGACCTGATACTCGTATCTGCGTCATCACAAAGATCATTACAACTTTTGTGATTCTTGTCCCACACATTATTATCTAACGTGTTTTTTACATTATTCACTGATTCCTTCTTTCTAACACGATTTTTGTCGTAACGTTTTTGCGTTTTGGTATAGCAAAAGAGCTGAACGCTAGAGTGAGAGACCCGAAAGCGGTCAGGTCAACGGTTCCGCAGGTTAACGTCGCTCAGGGAACCGATGACAGCACCATGAAGGATAATAGCGTGAGCACCCGCGCAAGCATCGATAATCTATAAATCAAAATAAAAATGTCATACGCTCAGACAACGATCAGTCTGCGGTTGACTTGCTATTTTGTCTTTTTGGAGTGATCAGCTTATTTCAGCCACAATATTGATAATTTCTAGCAGAAATAACGCAGCACCGCCTTCATTAGCGCAGCGGTCTCGGAAGGAATATCCTCTTATGCCAAGTTTTTCTTCACAAAACTGGGTATCTTCAAATACTTCAATATCAGCGTATAATGCATCCCCGTCTCCCCAGGTTGGGTAAGATGGACCTCGCTGCATTCTCAGAGGATTGCAGCTCAATACCAATATCGCCATCCGCCCCCCATGGAAGAACAGATTTTCTGTTTTCTGGATCAGTTGAATGAATAAAACGGCCGAACCGCCATATCTAACCGCTCATTAACACCCTTATGTTACAGGTATAAGTCTTTATGAACCGGGCAATAGTCAGTATACACGTGTCACCCAGTAACCTTCTCAAATATATCCTCGTTAACCGTCAAATTCGAGTTCAGTACGAGCGCCGTTTTTGCAACCGTTTAAAACACGGCAATCAATTGTTTTAAGAAAAGGCCGCGTCAAGGCCTCTTGCCCGGGGGATAGCAAAAGGGGGGCCTGTTCTTGACGCGACCCTAATGATATGGGACCGCCACCTGTATCTGCCAACCAATTTATCGAAGCTTTTATTACCTGTAACCATATCACTCCGGTAATTCTCACCCCAAGTTCCATCAGAAAAGGTTACTATAAATTTGCCTGTCCACAGGAGCCTGGCTTGCTGATAGCGCTGTTTCATGCGAGCCTAGGTGATAGGAGGAGATTATGGTTAAACATCTTCGGAAACCTCATGACTTGGGTGGTCTCCAAGACGGGCAAGTGGATCGGAGTGAACACACCCACGAGCCATGGGAAAAACGTGTAGACTCCATCATGCGGCTTGTCTCAGATAAAAAGCGACTTATCCTCACCGTGGACGAACTGCGCCGCGGCATCGAGGATCTCGGGCCAAGTGTCTACGATGAGTTGAGCTATTACGAACGCTGGATCTCGTCGCTTACAAATGTGTTGATTGAGAAAGGCGTTGTCACCAGTGATGAGGTCGGCCACAAAATGAATGATGTCGAGGCCCGTTGGAGTGCAGATCGAGAGATTGAACCATGAGTCGCTTCGTATTAGGTGACACGGTTCAGGTTCGTCAAGCCTATCCACCAGGCCATTTACGCACGCCAACTTTTATCCGCGGCAAGCGAGGGGTTGTTGAGGCTTCTCCGGGCATTTTTGCTAACCCTGAAGAGCTCGCGTATGGTCGCCCTGGGACTCCTAAGCAACCATTATACCGGGTTCGATTTTTGCAATCCGAGGTTTGGTCTGACTATACCGGTCCGACCTCCGACACGATTATGGTCGATATTTACGAACACTGGCTTATTCCGGATGGACCGCCGTCTTGACTAAACACCATCGTCATCCGAATCAGCCAGATATCGAGGACACACCTTTTACTCGCTTTCAGGTAATGACCGAGGCGTTAATCGAGTTGTTGATGGAGAAAAAGGTGTTTAGTGCCAAGGAGTTTCGTATCCAATTGGAAAAAATGGATGCCAAGTCGCCCGCTGACGGTGCCAAAATGGTAGCTCGTGCGTGGATTGACCCGGAATACAAAATCCGGATGATCGCTGATGTCAATTTAGCGGCACAGGAACTGAGTCTCGATGCCGGCCATATCCCGATCCAGGTCTTAGAGAACACCCCAGAAATACACAATGTCATTGTTTGCACTTTATGCTCCTGTTATCCGCGAATGCTTATTGGCTTGCCACCTGACTGGTATAAATCACGTGCCTACAGATCTCGGACAGTGAGGGAGCCACGTATTGTTCTGGCTGAATTCGGCACAGAAATACCTAATGACGTTGAGGTGCGGGTTCATGACGCAACCGCTGACTTGCGGTATATGGTGCTACCCATGCGTCCCCCCGGCACGGAGGGCCTTAGTGAGGACACGCTTGCCACATTGGTAACCCGCGACTCTTTGATCGGGGTAAGTCTCGCAATGCCCTTGGATTTAGACAATGGTCAGCTAGAGAACAAAGAAGAAATTTGATCGGCTCGATAGAAGCATAGCTTAAATTTGTTCAACCCTATTACGGCCGGGTTGGCCATGACGGAGAACACTATAAAATCTGATCAATATTCAAGATTGAGCGGGGCCTGATAACATCAACCTGGTTGGCGCTCGCAGAATCAGCGGCTACGATCGCTAAACCTACAGCTGTTGACCTCTATTCAACGGGGTCGTAGGAGAGGGCGAGTTTCATTAGCCTTTTTATCATTGCGATAACATGGACCTTCAAATTCAGCTTGGGGTCGATGATCAGTGAGGAGGTAGGAGCTATAAAGTGCTAAGTCTGAAGAATAAGACGGTACTGATCACCGGTGCCGCGGGTAATTTAGGTCGGTCTGTAGCTGCCACTTTTGGTGCCACGGGCGCCAATCTCGTGCTAGTTGATCAAAACGGAGCCGCACTTGATGCGGCGTATCCGGGTCATGAAGGTAATAGGGTCAAACGCCCCGTTAACTTAATGGTGCCTGACGAAATTGAAGCCGTCGTCACCGAGGTCGAAGGTGGGTTTGGCCAGATCGACGCCCTCGTAGCACTAGCAGGTGGTTTCCATATGGGCGAAGCCGTGCATTCACTATCCGTTGATAAATGGGACTTGATGATGAACCTCAACGTCCGCACACTATTGCACTCAACAGCAGTAGTCGTCCCCAAGATGATCAAGAACGGTTATGGAAAGATCGTTACAATTGGGGCCAATGCAGCGAGTCAAGGGAGGGCCAATATGGGTGCCTATATTGCTGCGAAAAGTGCCGTGATTCGCCTTACAGAGGCAATGTCCTTGGAACTTCGAGGTGAGGGAGTAAACGTTAACTGCGTGATGCCAAGCATCATTGATACGCTTGAGAACCGTATCGCGATGCCCGCCATCGACCCGAAAAACTGGGTCTCGCCGGAGAAACTCGCTAACGTTATCCTTTTTCTCTGCTCAGAAGAGGCGAGCGCAGTCCACGGCGCTTGCATCCCAGTCGTTGGGCTGTCGTAGCTTTTAACTTCATGCAACAATGCAACTCGTCGGTTATTGTTGTCTGCTCGAGAGGCTGGTACTTAGGTAATTACTCAAAAAGTTAAGGATCACGTTATGATCGGATTGGAGATGTTAGCAAATCGCTATGAAGTCTAACCCGTATTTGGGACAGAGGGGATCCATGAAGTTATATTTTTCACAGAACTCGCCTTATGCACGGCGGGCTCGTCTCACACTGCACGAAGCTGGACTTCAATACAGAGTTGTAGAAGAAGACCTGACGCCGCGGATTGAGAACGATACCGTCCTCTTTGCCAATGGTCCGGGTGGCAAAGTACCCGCGTTGATTACCGAAACCGGTGCTTTCATTGTTGAAAGCTTATTAATCTGCCGGTACCTAGACGATCTGTCAGGAAATAAGCTGACACCTTCCCAGAGAGGAGACCGAGACAAAGCTATTCAACTTGAGGGTACGGCATCTGTTCTGATGGATACGCTTTATTTTCGAACGCACGAAGGACGCCGAGATGCGAGTAAACAGGTAACCACGATCAAGGGAAAAGATGTAAAAATTACCATGGCCGCCTACGACGCACTGAACAACCAAATTATATCTTTCTGCGATACCATCAATTTAGGTATTATCGCAGCAGTTTCTGCTTTAGGTTATGCGGACTGGCGCCACCCAACCGATAATTGGCGTGACGGGCGCCCAGCTTTAGCTGACTGGTTTGAGAAGATAAGCGAGCGCCCTGCAATGCAGTTGACCGCACCAGTCGTATAGTGAGAGATTTATGTTGCGCCTGATGTTGACGTTAAACATAGGCCTATAAGAAGAGAAGCTGGATTGATAAAAATTTTCATTTTCCGCTCTGCTATTGACCTGCCACTGATGCAAGATTCGAGAAAAGCAGGCTTATCTTGGACACTACGGGCATGCTATCCACACGACACAAAAAGGTACTCATAGTTATTTTTGGTGACATGGCTGTCACAGTTGGCTGCAACACCCAAGTCATAATTTAGATCAGCCCCTCAACACCGTCCAACACTCAATTCAAACTGAGCGATAACGAACCATCATACCTGGAGATAGTCACAAACACTCTAGGTGGTAACTACGATGACTCGATCCCCTAGCTCACGGAGGTGCACAATGAATAAATCTCTCCTAACAAATATAGTCTCTCTTCTGATATGTCTTTATGGCTACTTTTCCCCTGTTCACAGTTACCTGATTCTAGTGACTGGTGCGTTTGCCTTATCAGGCGGTATTACTAACTGGTTAGCTATACACATGTTGTTTGAGAAAGTACCATTTCTATATGGGTCAGGTGTAATTCCGAACAGATTCGAAGAGTTTAAAATAGCCATCAAGAGCCTGATCATTGAGCAATTTTTTACGCGTGAGCACATTGATAAAATCTTTAAAGAAAGCTCCAAGCAAGAAGCTCAAAACATCGCTGATATTGTGGATTTCGACAAGGTCTTTATCGGCCTTACTGATGCTATCGAAAGCTCGCATTTAGGGACCATGTTAAACATGATTGGCGGAAAGGAAGCCCTTCAACCATTACGTGAGCCAATAACCTTAAAACTCAAGGATATCATTGCTGATTTAGCGAATGAAGGCACAAGTGGTGCAGGAGATTGCGATTTAACGGATACCATGATTATCAGAATTGCGCAGATCATTGATAAGCGCCTTGAGGAATTAACACCCGAAACGGTCAAACAGATTATACAGGGTATGATAAAGACGCATTTGGGCTGGCTAGTAGTATGGGGTAGCGTATTTGGCGGTGCTATAGGCCTTGCGGTTGGGGTGTTAGATTAAGTTATTTCCTTGTTGGGCAGTTTCCAAGCAACCTGGGTACTTTTTGTCCGACTGGTGTGTCCGCATGTTGAAATAGAGGTATCGTCAATTTTGGTTGAAGTAAGTTTTATATCATTAGTTTCAAGGGTCGTGGAGGCGCGAGGCCATAAGGGCACGCAATGTGCATCTGGAACGCCAGTCTAAGAGAATATAGTAAAATCTGCTCCACCTGCACCTAAATTCATGTATCCTTAGTTTTTTTCAAATAGCTAGAAGAGAAGAGGCTGGTCACATCCGCCAACCCTGCCATTTTACAGCGGTTCCGCTAATGTTTCAGACTGAAAACACTATTCACTACATTTTTCTAGAGTGGCTAGATGGGTGATAAGGTTGAAATGCAAGCAGAATTGTTTGGTTTATTTCTAATCGCACGCGTTTCGAACCTTAACATTTTACTGCCCTCGCCAAATTATCACCGAAGGTTTGGTGCGGTATAACCACAGCTAACGGCATTACGAATACCCATTTTTTTAAAAAAATAGAAACCCATTTTTATCTCGCCAGAATTCTTTAGCAGGCTTTTTCCTTTATTGTTACAATCAGCTAGTCCTAATTAAAATAATGGACGACCAAAACTGCTACAACCTACAATGTTACCGAATTCGGAACCGAGTGTAATCTCTTTTGGGATACTTACGGGAACACCATTTATTTAAACACATTTATGGAAAATAATTATTTAATCGACCTATTAGTGACGAATAAGGAGGTTGCCATCGATCCTATAAATGATGGGCTTCCAAAATATCTCGGACCCTGCCCTCGTCCATATAACAGTGATGTAAATAGAGCTTATTGTTGAAGCCGCAGTACACGCCGCCAGAGTAGAGGCAGAATTTCTCGCTGTTACGTTTAAGATTACTCTACTGAATATCTAGAGGTCATAAGGCATAAAATTTTGTTATTGCGCGAGGGTTATGAATAATAATTTGCTCTGACAGCATTTCTGGCACTCTATTTTATTATCTCTCAGAATCATATTTTAAGGCGTTTGACACTTAACTCTCAATATTCGCATCACAGAGCTCACAATTTCCAGAAACAACATCCGCCTAAGTTTTATCCTGATAGTAATTTGTTCATCTGTCGCAGTTGTTAGGTGGGAGGCAAATAAGTAAAGCATCGGTTGAATTCACAATTAAGAGCGCTCTAAAATACAGGAGAAAGCCAACGATTAGAACATTGGGCTTGGTATCTTTCTAAAGCGGGTCCCGAGCGAGGCTTCAGTACCGCAGCTTTGAAATTTACGCAGCCTATTCACAATCGGCACCTAGTCGTCAATTCACGGGAAGCTGAAGATCCTGTATAAAGAACAAGAAATGGATGTCCCTTTTGTTCAGGAGCGAAAGCAGGAAAGTCAGTAATCACTTTTGTTATTTTATGACTCTAATTCTTACTAAAAATCGTTTTTGAATTTTTTTAAAATAATCAAATTGCCCAAATATTGATCCAACGACGATCAGTAAACATTGATAAACTATAATTATAACAATAATTCTCAAGAGCATACGGACAACAACGTGGTCTGTAATTTCATCTAGTTTTAAATAATTTAAAATTGGATCAGAAAGTCCAACAGACAAACTACCTGTAATCCCAAAGACTGTAAAAATTATTATCAAATGTGAGAGCGAGTCAGCATTGAATACTTTTATAATTTTTTCTAACATCTTTCAGATTATCCTGAGAAAAAGAAAAACGAAAATCACCGATCAGCATCATTCCACAGTGAGATACAAGATTTTATTATATCACCGGATTCGCTCCACGATACACCATTGATTTTATCACCAAATTCACGCTGACCAATCCTCTCAGATTTCTTAGCAACCTTATTCGTGTATTCGCCCCTCTTTTGATCTAGTTGATTGTAGAAGTTACCCAGAAGCTAGGTCTTAACATATTTCTCCTAAACTTTCCATAATGATACCCCTTACTCACCGCACTCTGTCTGAACATTGCCCTGCTTCTTAACGGTGTGTGAAAGAGTTGTTGTGATGATATCCTAATGGGCTTAACTGCTGCTCGGAATGATGACCTGATAAGTGCTCCGCGTGAATGGACACCACTTTTGAAGCAGGGGAATGTCGATAGTCAGTTCCTATTAGGTGAGATGTGCAGCGAAGGACAAGGTGTTAAACAAGATTAAGGCTACTCCCATATGTGGATGGGTATTGCTGCCTCTAATGGGTATGAGGGTAGTTCTTAATTGCGAAACTATGCTATTTAAATTATGACCCCATCACAAATTGAAAAAGCACAAAACCTTGCCCGTGAAATCCAAGAGAAATCTCAATGGTGTTGATTAAATGCAGAACCGATACACGTGCGACGTAGGGGATTTTGCCAAGTATGGTTTGATGCGGAGTTTCCATGCGGCGGGATTTCGCACAGCTCTCGCATGGTATTTATCTTCCGACGAGGGGCATAACTCCGACGGCAAGCATATTGCCTACCTTGGCTTTGATGAGTTCCGGCGTTGTGATCCTAAACTTTATGATCAGTTGAAAACTATGGTTGATGGCAATAATCGGCATATTTCTGCGATTGAGGGATCCAAAATACTTGGGGCTGATACCTTATTTCATAGCGAGCTACTTGATTTCAACGACCTTCCTAGCCTTTTATGCAAAGCGGGCAAGCATAAGCGAGAGGAACGCCGGAAAAAATGGCTATCTAACTGCAAAACTGAAACTAAAGATGCGGAGGTTGCATTCTTTGATCCAGACAATGGCATTGCAGGGAACAAGCCGCGACCATTGGCTTCAAAAGGACCGAAGTTTCTATATTGGTCAGACCTTGATACGTTCATTGATAGAGAACAGTCCCTAGTTATCTATAATCATGCCTCACGTAATGGCACTGTATACAACCAGATCACCAGTCGCCTCTCCGAGATCAAAGGCCATGTCCCATATGGTTCAAATGCATTTGCCATGCTATGGCGAAGATATAGTGTCCGCTATTTCCTTGTAATCCCCACGGATGACATGAAGAGCCGCATATCATCTACCTGCGACGACATGATCGCAGGACCATGGGGTCAGGGGAAATTCTTTGAACTCGTAAAAAAGTAATCTCAGTTGATCAATCGGGGGCGTAATTAGAGAGGTCTTTATAGCTTCAATGGCAGTCGGTATTTGTTTTTGGGCGACGGGCGGATACTAAATTTGATGACCGATTCGGGTCGGCCAAAGCGCGAGGAGTGATGATTGAGTGCAGCAGTTATATTGAACAGATAAGGGAAGCCATTGCTGAGAGAAGTCCGGGTTCTGCAATCAAGGCTTAGGGATCTTCCCCACGAATGTACATGCACGGTTGGTTGGCTTCTCTTAAGAAGGTTAGACCACTTAGCAGTTCGGTTAACGGTACAACATGCGATCATTACATGGCAGAATAATGATACCACCATTAACTAAACCCACGCACCACGTCAATATATTGATTTCCTCAAGTCTTAAAAAAAGAAATTGGATACGATGGCTAATGACCAAGCGGAGGTTGACGCTTTTATTTCGGATCATAAAGGCCCTTACTGAGATTCGGCACATACTAACAAATGAAAAATCGGATATATTAATTATCTTGGATTTTCTTTTAGGCATTAGAACTTTACTCATCCGAGGGGTCAGATATTGCCGAACACATCTTGAATAATTGCTCTATGTTTTCAGCCAATTCGGGTTCATTTGATAATACCTTCATAACAAGATCAGTTGAAAAGAGACCCCACTTTACAGCAGATTCTCTCTCTTTCTCAGTTTCGTAGAGTATTACACAATGCGGAGAGATTTCCTCCCCAAGGTCCTTAGCCGATGGCACACGAGGATTCTCACTAACCCATTTGAAAAGCTCAAAATCTACTGCGTTCCTCTCCAAGATTTCTTCAGTTAGTTTGTCAATTTCCAAATCGTAGGTGGGCAAAGTTCTATTTGGAATGTCTTGTATTAAATTTGGGAGATTAAATTTTGAAAAGTAATAATCCAAGATACGATACGAGTCTGATGTTTCACAATAGGCTGTGAAATTCACGAAGAGGTTTTCGAGTGCTTTTTCCAAGTGTTGTTGCCCCACCCTCATGCCCGGTTCAAAGCCACACAGTTGACAAGTCATAGCATTGTGTGCCGTTGTCTCGCGCACAAATGTGGTAAAGCTCTCTAGATCAGGAGGAAAACCAAGACGCATACATTGTTTTGTGTAAGACGATTTAATACGTGTGACTGGGTCGCGCGCAAGGGCAAGCAACTGAAACGGTTGAGGTTTAAAATCGACATGGAAACCATAAGGAGCATGCGTCCCAATGAATAACCAGTGTACCTCGTCGCCATATCCATGCTCCGTGGTTTCAACTCTTCCAAAGCCAAGCCTTTTGTCCAGAGATCTAGCACCGCTTGCTATACAATTATAGACCGCGGTAAATGCCGTAGAAATAGCAACACCACCCGTGCGGCCAGCGTGATAGAGAAAAGTTGATTCAACATCGAGTCGATCCTTGTTTAAGGCGTGACTTGGAATGACATTCACTTTTTCATGATATTGCTCTCTTACTTTTTTCAACATATCTAAGGATGAGGCTGGGATCATTAAAACAAACTCTCTCTCAAAGTAATAACGATGGTGCCAGATCGTAATTTCGGTGTCTCAGATCAATAGTCTTTTTTAACTTTTTTATGGAAGCAAAGACATTGGTTAACATACAACCTGATTAACCTGAATTGGCAAAATTTTTATTCAAAAAAGTCGTAAGTGAACAAAAATGCTAAGATTCCCTCATTGTGTTGTAGAAGGGGATACGATAATAGCTCTCTTTATTTTGTCCCCTTATTGTCTCCCTACAGGCTTTAGAAAGGACCAAGGGCCTAGAGGTTTCTCTCTAAGCCCTTGATTTCATTGGTACGCGCTACAGGGGTCGAACCTGTGACCTACTGATTAAAAGTCAGTTGCTCTACCAACTGAGCTAAGCGCGCTGAACAAAGTTTTGGGTATCACCCGCCAACGAAGCGAAAGATAAGAAGCAAACACCTTGTGGTCAATGCCTTTTCACACAGCGTGCGGGCACAACTAGGGTCCCCGACTAAGTTTTGCACGCATGCGCATATCAACACGTTGTGAAACAAAAGAGCTTATGTCACCGTCCATACGTGCGATCTCTTTGACAAAGCGCGACGCAATAAACTGCTGGTTTTCAGATGCCATCAAAAAAACCGTTTCCACCCGATCATTAAGTCGAGCGTTCATCGATGCCATTTGGAACTCATACTCAAAATCAGACACAGCGCGTAGTCCGCGAATTACCACATTACTACCCTGGCTCTCAACGAAATCCATCAACAGGTTGTCAAAGGGGACTGCTGTAATACGATTGTTATCCTCATTTGGTAATAAGGCAATCTCAGCCTCAACCATGGCAACGCGCTCATCCAATGTAAACAAAGGATCTTTGCCAATATTGACCGCAACCCCGATCACTAAACGGTCAACAATACGCGCGCCACGCGCAATTATATCCATATGTCCGTTCGTTACCGGATCAAAGGTTCCCGGGTAAACAGCAACACGTTGTTCGCTCATATTTTTTCCTAAAGTAAAACAGTCAAGTTTTGTCAGAGCTCACCACTGCCCTCACTACCACCCACTTCCATCTTGTTTGGGCTGATCTCCTTGTTGGCCTCGCCGTCACTTTTACCTGCATAGTTGGGATCTCTCCCGCCCGCATTTCCATGATAAATATTTTGATCCTCATCCCCATCATCGTCGCCACTCTCATCACGCAGTTGGCTCACGGATACCAACCGCTCTTCATCCGCCACCTTAAAAATTGTCACACCGCGTGCGCTGCGCCCAACAATGCTAATTTGGTCAATAGGACATCGGATAATTTGACCACCGTCCGAGACCATCATGATTTGATCGCCATCCTGTACGGTAAAAGCCGCCACAATTGTTGTCGGCTGCACTTTCTTCCCTCGTCCCAGTTCAATTCCCGTTACTCCTTGCCCGCCACGGCCAGAAATCCGGTACTCATAAGCAGAAGACCGTTTGCCCATACCATCCTCCGTAATGGTAAGAATAAATTCCTCATTAGCGGCCATTTCCTTAAATAAAGTCCCATTTAGTCGTGCGGCCAAATCTTCGTCCCGTTGCTTGTCTTCATCACGACTCGTATAATCTCCGCCTTTTAATCGCCTTGAGGCACTGACGGCTTGCAGATAATCGTCACGCTGCTCAATCTCAACTTTGACATGCCGAACTATCGACATACCAATAACCGTGTCATTTTTGACCAGCTTGATGCCACGCACACCCGTGGATGCTCGCGAAGAAAACACACGGACCGCATCAACCGGAAAACGGATTACCTTTCCGCCTCTAGCAGATAACAAAACGTCATCGTCTTCCGTACAGGTACGCACCCGCACTAACTGGTCACCTTCATCAAGTTTCATGGCTATTTTTCCGTTAGCCATGACATTCGTAAAGTCGCTTAGCCGGTTACGCCGAACGTTACCAGAGCGAGTAGAAAACATGACAAACAAATCGCTCCAAGTCTCCTCGTCCTCTGGCAATGGCATCATGGTTGTAATCGTTTCACCGTCACCAAGAGGTAACAAATTAACCATGGCCTTGCCACGCGCCTGAGGAGTCCCCTGCGGCAGTTTATATACCTTCAGCTTGTAAACGAGACCATTAGAGGAGAAAAACAAAACGGGCGTATGAGTATTCACTACGAAGACTTGAGACACAAAGTCCTCATCCCGAGTGGTCATACCTGATCGCCCTTTACCGCCTCGTTTTTGGGCCCGATAAGTGCTTAATGCTACGCGTTTCATGTATCCCGCATTGGTTACTGTCACCACCATATCCTCGCGCTGGATGAGGTCTTCAATATCTTGCTCAAACTCTGACTCTTCTATAATTGTTCGGCGCTCGGTTGCAAATTGATCACGAATCTCAACCAATTCATTGCGAAGAATCGAGTACAACTTCTCACGAGATCTTAAGATGGAGAGGAATTCCTCAATCTGCTCTCCCAGTTCTTGCAAATCTGAACCGATTTTATTTCGTTCCAAACCGGTTAAACGATGTAAACGCAATTCTAATATGGCGCGCGCTTGAGTTTCAGAGAGTCTATATTCACCATCCACAACCTCTTGCCCCGGTTCATCCAATAAAGCGATCATCGGCGCCACATCTTCCGCTGGCCAAGCTCGAGCCATTAACTGCTTGCGCGCCATCGCTGGATCAGTCGCACCACGAATCAGTGCAATCACGTCATCTATGTTGGTAACAGCCACCGCTAAACCAACTAAAACGTGTGCTCTGTCGCGAGCCTTGCGCAATTCAAAAATTGTACGGCGGCGGATCACTTCCTCGCGGAACGCAATGAACGCAACCAAGACATCCTTTAAGTTCATCAAGCGTGGTCGACCACCATCTAGTGCGAGCATATTTACGCCAAAGGATGTTTGCAGGGGGGTGAATTTAAATAGCTGCGCGAGCACGACCTCTGGCTCAGCATCGCGCTTAACTTCAATAACAACGCGCACACCATCGCGGTCAGACTCATCACGAAGATCGGAAATGCCCTCAATACGCTTATCACGCACGGCTTCAGCCATGTTCTCAATCATCCTCGACTTATTTACCTGATAAGGTACTTCATGAACAATGATTGCAGTGCGGTCTTTACGCACCTCCTCGAGAGATGTCTTGCCACGCATTACCACCGAGCCACGTCCAGTATGGAAAGCAGACAATACACCGTTACGCCCCAATATAACCCCTCCGGTTGGAAAATCCGGAGCCGCGATATAGTTATCAATTAATTGATCAATGGTGACATTCGGGTCGGCAATAACAGCGCAACAAGCGTCAATTACCTCACCCAAATTATGAGGAGGGATATTAGTCGCCATACCCACTGCTATACCACCCGCGCCATTTACCAGCAAATTTGGAAAGCCCGCCGGCAACACACGCGGCTCTTGAACTGACTCGTCATAGTTAGGTTGGAAATCGACTGTGTCGCGATCGATGTCTTCGAGCAACGCATGAGAAGAGCGTGCCATACGCGCTTCCGTGTAACGCATGGCAGCAGCTTTATCGCCGTCCATAGAACCAAAGTTACCTTGCCCGTCGATAAGCGGCAACCGCATAGAAAAATTTTGCGCCATCCTGACCATCGCATCGTAAATCGCCTGATCACCATGGGGATGATATTTACCCATCACGTCGCCTACGATGCGCGCCGACTTTTTATAAGGTTTATTGTGCTCGTAACCATTTTCTTTCATTGAGAAGAGAATACGCCTATGAACGGGTTTGAGGCCATCACGGACATCAGGAAGGGCCCGACTAACGATCACACTCATGGCATAATCAAGGTAGGAGGAGCGCATCTCGTCTTCGATGGAAACCGAGCTTACGTCGGGTCCTGACGCGCCAGGCGGATCTTCTACAGGTGTATTTTCTGGGGTCGAATCAATTGGTGGATCGGAGGGTGTTGTCAAAAGATAATCCCAAATGATTTCATGGACTTAGACAAAATAAAAGGGCGTGCCAAAACACTGCCTTTCATTATCGAATTCTAACATTTTCGATGCCCAAATACAAGCGAGACACAGTTGTTAAAAATTTAAAAAAAGCGTTGGAAATTTTATGCTTTCGCAACCTTCGTGCGATCCAAAAACTTAAACCAAACAGCTCCAATAAAGACCGATACCATCGGCACCGACAGAGTTATGTTAACAGCAGCCCAACCAAGACCCGCGTGAATAGCGCCAGACGAGAAGCTGGCCGCCGCTACTGTGCCAAAAACAAGAAAGTCATTGAACGCTTGGATTTTCGATTGTTCCTCTGGCCGGTAAGTCTCGGTGACCATAGTTGTGCCGCCAATGAACATAAAGTTCCAACCCAGTCCAAGCAGGATTAGGCCACCACTAAAGTTTAATAAATTTACGCCCGCTAAATTTATAGCCATTGCACCTAGATTAAGGATGGTGCCGGCGATAATAATATTTGTAACGCCGTAACGCGTAATCAAATGTCCCGTAAAGAAACTAGGCGCGAACATCGCCAACACATGCCACTGAATGACCGTGGCAGTCTCATCAAACCCAAAACCGCAAATTGTCATGGCCAACGGGGTCGCCGTCATCACGAGGGTCATTACACTGTAACCAAACATTGCAGCCGCAACTGCCAATATGAATTTAGGTTGGCGGATAATTCTCAACACCGGTCTTCCGGCAAAAACCACGCCAGTATTGGTTGGAGCGGGGAACCGGATAAGTTGCAATAGCATCAACGCCAAGGTGCTTAACCCGATTATACCAATATATCCTCCTGCGAATAGAGCGGGCTCAAACATATCTACCGTCCACTTGGATATTTGCGGGCCGAGAACGGCGGCTATAACGCCGCCGGCCATCACGTAAGAAATAGCCCGCGCACGGAAGTTCTTCCCCGCTGTATCCGCTGCAGCAAAACGATAGTATTGCCAAAAAGCATTATGGATGCCAAGAATCGCGCTGCCAGCCGCAAACATCCAGAAATTCCCCTCATATATGGAATGGCAAGCAATGCCTGCCCCAATCAATCCGATAGTCTGGCCAAGTGTGAATCCTGCACGCCGGCCAATACGTCCCATCAGCAGAGACGCCGGAATAGTGCTAACCATCGTTGCCGTAAATTGGAATGCCAATGGGACCGTCGCTAGCGTTTTCTCAGTCGCCAGCATGTGTCCCGCTAGAGCCGATATCGTCATAACAAGAGACGACCCGCTCATGGCTAAAGCTTGGCAAATAGCCAAAATTAGCACGTTACGGCGGGCATGAGCACCGTTTTTACGATAGTTCGACTCCATGTCCCATCTTTCAAAGCTTGACAAATAGATCAAGTTAACAATGTCATATCTGTATAAAAATTGGAGACAATTAGAGATTAAAAAGGAATTTCATCATCTAGGTCACCGCCAACTGGGGTGGACGATTTATTGGTGTTGAACTCATCTTGTCCAAACTGGTTTGATCCTTCCCAATCTCCACTACCTTGTCCACCGTCATCCAGATTTCCACTGGCACCACTGCGAGAATCCAACATTGTTAATTCACCACGATAGCGCTGCAAAATAACCTCAGTTGTATATTTTTCAATCCCATCATTTCCCGTCCACTTACGGGTTTGCAAATTGCCCTCTAGGTAGACTTTTGACCCTTTTCGAAGGTACTGTTCAGCCACATCAGCAAGACGGTCATTGAAGATTACGACCCTATGCCACTCAGTTTTTTCACGACGCTCGCCAGTCTCCCGATCTTTCCAGTTTTCAGAAGTTGCTATAGATAGATTGACTATTTTGGCCCCAGACTGCGCATAGCGGACCTCCGGATCCCGTCCCAGATTTCCCACCAAAAGCACCTTGTTGACCGAACCTGCCATGAGAGATATTCCCTATTTTAAATAAACATACCTAATAATGATTTAATCTTAACTCTTCGTTGGCATGCAAGCCAGTCCGCACTTTACCCAACTACCAAAAAAATAGTATTCGCCTACATCCCTTTTCCCAAATCAGGGGCAACCCGTTGCACTATCCCCCGCGCCTGCTCCATAACTGACGTTTCATCTTCGCCGACCTTAACTAGGGCAGCAATACCAATTTCCATCAATGCCATGCCAGACACATAGGGATTTACGCCCTCCCTCTGAAAACGCTCCAATGCATCCGCCAAAATAGCATCGGCCTTTTCAAAATCTTCCTTATTCTCGTTCATTTTAAATTTTCCAATTCATTATCTTAGCAAAGCCCCAAAAAATCAGTTCAATGCGTTTTTTTCACAATGTACGCATTTCATTACTTTACGTTTGGTTGATCTCGCCTTATCTCTGGTGGGTTTTAAGCAGAAAGAAAAAATAGGCAATACACCTAATGCAGAATATTCAAGTTCGCGGTGCACGCGAGCACAATCTTCGCAACATAAACGTCGAAATTCCCCGGCAAAGTTTTACAGTGGTCACAGGGTTGTCTGGATCGGGCAAGTCATCTTTAGCATTCGACACTATATACGCGGAGGGACAGCGGCGTTACGTGGAGAGCTTGTCAGCCTATGCCCGGCAGTTTTTAGAACTTATGCAAAAACCAGATGTCGACTCCATTGAGGGCTTATCACCAGCAATTTCTATAGAGCAAAAGACTACATCCAGGAATCCTCGCTCCACAGTCGGCACAGTTACCGAAATATATGACTATATGCGTCTGCTTTTTGCGAGGGTGGGGATACCTCATTCTCCCACCACCGGGTTACCCATTGAGAGCCAGACGGTCAGCGAGATGGTTGACCGCATTATGGCAATGAAAACCGATACTCGCTTGTTCATGTTGGCTCCAATTGCCCGAGGTCGCAAAGGTGAATTTAAAAAAGAATTACGGGATCTTGCGCGGCGTGGATTTCAACGGGTGCGAATCGATGGACAGATGTATAATATCGAAGAAGTCCCAGATCTTGATAAAAAGTTTAAACACGACATTGAAGTTGTGGTAGACCGGCTTGTCGTGCGAGAGGGAATTAAGGCACGTTTAGCAGATAGCTTCGAGACTTCTCTGCATCTTGCCGAGGGCATTGCTTATGTGGATAACGCCGATGTATCTCAGACGAGTGCGCGGTCGAGTAAAAAATCTAATGGTAAAATCAAGGATCATGTCCCGCAAGGTCGAACCGTATTTTCTGCTAAATTCGCTTGTCCTGTATCTGGGTTTACAATCGATGAAATCGAACCAAGATTGTTCTCATTCAACAACCCTTTTGGCGCTTGTGGAGCTTGCGATGGTCTTGGGACAGAGATGTATTTCGATCCAGACCTTGTGGTTCCCCATGGAAATTTATCCCTAAACATGGGGGCTGTCGCGCCTTGGGCGCATTCTTCCTCAAAATACTATGGCCAAACGTTGGAAGGCTTATCAAAACATTACGATTTTGAATTAACTACGCCTTGGCAAAAATTGTCCAAAGACGTTCGTCAGACAGTAATGTTTGGATCAGGCAAGCAAAACATCACAATGGTATATCGCGATGGCAATAAAAGTTATGATATTACTAAACCATTTGAGGGTGTTATTCCCAATATGGAACGCCGTTGGCGAGAGACAGACTCGAGTTGGGTTCGGGAAGAACTCAGCAGATACCAAACCGTAACAACTTGCTCAGCTTGCGGCGGCGCCCGGCTTAAGCCCGAATCTTTAGCTGTGAAATTAGGCGGGTTACATATTTCCGATGTTGCGGAAATGTCCATTGATGAAGCGCACGATTGGTTTGGAACACTCCGGGATACATTAACCAAAACACAGCAAGAAATTGCTGATCGCATTCTTCGTGAAATAAGAGAACGACTAAGTTTCCTCAATAATGTTGGGCTTGAGTACCTTACCTTGAGCCGATCATCCGGAACGTTATCAGGCGGGGAGAGCCAACGAATCCGGCTTGCTTCTCAAATTGGCTCAGGGTTAACCGGTGTGCTTTATGTTCTTGATGAACCATCAATCGGATTACACCAACGGGATAACGCGCGGCTCCTTGAGACGTTGGCCCGATTGCGTGATCTCGGCAATACAGTTGTAGTAGTAGAGCATGACGAAGACGCCATTCGCGCGGCTGACTACTTAATCGATATTGGACCCGGCGCGGGCATTCATGGTGGTGAAGTTGTAGCGCGTGGCACTCCAAAACAAGTCATGCGCTCCAAGGAGTCACTTACGGCGCAGTACTTGAACGGAACAAGGGTAATCCCGCTTCCCGATTCACGGCGAAAAATTATAGGTAATAATTTACTGACACTTAAAGGAGCCCGCTGCCATAATTTACAGGACTTAACTGTTTCTATTCCCCTTGGCCTGTTCGTCTGTGTTACCGGTGTTTCAGGTGGTGGAAAATCAAGCCTAATTATAGAAACATTATACAAGGCATTAGCACGTAAACTTCATAATGCACGCCTCCTACCCGGTGAACACGATGAAATTGTCGGATTGGAGCGAATCGATAAGGTTGTGGACATTGATCAATCGCCGATTGGGAGAACGCCTCGTTCCAACCCCGCAACTTATACAGGAGCCTTCACTCCAATTCGAGATTGGTTTTCCGGGCTACCGGAGTCCAAGGCTCGCGGTTACAAACCCGGTCGTTTCTCTTTCAACGTGAAGGGTGGGCGGTGCGAAGCATGCCAAGGTGATGGGGTCATTAAGATTGAAATGCATTTCCTACCGGACGTATATGTCGAGTGTGATGTGTGCAAGGGCAAACGTTATAACCGCGAAACACTTGAGGTCGTATTCCGCGGAAAATCAATTGCCGACATTCTAGATATGACGGTGGAGGAAGCAGCCGACTTCTTTAAAGCAGTGCCCGTAATTCGTGACAAAATGGTGACACTTAATAAAGTGGGGTTGGGGTACATCCATTTGGGCCAACAAGCGACAACACTCTCAGGAGGAGAGGCGCAGCGAGTAAAACTAGCCAAAGAGTTAAGTCGTCGTGCAACTGGGTGCACGCTATACATCCTTGACGAACCAACAACAGGCTTACATTTTGAAGATATTCGCAAGCTCTTAGAGGTACTGCACGCTCTTGTTGAAAACGGTAATACCGTGGTTGTTATTGAGCACAACCTCGAAGTTATAAAAACGTCGGACTGGGTGATCGACCTCGGTCCAGAAGGCGGTTCAAAAGGTGGAAATATTGTAGCTGAGGGGACACCGGAAGAAATAGCCTCAACGGAGAATAGTTTTACCGGCTCTTATCTTTCTCCCTATCTTGGTATCAAAACTCAAAATTAAAAAATAAGTTAACCACAACCTATCATTGATACAGAACACTCCAAAAAGTTACGGCAAGTGTTTTGGAAGGAAAAGAGCAGGTTTCATTTGAATAATAACAGAGATACCATCGCGATAATACCCAGTTATCGGCTTTTTTATGAGAGCCCCTGCACTGCGCAACGTAATTGGCTTGATGGGGTATGAAGCGAATAACGGAGCGCTCGGAAATATGCCAAGAAACGCAATAATTTCGCATTTTAATTCAGTGGCACCCTACCTTTGGGTAATCATTTGTTAAAGCGCATTTGATTATTTATCGACTAAATACAATCTCTATGAAATCGTCTCTTAGTTTAAAGAATGATTCCAACGGTAAGATATCAGCCTATCGAACAAACACCTTTTGGTCTATTCTTCAATCAGAGTGTTAATGGAATTCCAATCTAGTTCAGTTCAAGACACGATGCACAAAATTCGGGTAGATTTCACTAATTTGTAGACTAACAGTTGAACGTAACAAGTTGAGAGTTGCAGTATCAGGCTCCTCCGTAATCGGAACGCTGTTAGGTGTATCAAAATCAAAGCCTGTATTATCTCTCACTTCTTCCACCGTTCGGCCAGGGTGCAAGCTTTCGAGTCGAAAGCGTTTAAGACTGGGGTTGAACGACATCAAACATAATTCAGTAACAAGCGCTTTTGGGCCGCCCGGACGATAAACATTTGGTTCACTTGTTCCCGGGGCACTAATAAAGTCAACCTTGGGAACGAAAACGCGGCGCGTGTGCTCAGGTCGAAACAAAATTACGTTGGGTACTACAAAATACATGAACGCAGAACCAAACGAACCGGGGAATCTCTTATCTACTCGGGGGTAATCACCAGTTCCTACCAGATTTATATTCGCTTCCCCGTCAATCTGGACACCTCCAAGAAAAAAAACGTCAATGCGTCCCTGGCCAGCGCAGTCGAAAATTTCTCTCCCGCCATCAGTGAATGGATTATTAGTGATCCCGTGAATAATGGAGGCTCGCAGCCGACCCCCTGACATATGCCGCGCGAGCAGCGCCGCAGAGCCGGGTATCGGTGACGCCGCACCAACCGCAACATGGTAAGCTTTTAATTCGCCCAGTAATCGCGCAATCACCGTGATCATCAACTCTTCAGGTTTATAATTCATTTTGCCGCTTCCGAGATACCTTTTATCAAGAATTCATTTAAAAAAGCGTCGAACCCCTCTTGAGTTTGGGCTTGGCGAGCATACTTCTCGTATAAGTCTCGATCCGGATTATAAGTACCGGGCAATCCTACGGGCCACGCACCCAAGCGAGCTTCAGCTATGCCACTAATATAGAGTCCTGAGATGGACCCGGCCGCCAAGTGTGGGGTCTCTATCAAAGTCTCCTCGCTGATAGATTCAGCAGTTGCCAGCGTTGTCTTTGCGGCATGCGCGAGCGCAACCAATTCTCTCCGGCGGCCGATCCATGTATTACCATTACGGTCCGCGATAAGAGAGTGAATTAGTGCGAAATCCGGTCGAATTGCGGGCAAGAGCACAATAGGGCCATTACCCTGCTCCATCGGGTCATCCACAATTTTCCAATCATTTCTGCTTGCAAGAATATCACTACCGATCAATCCACTAAGCGGCATGAAGGGGACGCCTTTTTCCGATGCCTGCAATGCAGAGTGAATTGCAGGACAGGTCGAGTCCTTGATTATAATGCTGCCATTTTCTACTGCGTCACTAAAACGCGGTGCGAGGCCGAACTCGCCCAAACTAACAGCCGCGCATTCAACCGTATGAACGCAGCCGGCTCCGATCAGTACATCAACTGCTAAACCACCGATAGGAACGCAAAGCACGTGTAAATCTCTTACACCTCGTCTGACCAAAGCACGCACTAAGGCCATAGGCGTCAGGCTTTGTTCCGCCGGAATCGCTATGGTGGCACCATCCGAAATCTGGCTCGCTAGGTCATCGACACTTAATTCGTTTTCCATTTGCTCCTCCTAAACTTTCTGCAGCCCTTCTAAAAACCCGCATTACCGCGACAACATTCACGTTTAAAGATTTAATAATAACGATAATTCACTGGAATCAGCTTTTCTTAGAGCGCGTAACTACATCATACATCCTCAAAAATTTAAAACTCTCTAATCTGACACAAAATCCCCCGTTACAATAAAGTGATATCGGCTGCAAACACTATTCTAGCCGACCTCTCGAGGGGTGCTATGTACTAACATGCATCAATAGAACTCCCCAACGGATTTCAGACCCGTTTTCCTTCCAAAGCTTGACGGCCGCGGCTCTTAAAAAAATTATGCTACACTAGTCCCGCACTCGACCCCATAGATACAATCCTTTTTGGGTAATTTCTGCAATCAAGTCGTTCAAAAGTACTACAAAAAAACAAATAATTTTGAGTACTAACCAAATATTGGAGCAAGATCACAGTATGATTAAGCTTTTTCAACATACCCTTCAATAACGGGCCTAAATCTATGATGATTTGGCATTGCTCGCTGTTTCACCTGACACTATGTTCCCTGAGTAAGTTGTTTTTTTGGAGCTCAGGGTAATGGCAGACGTGGACAGCGATGTCATCCATATTATTGGCGGCGGCTTGGCTGGAAGTGAGGCCGCGTGGCAAATTGCAAAATTAGGCGTAGCGGTCTCTATACATGAAATGCGGCCTGAACGTCCCACTGCGGCGCATCAAACGGGTTGGTTGGCCGAATTGGTTTGCTCAAATTCTTTTCGGTCTGATGACGCAGACACTAATGCAGTTGGCCTTCTGCATGAGGAAATGCGCCTTATGGACTCAATTATATTACGCACGGCAGACCTACATAAGGTCCCTGCAGGGGGGGCACTGGCCGTAGACCGTGATAAATTCTCATCTGCCGTAACAGAGTCAATTCAGAATCATCCGCTGATCTCTGTCGTACGAGGTGAGATGAAAGGGCTACCCCCAAAAAAATGGAACCACGTTATAATCACAACAGGGCCGCTCACATCGTTGGCATTGGCGGAGGCGATAACCACATTAACCGGCCGGGGTTCACTCGCCTTTTTCGATGCCATCGCGCCGATAGTGCATAAAGATAGTATCGATTTTTCCACAGCTTGGTTTCAGTCTCGCTACGACAAATGCATAGATGGAGGAGATGGAAAAGATTATATTAATTGCCCGATGAACAAGATCCAATATATGAATTTTATTGATTCTTTGTGTTCGGGAGAGAAAACTCAGTTCAAGGATTGGGAGAAAGATACACCGTATTTTGAGGGTTGCCTCCCAATTGAGGTCATGGCCGAACGTGGCCCACTGACCCTCGCCTTTGGGCCAATGAAACCAGTTGGCTTGACAAACCCCAATAACCCGGCAGTGAAGCCTTATGCTGTCTGTCAACTACGTCAAGACAACGCATTGGGGACCCTTTATAATATGGTAGGGTTCCAAACTAAGCTTACCTATAGCGAACAAAAGCGGATATTTCGTACCATTCCCGGCCTCGAAACGGCTAATTTTGCGCGATTGGGTGGGATCCATAGAAATACATTTATGAATAGCCCCGAGTTACTCGACACACAGTTGAGATTAAAGGTTGAGCCTAGATTGCGCTTCGCAGGGCAAATTACAGGCTGTGAGGGCTACGTAGAGAGCGCAGCGTTAGGACTATTAGCTGCTAGATTTGCTGTTGGTGATATTCTTAATAATCCATTTACGCCGCCGCCCGAGACAACAGCTCTCGGTTCACTGCTGAACCATGTAACTTTAGGTGCGGATACAACTACTTTCCAACCTATGAACGTTAACTTTGGTTTATTTCCGCCTCTGACTGGCCGAAACGAACACGGTAAGCGGCTCAAAGGGCGCGAACGTAAAATGGCGTTTAGCACTCGAGCTCGCAGAGACCTCTTAGCTTGGATGGACAGTAAACCTATTCGCCAAGTTACTTAGTCCCCGTCTAACGCAGAATTTAAAAATAGAACAGTCAACTCGTAGAATGACCAAATAAACCATCAGTCCCTAAGCTTTAAAAATCGAGTTTTTTCACAGCCTTTGGGCCATCTAGCATCGATTTTCCAATAGACTATTGGTTTTACGCTTTTAATTATCCAACACCATCTCCCGTCCATATACCAAATTTTTTGGTAATTATTTACGTTATGAAAGGCCCAATATGTCCAACCGATTAAGGCGTTTCAGGTGGACAAAACTATTGTGAATGTCTCGTAGCCCACCAAAGTTTTGGAATTGCTGTTACCCCCGGATCATCGCGCTTTACAAGAACATGCTTAAGATCAAATTCTGCCCGCAACACTCGTTTCAAATAAATATCCGCGAGAACAAGTGGGAGAAAAGATAGACATAAGCATTTTCTTGAAATATATTTACTAATTATCTGATCAACATGATTACATGCTGTATCGTGAGCTAAACGGATTGAGTCATCAACTACACGACCGGTGCGAAAAGCAGCCATTATCTCAGTAACAAGTCCCGCGGATCCAGCAGCCTTCTCGCGATCGTGCGTCCGCTCATCCAGTAGGTTTAAGGCCTGAATGTAGATAGGTGCCTGGCGATTTCTCGCATAAACCTCTATATCCTCAAATGAGCATAATTTTGCTCTAGCGTGGTAGGTATCGGCAAGGAATTCGATAACTTTGTGTATTTCTGACTGCTCAAGACCCTGAGAAACCGCGATAGCAAGGGATTTTGCCACAGGGTGATGCGGAATTTTACCTGCAAAAAGGTCCGTCACAGCGCTATGCCACCATTTCAAGCGCATGTGACCAATGACCAGCTCGCTATTACCGGTGCATAATCGGTTTAATTCTGCATCTAAGGCATATAATGCAGTAATGGCGACACGTTTTTCTCTAGGTAAAAATTGCGTGCATAAAAAACGTGCCCGGTCGTAGTCACGTAAAATCGTCGCAGTCGTACCTATATTTTTTTTAAAGTTGTGAGACAAATTGGACATTTTTTGCATAAACATTAGAATAGAGGCTTAATCTAATTGATAAATCACTTAGATGTCGTATATTTTTTCGATACAATCATTGAACCTTGTCGGCCAGGCTTTAAACAGGTACAGACTTTAGGATGTTATTTAATTAACGACCACATTTGCTTGCTTATTAAGAAGGACGTTTTTCATGGCTGCTATATTATCTAGTCTTCGCAATACGGTCATCGCAGGTTTTGTTCTCGCGATAGTCCTATTTGCAATGTATTATGCTCACGGGGATTACGAGGGCTATACCTTTAGTCTGTTTTTTTTCCGTTGGCTTCATGTTCTATCGGGTGTTATGTGGGTTGGTTTGTTATGGTACTTTAATTTCGTACAAATCCCCAACATGGCAAACATTCCGGACGAACAAAAACCTGCTATTGGCAAAGTCATTGCTCCGGCTGCACTTTGGTGGTTCCGCTGGGGTGCCATAGCTACACTCATCACCGGTTTGATTCTGGCCACAGGGAACGGCTATGTCGTTGAGGCAATGAGCTTAGGCATCAACGAGGGCTCTGATATGGCGCATCGCATGATCGGTATTGGGATGTGGCTCGGTATAATCATGGCGTTTAATGTCTGGTTTGTAATTTGGCCAGCACAGAAACGGGCTCTCGGCATGGTTGAGGTCGATGCAGACACCAAAGCTGCTTCTGCGCGAACGGCGATGCTTTTCTCGCGTACCAACACGCTACTGTCGATACCAATGCTATTTTCAATGGTTGCTGCACAAAATCTTTACGGTGCGTCCTAAATCCGATGCTTTGTCGGTCGAGAGAAAAACGGGGCGTTTGCGCCCCGTTTTTTATTATCAATCAACGGCAATTAAAGCGGCTACTACGCTGCGTTCTTCGGCTAACAGGACGTTGAATGTTCGACAAGCGGCAGAAGTATCCATCCATTCCAAAACGACACCTAATTCTCTGAGATTAGCTCGTAATTGTCCGGGTATACTTTGAAAACAGCCACCACACCCTACCAACAAAACGTCAGGTTCGTTCCTGATAATGGGCTGTAGCTTCTCAACTGAAATTTGAGCGTAAGAAACAACATCCCAAGAAATAGTCATTTCGTGAAATACTAACACAGAGCCTTCAAATATTTTTCCGCCAATACGAAATCCTCCGTTACCATATCCCTGAATGAGTTGGCGGCTGGCGGGTATAATTGGGGTAATATCAAGGGAAATGAGAGTTACGGCTTCTCAATGGCGGCCGCCTCCTCGCGATCAGATTCGTTGTCTACCATAATCCCTGATCGATTCAGCTTTAAATACATGAGCAGTGGGACGGCAATACAAATAGAAGAATAGGTTCCCACAATGACACCCCAAATCATAGCAAAACTAAAATCACGAATGACAGCACCACCCAAGAAGAACAAAGCAAGCAGTGCGAGCAATGTCGTCACAGAGGTCATAACAGTCCGGGACAACGTTTGGTTGATAGCATTATTAAGCAACTCTCCAAGCGGCATTTTTTTGTATTTACGCAAATTTTCGCGGACACGATCATACACAACTACGGTATCATTGATAGAATAACCAGCAATTGTAAGGACAGCCGCTACGGTCGACAGATTGAACTCAAATCCCATTAGAGCAAATATGCCAATGGTAGAAATAACATCGTGTGTGAGAGCAACTACTGCCCCAAGCCCAAACTGCCATTCAAATCGAAACCAAATATAAACAAGAATTGCTAAAATCGCCAAACTCACCGCTAAAACGCCATCTATGAAAAGCTCTCGAGAGACCTTTGGCCCAACAAATTCTGTTCGACGGTAACTTACCTCGTCACTCAACGTTTCCTTTACTTTTTGAACAGCCTCTAGTTGAGCCTTCTCTCCACCTTCTTGGCGTTGTATTCGAATTAGCACGTCCGTAGGCGCGCCAAATTCTTGCAGCGCTACCTCACCGAGACCAAGCCCGTTAAGTTGGCTTCGCATCTTTGCAATATTGGCAGTTTCCCCTGTTCTGACCTCTAGTAGTATTCCACCTTGAAAATCAATGCCGTAATTTAGGCCCTTTGCCAAAAACAACACAATGGAAGTGAAAATTAAAACTGAAGAAACGACAAAAAATACCATCCGTTTAGGTATTAACGATAATTTTACAGTCGCTGGAACCAATCTAAGCACTGGCATAACCTGACTCTCTCTATATCGGTAAACTCGTTGGCCGAATTTTTCTTAACCAAGCGACTACAAAAAATCGTGTTAACATTATCGCCGTGAACATCGAAGTCACAATCCCAATAGCCAGTGTCACCGCAAAACCACGAATGGGACCAGACCCAAACGCATATAGCAAAATGGCCGCAATAAGAGTGGTTACATTTGCATCTATAATAGTCGTCAGGGCCCGACCATATCCAGAATCTACGGCGTTGATTGGTGTTCTACCCTGACGCACTTCTTCACGAATGCGCTCAAAGATTAGGACATTTGCATCAACTGCCATCCCGATGGTAAGCACAATACCGGCAATACCCGGCAGTGTTAATGTCGCTTGCAAAATGGAAAGGGCTCCCAGAATCAAAAACATATTAACCATGAGTGCCACGTCTGCCATTAGACCAAAACGTCCGTATGCTATTCCCATAAAGACGACTACAAGTGCCATTCCTATCATACTAGCGATTTTTCCAGCCTCAATTGAGTCCTTACCCAGACCCGGCCCGACAGTTCTCTCCTCTAGAATTGTTAACGGTGCCGGTAAAGCCCCAGCGCGTAACAATAACGCGAGTTCTTGTGCCTCTTGTACAGAAAAATTACCGCTGATTTGTCCGGTCCCCCCAAGGATCGGTTCGCGAATAACCGGTGCACTGATCACCTTATCATCAAGAACGATAGCAAACGGTCGATTAACATTTTTGGTTGTGACATCACCAAATTTTTTTCCACCTCGGGCATTAAACCGGAAGCTAACTACAGGCTCGTTAGTTCGGGCGTCAAAGCCAGGCTGAGAGTCAACTAAATCCTCTCCGGAGACCATGACGCGCCGCCGAATCAGCAGCTTTTCGGGTTTCCCATCTGACCCCAGATCGAGTCCCGAAAGCCAGCGTGCACCCGGTGGTGTTCGAGAGGTGTCACGATCATTATTACGGTTATGAACTAAGTGAAATGTCATCTTCGCAGTTTTACCAATCAATCTCTTCAGGCGCTCAGGGTCATCAACGCCAGGGACTTGCAAAAGAATTCGGTCTTCACCCTGACGTTGAATAGTTGGCTCTCGGACCCCGGTTTCATCAACGCGACGACGGATGATCTCTACAGACTGCTGCAAGGCAGCATTACGTCTTTCTATCCAAGCCTTCTCGGTGTACGTTAAAAAAATTGTATTCCCTTCCACTTTAATCAAAGACTTTGGCTCAATACCCTCGAGGAGTCCTCGTGCCTTCTCAACCTCTTCGAGGTTCCGAATGATCACCCGAGCGGTATCTCTCGAAACACCAAGCTCCCCGTAACGAACCCTCCCCTTCCTCAATTCACGACGCATCAAGTCAACCAGAGCTTCGAGTTGTTCTTTCACCACTGATGCAATCTCCACCTCAAGGAGAAGGTGTGAGCCACCTTGTAAATCTAGTCCGAGACTTACTTGCTTGTGAGGCACCCAGTCTGGTAGCGATTCTGCGGTTTTTGAATTGAAAAAGTTCGGCATGGAAAACAATAAGCCCAGCACACAAACTGCTGCGATCATTATAATTTTCCATTTAGCGAAGTAGACCATATCGTGGCAGTATCCCGTTAATCGGTCTTTTTCTTTTTCTCGTCAGAACTAACATTATCTGACTGGGAATCTGTATTTTTGTCATCGGCACTAGAGACACCCTCCGCCTTTTGCACTGCACCGCCCCCAAATAAACTGCCCAAAAAACCACCTCTAGGCTTCTCTTCATTTGCCGCTGAACCTGAAACAGCCGCAGTTTTGGACATGACCGCCGATACCATTTCACGCCGTACTTTGACCTCGACGCCTTTTGCGATTTCGACAGTCAACTCGACATCGTTGTCGACCTTGACCACCTTGCCGACGATCCCCCCGCCAGTAACTACGGTATCTTTGCGCCGCACCGCAGCCAACATCTCGCGATGCTGTTTCATCTTTTTCTGCTGCGGGCGTATAAGCAGGAAATAAAAAACCACAAAAATCAACACCAGCGGTAACAGGGCCTCGAGGCCGCCGCCGCCGCTGCCGCTCTGTGCGTATGCGGTGGAAACAAACATAGAAAACTCCTTAAATCTCAACTCGTCTGATACATTGAAACTAGTCAACAGACAACTCGCGGGGACTATAACCTGCACGCCACAACTTGCAATCAAAGTTCTGAAGATCCGGATTGTTATTTGACGCCTCAAGTAAAGCCGCCTAACTTTCAACGATGAAACAGACTATTGCAAATGATGAAATCGCACCAATCCTGAACAGGATTGCTGACGCGCTTGAGCGGTTAGCTCCATCCAAAGCACCTAAAAATAATTTTGAGCTTGCTAACGCTTTTGTCTGGCATGCCAACTCTGGTTGGCTAGAACCTGTGATTGATGTTAATTGTATCGATTTACAGTTACTAAAAGGTATAACGCGCCAATCACAGACCTTACTCGAAAATACTCATAGATTTGTTCAAAATCTGCCCTCTAATAATGCACTTTTATGGGGCGCGCGTGGAACCGGAAAAAGCTCACTAGTAAAAGCGACGCATGCTCAAATCAATCGGGAAAACCCCGGTGTGCTGCTTTTAGTTGAACTACACAGAGAGGATCTTTCATCACTTCCCCGCCTACTCTCTCTGCTCCGTGAATCAAATCGGCGCTTTCTTCTGCTGTGCGACGACTTATCCTTTGACGCACATGACGACTCATATAAATCGCTTAAAGCTGTCCTTGAGGGTGGCGTGGAGGGGCGTCCCTCAAACGTGATTTTTTACGCCACATCCAATCGTCGCCACTTGATGGCGCAAGACATGATTGAAAATGAGAGCTCGACAGCAATCCACGCCTCAGAAGCAATCGAAGAAAAAGTATCTCTCTCAGACCGATTTGGCTTGTGGCTTGGATTCCATAACTGTGATCAAGACACCTATTTTACAATGATTGAAGGGTATGCAGATGCCTATGACCTCAATAATTCGACCATCGACCTTAAATCAGAAGCGAGTGAATGGGCCGTCACGCGAGGGGCACGCTCGGGGCGAGTCGCTTGGCAGTTCATTCAAGATCTTGCAGGACGGCTTGAAAAACAAATTGAATAGCTATGCTTACTATCTCCTCTGATAACCCAAGAGCGCTCAGCTGGAAGTTGCAAAACTCAATATTTTTACGTCAATTTTTCAATACAAGCCAGTAACTAACATGAAGCTATCATTCAAAATACCCCGTCATTTGAAAAAAATATAGAAAACATCTTGCGGGCGCATGAGAGCGTCATAAAAATACATATCAGAGCCAGGATCATCCCTTAACCAAAGAGGTACTCCTCCGATATTCTTATAGGTTATACAGAGGACATTTCCTATCTTTGGCCATGTTTCTGGAGAGTACACCTAACATTATTAGATGCATTCTCACTCACCTCAGCGCTCAAAAAATTACCCCTCAAACACGTCGCAAATAATTTTTTGGATTACGTGCACGGCGACCTTTCCGAATTTCAAAATGAAGCTGGGGGCGTGTCACGCTTCCGGTGTCACCAACCGTAGCAATTCGTTCGCCTTTTTCCACCCGGTCCCCGCGTTTAACGAGCAACCGATCAGCATGCGCGTACGCAGTAACGTAACCACCGCGGTGTTTAATAAGAAGTAAATTACCGAAACCCCGTAATTCATTTCCTGCATATACAACGATTCCGTTTTGTGCCGCTTGAATTCCCGCTCCCTTCGTCGCCGCAATATTTATTCCATCATTTCGAAAACCTTTTGGTTTTGCCCCAAAGTTCGAGAGAATCCTTCCTTTTATCGGCCACAAAAACCCCTCCCCTGAACGCTTAGGTAGCTTGGAAATGAGTTCCGCATCCTTAGGTTTACGATTTGACGCCTCAGTTGGTGTTATCTTATTTGCAGCCACTCGTGGCTTAACCGAACTTGAGATTGGTCGAGAGGGCGACCCCCGCCGTTTCTCCTTATTCTTTAATTTTAGTCCGGAATCAAAGGATAGGGACGATGACGTCAATGAAGCGTTAAAATTTTCGCTTGGCAGACGTAATTTTTGTCCAATAACTATTTCGTAGGGTGATTTTATCCCATTCATCCGGGCCAATGCGTGCATCCCCATTTTATATCTTGATGCTATAGCAAAAAGCGTATCACCACTCGCGACCTTATGTTCTGCGTCACGTAATAGATGAACACGCTGACCAACCTGAAGATGAAAAGGAGCTAAAAGACTATTGACTTGAATAATTGATTGTATCGAAACTTTATGCCGGCGACTTAATCCATAAACGGTATCACCTTTGCCAGCGATAACAATATTCTTGTTGCGAGGATCTTGAGCGTCCAACTTTCTCAGATCTGTCCCAATTTTTGATGATTTTATATCACGTACTACGCCATCTCGAGGCGGCCATTCTGCATACCCGCAAGCCGAAAGCCATAGTGCTAAGGCAATAGGACGAAAAGCGAGGCGAATAAGAGAACCCATATCACTTTATCTTACGAAGGTGTCACTTGGCGACTCGGCCGTCAATGAAAGGTACAAATCGGGTTGGGCCGAGGTCTTGCGTTTCGACACCATTTTGCGCCTTAATGATTTTAGTTAATCGCTGGTCATCCTTATCTAATCCGATTGGCACAATCATTACACCACCCGACGATAATTGATCCAACAGAACGGGTGGTACATCAGGAGCAGCAGCAGCAACAATAATACGCTCAAAAGGTGCTTGACTTGGCCAACCCGCCGCACCATCCCCGCAAATAGACGTAATGTTAGTTAACCCCAATTCTTGGAATCTTAACTCCGACTCCTTCAGCAACGGAGCGTGGCGTTCGATCGTATAAAGCCTTCGGCAAAGGGGTGCCAATACGGCAGCTTGATAACCTGACCCCGTTCCAATCTCCAAAACCTTGTGGCGATCAGTAATTTCCAAGGCCTGCGCCATCAGGCCAACGATTGATGGTTGACTCACAGTCTGTTGATAGCCGATCGGCAAGGCAACGTTCTCATCCCAACGGTCCTTGAAGGGGCCTGCGAGGAATAAGCTACGCGGTAAATTTTCTATTACCCCCAAGACCCGGCTATCGGTAACACCGCCTTGACGTAATTCCAAAATTAAGCGCCCCATCCGCGTGCTGGTGCTCACCGCAGTGTCGCTTTCAATTTCTCGAGAGCTACAACGTCAGTGAGATCTATAGTTAATGGAGTAACGGCCACCGAACCCTGAGTCACAGCCTCCAAATCCGTTCCTGATAGGAATTTTTCTTCTTCGCGCTGCGCCCCGATCCAAAAATACTTGTCACCGCGCGGGTCTATGCCTTGTTGGATTTTTCCACCGATTTTGCGTTGCCCCTGACTCACTGCTCGAATGCCCCTTACTTTGTTTGCCGCACAATCTGGAAAATTAATATTCATTAATACACTTGGTGGCCACGTATTTTTTAAAATTTTCTTCAATACTTTTGCCGTCCATACTTCTGAGGTTTTCCAATTTACAGTTTCACGGTCAATATAATATTGACTAAGCGCAACGGACCGGATTCCCAATAATGTTCCCTCCATAGCCGCCGCTACAGTGCCTGAATAAGTTATATCATCACCAAGATTAGCACCAAGATTTATCCCAGAAAGCAACAAGTCCGGCTGATTATTCTTCATGATTTCGCTAACACCCAGCAATACGCTGTCGGTAGGCGTGCCATCAATAGCGAAACGCCGTGCCGTAACTTTTCTAATTCGTAGCGGTCGACGAAGGGTTAGAGAATGACTGGTAGCACTTTGCTCTGTTTCGGGCGCAACTACCCAAACCTCCCTAAATAAACGACGCGCCACACTGACCAGCACTTTTAACCCCGGAGAGTGAATGCTGTCGTCATTGGAAATTAGAACACGCAACCGAGATAGGTTCATTGGACAGGCTCAAGAACCTCAAGTCCGCCCATGAAATGCTGAAGCTCCCGTGGGATGGCTACTGATCCATCAGCTTGTTGATAATTTTCTAGAATAGCTATTAAGGTACGGCCAACTGCTAATGCGGAGCCGTTTAATGTATGAACAAATTGGCTTTCTTTAATACCTTTTTTTGAACGATACCGAGCATTCATCCGCCGCCCCTGAAAATCACCGCAAACCGAACAACTCGAAATTTCGCGATAAGCCCCCTGTGAGGGCAGCCAAGCCTCAATGTCATACGTCTTGCGCGCACCAAACCCCATATCGCCCGCGCACAAGACAATGGTTCGATAGGGAATCTCCAACCGTTCAAGAATATCCTCGGCACAACGTGTCATGCGTTCGAGTTCTAGGGAGGACGCGTCCTTTGTAGTAATCGAAACTAGCTCCACTTTTGAAAATTGGTGCTGTCGGATCATGCCGCGCGTATCTTTACCAGCTGCCCCCGCCTCTGAACGGAAACACCAAGTCATTGCTGTATAACGCTGCGGAAGTTGCTCGGCATCAACCAAATGTCCGGCAATTATGTTAGTAAGCGGTACCTCAGCCGTTGGGATCAACCAGTGGCCGCTCTCCACCTTAAATAAATCCTGTCCAAATTTTGGCAACTGGCCGGTACCGAACATGCTTGCATCGTTGACAAGGGCAGGGGGGTTAACTTCGGTGTATCCATTGTCCCGCGTGTGAATATTGAGCATCATATTGCCCAGAGCACGCTCCATTTGAGCCAATCCACCTTTTAACATTACAAAACGCGCACCCGATAGCTTTGCGGCTGTCTCAAAATCCATCATGCCAAGCCTCTCACCGATATCGACGTGGTCCTTTGGAACAAAATCAAAGGCGCGAGGCTCACCCCATTTCCGTATCTCAACATTATCCTCTTCACCAACACCGTCAGGCACATCTTCGAGTGGTAAATTCGGCAAGTCAGCCAGGACATTATTTAACTCGGCTTTAGCAGTTATTGCCTCCATTTCAGCGCTAACCTGTGCATTCTTACTTTCTGACACCTTAGCAATGATGTGTGCAACATCTTTTCCCAACGCTTTTGCCACCCCGATCTCTTTGGACAACGCATTACGTTTTGTCTTAATTTCCTGAGCAAGGGTCTCTGCTATTCGCTTTTTGTGATCAAGTTCAATTAACTGGGAAGACATAGCTGTTTGGCCGGGACGACGTTGGATAGCCAAGTCAAAAGCTTCTGGGTTCTCACGTATCCATTTGATATCGAACATACTTCTATAGTCCGCTGGCACCTTGTTGAGTTTTATTGTAAAACTTATAGGATGATCTGTCCCGCATTGGAAGCCTCCAAACCATAGATTTTATTTACCCAGAGAAAAACATGTAGATGCTCTAAGAGGACGATGTTTTAGGGGCGTCATCGTCGTCGTTAAAATCATCAGCGGCCTCTGGATCAGTATTATAACCGCGTTTTTTTTCAATAATACCCACGGCAATTATAGATATTTCGTAAAGTAAAATCGTTGGTACAGCGAGCCCTACCTGACTGATTACGTCAGGTGGCGTCAAAATTGCTGCCGCCACAAATGCCAAAACAATGGCATATTTTCGCTTCTCCCGCATACCCTTAGCAGTCACTATCCCGACACGTGCCAACAGCGTCATGATTACAGGGAGCTCAAAACACAAACCAAAAGCAAAAATTAATCGCATCACTAGCGAGAGATACTGGTCGACTTTAGCTTCCAACTGGATCGGAAGTGCCCCAGCCGCGCCCACCGACTCAAAGCTTAAGAAAAATTTCCATGCCATCGGAAAAATTAAATAGTAAACCAACGCCCCACCAATGAAGAATAGTATTGGTGTTGCTACCAAAAATGGCACCAAGGCTGATTTTTCATGTTTGTAAAGGCCAGGTGCAACGAAGAACCAAAATTGAATAGAAATAAATGGAAACGCGAGAAACATAGCTGTAAAAAATGCTACTTTAATGTAAGTAAAAAATGCCTCGTGCAACGCAGTAAATATCAGGCGGCCATCACGCCCAGCATCTGTGTAGCTGTCCGCCAATGGTTGCACCAAATAGTCGTAAATCATCGGCGCGAAATAATAACAAATAAAAAAAAGAATGACGACGGCAACCGCCGAGTGGAGCAAGCGGGTCCGTAATTCAATTAAGTGATCGAGCAAAGGCATCTTGGCTTCGGCTATTTCCACCATATTGGATTACCCTTTTGTGTGGCCAACATTTTTGCTGTCGATATCAACTTCCGCGGATTTTTGTAATTTTGGTTGCCGTTCTGACACAAGATAATCATCTGCGTCAGTCAAATCACTTGATAATGCTTGCGTTGAATCTGTAATATTTGGATCAGTCGCAATTTTTAAATTATCGACCGTATCACCCCATTCTTTTTCAATTTCTCCCATTGCCAGTTCATCCATTAGTGAACCCGTGGGGTCAATCCTCTCGCCATCCATAATTTTATTTGCTTCAGACTTTATGTCTTCCAATTCCGCCTCACGCACAACATCGTCTAAACCGTCTTGAAGGTCGCGAGCCATGGTCCTTACCTTACGGATCCAGTGAGTGATTGTTTTAATCGCTCGTGGCAAATCCTTTGGGCCAATAACAATTATTGCCAGTATCGCGAGAATAAAAAGTTCCTGCCAGCCGATATCGAACATGGCGGGGGAGGCTCCTAAATCTGAATAAACGTATCGCGTTTATTAGTCATTGGGTGGCAATGAGCACGCACTGATTCAGCCCCTTGCGGTGCCATTTTCACCGCTTGAGATTAGCTCTTGGCCGCCTTATTACCTTCCGTCGGTTCATTGACTATCTCGGGCGCTTCAGCGACCTCAGACTTCAATTCCTTCGGCCCTACAACATCGCCACCGTCATCGTTCTCAGTCCCTTCTTCCTTCATACCCCTCTTGAAAGATTTAAGACCTTTTCCGAAATCACCCATTAACCGTGAAATCTTTCCGCCGCCACCGAATAAAATTAGAACAACAGCAAGAACAACCAGCCAATGCCAAATACTAAATGCGCCCATTAAACTAATTCCTAATTATTTTCATGAGGTTAAGGGACATGCCGTTATTTACGACACGGTCGCTACCCCAAGACCAATAGATAATGGCAGATTGTTTCCGGACCTGCAATGCATGGGTTTAACCTCCCGGTTCGAGGGGGTCGGCAGGCTCAATCCCTTCCTCCGCTATAATTTCAGGTAAAATCGAAGAAGCACCAAGACTTTCAGAGCCCGGCTCTTTACCGAGAGTGCCAAATGCCGCATACGTATTGATCGCTGGTCCTGACTCCAGAAGTCCCGCCGCTCTCAATTCTTTTACACCTGGCAAGTCCCGTATGTCTTCTAAGCCAAAGTAGTCTAGAAACGAGTCAGTCGTTCGCCAAGTCGCTGGGCGACCGGGAGTTTCCCGACGCTTGCCGGGTTTAATCCATTCCGCTTCGAGCAACACATCAAGAGTGCCTCGACTTAGACTCACGCCTCTCACTTCTTCGATCTCCGCTCGTGTGATAGGCTGATGATATGCAATGATCGCGAGCGTCTCTATTGCGGCACGAGAGAGCTTGCGCGGTACTACGATTTCCTTTTTGAGCAACGGCCGAAGGTCATCCGCAGTTCTAAAAGCCCACGATTGACCCCGTCGTACCAACTGCACCCCGCGCCCTTCGTAATAGGATTGAATAGTTATAAGTAAATCGTGAAGCCCCGCACCCTCCGGCAAACGTGCCTCCAACTGTCTTTCCGTCATTGGTTCCGATGTTGCAAATAAAATTGCTTCCAAAAGACGTAAATGTTGCCTAATAATTTTTGTCACTGACAGCTCTTCATCATTCTGACCTTTCGTCTGCTTCTTCTTGAGATCGCTTCCCTAAGTTGTCATCATTAGCTGGCTGACCACTGGGCGTCGAATGTCGAATATGAATCGGCCCAAAAGTTCCCGCTTGCTGTAATTTCAAGTGACCTTCTCGAGCCATTTCAAGGCTAGCGGCAAACGTTGAGGCTACCGCAGAGCGAAAAACCAAATCATCCAAGATATCAGCCGGTATAAAACCCCATAGGCTTTTCCAATCGGGCATTGGCCCTAATAATCGGCGTAAACGTTTTAGAGCATCCTCGACAGTGTAAATTTCAAATGATTCAATTTGTAAAGGGCCACCGGACTCTTTTCGACGCTGTTGATCACCGTAAGCTTTGAGGATGTCAAAGAGGTTCGCTTCATAAACAGTAGAATAATTACGGCGAAATACTTCTGGATTCCCACGACCAGCGAAATGGACACCGAGATTAGTCCGATCCATCAACCTATTACCTGCGTCTTTCATAGCTTGGAGTCGATTCAACTGAAATACCAAAGCAGCTGCCATTTCATCTCCAGTCGGCTCCTCACTCTTATCCAAATTAGGAATAAGCAAGCGGGATTTCATAAAAGCAAGCCAAGCGGCCATAACCAAATAATCAGCTGCTAATTCCAAGTTCTGCTGCCGAGCTTCAGCGACAAAATGTAGATATTGCTCGGAAAGGGCAACCATGGATAACTGTGTGATGTCGAGTTTATGATCTCGGGCAAGATTTAGAAGAACATCTATCGGTCCTTCGAAGCCCTCTATGTCAACAATAAAGGACTCCCTCGATTGTTCCAAAAGATCTCCACCAGGTTCTTCCGCTTCAGAAGTTACTCTATTATTTAACTTCTGCGCATTGTCAGGAAGCTCGGACCGATTTTTTATATTACTCATCTATTAATAACTACCAGATTATGGTAGCGGAATAAATCATCTTCGTAGGGCTCTTGATCGGGGCACTGGTCAACCACCAAAACATATGCATAGAATATTTTAGTTGATTAAAGATAAACGGGAACAAAAAAATACAATCCCTCAAATTGCAAAGCCCACATCTCACCAGCTTTTTTAATGTAAAAGGTAAACGACGCAGCAGGCGCTAACCATGGTCCTCGAACTAGTCAAAGGAGGTATTGGCAGGGGATTAAAAACCCATAAGAAGCAATGGATCCCAACCACATTTTGAATAATATCTCCGATCATGTCTCGAAAATTGACAGTGAAAAACATCAACCCGTTTGCGGCTTTTCCGGCCAAGAATCAACGTATCACATTTCTGGCCGGTTCGGCAGTCACAACAAGAACCATTTCCCATCACAGATGTCGTAGCAGCAAAAAAATATATTTGCATCGGCGTCGCGAAATCGAGATCATTGTACCAGTTGAGCCATAAAGCGTCATAGCTGGAACGAGTAAAGTTCCAATGAGATCAAAGTGTTTTAGGGGGTTAAAAGGTTACTGGTCCCATTAAAGAGACCTTCCTTACCGCTACTACCCCACAACCCAACCGCAGACGAAATGATAAAAAGTAACCGTTATTATTATCTATAAGAGCCGGGAAAATTTGGATACCATGACACGCTGGGAATTTCAGATCATTTCAATAAGGCTTTTAATCGCTCCGACGCCAACTCTTCTGGAGTTTTATCCTCAATAGTTTTCGCCAAGAGTCGCTCAGATGTGTTAATGCGCTCCATCGCTATCGACAATAATGGGCGACATCCACGAGCTGCACTCTTCATCTCGACTAGTTTACCGGAGCAATGAAGTACTATGTCACAACCGGCTCTCAGCGATCGTCTTGCCCGATCTTCACAGCTTCCAGACAACGCTTTCATGCCGATATCATCTGAAATCAACACGCCGGAAAACCCGATTCTATCGCGAATGACCTCGTTAATAATCACGTCCGACGTTGTTGCCGGTCTTTGAGAGTCAAGTGCTGCGTAGACGACATGCGCGGACATCGCCCAAGGTATATCCGAGAGACATTGGAATGGCTGAAAATCCGTTTTTGAGAGTGCGCGTAATGAAGATTCAATAATCGGCAATTGTTCGTGACTGTCCGCTTTGGCGCGCCCATGCCCCGGGATATGTTTTATAACTGGTAAGACCTTACCCGCCATTAATCCGTTACAAACTGACCGACCAAGGTCCACAATAGTTTGCAGGTTATTTCCATAAGCTCGGTCGCCAATGATCTCATGGGCGTCTCGTTGAGGGATATCTAGGACTGGAGCGCAATTAACAGTGATCCCTAATTCGGATAGTTCACGCGCGATGAGAAGAGCATTTAAGTATGCAGCTTCACGGGCTTCATCAGGATTATTAGTATACAACTCCGCAAAGCGGGCCGGCGAGGGTGCGGCTCGCCAGTGAGGTGGTCGGAGGCGCTGAACTCGGCCACCCTCTTGATCGATTAATACTGGCGCATTACTCCGGTGCACACATTTTCGAAAATCTTGTACCAAGTCAAAAACTTGTTCAGGCGTTTGACAGTTGCGTGTAAATAGAATCAACCCAACCGGGTTTATTCTCTCAAAAAACCGACGTTCGTCATCGCTTAACGATTGTCCTAGACATCCTACAATCAAAGCCAAGGGATTTTTATTAGTGCTCAATACTCAAGTGCCCGGTTTGACGATTAGGCAACCTATCCGACGCTTTGATAAATCACGGCAAAGTCTCTGCGCATGAGCATTAGTCTGAATAGGACCGACCCTAAGCCTGAAGAAAACACCCTTTTTAGGTCCGAGGTCCACACGAGTTATTGTTAAACCAAACTCGCCCAGTAGATCTAGATTTTTACGTCGAACCCTATCCCATTCATTTCGAGCAGCTTCAGGGCTTCGCGCAGCAGCTAATTGTACTCGATAGGAGCCCCCGCCACTAGGGTTAGATCCAACGTTAGAAGCAGATAAAGAGTTGGCTGATGCAGCCCGGCGAGACGTTTTATCGACCTGCGTCATTTGAGTTGATGAATAAATTGATGAGGCCGCCGCCACCCGTGAAGAGGGTATTATTCCCTGTTCAGTATCTGCCTTCTGTATGCGTTTGTCCAATTTAATAGGTCGATTGCGTTCAGTCCCTGCGGGAGAGCCATCTTCAGGTGTGACCGCAGCGAAGGGTGATGTCGGGTTAACTGGTTCAGAAGAAGGTGTCAGCGGTGGCGGGGAAGTGTTATCTCCAAAATTTTGTTCCTTTAACGATTGGCTAGGTTCTTTTATGCTCGACATAGTGCCTTTAACTGTTGGTGCAGGGAGTGGGGGCTTGGCGCGTTTCACGTCAGAGAGAGCGGGAATGAGCGCCGTTTCAGGCGGATTGATATTGACCGTTTCACGCCCAATTAAAGTCTTTGGCGCTTGTGTGAGAGATAGTTCCCCCTGCGTCGGTTTTGCAACATCCTTACTCAATACTGACAGCGGCGCTTCAGGACGTGGAAGCAACCGCTCGATCGCTACAGTCGTCTCTTCCGACTCATCAGTTAAGCGGTTATAAACTAATTTATCCCGGTTTGGTACTTGTAGGCCGCCGGGATTCTTGGGTTTCTTTTTCACCACCCCCTCTGGAGCTCGCACCAATGGTGGAGCATCTGCCTCCCAAGCGATTATTTTCATCAGGTTATGACCATATAGCATCCAACCAGAAACACCGATCCCCATAAACGCCGTAATTGCAAAAGTGAGTTTTAACCACGTTCGTGGTTTGCGCCCCTGTGGACTTGTAACAGAGTCGAATTCTAATGCATCTGAAGCCGTAACTTTTAAATTTGATTGATTGCGCGCCATGTGCGCTTTTTCTCCGATCTAAAACATCTAATTCAACAAAACTGGCGAATCGCCGTTATTTTAACACTAAATATTTCAAGACTATGAAATCCGTGCTTGTAAATCGAATAATCTTCGATGTTCATCGAGTGCATACCTGTCCGTCATGCCAGCAATGTAATCGGCGACTATCCTAGCGGTGTTTTCGCTTCCGGGATGATGGGCATCATCGCGCCAGTTGGTGGGCAAGCATTCCGGTTCATTGACCAACAATTTGAATAAATCTTTTACCACCCGTCGTCCCTTAGACGTCATCCGGTTCAACTTATAATGTCGGTACATATTAGGAAATAAGAAACCTTTAATAGCCGCGTCATTCTCGCGCATCTCATCCGAAAACCCTGCAACTGGTTGGTCATGGAGCCGAATATCAGTAACATTTTTCGGCGCTAACAGAGCAACTCGTCGAGACGTCTCAACTATTAAATCGTCAACCATAGCGCCAATTAATCGACGCACCGCCTCGTTAATCCTACGCGACACATCAACGCCTGCAAATTCTTGGGAGACATCCTCGAATATCCGACCAACTAGGGGAATTTCTCGTAAATCTTCGATTGTAAACAACTCCGCGCGTAATCCATCATCAATATCATGGTTATTATAAGCTATGTCATCCGCTAAAGCTGCAACCTGTGCTTCCAGTCCAGCATGAGTATTTAGCTCGAGATCTTGAGAGTGTGCATAAGCCGCGATCGGGTGAGGTAGTGTTTCACCAATTTGATAATTCAAGACAGGGCCGTTATGCTTGACCAATCCTTCCAGTGTCTCCCAAGTGAGATTTAAGCCGTCCCACTTTCCATACATCTCCTCCTCACGCGTAACTACATGTAAGGATTGGGCGTTATGGTCGAATCCACCAAAGGGCTCCATCATCTCACCCAGTGCATCCTCACCCGCATGACCAAACGGTGGATGCCCTAGGTCATGAGCAAGCGCGAGGGCCTCCCCTAAATCTTCATTCAGTCCCAAGAATCGACATACAGAACGTGCGATTTGCGAAACTTCAAGGCTATGGGTTAGACGTGTCCGAAAAAAATCCCCCTCATGATTGACGAAAACTTGAGTCTTATACGCCAAACGTCGAAAAGCTTTGGAGTGAATAATACGATCACGGTCACGTTGGTAACATCCGCGAGTAGCACTCTCGGGCTCAGGGTTTAAACGACCACGGCTGTCCTCTTCCCATGTTGCATAGGGCTTCAGTTCAGATTGAGATTGCCGATTAATCATAAACCAAAGTTAAACTGACGACACGATTGCCGCAATAACCAACCTTTTAGTAACACTTTACACAATTGACATTACGGGTATTAACACGGCATATAAGAGAGGTAATTAGTATTGGAGTGTGAAACTATGCCCGATGGAGCCTCCCAGTCAAACAACGTCCAACTCTCCGCCAACGCAGCCAAGAGAATAGGTGAAATCTGCAAATCTGAAGGCAACTTGCAATTAATGCTCCGATTAGCAGTGCTTGGTGGAGGATGTTCTGGGTTCCAGTACAAGTTTGATCTCGACGATAAGGTTAACGACGACGATAAGATTTTTGAGAACTCAGGAACAAAACTTGTTATCGATGAAGTCTCACTAGATTTACTGGAAGGTGCAGTAGTCGATTTTAAAGAAGATCTAGGGGGAAGTTTTTTTGCGGTTGAGAATCCCAATGCCGCTGCAAATTGTGGTTGCGGCGCCTCTTTCTCAATCTGATTCGCCTATTTACTACCCTACATTAGCCCAGCACATTAATGCCGCTCTCTGAATTCACTCAGGTCTAATCGTCAGCATCTGTAAAAGTAAAAAGGATACTGCCATTACTTCTAACTAAATATGTTAGAGGTTATGGTGACCTATATGTTTTAGCACCACTTGGTCCCAGCCAATCTTCTCAAAAGCGATCAACCTGCATTTGTAGGCTACGCTTATCTAATACAGATAAAAACCATAAGCGTCAGAGACTTTTAAGCTAGTATCACTGAAGACAGGACGATTTATTTTGTGAGTCCCCGCAAAGCAACAGAGCTCTCCCGGTTCTGGCGATATCAGCGAAATTGCAGCAGGAAAAAACAACTTCCCCGATAGAATTTTAATAAGACTGCCCAGAATAGTATCAAAAAAAGACAGATTATCTGAAACTAGGCGTAATATTTCCTACTTTCGCGTCCTTGGTGTTATTTTTATCTGCAATTAAATCAACCTTGGTCATCTCGATCATATCGAGAATACCATGGTTATGGGAGAATAGCTTTTATTCTTCGTCTTCATCAGTGTCTTAACATATTCATTCATAGGTGAACTGCCACGCATGCGATGTCTCCTTTAAATCATTCGCATAGGAAACAAAGGGACCGTGCTGTGCTCACACATATGGTAAGACCAATGGTATCTCTGTGACGCTGAATTAAACCGCTCCTTGTTCAAATAAGGCCGGAACGTTTATACATGTTACTACAATATTAATTTTAGATAAAATGGACTGTAAGGAGGCATCCGTTGAAAATTGCAACTTGGAATGTCAACTCAGCTAAGGCGCGTTTACCAAGACTCCTCGAATGGCTTTTTGAATTTAACCCGGATGTTGCTCTTTTGCAAGAAATCAAGTGTTTAACCGCAAATTTTCCAGCATTTGAAATCCAATCTGCAGGTTATAACTTCGTTGTCTCTGGGCAAAAAAGTTATAATGGCGTGGCCATCCTATCCAAGTATCCAATTGAGTTGGCTCGATCTCAACTTCCCGGGGATGAAAATGACACGCAAGCTCGTTACATTGAGGCAACTATCCAAGATATGCGGGTTGCTTCTATATATCTACCAAACGGAAACCCAACCCGTGACGAGAATGGATGTGATAGTGAGAAATATCTATATAAACTAGATTGGATGACTAGATTGCGGGAACATACTAAAACGCTTCTAGCCACTGAGGATCCGTTTGTGCTGGGTGGCGACTACAATATTTGCCCAACAAACGGCGACGTATATAATCCTGAGGGATTTTATGATGATGCCCTTTGCCGCCCAGAGAGTCGTTCCCGTTTTCAAGCACTCATGAATTTAGGTTTGACTAACGCTTTTCGAGTTTTTGATAACAAGCCCGGCCGTTACAGCTATTGGGATTACAAGGCCGGTGCGTGGCCCAAAGACAATGGACTCCTGATCGATCACCTTTTATTATCGCCCCAAGCGGCCGATTGCCTGGTTGAAGCCGGAATAGATAGAACGCCTCGTGGCAGGGAAAAAGCATCAGACCATACTCCTGTTTGGTGCCGTTTTTCTTAGTACACTAACGTTGATATACTTGATACTAAGTTCGTCCTATTAGTTGGGTTACGTTCCAATTAATAAACAAAAAATGTGGAGAATTTAAATTATTCCCTAGTTTCCTGAGGGGAAATGACTATTGCAATATTATGAAGGTACAATCCTTATGAACAAAAGTAATGCGGTATTAATTGATCGTCATCCAGGTCGTTCGACCCAAACAATTGGTATTGCCCGCAAGCTCAACACAGACACGTCCCTCGTCCACGAGCCTTCTATAGGCGTCATCGGAACAAAAGGAGATAGTCAGTGCTATCTGGGCGTTACCGAAAAAGTTGATGCAATTCACGCCCAGCTATGGAGCCGGATTGGCTCTGCGCCTAACCAACTCCAAATGCGGCTTATTCAACCTGAGTATACAATTGCTACCTCTGATGGCATTCGTAACGGCACGCCTGAAATGCGATATTCTTTAATTGGACGTGAAGTCACAAACGACGCCTTATGCGAACATCTCGAGGCAACCGGCCTAGCGGGAATTATTGCAGTTGTCGCTTGTGATAAGCCCCCTGTCGGGGCCTTAGCCGCTATATTGGAACATAACGAACCGGCAATCATAATGTCGGACGGTGCCATCCATCCGGGCAAGCACCCCGATACTGGAGAAGCCCTAGATATTGTCAGTGCGTATCAAGTTGCTGGACATCCAGATAAAGAGCACCAACTTACTATCGCCGTTCATGCTTGCCCCGGGATTGGAAGCTGTGGCGGTATGTTCACCTATAACACCATGCAGACGTTTATTGGTATTGTCGGAATGCAGCCTTTGCATATGGTAGCGCCATCCTCTGATGATTTACGAAGAATCGATACATTTCCTCGAGAGCTAATAGCTTATTTAGAAAGCATGATGGTGAAACGGACTAGACCCAGGGACATAGTGGTGCGAGATTCCATTCGAAACGGCGTTATCGTCGCTATGGCAATTGGCGGTTCAACAAACGTGGTATTACATGCGCCAGAAATTGCACGAGCGGCGGGATACGAAAATTTCTGGAGGGATATTATAACTCCCGAGGAATTTAATCATCTCTCACAAAATGTAATTCCAGTGATAACCAATGCACGGCCCTATGGGCTCTACTCGATGGTTGATATCGATCGAATCGGCGGTATCCCAGTAATAGCAAGTGAATTACTCGACGCTGGCCTCCTAAATGGAGACGTTATGACCTGCACCGGCGAAAGTTTGAGTGACCAGGTAAACCGTTTGGGTAATCCTCGTGCTGACGGTAACATTGTATATTCTGTCGAGTCTCCATTTAAACCAACAGGTGGTCTTCGCATTCTTGGTGGCAACCTCTCACCAGATTTTTCAGCCGTTCTTAAACTTGCCGGTGTCGAAGGTGGCTTAGAAAATAACGTTTTCGAGGGTAGAGCGCGTGTCTTCGAGAGAGAGAGCAGACTTTTAGAAGCGTTAGATAAAACACCTGATGCTTTTGAGAATAATGACATTGTTATTGTTCGCTATGAGGGACCTAGCGGAGCTCCTGGGATGCCGGAAATGCTGGACTCTACCTCACGTATAACTGCTCTATGCCGCGAGCGCGGCATTATTATTGCACTTATGACTGATGGACGCTTCTCAGGGGGCTCAGTTGGCCTAGTGATTGGTCATGTTGGACCGGAGGCTGCACTTGGAGGACCAATCGCTTTAATTGAGAACAACGATAAAATCGTTGCTGATTTGAACACCAACCAATTAAATTGCCTCGCATTCTATGACCCTGCTATTCTACGCCAACGGAGAACAGACTGGGAAAAAATTGTTGCCAATAATGGCGGCGTTCATCCACATGCAGGAGTTGCAGATACGCGGCTACTGCACAGAGCGCGCCATTCTGCTGTTCCTGCAATCCACGGCGGCGGCATGCACCCAGATCGTAAATTATGGGTTCGTTCTCCCCGCGAAGTTGTAAAATCACATTTTATCCCGAAAAATCGCTTCAAGGCCTGAGTTGGAACTCCAACGGTTTTGTAATTCCCTCGGATTTTTATTGTATAATGAGCGCTACACAACCACCTCCTACGCGCAGCTAATCAAAGACATTATGTTTTTTAACAACGAAGATATCATCCATTAACTCAATCCAGCGGGCGAACGGCACATAATTATCGCCAGCTTCGTGGGTATTGATTACTGTTTTGCAACTATAGCGAAGCATAACTTTTTATGTGCTCCAAAAAGCCCGCTTAAAACGTCAAATCGCAATGTTCCAGATGATCACGAGATATTAAAATTCTCTAGCCAAACGGTTTTAAGTCTGTCTTTCCTCAAACCAAAGAATCCGACATTTCGACCCTAGAACAAGTCGTCGTCTCGCACACGTTGCTGCCTTCTCGTCCACTATTGATGGGTAAAACGTCGGCGATTATTCGACTGTTAGCCGTTACTGGAGGTCCAGGGTTCTCCAGCGGTCACTTCTACGCCAACTGTCTTATCAAGGCCATGGGGATCGCAGGCCCAAGCGACGGCATGGTGCTTATTTCTATAGCCCACTATAATCTAACGGATGAATTAAACCGCCTCATCAAATTTTTAGATGATATCATTTAATGAGAAGAGAGTTCAGCAACGGAGCGCATACGCTGCTTTTTCTTTAATAGCTTTTGAAGTGCGGCCTCTTCTTTTTTTAAAGAGCCTTCAAGTTGCTTTATCCGTTTATTCAAGTTGTCTACTCTACACCATCTACGACTGCGTTTAATACTGTTTCGATTATTATTCCAATTCTGAACTCGCCAGCCACAAACAGATAAAAACACAACCACTCCCGCGCTTATACAAATCAATCCAGCCGTCATATTGCTAACATTACCCAAGCTAACTGCAGTACCCCAGAACCCTAACGTCACCATTGCCGCTGCAAAAGTGAACAAAACCCAGCGCGCTTTAGTTGTGTCGTGTTTTTGAAAATTTTCGGCGTCAGCGATGGCTGTGGCAATCTCTGTTTTTGCCATCGCTTGCCATTTTTTATACGAGATTCCCTCATTAGGGGTGCGCCCACTGCGGATGAACTGCTCCAATCGCATAATGACAAATTCTGCATGCTCTTCCGGCGTTGGCTGTTGACCCTGTTCGCAAACGACACGATCTCGCGTATCTAATTGGCTCATTGAAAATCTCGCTCGGTATCACCTAGCTAATATTCTTATGGGTATCATAGCCTAGTTATCAAAGTGTTAGCGGCCCATGAATTATTTTCAAAACGGGCAGCTAATATAACCATTCAAGACTGGTCGTGAGGAGAATCTTACCTTAATAGCTAGAACAAACACAGTGTCCCTTATAACTAACCAAGATAGGGTGTATAAAACACAAATTTATCACCGGAATCTGAAAACGCCAACTATGAGTGAGAGCCTGACGAGGGATAAATCCGAAATTAATTAAGTTTAGAAGAAAGGGGTCGATATATCCCAAGCGTCTTGGAGCTCAACTAATTTGCTTAAGCCGCAGGCGAGCATCTTCAAGCCGTGCATAGATAAGTCTGGCGTCCGCTAATTTTTTACGCTCCTGGTCCACAACGTTTTGCGGCGCGTTGGCCACAAATTTTTGATTGCCTAACTTGTTCTCAAAACGAGTGATTTCATTGACTTGTTTGGTGATTTCCTTATCTAAACGAGCACATTCTTCAATAACATTTATGACACCAGCTAAAGGCAAAATAATGGTTGCCTCATTGAGGACATCCTGAACCGCGCCATCCGGCACATTCCCGTCCACGAGTTCGATTCCTGACAATTTTGCCAACCGAGTTATTCTATCCTTGTGAGCCACAACGCTTGATTTAGCAAGTCCTCCCGCCCCCTTTAACATCAGAGGGATTTCAGCTTTCGCGGTTACATTCATCTCGTTTCTTAGCGCACGAACCTGACTTACTAAGGCTACCACCCAATCGATTTCTGCATTTACTTCAGTATTGATAAGACGAGAGGTAAAATTTGGCCATTCCGCGGTGATAATAGGACCATCACGGTCATCCCCTAATTGCCACCAGAGTTCCTCAGTTATAAATGGCATTGTGGGGTGTAATATGTGTAGAATTTGATCCAATACCCATGCGGCTACTGCCCGGGTCTCACCCGTCGCCTCAGCCTCGTGTCCAATGAGCTCGGGCTTGATCAATTCTAAATACCAGTCGCAGAACGTACCTCTGGTAAACTGGTAAATCGTTTGCGCGGCCTCATTAAACTTAAACTTCTTCAGGGCCTTGGAGTAAGACCGCTCAGCCTCTACCACCTTGCTTATAATCCACTTATTAACAGTCCCTCTAACGGCCTCTGGATCAAAACTCTTATGCGATCGACACTCATTCATTTGACAAAAACGTGCCGCATTCCAGAGCTTTGTGCAAAAATTCCGGTACCCCTCAACCCGCTGCTCAGACAAACGAACATCACGACCTTGTGCTGCAAACGCTGTCAGGGTAAAGCGCAACGCATCGGCCCCAAACTTATCGATCAAATTTATAGGGTCAATAACGTTACCCTTAGACTTAGACATTTTTTGCCCTTGTTCATCTCTCACAAGCGCATGAATGTAAACCGTGTGAAATGGAACCTCCCCGTCCATAAAGTGAATACCCATCATCATCATACGGGCAACCCAGAAAAATATTATATCAAAGCCAGTGATTAGAACATCGGTCTTGTAATATCTCTCTAGCTCTAATGTCTGATTAGGCCAACCTAGTGTTGAAAATGGCCAAAGCGCACTTGAAAACCAAGTGTCAAGTACATCAGAATCGCGCTTTAATTCTATATCCTTGCCGTAGTATTCACGGCCTGCTGCTTTTGCTTGCTGTTCTGTCTCCTCAACAAAAATTTTACCGTCTGGACCGTACCATGCTGGAATCTGGTGGCCCCACCAAATCTGCCGAGAGACGCACCACGGTTGAATATTGCGCATCCACTCGTAATAGGTATTTTCCCATTGCTTTGGAACGAAAACCGTCTTGCCTTGCTCGACCGCGGCGATCGCCGGGCCAGCGAGGTTTGCCGCGTCGACAAACCACTGATCCATAAGCCATGGCTCTACAATTACGCCGGATCTATCACCAAAAGGAATAGTCATGGCATTATCCTCGATCTTCTCCAAGAGACCTTTAGTCTCCATTTCTGCAATAATTCGCTCTCGAGCATCAAACCGATCCAGGCCTTGATAAACTTTTGGGACATTTTCGTTAAGGTTAGCATTTTGATCAAAAATATTTACGAGCTCTAATTGATTACGACGAGCAACCTCAAAATCGTTGAAATCATGCGCTGGGGTAATTTTAACCGCACCAGACCCTTTTTCCGGATCAGCATACTCATCAGCAACAATTGGTATTTTTCGACCAATTATTGGAAGTATGCAACGTTGTCCAACCAGATCCTTGAATCGATTATCGTCTGGATGAACTGCGACCCCTGTATCTCCTAGCATGGTCTCAGGCCGCGTAGTGCCTACCGTGATGAAAGTGCCCTCATGATTATCTACAGGGTATTTAAAGTACCACATTTTACCCTGCGCCTCGCGTTGCTCAACCTCAAGGTCAGAGATAGCTGTCTGCAGCTTCGGATCCCAATTAACCAAGCGCTTATCACGATAAATCAAGCCTTGTTTATACAACTTAACAAATACTCTACGAACAGCACTCGATAGGCCTTCGTCCATGGTAAATCTCTCACGCGACCAATCACAAGAAGCTCCAAGACGACGCAGCTGATCCGTAATCGCACCGCCCGACGCGGCCTTCCAGTCCCAGACCCGCTTGATAAACTTTTCTCGCCCAAGGTCATGCCGACTCTTTCCTTCTTCAGCTAATTGACGTTCAACAACCATTTGAGTGGCGATTCCCGCATGATCAGTCCCCGGCTGCCACAAAGTATCTGCACCTTGTTTACGTTTATAACGGATCAAAGTATCCTGTAGGGTATTGTTAAGTGCATGCCCCATGTGTAAATTCCCGGTAACATTGGGCGGGGGAATTACAATCGTGTAAGGATCAGCCTCAGGCGACTTTCCGCATGAAAAGTGACCCTCGTCCTCCCAACTCTTGTAGTGTTTAGCCTCAATGTCACTGGGTATAAATGTCTTTTCCAGCATTGCTGGACCCCTCTTCCCTAATTTAATATGTTTTACTGAATAATCATACGGATAGCGGCGTTGTTTCTAACGCCGGGCAACGTACATGACAAGTCGACAGATACCTGAGTACCCCGCGACTAATCCTGCGTTTCCAAAATAATGGATATTATTCCTCTAGGCGTTCAGCCCGATTGACCATTAAGTCAATTTCACGCTTTACTAACCGCTCGATCAAATAAGGTAAATTGCGATCAAGCCACTCACGTAAAATGGGTTTCAACATCTCACGAACAATACCCTCTAACGTCATGTCGGAACGTGAGGTGTCAACCGCCAAGTCACGCCGGTCAAGGATAGCTGCAGCAAGTTCCGATAATACATCTGTCGAAGCTTTAGCAGTCGGTTGAGATAATATATCACTTGCTAACATCTCGGGTGTTAGCTCAAGCATCGCCTCCATCGGTGTAGGCATCGGAGGACGTTGAGTTTGAGAACTGTGCCCAGCGACACCACTCACATCCTGCGCGGAGAGCGAGCCGGACCCGGATTCGAGATCACGTTCCAATAGGGAAGAAGGGCCTGAATGAAGGGCTGTTTCGTCTTCACTTTTTACTTCTGATACGGCCAGAAGCTCCTGCTCAACGTGACTTTCCGCTTCAGGTTCGGGTTCAAGCGATTGAGGTTGAGTCTCTACTGGCGAGGCTGGCGAGCCAATCTCTTCTTTCTCATCCGATAAAATCCTCCGGATAGAGTCGAGAATTTCCTCCATTGAGGGCTGTTGACCGTCTTCTACTTGCGCCGTTTCTTCGCTCATGGTAAGTCCACCTAGTATCCGATAAACGTACGCTACTCTGGCATGGTTAATAAAGCGTTAGCTGTGAGAATAATAACCAGTAGATTTGACATTTTGCGCTCAATCAATTTCCGGCGAGTTACTCTTTTTTCTAGGCCTTTACCTCACGCCCTCAGGAGACATGCCGTCAAAAATTTCGTCACGCACCTTATTATAGTGTGTTCGCGTTTCATAAAAAATCACATCAAGCTCCAAAGCCCGGGCCGTTAGGCTCCCAACGGCGGCTAAAACTTCATAACTTGCAACAAGCTCATCCCGCTGCGCCCGAACGTGTGAGACGCGTGAGTCCAGAAGTTCCTGTTCTGCGTCCAGCACATCAAGAACAGTTCGTGATCCCACAGCAGCCTCGCGCTGAACCCCCTCTAACGCAACAACGTTGGCTTCAATCTGCGACCGAAAAGCTTTTACCCGCGCCTGTGCCGTTAACAAGGATTCCCAAGCTTGCGCTGCAGATTGTCGTGCGTCACGCCGTTGCTGATCGACAGTGAGGGCGCGCTCCACAGCTGTTTGACGCGCCTGACGCAGACGAGAATAAACGGCACCCTGCTGATAGATCGGCATCGAAAGGTTAAGAATTAAACTCTTAGTCGAAATCCGGCCACTCTCGGCCGCGCTCTCGAGAGCACGCGTCCACTTCCCATCCAATGTCAAGGTTGGGCGAAGTTCTCCTCGCACCTCACTGGTGTTGTCTAACGCAGCGAGCCTATCGAACTCAGCTCCAATAACTGCAGGATTTTTCTTCACAGCCAGTTTCATAGCATCATCACGTGACTTAGGCATACCCTGGGGTAAAGCCGGCGCAATTAATTTATTGGGGACTGATCCACCAACGACATTGACATACCCCGCCCGTGAAATTTCTAAATCACCCTCCGATTGAATCCGGTCTGCAACTGCTCGCGCAAGCCGTGCTTCAGCTTGGTGAACATCTGTTCGTGTTATCTCTCCAACACTAAAGCGGTCCCGCGTAGCCTCCAACTGACGCTTCAGAACCTCTTCATTATTAGTATTAAGTTTGAGCACGGCCTCATCTCGAAAAACATTCACAAACGAGGTTACAGTATCAAGCATTACGGTTTGCTCTGTGCCAACTAATCTAGCCCGCTCGGCAAGAACTTTGTGCTCTGCCTCACTTATGGCTGCCACAGTACGCCCCCCACGGAAAAGGGGTTGTGAAACAGTTAATCCAAGTCCTCGAGGATGTCGGAATTGGTCTAAATCCGAGCCGCTAGTTCTGGTATTGGTAACCGCCGACCCGCCGTAATCTCCTGTAAGAGAGATACTCGGACGCCAGTTTGCAATGGCCTGCGGCACCCCCTCATCAACTGAGCGGAGTGAGGCTCGGGCGGCACGCAAACTAGGGTTATTGAGGTAAGCAGATACTAGAGATTCACTTAAAATCTGTGCTTCCCCCCGCATCGGTTGTGCAAGCACGGCAAGAGAGACCATAGCCAAAACAACCAAGTCAGGCCATCGTTTCAGATGTTCTAGTATTATACCGTAACTCGTCTCGGTAGAGTAGGATGAGAACTTCCCGTTCATTGACGCACTCCGAAGCAATACTTACTTATAAAAAAAGACACTTAACATAAATCTCATAGCCAAGCTAGCCGTCAACTCTTTCCGAAAAACACAGGTTTTTCACCCCTCAATTCAATCACAGCCGTTACTCCGTCCAACTAGTTCAGGAAAATACCAACGAATCGCACCCAAGTTTTTAGTCGCATACCATCTCTTTAATTTGAAACAATTCAGAACCTAAATAATCTCCGCTTTTCAAAACCAGGTAATTTAGGAGTGTTAGCATCAAATACATCACGCCCCGAAACAACACCATTATGGCAGGTCATCAAATGAGCGCGACCAACACTTCTTCCTTGATTGACAACAGCCGTGAGCCTCCCGTCTTCGGCCAATTGATTGATAATTTGCTCTGGCACCTCCTCTACAGCTCCATCGAAGATAATTATATCGTATGGAGCTTGCTTAAGGTGCCCATCCTGCAACGGCCCATCGATCAGTGCAATGTTATCCAAGGATAAGCTCTCAAAAGTCGTGCTGGCCCTCTCAGCTAGACTTTTATTCGATTCCACTGCTACTACGGCAGACACAATACTTGCTAAAAGTGCTGGCACAAACCCGCTGGCACAACCAATACAAAGCGCAATATCCTCACTACGCAGATCGAGTTCCTCAAGTAACCGTCCCACAATCATAGGCTCCATGAGAAATCTCCCATCGCCAAGCGGAAGCGCGTCGTCCACATACGAGACACCTTTGTAATCCGCGCTAACAAAGTTCTCTCGCGGCAATCGTAATAAGCCATCAACAATTCTTGGGTCGCTGACGTTGTTGGGTAAAATTTGACAGTCGACCATGTTCTGGCGAGCGGAACCGAAATCCATAGAACACTTCCTAAGTAACACACTACTAGAAATTAGAATAGGCCGATTGACCAATGATTACAATCTTCTGCGCGATCAGCTGTCTATTCACTTCAATTTAGACTACACGCACCACTTGACCGCCGTGTAAACTGCGATTACTGTCCGGCTCGCACGGTTGAGGGTGTGATTCTCACCGTTGATCGCCGGTAAATCTCTCACAGTCGCCAAGAGTAAAGCAAATGCTCTGGCGCGGTGGCGGAGTGGCTACGCAGCGGCCTGCAAAGCCGTTTACACCGGTTCGATTCCGGTCCGCGCCTCCATCTGATCCGGTGTAGCTCAGTTGGTAGAGCAGTCGGCTGTTAACCGACTTGTCGCAGGTTCGAGTCCTGCCGCCGGAGCCAAATGATACGAGGGGTTTAGCTGTATTCTTGCTAAACCCCTCACTTTTGTGGGTCGTATAGGGTCTGGCCGCCACTGGGCAAGATCCAGGCTTCAACCAAATGATGGTAATGGCTGTTTTTTTGCACTAAACATTAACTGTAACAGTGCGGTCAGTGTTGGAATAAAAGGCGACATCTATGATAAAACTTGGAATGGTATTATGTCTAATCGTGCTGGTCTCGTTGACCATTATATTACTGCAACCAGAATTGAAATCTGCCGCATTTCAATCGATAGAACGCTCCGTTATTAACAGCTATCTGATCCCCTATTTTGACAGGGCAACTTTCGCCACGGGCTGTCTTTAGATTTTTCAGGTTTGAGACATTAGGTATGGTAATTGTCATAAACTCTTGGGGTTTTTAATCTAGTATTATCTCTTCACACCCAACAAACCGTGTGTCCATTGCATCTATCATAACCGCAAACCAGCTGCAAAACAGCATGGTTTAATTGACGTTCACGGACATTTTAATTGTCAAATTACGTGCGACTTTGTTCGTTAAGAGTAAGCCATTGCATCCAAGGCAAAGCCCACCCAAACTGTTATTCATGAGAGCTAAACACACACTCAATCTTGTTTGGCGGCGAAGCGTCCTAGACGGTGTTCTTGAAACACAATTTATCCGGGATGTTTTACTTGCACAAATCAAGAGACCTATTCGCTGGTTAGCAATTGAAGATAGCCAAGCTTTGCCCAATTTAGATCACGTATTGATATGTTCGTTTGGAGATCCAAGTAACTATATAGATCAATTGCGTGCCGCCAGACATCACAACATCGGTGTCCTCCATCTCGGCGATGAATGCGGGACTGATAACATTGGATTTTATGCCAAAGCAGATTACGTCCTTCGGCACTACAACCGTCAAGACCTGCCAACCAGTGCCGGCCTTTGTCGCAGCGTTACCTGGGTTCCAAATGGCTGGGCACAGGGGGTCGGGCCTCGTATTCGCGAGAGCTTACCGAACTTTTATAACCGTACCCACGAATTTTTCTTTTCTGGTTATTTAGGATCAAAAACAAATCCAATATCTGAGCGTCAAGCCATGCTTATCGCACTTAAAAATTTGGATCGCCCTGCGAAGGTAATGCTCACTGGCGGTTTTGGTCAGGGGTTGGGCCCTGCGTCTTATAGCGCATACATGACCAATACACAGTTTGCCATGGCACCGGAAGGTAACGCTCCCGATAGTATGCGATTCTATGACGCATTGGAATGTGGGGCACTTCCTGTAGTTACCGACGGACCTTGGCTACATGCTGAAAATGGATTAGCCGCTAGAGGCACACCCCCCGTTGTCATTATTAATTCGTGGTCAGATCTTGCCAAGCTTGATGCCTCAAAGTTTGATGAAACTTCGCAACGAACATTGCCGCTATGGTGGGAAAACTTCAAGAATTATATAGCGGCACGAGTCCACGATGTTATCGAAGATGGCTTTGTTGTTTAGATGGTAATTTTTTCTGATAACGATATCGACGATTTACTAACCAAAGCAGTAATGCATCATCAAACAGGGCGGTTAAAGGACGCCGAACGTGCTTACAAAATCATTCTGGAAATCGAACCAAAAAACGCATCTGCGTGGATAAATTTAGGCTCTCTTCAGAGAAGCTTGGGCGCCAAGAAAGACGCCGTTTCCTCACTTGAAAATGCTGTAGAACTGGCTCCCACGCACGCAGGGGCCCATCTCAATCTTGGTAACGCACTAACCGATACAGGCGCCCTTCGTCCAGCCGCTCGTGCATATGCCACTGCTGCAAAAATAGCACCTTATGCCGCCGATGCTTACCTTAATTGGGGTGATGCCCATACACGCATGGGCGATCTAAACGGCGCGGTAAGTATTTTTCAGAATGGTCTGTTGCGAGTCCCTTCGGACCACCGTCTAATGTCCAATCTTGGCAATACGCTGCTTGAACTTCATGATGTTAACGCTGCATTGGTTCACCTAGAGGCTGCAGTCAAAATTGCCCCAACCGACACCACAGTGCGGCGTAATCTGGCCAACGGGCTCCGCATTGCAGGTTACACCAAACGCTCTATCGCAATTCTTGATGCACTGATCTCCGAAAATGTTAGCGACGATAAGTCTAAGTGCCTGCGCGCTTTCGCTCATTTTTCTAATGAATGTTTTATCCCTGCTTGGACTGACTATGCCGCGCGAATGCAATCTCCAGATAACCTGTCTTATCGTTCTTTTCCACAACCAAAATGGAATGGTCAAACGCTTGAAAAAAAAAGGATTCTTGTCTGGGGGGAGCAGGCCGTAGGTGATGAGTTGATGTTTGGGACAATTTTGCCCGACTTGGTAAACCAAGCGGGTCACGTCATTATTGAGACCGAGTTTCGCCTTCAGCCTTTGCTAGAACGAAGCTTCCCAGAAGCTGAAGTCTTCTGCCGCACAAACCCATCTGCGCAGCGCCTCAACGCCCGGGATATCGATTTTCAGATTGCCATCGGAGATATTCCCCTACACCTGCGGCGCGAACGAGCCGCTTTTTCACATAACCTCCCTTATCTCGATGCCAACAGAACGGAAACACTGCGTTTTGCAAGGCGGTACGACGACTTGGCTGCCGGCCAGCTGCGGGTTGGTATTTCTTGGCGCAGCGGTAACGAGCGCGGGGGAGTGATGCGCAACTTAGACACCTCCAGTTTAATACAACTTTTGAAAATTCCCAATGTCTGGTGGTTAAGCCTTCAGTACGGGGAAATAGAGGAAGATATAGCTTCATTGAAAGACGCTGGATGCAAGCCTCCACATGTGGATACCACTGTTGATTCACTGAAAGCACTAGATCCGCTCGCGGCCCAAATGTCCGGACTTGACATGGTTGTTTCGATTGCCAATACAACCGTCCACTTAGCAGGTGCACTTGGGATTCCCACGGCAGCTATGCTCCCAAGTTTGACCGACTGGCGTTGGCTTACAAAGGGCGATAGCTGCTTATGGTACCCAAGCGTAGTTTTATTACGACAAAAAACGTCAGGTGACTGGTCAACTGTATTGGAGAGAGTGGATGCTGAAATTAAGTCAACTTTATGCCAAAAAGGAAGTGAAAAGGGCGGGCCCCAAGAAATTGATAGCTTCTAATGGAGACATGCTTGAATTTGCTGGAATATAACCCTGCTCACTATCCGCTAACGTTGAACAATCAAATGACACTACCTTGCCATTTTTTTAACTAACATAGATCACATTGTTCCTTCAAGGTAGCTTGATTTTTTCTAAAATGAGGGGCTAGTCCCGTTGCTAGTCAATTCTGGAAATCAACATCATGCATACACGTCGATAGTTTCGATCGTCAATCTCTTTAATAATGATCATTGCGCCCTAATGATCAAACGGGATTTTGGTAATCCTCGTACTATAATATGAAGTGAAAACAATGAGAAAGATGTACCAAATATTTTTAACATTAGTTTCTATAGGCTTTGCTCTGCCCCAAGGACTGGTCGGTGGAGCATCCAAAGCGGCGCAAAACGTATGCAGACAAACTATGAATACTCCCGCGGTAAAACTCCTCGTAAACCCGGGAAAGATCGTTATCAGTAATGCCCTTAGTCAAAATCGGCTCCGACGATTGCAAGGCACAGGAACATCCGTACGTCGCGCAAAAGGCTGGAGACCTGTCGGCTTAACTTTGACAGAATTAAACTTCAATATGAATGTTCGGGTCAATGCCTTGCCAACTACAGATAACCGCTATTGCGGCTACCCAGAGAGTGTTAACGCGAACGTCGGTTATGACCTATTAAAGATTTATGTTGCGCGCAAGTATCATCCAAAAACCTGCCAATACATGTCTATCCTGCAGCATGAAAAGGCTCATGTTCTAGTTTTTCGACGCTTACTAGATCGATATGCACCCCGGATCGAACGACGCTTAACCAAAGTTGCCCATGGTATTCGGCCGTTTAATGCAGCAACTCCTCAGGGAGCTGTTACGCAGATTAAGGAAGAATTGCAACGGGCAGTTCAACCACTTTTTCGTCAATTCAATCTCGAACTAGATATAGCGAATGCAAAACTTGACACACCTCAAAATTATAGAGCCGAGCAGGCCCGCTGTTCTAATTGGTAAAGTAACTCAAACATCAGAATTCTTGATGAATCACATGGCGAAAGCGACTATAAATTGGGAATAGAAATGCAGGGAGCGTTTGGTACCCGAATATGGTCCCAGAAATTAGGTTAGCAGACTTAATCGAGAGTTTATTAATTGGAGGGTATATAAAGCTCTCAATGCATAGTGTTGATATTGTTTACGTTCGGAATAAATTATGTACGGTAGGGGTAAATGGCTAACGTAAGTAAAGTATCCCTCGATGATCAAGACGGCCTTAATGACGCTTATCATGAGATAAGACACCTAAAGGACACGCTTTTTATATTGCGTGAAGAATTAGAGTCGCAGGAATTTATTCGGAATTCAGCGGTTCAGAAAGCCGTACAACACTCTGCCGATGAAATTCAACAACTTAAAAATACCGCAACCAGCCTACGCGATGAACTCGAGAGCCTGAGATACGAAAAAGA
>MDTB01058563.1_pt1 | contig 188842 bp, 144 predicted proteins | sample 811161 | NCBI WGS metagenome assembly MDTB01 (sample SAMN05326650, study PRJNA326480) | marine metagenome | isolation source: seawater | place: Mediterranean Sea | collected 2009
ACACGAAAAGTGTGTTGCATTGGCTCCAGATGAATATCCGAAGCACGCGACCGATAGGCATCAATAATGATCTGGTTAGTCAGTTTAATGATGGGGGCATCTGCAGTGACGACAGTGCCCTTATCTGCTTCCAGTTCACCGAGTGACGCAATCTCTACCTCGCCTTCAGTGATGTCCTGAATCATCTTGCTGACAGAATCATCCTTGCTCTTAGTGCCACCATAATACCGATTGATGGCATTCTGGATTTCCTTTTCGCCAGCAACGCGAACTTCAATTTGCTTACCTAATGCGACTTGAAGGCCATCAATTGCCTCAAGGTCCGTGGGGTCGGCAAGAGCCATGGTCACCGTGTCATCCGAGACGTAGATGGGAACAGCATTGAAGCGCTTGACCACATTCCTTGGCACAGCTGAGATGACGTCATCAGCAAGCTGTATAGCGTCCAGCTCAATGACTTCAGCACCAGCTTGAGCAGCCTTTGCCATCGTTACGCTTTCATCCATCAGCTCCCCTTTGGCGACAAGGGTATCCAATACCCCTAAATCGCCAGAAACTTCGCCACGCGCTTCCTCAACCTGCTCAGAGGTTAGCAAACCCATGTCGATCAACGTATCTACCAAATAATCGTCTTTTACAGCCACAGCAATCCTAGTCAGTTAACTCACTCATCCTTAAAATCGAAATCAAGAGAGTGCAATAATCAAAGACCCCTTGTCAACGAGGACATGCCGCAATCCCCATATATATCTGCAAGATCGGGAAAATATGACGAACAAATTAGAAAACTACTGTTAAATACTTCATTATGGGACAAAAATTTAAGTTGCTACATATTTTCCCGCAACCTCTGCAAGTCTCATGGATCCATTGTCGATGGAGGTTGGAAAAGCCACTTCCACGGCCTGAATTGGAGTGTGGATCGCAATTTCATGCTAGACTTTAAGAAAGAAGTATTCCTTGGATGGACGGATACGCACAATTGTGCTTTTCTCTGCCGCTGAGATGTCGACTTACTAATTGATGGACATAAGCTTTTGCCCATTGATCAAGATTCCCAAGGGCGACAATTTGAGGGGAGCATTCCAAATCTTTTAATAAAAGACCCCATGCCCTGAGGAAAGTTTTGACCCGCAAAGGGACATGCAGCCATCAGATGGTCATGACGTTTGGGATCATTGGTAGTGATTGCGAAACCGTGTATGATTTTTATGAATGGAGTGGCCCAACGAAGCCGCTATCTCGCAAAACTATTGCCTGAGGAAAAGTGTCTCGCTTTGAACAAAAGAAAAAAAACAGGCACCTAAATTACCACAGGCGCCCGTTCAGGAGGTTTTATTTCAGTTCAGGTCGGATAGGTATCCTGTTCTTTGCGTGGATCATTCTAGGCCATTTGTCATTTTATAATTTAATTACCGTCCGAGATGACTTATGGTTACTCTGGTTATCAGCGAGTGGGTGGCTTCAGAGGGAAGGTCATCCCAATGTATTTTCAATACAATTAATCTATGAGTGAGGTATTAAAAATAGGATTTCTCGGAGCAGGCAAAATGGCAACGGCCCTTGCATCGGGCTTTGTTGCGACAGGGAAATTAAAGCCTCAAAACCTGATTGGAAGCGATCCATATCCTGAAGCGCTGCAGGTTTTCAAGGAAAATACAGGCGGTCAAATAACAGATAAGAATACCGATGTTGCACGCGATGCAGACCTCCTTTTTCTGGCCGTAAAACCAGATAAAGTGGCTGATGCTCTTGACTCTATCCAAAGATATTGGCGGGAATCTCATTGCCTGATCTCGATTGTTGCGGGCGCCAAGCTGGACCAATTAGCTGCACACTTACCAGCTGGAGCGCGCATTTTAAGAGTTATGCCCAACACACCTGCCTTGGTAGGCTCTTCAGCTTCAGCATTTGCATTGGGAGAGTTTGCAACTCGAGTGGACGCAGAGATTACCACTTCTCTTTTGAATTCTGTGGGTATAACAGAAGAGGTAAGGGAGCATTTATTGGATGCCGTAACCGGATTAAGCGGCAGTGGGCCAGCATTTGTTTACCAATTCATCGAAGCTCTGAGTGACGGAGGTGTCGCATCAGGGCTCCCCCGAGAGCTGGCAACCAAGTTAGCTGCGCAAACGGTTGCTGGAGCGGCAAAAATGGTTTTGGAAACAGGAATACATCCAGGGCAACTCAAAGATGCCGTGACAAGCCCGGGCGGAACTACCATCGAAGGCGTTCACGAGCTCGAAAAAGGCGGATTGCGCGCCACCACCATGAATGCTGTGCGCGCAGCTGCAGCTAAATCAAGAAAACTGGGGCGGCCGAGATCCAAAGGCCGCCTCGGAAAAATATCCTGATCAGATGCAACTTCCCGGCCCCAGCCCTAAACAAGCGACTATCCTTTGGACGGCCACCACTGGATTATCTATTGCGATCATCATCGGCCTCATCAGCGCCGTTTTTGCAGGTATTGGCTGGATGGCAAATCAACTTTCATCAGTGCTGTTGCCACTGGCAGTCGCTGGTATTATCGCATACCTTCTGGATCCTATGGTTGCTTGGCTGGAGCATCGTAAAATCAAGCGACCATGGGCAATCGTAAGTGTTTTTGCTCTAGCGATATTATTACAAGTCGGGTTTGCTGCCACTTTTGTTCCCTTCCTGGTCAAGGACACCAAAGAGTTGGTTGATTCCGTGCCTAAATATCGTGATTCCATCAAAAAACGATACGAGCAATACAGCAAAAATCATTCTTTGGAAAAATACCTTCCTGATTCGCTGAAGAACTACCTTCCCTGGATAACCCGCACCAATACAAATAGTGCTGAGCTCAATGATGACATGACTGATAAAGTCGATGAAATGGAATCAAAGACAAGCCAAGCTACCTTAACCGCTTCCGGGGAAACGCCTGCCAAAGCAAAATCCATTGATTTAAATGCAGATCAAATTGGAAAATTTGCTGATGCAATCTGGAAAGGTGTCAGCGGTGTAGGGAGATGGGCTCGTTCACGCATAGAAAATATCACCTCCATGTTCGGCATGCTTGCAGGATTCGCACTCGTTCCTGTTTATGTTTTTTATTTTTTATCTGAAAAATCGGGCATCAAAGACAATTGGACGAGCTATCTTCCAGTGCATGACTCTTGGATTAAGGAAGAGCTGGTCTTTGTTCTCAGATCGATCAATGACGCATTGATAGTATTTTTCCGTAGTCAAGTGCTGGTCGCGATGTGCGTGGGAGGATTGTTGATGATTGGTTTCTCCATCATCGGCTTGAGATATGCAGTGCTTTTGGGGTTCATAGCAGGCGTGCTGGGAATCGTGCCCTATCTGGGCGTCATGCTCAGCATCCTGCCAGCAATGGCTATTTCAATTGCTCAGGCAGACGGATGGATTCATCCGCTACTAACACTTGGAATCTTTGTCTCAGTCCAGTTGATGGAAGGATTGGTGATCTCTCCAAAAATCATTGGGGACAGGGTGGGCATGCACCCTCTAACCGTCATCATCGCCATTATGATCGGGACTACCTTGCTGGGAGGAATCATCGGCGGCGTTCTTGCGATCCCACTCACTGCAGCACTGAGAACAGTCATGTTCCGCTACGTATGGAAAAAGCCTGTAGGAAAGTTGGAACAATTGAGCGCTGAAAGCGTTTGATTGATTTAGTGGGTTAAAGCATTTTCCGCACATCAACCGCATCCATGCCAGCCGCAATGATCGCTTGCATACCGAGATCCGTATCTTCATAGGCCCTGCATTTGGCGGGTGAGATCCTTATTCTGCGCGCAGCTTCAAGAAAAATATCCGGAGCAGGCTTCTGATTGGAAACGTCCTCGCTGGTAACGATGGCATCGAAATACTTGGACAATCCAACATGATCGAGCAATGGCTCGATGACTGATCGAATGCCGCCTGTAGCCACAGACATTGGAACGCGTCCATGCCAGTCACTTACGATGGAGACCACTGGAAGTAGCGGTTGCACCTGATCCATGTAAGGAAGGTAAGCCTCTTCTTTCTCGTGAGAAAGGGCCATGACATCAACTGGAACCCCTTGTTCATCGCTGAGAATTTTGATTATTTGCCAGGAGGGCACTCCTCCAAGGGCATAAAATCGCTCTTCAGGAAAGTCGAGACCATGACGTTCCGTCCCCTCCTTCCAAGCGAGCCAATGCGCTGGCATGGAATCTACCAAAGTGCCATCACAATCAAAAATAAGGCCTTCTATATTATCGCTCATTGATTCATTTCCTTGAGTTTTACCTGGAGAGCGTCATGCATCAGAGGTTCGATCACGGAATCCATGTCTCCCTCCATCAAAGCAGGCAGGTTGTACAATGTCAGTTCAATACGATGATCCGTCATTCGATTTTGAGGAAAATTATAAGTGCGAATGCGCTCATTGCGCTCTCCCGTCCCCACTTGTGCCTTGCGCTGTGCCGCGTATTTGGCGTGTTCTTCAGCGATTTTACGCTCCAGCAGCCGTGACCTGAGTACAGTGAGAGCCTGGAGCTTGTTTTGCTGCTGAGATCGTCCGTCGGCACACCTTACAATCAAACCGGTTGGTTTATGCTGAACCTGCACTGCTGAATCTGTCGTGTTGACCCCTTGCCCTCCTGGGCCGGAAGCCCGACACACTGAAATGACAAGGTCGTCTGATTTGATGGCGACATCCACTTCTTCTGCCTCCGGGAGCACCGCAACGGTGCACGTGCTGGTGTGCACGCGGCCTTGAGTTTCGGTCAGAGGGACTCGCTGTACGCGATGAACGCCACTTTCGTACTTCAATCGCTTGAAAACGTCATCACCCTTGATACCAAAAATAATTTCCTTGAATCCTCCCAGGTCTGAGGGACTACTGTCCAGAACCTCCAGCTTCCAGCGACGAGCTTCAGAATACCTGTTGAGCATTCTGTATAGATCAGCAGCGAATAAGGCAGATTCTGATCCGCCCGCACCTGCTCTGATTTCCACAATAGTATCTCGGCTGTCAGTTGGGTCAGGTGGAACGATTCCCATCTGAAGCTGAACGATTGCTTCCTCAAATCGTTCCTTCAATGAAGAAAGATCTTCTTTTGCCATCTGAGCCATTTCAGTATCAGCCGGTTCGGCGGCAATCAGTTCTTCATTATCCCTTATTTCTTCTTCAATTTTTTGGTAATCCCTTCCTTTCGCAACCAGACCTTTCAAGCGATTGTATTCTCGGGTAAGATCCTGAGACTTTTTCTGGTCGTTGAACACTGATGGATCGCCCAGAGCAGATTCTACTTCCGCGAGGCGCCGTACAAACCGTTCGACAAAGGGATGAAGGTCCATGATCAAAATACAAATCGCCCGCAAGCAACCTTGAGGGGCCACGTGCGGGCGATGAAAGAAAGAGGTTTAGCGCTTGCGCTTTTTGAATGCGGTGGCTTTTTCCTGCGCTTCTTTGGTCTTGGCGCGTCGCTGTTCAAACTTGTCCACGCGACCTGCTGTATCCACGAACATCTGCTGTCCTGTGTAAAAAGGATGCGATGCACTGCTGATGCCCAGCATTACCATTGGATATTCGTTACCGTCTTCCCATTTAACCGTTTGGGTAGTACGGGCACAGGAGCGGCTCAAGAACGTAAAGCCGGAGGCAGAGTCCTTGAAAACCACGGGTCTGTAATTCTCTGGGTGAATGTCACTTTTCATATAAGGTCGGCAAACTTACCAATCGGTATCACTTTGACAAGCGAAAAAACAAAAAAGACTATCAGATCAGCTTATTCCTACAAATCGAAGGCCATGGATATTTCCACCATTTTACCAAAAGCGCTCATGCAGCTGGAGCATACAGCGAGCCTAAGCAGATGAAAGCTTCACGTTTATGGACTACAGCCATTGCAAGCCGGGGCAACCCAACGCTACCTACTTTTTGGAAGGGCACATCTACTTACTTGATCCTAAAAATGGAAAGCGTCAATGGTGTCACAGGTGCACATTGACATGCGGAATGATCAGATCTTGGCTCCTCAAACAAAAGTTAAAACATCCGACCATTTTAGGCTGAATTAAGCTTTAGCCATTCATTGAAAAGACCGAATCATGGAAGGCTCCATCTTTTGTCAAAGGCTGGGTGTCCCGAGTCCAAGACCCAGCATGTCACCTTTTTCGAAAGAAGAGCCAATCAAGAACGAATCAGCTGTAAGAACTTTGCCTCCTGATCGTTGTAACTTCAGTATACGCAAAGATCCTTGACCAGTAGCCACGACGAAGGCCTTGTGATCCGCTTGCATGATCTGACCAGGCTTACTTCCTTGCGATGGGAGAGGCAGGGTTTCCCAAACCTTCAATCGCTCCACTTTACCGTCTGGATACTGAAAGCTGGTAGAACAGCCAGGCCAGGGAGACAGTGCCCGAACTTGACGATCAAGATGCGAGGCAGGCTGTGTCCAGTCCAGAAAACCATCTTCCTTGGTGATTTTTCTGGCATGCGAGGCGCCTGCTGAAATTTGGGGGTGGGGCTTCAAATCTCCTTGGACATATTTTTCCAGATCATTCCGGATTAATTCGGAACCCGCAGCAGCCAACTGATCATGTAATATAAGTGCCGTGGTTTTCGCGGTAATCGGAACCTCCTTTTTACTGATGATAGGCCCCGTATCCATCCCCTCGTCCATCAACATCAAGGTTGCCCCAGAGATTTGATCCCCATTCCAAATTGCCCATTGTATGGGTGCGGCCCCACGGTATTTTGGTAGTAACGAGGTATGAATATTCACACATCCAGCAAGAGGCAGATCAAGAACTGCAGCAGGAAGCAACTGTCCGTAGGCCATCACAACCATGACATCAAGATCCATCGCAGCTAACTCATCCAGACATGCAGGGTCTTTTCTAATGCGTTCAGGCTGCCAAACCGGCAGTCCCAACTCCAATGCAAGCGCCTTGACAGGGGTAGCTCGCAGTTTGAGTTTACGCCCTTGCGGACGGTCTGGCTGCGTGACGATTCCCTGAAGCTGAACTTCCCTCATATCGTGCAGGGTTTGAAGAACAGGGCAGGCAATTTCAGCGGTCCCAAAGAAAACAGCTCGGATCATAACGGCAACGGTATCTAAACGCGGATTTAAATGAATGTTCAATGATTGAGTTGACAGACCTCATCATAAAAACAAACCCGGACAACTCATCAAGTTGGTCCGGGCCGTTTTGAGTTTAAAGAAATCTGAGTGCGCTATTTGTTGCGAACCTCAATTTTGATAATCTCTCCAAAACTTAGAGAAACTTCCTTTGCTCCTTGCTGGAGTTGAAGATGCAGATCGCTGCCTGAAATACGGCTAATTCGGGTGGCAACGTACTCACGCTTCACTGTCTTGAAAGAAAGGACCAAGTTTTTGATGGATGCTGATGGCACTACCCGGAAGAACTCCGTGAATTTGGTTTCGATAAAATTGCGATTGAAATTTGTATCATCTTTCGAGAATACAGTACCAGCCAAACCTCCACCGCCACCACTGGCTGCTGCTCCCCCATTGGATAACCCCAAACCAGCCTTTCCTGAAGGCGGGGCAGGTGCAGCGGGCGCAGGAGGTGCTCCTGGCGCTGCAGTATCATCTACCAGAGGCTCAGCATCATACTGAGAAACACTCTCAATCCCTGGTAAGGAAATGAACAGGATAGGACCGATCACGGGCAAGATCGCAGATAATCCACACACAAGTGCAACGGGGCGTCCCCTGAAAACAGCAATTTCGTATGCCGCAAGAAGATTTCCTGCATAAAATGCAAATATCAAAAGGAATCCAACTGGGGTCGAAAGAGTAGAAAATAAGGTTGTTTTCCCGTCGGGTTGCTCCATGCGATCAGGCTGGCGAACATTGATCACCGGCGGGTGGATTTCATCCTCTGGCAATTCGATAAAGGGATCCACAAATTCAGCATATTTAGGATTCGCTTTCAGCCACAATAGCGTTTCCTGAGAAAGAAAGACCAAATCTATTCGGTCTGTAAAAGTGCCTATTTTCCTTCGGATAACCATGCTTTCTTCGTCCATGGCAGAAACATTACCCTCGATAATGTTGCCGTTTTCCATCTCGAAAGTTTGGGTTTCCGCTGCGCCGCAAGGCGTTGTCCAGCATACGGCCAGACAGAGCGCCAGGATTGAGTAAATCTTTTGCATCTTCAGTTTATTTAGCAAGTTCAATGCCTTGGATGGCCACAAGGTAAAAAAAGAATGGTATCAAATCAACCTCAATCCCATTCTAAAACTGAGACAGGCCATCCGATATTCCACCATTCTAATTGGCCGCGCCATTAGCTGGGCATTTAAAAAACGAGCGCACAGGTTTTTAGCACCACGTGCGCTCGTTTCAAATTCACTAAAATCAGGACTCTGACCTGGCCAACTCTTTTTGGGTTCCCAGGTCCACAATCCGAAACTCTTCGTAATGGTAGGATGGATCAGGTCGGAAGGACAATTTGCCGAAATATTGTTTTTCCATCTGGATCACCAATTGCTCATCCTTGGTACGCAAGCGATGAAACACTTTGGGGTTCACCACGATCATTAGTTGGTAATCAGTCTCATCGCGTTGCCGTTTTTTGAGGATTTCCCCTAATTTACGCTGAATTTCAACACTCATCGTCACCACACTTTTCAACTTCCCCTTGCCGTTGCAGTATGGGCAATCGTCGTTGAGTGATGCGCGCACACTTTCGGTCTGTCTTTGACGGGTCATTTCCAGCAGACCTAGCTGAGAAATCGGCAGAACATGCGTTTTCGCCTTGTCACGTCGAAGACCTTCTTTGACCTTTTGATAAACGCTTTGTTGATCGCGCCTTGATTTCATATCGATGAAATCAAGAATGATCAATCCACCAATGTTCCTCAACCGCATCTGACGTGTGATTTCAGCTGCAGCCTCCAAGTTAACCTTGAGAATCGTCGAATCTTTTTCTTTTTGACTACTCTTGTGGCGCCCCGTGTTCACATCAACGGCAACTAATGCCTCGGTTTCATCAATCACGATATATCCACCACTCTTGAGATGAACTTGCCTGGTGGTAGTACTTTGCAATTGCCGGGTTATTCCGAACCGATCGAATATGGGCTGTGTATCCTGATAGAGTTTAACCTTGTTGGTTGATCTTTTGGAAATACGGCTGATGGTTTCCCGGATATGTTGATTCTCCTTTTTGGAGTCCACCACAATACGCTCTACGTCTTCAGTGAGGAAATCCCGAACCGTACGCTCGATTAAATCAGGCTCCTGAAATACGCAATAGGGTGGTTTTTTATTATTGATCAGACTTTGAATAAGTTTCCACTCTTCGACCAGGAATGCCAGGTCTCGCACAAAGTAGCGAGCCTTCTGGGCCTGACCAGCGGTGCGGATAATGACCCCCATCCCTTCGGGGATGGTTAGATTTCGAACGATTTGTTTGAGGCGTTGTCGCTCCTGCGTATTGTCAATCTTGCGGGATATTCCACATTGGTCTGAATTAGGCAAAAGGACGAGGAAACGACCCGGAATCGCCAAGTTGGTTGTGATGCGAGGTCCTTTGGTACCTATGGGACCTTTGGTCACCTGCACGATGATCTCGGTCCCGATAGGATAAACTTTTGGGATATCCCTCTGGGTAACTTTGGGGCGCTGCTTCCTGCCCTTGCCTTTTTTCCTCTCCACAATTTCGATGTTGCTATCGAAATTGTTGGGCACAATGTCCCAATAATGAAGAAAGGCATTCTTTTCAAAACCGATATCCACAAATGCAGCCTTCAATCCGTCCTCGAGGTTTTTGACAACTCCCTTGTAGATACTGCCAACCAATCGATGATCGTTGTTTCGTTCGATGGTAAACTCCTCAAGCACACCATCCTCAATTACTGCCACTCTGGATTCGAGAGGTTCGACATTGATGATCAGCTCTTTGTGCTGACGGTTGAGAGGAATGAAAGCACGCTTCACTCGTGAAATGACTTTATCCGCCGCAGCCTTGATGCTGCCAACAATTCCCTTGGCTGGTTGCTCTGGAATTTCAACTGGTTCATAAGGCTTGTCTTTATCTTTTTTGTTCCCTCGTCGATCACGCGGTCCTCGCCGGTTGCCTTCACGTCGTCCCGATGTCCTGGATTTACCCTTTTCTTTGGATTCTCCTGATTTCTCGCCTTTTTCAGCTTGCTCGGCTTTATCGGCTTTTTCAGCCTCAATCTTTGCTTTCAAGGCTTCATCACTTAAATCTGCCGGTAATCCTGCTGCTTTATTCTCAGCACGCTGAATTTCACGTGCATGCTTCTGGCTTTCGTAGACCGGCTCTTCGTCAGCAGTAGGATTAACCAGCACTTCAGCACGTGCTGCTGCCGCAGCTCGCTGTGATTTCTTATTATTGGCTCCCATGCCAGCTGTCGGCTTAAATCGCATACCGCCACTCCGACGACGGTTCCCTTTACGTTGATTCATAATCAAATATTCTTAATAGTTTCTTTTGTATATTTTAACATTTTGTAAAAGCCCCATGGCCATCATGAAACTGAGCGCGGATGAACCGCCGTAGCTCAATAATGGCAAAGGGAGCCCAGTGACGGGCATCAATCGAATGTTCATACCAATGTTAATGAACACATGGCTGAACCAAAGCATGACCACACCGGTGGCTATTACCTTGCCCATCCTGTCTCTGGCTTGAGAAGCGATTCTCAAGCCTTGAATAATCACCACACCGTTTAGCAATAGAACGGTCATGCTACCCAAAAAACCCCATTCCTCGGCAATCACCGAAAAAATAAAATCATTGTGAGCTACTGGTTTGGGGAGGTATCCCAAGGCATTTTGCGTTCCCTGACACCATCCTTTTCCGGTCATTCCACCGGATCCTACAGATATCAACGCCTGGTTGACATTATATGAAAATTCGCGTTCCTCTCGATCCGCTTTACGTTTTTCAGCCTGAGTGGCATTGGGAGGAGCAAACGACATCCCAAAATAAACACGCAAACGATTCTTCTGATATTCCTCAAGCTGAACCACTGGCAATAACTTGGGGAAAAACAGAGTATCTACAACCACCAACGAGAGAACAAGCAATGAACCGCTGACTAGTCGGACCAGGTAAATTTTTGGAATGCCTGCAATGAACATCATCACCAACCCCACCGGAATCAGTACCAAAGATGATCCAAGATCCGGCTCGATCAAGATGAGGCAGAAAGGCAGGCCTATAAGCCCCAGAGTCTGAAAGAATAAACTTGGTAATCGCAGCTCATCTAAAGGCCGACTGAGAAAGTGCCCCAGCGCACAGATAGTTGCAATCTTGGAAAATTCAGAGGGCTGCAATCGAATTGGTCCCAATGAAAGCCAACGGCGGGCCCCATGAATGGGATCAAAAAACAATACCACAAGCAGGGCAATAATCGCTCCCCAGTAAAAGAGCATCGACCATCTTGCTATCAAATGATAATCCACAAAACATACGCCAACCGCAAATCCAAACCCCAGGACGCAGGCAAATATTTGCCTGACAAATCGATGCTGAAACCAATGTTCAGGATCGGTGATGCCATGCACGGAGGCAGCACTGTAAATAAATGCAACGCCGATCGATGCTAAACCGATCAAGGCAAGTAGCAAAACCCAGTCAATCCGGTGCGTCCAATGTTTAGAGCGAGCGTGCATTATCCCCCAGAGTAAATACCTTTTTTCTTGGTTCAATATGTGAAGGGTTCGGCAAATCCTTCAGTGACGTAAAAACGATTTTGGCCAGAGGAGCGCAACTGCTGCGCCCTGACAACCCCTCGCTATCAAGCACCACAACGGCATACCTCGGATTTTCATGAGGCGCATAGGCTACAAACCAGGTATGCTTGATACGCCTGCCATTAGAATTTTTGAAACTTGTTTCTGCAGTGCCCGTCTTTCCGCCAATGAGGTAGCCAGGGATACGGCAGATGGATCCTGAACCGTTCCTGTTTTCCACGTCAGCCAGCATCGCCTTTTGAAGAATCTCAATACTTTGTGGTGAAGCCCTCAGCCTGCCGCGAATACGTCCCTCTGGCTCTGGTTCAAAAACTGAGGCGCCGTTTGGCATCATTGATTCCCAACCAGCCACGATACGCGGCCAGAACACCGTTCCACCATTGGCGACAGCTGAGGTCATTACTGCCATTTGAAGGGGAGTCACATCAATTTTACCCTGACCAATACTGAGATTGGCCGTATCCCCGGGATGCCATCCCTTGCGCACCGTTTGTTTACTCGGAAAGTAGCCGCCTGTTTCCTGTGCTGGCAGTAGTCCGGTTTCCTTACCCAGAAAAATCTGGTTACCATAGTCCACAATCGTTTCAGGCCCTAATTTCAAACCATAATGAATGAAATAAGCATTGCTAGACTTGTAGAACGCACGTTCAAAATTGAAATAACCCGCACCAGCAGTATCATCGATCCTACGCCCTCTCATCGGAAAATAACCTTGTCCGAAAAACTCAACTTCCGGATCAATAATCCGTGATTCCAATCCCGCCAGACCAATCATGATCTTGAAGATTGACCCAGGATGATAACGTCCATAGGTTGCGCGATTGAAAAGAGGCAGCGAACCTTTTGGGTCGATCATTGGCTTGAAAACCGATGCGGGCAGAAAACCAGTAAAGATATTGGGATCAAAGGTAGGTGCTGAAGCCAAGGCAAGAACATCGCCATTATTGCAATCCATCACCACAATGGCGCCTCGCCTTTGCTGGTTTGGATTCAAATACCGCAGGGCATCTTCGGCAGCTTTCTGAATATCGGTATCTAAAGTGAGATAGAGGTGCTTACCGGGAAGCAAGGGAAGCCATTCTTCCTCTTCTTGGCGGTAAATCATATTGTTAACGAGGATGGATTTTGCACCGGGCTCACCACTTAGCTCGTCCTCATATTGACCTTCAAGTCCGTATTTGCCCATGAAATCGGGCAATTCATAGTCAAAAGACATCTGCAGTGTCGCTGCCTCTTCATTTGAAGTGCGCTGTCGTGGTCTCATGTAGCCCAAAAGATGGGCAGCTAGAGAGCCGTTGGGATAACGGCGCTTGGATCGAACTTCCAAATCGAAACCCTTTAATCGAGACCCTTGCTCCATGAATCGGGCCATTTGCTCTCGACTTAACCCTGTCAATACGGGCATGGCCATATAACGATGCCGATAATAATGAGATTCAAATTCAGAACGAACCAGAGCACTGGGCTTACCGATAATCACACTGGCCTCATATACCATGTTACTGACGGTGAGATACCGGGCATCTTTTTCTAATTCAAGCCCTTCGAGATAAGGTAAGTCCTTGTCGCCCTTCAAATCGTGATAAGTACGGGTAAAATCTTCTCTTAATTGATCCAGATACACCACGATGTTGAGATTCGGTTCATTATCTGCAAGCAACTGCGCATCCCGGTCGTAAATCAATCCCCGGGGAGCAGGAATGCGAACCGTCCTGTAAGACTGTACTTCTCGATATTTTTCGTATTTCTTGAAAGAAACAATCTGAACATACCAAAGCCCCCCCGCCAATATGACGAAACAGCAAAACAGACCAATGGCTAACCATTGAAGGCCCATATCTTCGCGTCGCATGTTTTTAACGGGATTCATATTCAGCGTTTCAATATCGCTTGCTGCGTTTAACTTCGACCACGGATCGATTCCATGGCTGAGCCACCGGCTCATAGGAAACCAAGCGATCCATTTGATTCAGGATAAGAAATATAAAAGGCCCTGCTACACCACAGATCATGGCATTGACAACTATTTGCCATAAAGTTCCCCAGCCAGCCAAAGGCTGCATGCTCATTCCCCAAAGAAAAAGGCAGGATATAGTAGGCCCAAAGGCGCCTGCGGCCACACAGACAAAAAACTGAGCGGTCAACTGGCCTTTGAGCAGAACTTCATGGAGCCGATGCAAAATCAATGCGGTCAAAAACAAGGAAACCAGAGATGTTCCAAGAGGATTGGCAGACAACACGTCCAACCAGGAACCGGCAATCAGCGCCAAGCCAATGATGGGACCCAGGCCTCCATGCAAGGCAGTAAATGCAGCAAAGATCGGCAGCAGATCAATCTGCGCACGCCACATTCCCTCCATCATGGACCAATGTGATTGCACATAGGTCACGACCATAGCCATCAATATCAAACATGTGAATGTTGGACGTGACATCATGGCGCGTATAAAAAAGGAGTCAGGTGCATATCTGTTACATTCCCTCCTCAGTTGCAGAAACATCCTGGTCAGGGAGTTTTACCCAAACCATTTCCAAACGATTTAAATCAACCGCCAATCGCACACGAGCCTCAGCGAACAAGCCAGATGCAGAGGATCGGCTATCAATGATATGTCCAACGGGAATGCCTCTCGGATAGCCACCCCCCAATCCACTGGTGATTACCTTGGCTCCAGGTTCTGGCTCTGTTCCAACTGGCAGGTGATGAAAATCCACTAATCTCGGGTTCAGCGATGTGCCTGCTCCGGGCGTGATTGTGCCATGAGCGGATTCATATTTGCCTTGTCGAGGTGAAATAGCCAGCATGGCAGCGACTTTACAATGCTGGTCGCCTACAAGACGCACGAGGGAACGGTGACTTTCAACCTGTTCAATCTTCCCCACCAGTCCTGAGGGCGATAAAACGGGGGAATTTTCAATGATACCATCGTCAGAGCCTAAATTAATGTAGAGGCTTCGCCACCAGTTCGTCGGATCTTTGACAAGCACTCTTGCCGGCAAGAGACGCCAGGGAAGGCTTTCACGCCATCCAAGTTGTTGACGCAACAAGGCGTTCTCAGTAGCAATGGCCTGATTCTTTAGAAGAGCAATCTTGTAGTTTTGAAGCTCTCGACGCAGCTGCTGGTTTTCACGCAAGAGTTCCTGCTTGGAAACAACAATGGATTGAAGCGACTCAGCCTTTTCATCGACAGCCTCAGCGAGCCCAAGAAAGGGCAGGAAGACTCCTGCAACCATCCATTTAAGCTGGTTGTTCATGCGCGTCGGTAGACTCAGCAGGACGATACCTGCTGTCATCACCGAGCAAAATGACACTATATTAGGCTGCTTTAGCATCCCGCTCCGTAGTTTCGGAGCGAACGCGCAAAAATCAGGTTCGGCTTGAGGAAGCGACTCGTTTAAGGAACTGAAGCTCTTGCAAAACACGACCGGTGCCTTCTGCAACGGCGGTCAAAGGATCATCAGCAATATGAACAGGTAATCCGGTTTCTTCGGCAATGAGGCGATCTATGCCTCTCAGTAATGCGCCACCACCTGCTACAACAATGCCACGATCCACGAGATCGGAGGAGAGTTCAGGTGGGCAACGTTCCAATGTGATACGAATCGATTCTAAAATACTATTCAATGGTTCTTTCAGAGCATCTCGTATCTCTTCTGAACAAATCGATAATGTTTTGGGGAGTCCAGAGCTCAGGTCCCTTCCTTTGACTTCCATAGTCAGCTCTTGCTCCAAGGGAAAAGCCGAACCTATGCGGATTTTAATCTCCTCCGCAGTGCGTTCGCCGATCATTAGGTTATAGGCACGTTTCATATGTGCCACGATTGTTTCGTCAAATTCGTCTCCCCCGACCCTCAGGCTGCGGGCAAAGACGATTCCAGCCAACGATATGATGGCTATTTCACATGTACCCCCGCCAATATCGACGATCATATTTCCAGCGGGTTCATGTACGGGTAATCCAACTCCTATGGCAGAAGCCATGGGTTGTTCGATCAGGTAGACTTCGCGGGCTCCAGCATGTGTGGCTGAATCTTTCACAGCCCGCTTTTCAACTTCCGTGATTCCGGAAGGAACAGCCACGACGACGCGTGGTGCGATGAGTTTGCGATAATGGACTTTTTGAATAAATGAGCGAAGCATCGACTCGGTAATCTCAAAATCAGCGATTACACCATCCTTCATCGGTCGGATGGCCACGATGTTACTGGGAGTTCTTCCCAGCATTTCTTTGGCTTCCAGCCCCACCGCAAGCACGTTTGTTGTCCCCGCCTGAATCGCCACTACAGAAGGCTCTCTAAGTACAATACCTTGATCACGAACGTAAACCAACGAGTTCGCCGTCCCTAGATCAATTCCAATATCATTGGAGAATAAGCTCTTAAACTGAGACAACATGGATGTGCCTGAAACTTCGAAACATAGTGCGAATGCGGTATCAAGGTCAAGAGGATTACTACGAATCGAGTTAGTTCGCCTCCCATTCCAATCCAAAGGGCAGATTATAAATGCTTTTCTTTGAAACCTTGATAAGGTTTGATGTGTTCTAATTGCAAAGCTGGAAATCCAGCGGTCAAAAGTAAAAAACTATGGAATTGATACAAACGCCTTCTTCGGCCTTGCTGAGCATTCTTATCGGGCTTGGCCTGAGTGCTTCTTGTGGTTTTCGCATTTTTGTTCCACCTTTTATCATCAGCTTGGCAGCCCTTTCGGGACATCTTGAACTTTCCGAGAGCTTCGCTTGGATGAGCACTTTGCCAGCAGTCACTGCTCTGGGCGCAGCAGTGGCGTTGGAAATAGGAGCCTATTACCTTCCTGTTCTTGACCATTTCCTCGATACCGTGGCAGCTCCAGCAGCAGTGGTAGCAGGCACTATCGTGAGTGCATCCATATTTACGGAACTGAGCCCCATGATGAGTTGGTCGCTGGCATTGATTGCTGGCGGGGGTATCGCAGGTGCAGTTCATGTGGCGATGGCGTTCATCAGGGGAGGCAGCACAATGCTGACAGCTGGATTGGGAAATCCTCTGGTAGCAACGGCAGAACTTGGCGGCGCGGTTGGGACATCAATTCTGTCTCTGGTCATGCCTGGTCTGGCCTTAGTCGTTGTCCTGACCGTAGCAGGAGTTGGCGTCCGCCAGTGGCGAGTGAAAAGCCGATCAAAGGAAACAGAAGTCTCTTCTGAGCTAAATGTTGCCGACGATTCCATTTCATAGGGCTAACATCTAGCACTAAGATGGGTATCTAGCCCTTGTTAACACCTGTTTTCACGGAATCAAAACATCAGCTCGCAAACGCGCCACCCCAGCGTCAGGCAATCGATAGTCAGTAGTCCCATTTTCTGGAGTTTCAGGAGATACGTGCCCGTCGCAAAAGACCGTTTGAGCCCGGCGGTGGTGACGAAAATGGCCATTGGCATACATGGCTGATCCTCGACTGACAAAATAGAACTCCTCGATCATTGGCTGATCAGGAGAAGCTGGCCGCTGAAAATCATTGATTTGAGCTGAATCCGCAAAGAGCGCAGTGGAGGAGGCCGAGCTTACCTGCGACATGAGAAGCCCTCCTTTTTGCAACCCAGAGATTCCTGCATTGAAACCTGTAAGATGAAGATTGTATCCATAGCCATACGAAGCAGACATGGCTTTGGGTTTATAGGAAGGGTCTTGATATCTGAATGAGGGGCATGTTTGAACACCACTACCTCCAAGATAATGCCAGATGGCTCCACTAGTCCGGTCCAATTTCCGCTTACCCTCTAATCCTGCTCCCAGCCAGCCAAACCAGTAGGATTGACCCTTCTCGTCTCGTGAACTTGAAAAAGGGAAAGTTTGCTGGGCATTGTCGTCCCAATACATTTGCGAAGCCAACCCAAGCTGCTTCAAGTTCGAAACACAAACCATTGACTTGGAATGACCTTTGGCGAAAGAGATCCCTGCGGCCATCATGGAAGCGAGGATACTGGTGATGGCGAGTACCACCAGTAGCTCGACAAGAGTAAATCCGGAAGCAGTTCGTTTCATGAGCGGTTTCCTACCACTCGATAGAAGCCTTTCGAGTGGACCATGCCTTGATCCTGTATAATGATAAGTTGGTCACCGTCCGATTTGGCATGCCCCCGAGTTTCCCAGCGCAAAAAGTCCGTGGTCATTTCCAGCCAATATTCCCAACCAGACTTCCCTTGGACCTGCACCCCGATACCGTTGTCTGGAGAGAGCAGGCTATCGATGCTGATCGGTGAATCACGCTGAACAGCAATGTTATCCAACCAGCCACTGGCAAGGATTGATCCAGCAAATTCAGGCGAAGTTTGACCACCGTCGCTGTAGCTGGCAATGGCGAATGCATCTACGTCGATTTCAGTAAAGCCACCTTCTGGACCACCGAAAACTTCGGATAGGCTCGCATCCTTGATAGGGCCGAATGGCTCCCCATTTTCGAACATGGTTGTCGTCAAGGTTTCGGCTTCGGCGTTCATCGTCATTTCGACCTGGTAAGTGGCACCCATCTGCATTTCCAGAGGGAAGGTGTTGGAGAGGGACCATTGATTGTCGAGAGAAATGAGACCTGAAGAAATCGTCGCCCCAAAACCTGAATCAGCGTGATAACTCCACTCCACCAGACCGCGGGGCCCGAATTCTTCATGGATACCGGAACCTCGATAGAAAGAGGGCCGGGTTACCGAGGCCAGATTCACAAGTCCAACGGCCAAGGGAAAGGTGAAGGGTTTTGCTGGATCAGTTCCAAGTTCAAGTTGGTTGAGCTGAATTTCAAATTTCACGGAAAAATTCTCGTGTCGAGATATTTTGCTTCCAAATGGAATGTAAAAATAACTGTTGGAAAGCCGGGAATCCCAATTCACAGCCAAGCGCTCTTCGGCCTGATCCCATTCGAAAAGTTGAGTTTCACCAAAAATATCCCAATCTCCGTCGTCCATGGGGTGCTTGGAAAAGTCTTCTGCCAAAGAGGTCCAATTGGAATTGACAAGTGGTGCAACAATCGATGCACCGTCCAGCTCTATTTTGCCGGATTCCACCATGACCTTGATGTAACGAATCGAACGCAGTCTGGGTGTTCCTTCAGCCCAATCAAGATCATAGCCAGCACCTCCACCTGCGCCCTGATAGAGACGGCGGATTTGTTCCATGTCGGCTTCGGCAAAATCCGATGGAAGTGTTGCAGGATTTACCGGCAGGCTGAATTCACCCTGTCCATCGATGGGAAAATAGCCGTCCACCTTGGGTGACTTTTTTTGATCGAGTAAAAAATAATTTTGGTTGTCCTCGCTGACCCAGACCGATGCAGTCGATGCATCGCTTCCAAAAACCGAACCATCGGTCACGCCGCCACCCGAGTAATCTCCGTTTGTGATGTTGAAGCCCGCATTTCCGTATAAAATAAAGTCCAAGCCATATGGATTGTTGGGTGAATTGAAGACAGGCTGATTGAATGTCAGGGTAACGTATCCGCCTTCCCCTATGGATAACAATTGATCCGCTAGATAAGGAGGTGAGAAAGGATTGACCTCGCCTCCCCATTCACCAGGAGTTTCCCTTGATGGCTCCCCTATGACGGATAATGTGTTGGTGAAACCCAAGCCGGAACCAAACTCGACGGCAAAGCCCGAGCCCGGATGATATTCGACAACTGAAGAGACAAATGAGGTTGCCTTCGATACAGGGATGAAACCCAATAAAAAAGTGACTACGATTATTTTGATTGTTGTTTTGATACAATGCATGCTGGTTGGTTATTTTTCACTTGCTAATGCAAGTTGATTTTCAATGTTGCAGACCAGAAGGATAGGAATGAAAAAGCCTTCATTCCCACCACATGGAGAATGAAGGCTGTAAAAACAACAACAATGCATCCCGAAAACGCACTCGCGTTTTCGGCTGGCCTCATCCTTCTCTTTGACGGAGAAGTAAGTCCTGTTTGGACTCGGACGAGAACAAATCAACCGGTATCCTGACTCGAGGTTATTAACCTTGCTTCCGCCTTCCCGACCTTGAGGTCAGTGGCTGATGGAAACTTGTCACCTCTCACAGTGGCGCAACCGTCCCCGAATTTCACGGGGTTCCCTGTCATTGATTTGTTTTCGGACAGATTCACTTTCATGAATCCTATCAAAATTCAAAGAACTGGCAGCACAGTAGCGATCAGGAATCACCTGTCAAGCATCCTCCCTGAAAAGCGATGCTATTGCAGCACCTATTACAAACCCAAGCTCGGTTTGTAATAGGTGCTGCAAACGAAAACCCGTAGCATCAACTCCAAGAAAAGAATTCTTTCGTCAGGCAATCTCCCTAATTCCGCACAATGGTAGATAGGGGAAAGGATTTGGATATTTTGTTCTAATTCATGGGGCTTTCTGTTCGATCGGACAGGTCTAGGTTGGGAGGGAGGTTTTGGTTGCACCTCCCCCCAACCCTCGATTTCTCTTCTTAAAAGGTACTTCTCACTGGCTTCCAATCACCCCGTGGGTATTACAGATTCAAAAGAAGAAGACATTGAGGGGAAAAATTTCCTGCGTTCCCATATTCCCTGTAAACAATACCAGACAGGGAGGGCGGATGGCTGAGCATAAGCTAGACAACGACGTTCTTGCCTTCTCAATTTGAAATCCATTTCAGACGGTGATTATTGGCCATTTCACACCACCTCTGAAAAGAATGCGCAGCATGACGAACTATTTGAATGACAGAATTATCGAATGCAATAAAGGGATTCGAAAGTGCGTATGATGATGCTTCCAGAACTGAGTGCGGGCGTAGACAGCGTTTCTTCGTTGAGTTCATTTGTTGCCACAATTTCAAATGTTTCCGATGCTTTTAACACCTTGGTATTGGCTCTCCCAGTCGTGAAGTAAATATAACCATTTGCAGCCACGGGGCTGACTTTGACATTTTCAGCAAATAATCGTTCCTGCCAATGGGCATTCCCTGTTTTGATGTCGATGCAGGATGCCATCCCGTCATCACGAATGGTAAATACCTTGCCTCCATAAATGACCGGAGTTGGACAATCAGGGGAATATCGTTTTTGCTTCCAATCATGATCGACAACAGCCGAATCCCCTTCATGAGCAGGTGTAACACCAACAAGAAAACCCTGATTTCTAAACCCAGAAGCAACAGTAATCACCTTTCCTTCACCCGCAGTAGGTCCCGCAATGGTGCGTCCATACGGATGAGGCACTTGCAGGCCCCCTACTCGCCAGATCTCTTTGCCAGTAATCGGGTCATAGGCATTTAGATGCTCGGCGCCGGATAAAACGATTTGGCCATGCCCGTTTACTTCAACAAAAATGGGAGTGGAATAGGAATCATTACCTTCTTCGCGGGCCTCGAGGTCGCGATCCTTCTTCCAAAGAGTTTTGCCAGTGGCCGCGTTCAGGGCCAAAAGGTATGAAGGACCTTGATGCATACAGGCAATGTAGAGCGAACCGTCATGCAGAAGGGGCGAATTTCCCATTCCGTGATTGGTGTTGTAGTCCGCATACTCAGTGCGCAAATTACGCCGCCAAACTTCTTCGCCTGATGTGGTAAGACATACCAGGTCACCGGTCCCAAAAAACACCCAAACATGCTTCCCGTCCGTAACTGGAGTAGGTGTTGCCATATTGTGAAAATTATGGGCAGGGAGTCGCCCGTTACCCACTTTCTTTTCCCATATTGGACGACCGGTTTTCAGGTCAAAAGAGAGTGTCATCAGGTCTTCATTCTCAAGTTGTGTTGTCACAAAAATAAGATTGCCATGCACGACAGGAGAAGAAGTCCCTTTGCCGGACAACGTTGTTTTCCATGCAATATTTTCCTTTACTGACCATGAGAGAGGAAATTCACTTTCAGGACTGACTGCTGTGCCATCACTTCCTCTTAAAGCTGACCAGTGAGCCGCCTGAATGGAGCACGAGAATGCCAAGAGACTTGCAAGCAAAGTTGGTAGGGTTTTCATTTTTAACTGTGGGTGCATGTCAGAGCGTTATATGTGCTTCGAATCTGATTGATCCTTTTCCGTGTAGCCTGATTCCTGCCTCTTGAAGTTAACCTCATTTTTTTTGAGATATGCTTGAAAAACGTCGTCCGCACTCATCCCGAGGACCTGAGCCATGCTGATTAAAAAGTGAAATAAATCTACCACCTCCACACGGGCATTCTGTTCATCGAATTCCTGATACTTTGCCCACCATTTCCAGGGCACACTGTCAGTGAGTTCAGCTAATTCCTGATTCATTGCCCGGCAGTAATTGAGCACCCACTCGGTCTTTTGCTCCTCGGACATTGACTCCGTCTGCACACCAATGCGCTCATTCAACGCCTTCTGCATGCGAAATAATTCTCTCAACTGATCCTGTTCCATGGTGGTTAGTTTAACTCCTGCCTGTGAATAATGACAATCCACAAATAAGACATCACTTTCACAAACCGGTTACCAGTTGGTGATACGATACAAAGAGCCCGCTCATGCCGAAGGGCATACATATTGTTCATTCAGAATTCAATCTCCAGCAAAGCACTCCACTTACCTTCATAAGAGGTACGTGCTTTGAGCATTTGAAACTCCCCTGAGTTTGGAATGGGGTTCTGATAGGTAGTCGCTGACGCATTCCGGTCACCGCCGATCATACGTGGGTCCGATCCATCAGTCGTAAAGATTATGATGCCTTTCCCTGCGCTGAGAGCCAATTGCGCTGCGCCTCCTTCACCTGTAAAAGAAGGAACCGGGGCATTCACGTCAGGATAAAGACCTTTGGCCAACAATTGAGCCATGACAATGTCCGATCGCTGGGAGAGATATTTATTGCGGGTGTAATTTACTACTTTCAACCAATGGTCATCACGGGTCAAAGGAAAACGGCCAGGAGTACTTTTACCCGCAATGTTTGGAGCTTGAGAATCTCCCCAGCGCGCAGACTCACAGACAACGGCGTTTTTGATCTGATCCACGCGGTGGTCAAACAAGGCTTTCAGCTGATCAGGCTCTAACAATCCCTGGTTGAAAAAGTGCCGATGAATACGATCTGCAACTTTCATCCGAAACTCCTCATTCTCTAAACACCGTTGCCAAATGTATTGTGGGTTACTGGATGAAAATTCATTACCTGCTGGAAAGGGGCCAATTCGGTTAATTTCCAGATCTTCTTTGAGCATGGTATGTTCAGAGTCCCAAATGATGAATTGAAAGCCCTCACGATGGTTGCGATTACGCATGCCATACCAATTATTTGAAGCCCAGTCTCCCGAGAAGGCACTGACAGGAGCGTCCTTGTTACCCGACCAAATGATGATCAGCATGTAATCAATCAGGTTTTCAACATCAAGCAACACCTCAGAATCGAGATCCTCACTCCCGTCTCCATGTTTACCCTGAAGTTGAAAATAATCTTCATTGGACTTCACCCCCTTTTTTGCCGCCTTCCACAGACGACTCCATGCATCCGTGTTGCCGTCCGTTGCAAAGGTTCGTTCACCACCTCCGTTCTGTATTTTAATAACGTCGAAATCTTCTTTACCACCTTTCAGGTAATCAGAGGCAAAAGACGCCTCCGGACGCTCGCAAGTGTTATAAAGTCCCCAGTAAACTCCATTGATAAACAAATGGCAAAAATCTCCATTTGGAGATAAGTGCCCCATGGAACGCTGAATATCACGATTGACCAGATCTCTGACGAACAATCCATTTTCACCATCCCTGCCGAAACTCCAGCTGTAGTTTTGTGATGTGCGTATGTCTAAATTATCGAAAGTGGTTACCGAAGAACCCTCGAAGAGTGGGAATTCTAATTTTGATGGACCATAAATATCTCTGAAAAAAAGGCGGAAGGAATGTTTGGGATTATTATCCATGCGACTGAACCCTCCGCGAATGCGGATCCCACAATCTATTTCGAAACCTGGCTGCGGGCCTGAGTGAAAGTATTCCACCGAACAAGGACGTTCCCACTTGCGACCATCCTTCCGAGCATGGCTGTAGATCCCCTTTTCCTTGCCAAACATATCATGAATATCCATTACGATGGAAATGACGGGTAAATCACGAAACCCTGTCAGGACCTCCTTGCTGTAAGCCGGCTGATCAACCACTCGGGGATCCATCCCATAATCAACCAAATTATTATTCCAATCAAAAGGAAACCCAATGGGAGGCTCCCCATCCGGAGATTGACGCACCACGTCATCAAGAAAGAGATAAGTATGCGTCATGACACTTGAGGGAGCATAGCCGTCCTTGAAGGCAGCGGCGCGAATCACTGTCGTCGCATCCACATTCATTGAGGATTCATATATTTCCCCATGCTCGGCGGTAGGAGCGGTTCCATCGGTTGTATAGCGAATGATTGCCCCTTGAGTCGAATTGCTCAGGATAAGCTCAAACGGCTCTTCCTTGAAACCTCGTTCCAAACTGAAACTGACATCATCAACAAAACCAAAAAGCACCTCGCCATTGGTTTTCCCTGGTGAAGGGGCAAGGAAATGACTTTCAAAATCCAATAGAAATTCCCCGGGCGCCCAATCAGAGGAAATACCATAGGAAATGTCATCATGCTGTTGAGGGTAACGTGTACCGAAAGAGTGAACAATGGACCTCGGCTCCTTCATCACAATCGCCAAAAACTCACCGTCCGCATTTAATTTGAAATCTGTATGCCACTCCTCATTGGACAATCGGCGATTTTTACCTGAAGCATGAACAATTAAATAGTCGCCAGATCCCATCAGAAAAGATGGGAACTCCCAGAGCTCTTCCAATTGACGGTCTTGTGTCAATGCGAATTGCGATAGGTTCAACGGGGTTTGTCCGGGGTTATGAATTTCAATCCAATCCGTACGATCGTCATCTCCATCTTTTAAACCACTATCGTTGGCAGCAAGGAATTCAGTTATCAACAAAGCGGGAGGGACTTCATCGAAGCTCATTTCTGGCACCTCAGCTGAAGGCGGAACTAACTTGGGATTCACGGCTTGTTGCTGATTATCGTGTGAAGGCTGAAGGTTATCCGGGGTTTCCTTTTTGCATCCAGACAACAGGAGTATAAGGAGAAAGCACCCTGAGTAAAAAAATAATCGTTTATTTCTGATGTGCGCTGAAAAATTGAAATGTTGGCTCATGGCGAATTTATTTCAGGTCTGATTTCATGTCTAAATAACGCATCACTTACTTAAAATCACAAGGTCTTGCAAACTCGCTGGAAACTCGAAGCTAATGTCAGAGTCTCCAAAATCAAGTTGCAATCATTAAGTGGTTCCCTTGGAAAATACATATGGATCACTTGTAAACCAATTCACTTGCAGAGACAATCCATTGAAATGAAAAATACCGAAATCGAAGAAACGCTTTATGATCGCATCGGCGGCCAAAAAGGGTTGGAACACCTGCTGACTCATTTTTATGCTGATGTTCGCCAGCATGCGGTCATCGGTCCTATTTTTGAGGCTCAGATTCAGGATTGGCCAATGCACATCAAGAAAATCGCGGGCTTTTGGTCCGGTCTCACAGGTGGCCCCTCGCTGTATGGAGGTGGATTGATCGCCAAACACATGCCACTCCACCTCCAAGCTGAACACTTTGGACACTGGCTCACTCTCTGGGCCTTTCAGTGTGATCGAACCCTGGCCGCCAGAGATGCTGAAATGATGAAGGCACTGGCTAATCAAATTGGAGACAGGTTAAAACAGTTTGCAATGTCTTGATCGACAAATCCGAATGTTTCAGATTGATGGAGCATCAACTTCACGTGATTCAAGCAGATCCAAAACATGCCAATATACCTCAAGACGCTCTTATCAGAGCGCGCCAGATGAGCTTTTTTCGTTCGAGCCAGCATCAGGAGAAAAAACATCATACAGATTGAAGCAGTATAGAAGGACTGAATGGAAGCAATCCATCCGAGGTTTAGGATTGTCCTGTTTCAACTCAACTTCTAAATTCGATGAATGCACATCATCCGACCCGCACATTGGCAAGTTTATGCACTTGTTCTGCTGTCCGGACTTTTTCTAAGCTCAGCTTTTGGACAGTCCGGAAAACGCAAACCCAACGTCATTGTCTTCCTTGCAGATGATCTTGGTTATCAGGAGTTGGGTTGCTACGGCCAAAATTACATCAAAACGCCCAACATTGATGCTCTTGCAGACCGTGGTTTGCGGATGACTCAGTTCTATTCTGGTTCTCCCGTCTGCGCTCCTTCACGTGGGATGTTATTGACAGGAAAACACAGCGGACATGCCTACATACGTGACAACCGAAACCCTAAAGGTCTGGATCACATCAAAAAAGAATACGAGTGGGAATTCCCCGGGCAGTTTCCAATTCCAAAGGATGAAATAACCTTGGCAGAGGCGTTGAAATCACAAGGGTATGCGACGGGTGCCATGGGTAAATGGGGATTGGGTCACTTCGGAACGACGGGTGATCCAAACAAGCAGGGGTTCGATCTTTTTTACGGATTCAACTGCCAGGTCCACGCTCACAATCATTACCCGAAATTTCTTTGGCGTAATGGAAAGAAAGAGATTCTAAAAGGCAATGATCGAACATTGTATGGAGAGACATTTTCTCAGGATCGCTTCATTGAAGAAGCTGTCGCCTTCATGGATGCCCACCAGTCAGATCCTTTCTTTTTATTCATGCCATTTACGATCCCCCACCTCTCAATCCAAGTACCTCAATGGGCGGTTGACTGGTATACGGACGATATCGTAGAGGAGGAATACAAGCACCGGGGCTATCTTAAACACCCCTCGCCAAGAGCAGGGTACGCAGCCATGGTGTCGTATCTTGATTATGGAGTTGGGTTGGTCATGAACAAGGTCCGCTCGATGGGATTGGAGGAAGACACCCTGGTTATTTTCACATCAGACAATGGACCTACCTACGATCGACTGGGTGGCAGTGATTCAGATTTCTTTGAATCGGCAGGTAAATTCAAAGGTCTCAAGGGCAGTGTGTATGACGGAGGGATTCGAGTCCCCATGGTAGCGAGCTGGCCAGGCAAAATCCCCGAGGGACAAATCAGTGACGAACCCGCAGCTTTTTGGGACCTGATGCCCACGATTCTATCGATGACCGGGAATACAAAATCCATCCCGGAAAATACCGACGGGATCAATCTGGCTCCTACATTACTCGGGAAACAAAACCAGAAACCCCATGCCTATCTTTATTGGGAATTTCCATCTTATGGAGGGCAGCAGGCCATACGCATGGGAAACTGGAAAGCAGTTCGCCAGAACATATTCAAAAAGGGCATAAAGACCGAGCTTTACGACCTCGAGGCAGATCCCTCCGAATCAAACGACCTGTCTTCTGAACATCCTGCCATCTTAAAGGAAATGGCGAAGTTAATGCAGGAGGCTAGATCGCCATCCACATTATATCCGTTCAAGAATTTGGATTAAAATTTTCAACACCATTGAAAGAATCATGATACAACTAGGATTTGTCACCGCAATAATGCCGGAACAAAATTTGGAATCAGTCGCAGATACAGCCGCCAAAATTGGATATGACTGTATCGAGGTCATGTGCTGGCCCAAAGGAAAAGCAGATCGGCGTTATGCAGGGATCACCCACATCGATATTGAAGGACTCAATAAGCACAAAGCCGATGACATCGCAGGAAAGCTGAACGACAAAGGTGTTTCCATTTCCGCTCTGGGTTATTATCCGAACCTGCTGAGCAAAGACAAACAACACGCTCGCCCCGCCCTCGCACACCTTAAAAAGCTCATCAAATCTGCTCCAAAATTAGGTGTGAGTATCGTCAACACTTTTATCGGCGCGGAGCCGAGTTTGAGTGACGAGGCTAATTTCAAGTCCTTCAGAAAAACCTGGCCTTCCATCATTAAACTCGCAGAGGATCATGGCGTTCAAATCGGTATTGAAAATTGTCCCATGTATTTTACTCAGGACGAATGGCCATCCGGAAAGAACCTGGCCCATTCTCCTGCGATGTGGCGCCGCATGTTTGAGGTCATCCCTTCAAAAAATTTCGGGTTGAATTACGATCCCTCCCATATGGTTTGGCAGCACATGGATTACCTGAAACCCATTCGTGAATTCGCTGATCGGTTCGTACACGTTCACGCAAAAGACGTACGCTTGGATCAAGACCAGCTTGATGATGTGGGAATTATGGCCACACCGTTATCCTATCATTCCCCCAAACTCCCGGGCCTGGGTGAAGTGAATTGGGGCAAATTTCTTTCGGAACTTGGAGACGCAGGCTACCGAGGCGCAGTCTGTGTTGAAGTCGAAGACCGTACTTACGAAGGAAGCCGGAAGGCGCGCAGAGCAGCACTCTGTCAAAGTTATCGTTACCTGAAAAACTTCCTGCCCTGAATGACCCCATAACACCGCCATCAATGAAATATACTTACGAAGAGATCGCAGGAATGATCGATCATTCGCTCCTGCACCCGACCATGACCGATAAGGAAATGGAAAGAGAATGCAAGCTTGCTAACCGATACAAAGTAGCCTCTGTCTGCATTAAACCTTACGCTGTCAAAATGGCTGCCAGAATTCTGAAAGGAACCGGCGTTGCAGTCGGTGCGGTCGTAGGATTTCCCCATGGTGGAAACGTGACAAAAGTCAAAGTATTCGAAACAGAGCAAGCCTGCGGGGATGGAGCAACGGAAATTGACATGGTGATTAATATAGGCAAAGCACGTTCAGGAGATTGGAATTATGTAAAAAAAGACATCCGAGCAGTCGTCAGGGCAGCCCACAAACGAGGCAGTATTGTCAAAGTCATCATCGAAAACGACTTCATGCCAAACGATCGTATTAAAAGGAAGCTGTGCAGAATTTGTGAAGACGCCAAAGCGGATTATGTCAAGACTTCAACGGGATATGGGTTCGTAAAAGGCAAAGATGGACGTTACGGATATGAGGGAGCAACAGAAAGCGACTTGAAGCTGATGCGCAAAGCATGCAGTAGCAAAATAAACATCAAGGCCGCAGGAGGAGTGAGAGATTTGGATGCACTCATGCACTGCCGAGACCTTGGGGTCCGTCGCGTAGGAGCCTCCGCGACCAAAACATTACTGGATGCTTACAAAGCACGGGCTCGCGCCGAAAAAAACTCCAACAAAGCTCTCAGAAAACCAGTAAAAGAAACAAAACTCGGGGGTGGCGGTTATTAATTCTGAAATGCAAAAATCAAAACTCGCAGGTATCATCCTTCAAATCAGAAAACCATGAATATTCATAACCTTTGGTTAAAAACCCTCGCCTGGGCATGCATGATGATTAGCAGTGCCACCTTGCACATGGATGCACAGGCGCAGCCAACCGGCAAAGCAATTTACGCACAGGCCTGTGCGCAATGCCACGGCCCTGATTTACAAGGAGGGCAAGCACAAAGCCTCAAAGATGCCGTATGGCAATTTGGATCCAAACGGAGCCATATTTTCCGAAATATCAAATATGGTATATCAGATTTTGCCATGCCAGCCTTTGAAGAAGCCCTTTCTGATGATGCCATTAATCGAGTATTGGATTTTATATTTGAATCCGAAAAGAAATCTGGCTCAACCCGCCCACCAACACCCAAGAGGATTTTTACGCTGGATTATGAATTAACGATTGATGTCGTTGCGGAGGGGTTGGATATCCCATGGGCGATTGATTTTCTTGATGAAGAAAGGGCACTGATCACCGAACGCCCTGGCCGATTGCGATTACTGGAGGGTGGAAAATTGCACTCTGAAGCCATCGAAGGGACGCCCTCGGTTCTGCACGAAGGTCAGGGAGGGTTGCTCGATGTATCAGTCGACCCTGATTATGCGGAAAATGGATGGGTTTACCTATCCTACAGCCATTTACTCAGTGATGCGGAAGGCGAGCGGAAACCAGCTATGACACGCATTGTCCGAGGAAAAATCCAAGATCATGCTTGGACCGATCAAGAGGTAATTTACGAAGCACCTCACGATCTCTACACAACGACACGTCATCATTACGGTTCTCGCATTGTTTTTGACCCAAGTGGATTTCTTTACTTCTCGATCGGAGAAAGAGGTATTGCGCATCATGCTCAAGATATCCGTCGTCCAAACGGCAAAATACACCGTATCTTCAAAAACGGCTCCATTCCTTCAGACAATCCATTTGTAGAACGCGATGATGCGCTACCAACTATATTCACATTCGGCAATCGAAACCCTCAAGGTCTCGCCGTTCATCCGGGAACTGGGCATATCTGGGAAACGGAACATGGGCCAATGGGCGGTGATGAACTGAACGTCATTCATGGCGGTGCAAATTACGGTTGGCCATCCATAACGTATGGCCGTAATTACGATGGAGGCGTTGTGTCCGATCATCGAGAACGCCAAGGAATGCGCCAGCCAACTCTGTATTGGAAACCATCCATTGCAGTCAGCGGCATTCACTTTGTGGACAGCCCCTCATTTCCCCGCTGGAAGAATCACCTTCTCGTAGGTGCACTGAAATACGAAGAAGTGCGCTTACTCGATATCGAGAATGATCGAGTCATGCATCAGGAAATTATCCTGAAGAATGCAGGGCGAGTTAGAGACGTATGCAGTGCACCAGATGGTGCCATTTACTTGGTAACCAACGGCCCTGATACCATCTTAAAACTGACACCCGTTCGAGATATGAATCTGGAACCTTGAGCGCTCCCGTTGTCGATTGGCGATCGAGTTGTCATATGCCAATCTTGTTTAAGTTGGTAATGGCGATGAAATCCATCCAGCTGAGACCAAAGAAGTCAGGGTGAAAATGATCATTTGATTATTCAATGGTCAAAGCGTCTCCTCATCCAGGCCCAAAGGCTTGAATAAGCCCTCCTTTGCTCGAACACTTCAGGTGTGAAAAGTCGGCAGTAAAGGAAGACTTAAACTATGGTGGCGTCTGAATCAGAGTAAATGTCGATCAAGGCTTGGGAAGTTTTTGCCGGAGCTCCATTTCAACTTCCCGCACAGGACGTCCTGAGTTTGCTGAAATAGAGGCAGCCAAACCTGAAACGTAGGCTGCAGAGGCGGAGGTACCATTAATCATGAACGTCGTACCGTTGTGTTCGATGAAGGAGCGCCCCGGAACCATGACATCCACAAAGTCACCCGTGTTGGCATACGGTGCGACCTGCCCATTCTGAGTCGCTGCCGTCACGGCAAGCACATCTGGATAGGCTGCTGGAAAAGTAGGTTCGGTGGTCGGGGAGTTCCCTGCGGCTCCGACAAAAAGAACCCCTTGCAGGGAAGCTTCATGAATCATTTGCTCCATGAGGGGAACCGTTTCATTGCCACCAAGGCTGAGGTTGATAATACTCGCACCGGCGTTGACTGCCTCATAAATTCCTTGAGCCACCTGAAAAGTTGACGTCGTTTCGCTGCCACCGTAAACGTCTACTGGCAAAATCCTGATTGATGACTCGCTCTGACCGTTATTTCCGATTTCAGCACCTTTGAGCAGAGTCTGCGCCATGCTCGTGCCATGAGTTGGGATATCTGTTGTCGCAGGCTTGTCACCTCCAAGATTGATCTCGGGAAGCAGGAATTCCGACAAGGATTCATCACCTTGCACAGGCATGTCAATCAAGCCTACAACCAGTTCATTACCATCTGCTTTACGAGCCTTGAGAGAAAAACCTGAAGAACTTCCTCCTCCGTATAATCGATTTTCACCCGGCCTTCCCCATTCAAAGTTGTCACTGATCTGAACGGATTCAGAATCTCGAAGTCGTTCGCGTGCTTTGTCTGCGCTTTCAGCATCTTCAAAGGACAATCGATATGCATTCAACTCATCAAGTTTACCGATGATTTTTGCTCCCAATGCATCGGCCACCTCTTCGATAGATATTGGACTACCAGCTTTGACCTGAACGATGATTTCATTGTCGATTTTCTTAGAACGGAAAATCAGAACCTGATCGGAAAGATTGAGCTTTCTGGTAGCCCTTGAGGCACTGGTGGCATACACGAGCAGCTTGGAGGATCCAGCACTTTTTCCGCGGATCAATGCATAGTTCAAATCCCCCATAATCCGCCGGAGAGCTTCCGAAATAGATAGATCTGTAAAACGAGTCGAGACTCTTCTTGCTTCAAGTCCTGGCTCAATCCAGATATTCCATCCCATGCGACCCCCAACCGCTTTCAGAGCGTCCGCAAGCTCCGTACGACGCAGGTCGGCAGATAGTTTCTCCTGATCAATGTCCCACTCTACATCAGCCGCCTGCAGTTCCAACGCACCCGTGAATAAAGGTGAGCCAAAACAACAGACAACAAAAAAGAGACCTGCCACGAGACTTAGGAAGCTGTGAAGCATACAAGACATAATAACATCGCTAATCTGACTGAGTTGCAGAAAGATTGCAACTCACAGAATTCACTGAAAATTGGAACCCTAAATCATACCTCGTGTAAGTATATTCTCTGCATGATTGGGTAATTTCTCGCCGTGATTGAAGAGAAGACCAATGTGATCAGATAAATAACGACTTGCTCAATACTTTTTTCTGCTCAACAATTTGCCGTCATGTTCAATGCAACAAAACAGATAACTGTGTTCGTTATTCTTGCCAGTATCATCATGAATCAGGGGCAGGCCGCAGAAAACATCACTGCGCCAAAAGAATCGGGATTTGTCTCTTTGTTCAATGGAACCAATCTGGATGGGTGGATCAATGTCAATTGCGCGCCCAGCACGTGGACGGTCAAAGAGGGTTTGATCCATTGCACAGGCGTCCCTACTGGCGCCCTGCGAACGGAAAAACAATACGAGAATTTCATTTTGGAGCTCGAATGGAGGCATTTGGTTCCCGGAGGAAATGCCGGGCTATTTGTCTGGTCAGAATCTATTTCTGCCCCCGGAGTTCCTTTCCTGAAGGCCATCGAAGTCCAAATCCTTGATCACGCATACGGCAAATCAGATTGGTTCACCACACATGGTGATATTTTTCCTATTCACGGAAGTACCATGATCCCTGATGCACCAAATCGAGGTTCGAGAAGTTTCCCAAATGAAATGCGATCCAAGGCCTCACCGAACTGGAATCACTACCGTGTAACCTGCATCGATGGCATCATCAAATTAGCGGTGAATGGAAAGGTGGTTTCGGGCGGCAAAGACTGCGTCTACAGAAAAGGGTACATCGCACTGGAATCCGAGGGGGGCAAGGTCGATTATCGTAACATTCGAATTAAAACACTCCCATCCACCAACCCTGCCCCAGAGGCAATTGCCCCTGAAGATCAGGGGTTCCGATCTATTTATAACGGGGTGAATCTGGCTGGATGGAAATTACCGGAGGGAAGCAGGGATCATTGGCGCGCCACTGACTGGAAATTAAGCTATGATGGGAAAAGCACCGCCAAGGAGAAACATTTATGGACCGAGAAAAGCTATGGTGATTTTATGATGATCTGTGATTGGCGATGGACGGCTAAAGCCTCCAAACGTGAATTTCCCATCGTGCTTCCAAGTGGAGATTACGCAAAAAGCAAAAATGGCAACCAACTCACTGAAGAAGTATCCTTTGCAGGGGACAGTGGTATATTCCTGAGAGGAAACACTAAAAGCCAGGTCAACATTTGGAATTGGAGCATCGGCTCAGGGGAAGTTTACGGTTACCGGAATCACAAAGACACCTCTCCTGCTGTGCGCGAGGCCCTTACCCCAAAACTCAAAGCCGACAATGCCATTGGCAAATGGAACAGGTTTATTATTACACTCATAGGAGACAAACTAACGGTAAATCTCAATGGCTTGACTGTCATTGATAACGCTCCCCTGCCAGGCATACCCGAAGTCGGCGCCATTGGCCTGCAGGATCATGGGGATCCCATTGAATTTGCCAGTATCTACATCAAGGAACTCTGATTGACCGCGCTTGGTTCCATCACAGTTAATTCTCCTTTTTGATGAAAGCATTTATGCAATACGGGAAATCCTGAATCATGCGAGCATCATTGATAAAAAAGGCTGATCGAATGGTCATCAAATTGGGAACGGGCGTCCTTACCGACGCACGGAATCATCCTGATTTGAACCAAATGGAAACATTGGTCTCCCAATTGGTTGCGCTGAGAAAACTTGGCAAGGAGATTGTGATTGTGTCATCCGGTGCAGTGGGTGCTGGAATGGGGAGCATGGGCTGGGAGCAACGGCCTGGAACGCTGGCTGATCTCCAAGCCTGCGCAGCAGTAGGCCAGACACGTCTGATGCATACCTATTCTGACCTTTTTTCCAAACATGGTTTATCGGTTGGACAAGTCCTGCTTACCCATGCAGACCTCAAGCATCACGAAAGACACCTGAATGCCAGAAATACCTTAACGGCTTTACTGGATCGTGATTTTATTCCCATTGTAAACGAGAACGATGCAGTGTCTTTTACCGAATTGAAATTTGGAGACAATGACACGCTCTCGGCTCTGGTAGCTTGCCTGATTCCAGTTGAATTGCTCGTCATTTTAACCACAGCAGACGGCTTGATCGAAGATTTTGCGACACCTGAAGCGAAAAGAATTTCGGAAGTGGAGCAGATTGATGAAAGAATCATGGCAATGGCGAGGGGTACAACGAGTGTCACTGCAACTGGTGGCATGACCACCAAGATCGAGGCGGCAAAGATCGCAGTCAGATCTGGCATACCAATGTTCATAGGCCCGGGCCGCAATGCGACGATTCTCAGAGACATGGCGGAAGGCGCTGATGTGGGCACTGTATTCCTTCCATCAAAAAAAGGACTTAAAGGGCGCAAACGCTGGATAGCATTTTTTCATCGTCCAAAAGGTTCCCTGACTGTTGATCAAGAAGCGAAGCTTGCACTGCGTGAAAATGGAAAGAGCCTTCTACCAGGAGGAGTCACTGACATTGAAGGACCTTTTCAATCTGGTGAAGTCGTTCGTCTTCTTGATGAAGAAGGCACCGAATTTGCCCGGGGAATTGCCGAGTCAGATTCAGCATCCTTCCAAACCTGGAAAGATCATGGTGAGGAAATCATTCATCGGGATAACCTTGTCATTCTCTAAGCTCCATTAAAAAATGAACCCTCAAATCACACCTGTTCAATCAGTTCTTGAAATCATGTCTCGATTAAGGGCACCTGACGGATGCCCTTGGGATAAGGAGCAAGACCATGAGTCTCTTAAATTTCATGCCGTAGAAGAAGTTTACGAGCTTATCGATGCCATTGAAGCTGGAGATGATCATGAAATGCAGGAGGAACTGGGTGACTTGCTGCTTCAGGTCGTCTTTCATTGCCAGCTTGCCAAAGAAAGAGAAGTGTTTGATTTCAATGCAGTCTGCCAAACATTGGCTGAGAAATTGACACGAAGGCATCCTCATGTTTTTGGTGATACAAAAGCAGATGATATCGATGAAGTATGGGCCAATTGGGAAAAAATCAAACGCACCGAAAAAGAAGGAACCCACCTGGAGCGTCACTCGGCAATGGACGGCATCCCAAAGCACCTTCCCGCGCTTCAGTATGCTGAAAAACTAGCAAAAAAGGCACGCAAAGCCAAACTGATTCCGGCGGAAACCCCTCCCTCAAACAAGCTCCCAGAGGATCCCGCACTTCTGGGAGAATCCCTGCTCGAACTAGCCATGGATGCACAATCCAAAGGATGGTCTGCTGAAGCCCTCCTGAGAGAGGCCATTCAGAAAAAAGAACAAAGCTTGAGGGACGTCGAATAGGCTCTGATTGATTACTCTGTTGAGGGTTTTTCTATTTTGTAAGCTTTAATCCTCTTCATCACTGTATGGACAAGCGGCTTTAATTGCTGTGCACCGTGAATAGATAAATGATCCCCATCGCTATAAAAAATTCCGATGTCATTTCGAAATTTTGATTTCATGTTCGGCATTGTAAATAAAGGCATAAGTTCCAAATATTTGATTTCATTATCAGTCCATTCATTAAACAAACTATCAAGAAAAGTCCGTTGATGCTCGATTTCATCGGCAGGCAATGACAAGTCCATCTCCATGCCGGCATAATCTGAAAGGGCAGCAAATCTTGGTAAGTCTATTTGATATACTGGCGGAGATTTAATTACCCAAACGTTGCTTTTGACTGATCTTAATTTTTCGAAAATATTGTTCAGCAAACTTCTCTCCGCATCGTCATTTACTGAATGCCAATTGAAAAACATTAATACATTAGGGTTTTCTAAATGAGTCACCGAATTCATGAAATAATCGATTAGATCAACTTTACCTTGATGTTTTGTACTGCTGGACAGACCTAAATGAAGTGCCCCAGGCAAAGTTAACCCCTTAATATTTATACCATTATCTCTAGCAACTTCCTTAAAAACATGTAAAGTCACTTCAAGGTGGCTATCACCAAATAATATTAATGTAGCATTATCCTTTGCCTCCTGATGTAGGGTTTTTAAATCTCCTGTCCAAACATTTTGCCTGATGGAACCTTGTAGCCCCGATTTGCTCTCAATGCTTTCTACAATATTCAAAGTCGAAGGAGAAAATCTTGCTTTTACCCCATCTGACAAATGCAGTCGCATTCCAATCGCAGCAATTAAAACCATAAATAACCCACCCCATGAAAGCATTTGAAAACGGCTCGGGAGCCATTTTTTGGTCCGGAAAGGTGTTTCTACCCATTTCCAGGAAATGGCAGAGAGCAAAAAAGAAGCTATTACGCAGTTAATAAGAACAGTTGCACCAGGCTCAGGAAACCAATAATTGGCAAAGGCAAGAATGGGCCAATGCCATAAATAAAGGGAATAGGAAATCAAACCCAAAAATGTAACCGGTTTATAAGATAGAAATTTTGAAACCCAAGTCTTTTGTAAACCATGCACCCAAATCAACAATCCCGTACCGACACAAGGCACAAGAGCAACCCACCCAGGAAAAGACATAGATGGGTTGATAAAAATAAAAGAAGCCACCACGAGTATGAGCCCAATCGTTGCTAGCAAGTTTGATGTTCTGCCTGAAAGACTAGGAGCATGTGGCGGAGCTAGAGCAACCAATGCTCCCGTTATTAATTCTCATGTTCTCGATGGTAGCAGAAAAAAGTTCAACTCAGGATAACGATTCACACTCCAGATATTCCAGAAAAGTGATAATGACCAAACCACTGCGAGCGCACATACTCTCAGTGGAAAAACAACGCGCCTCAACCCAAGCAAGAGAACGGGAAAAAGCAGATAGAATTGTTCTTCGACAGACAAGGACCATGTGTGCAACAAGGGTTTTATTTCTGCCGATTGATCGAAATATCCAGAAACCATCCAAAAATAAATATTGGAAGCAGAGGCGGATTGCGCAAAAGCAGACTGACCAAGGTAACGAAAATCTTGGGGCAGAAGCAAAAACCACCCTGCTAAAAGTGTGGTTATGACAACCAAACTCAACGCGGGAAAAATGCGGCGAATGCGGCGTTCCCAAAAGTTTACCATGCTAAAAGCCCCGTTCTCCAATTCTCTGAAAATAATGCGGCTAATTAGGAACCCTGAAAGCACAAAGAATACATCAACACCACAGAACCCTCCGCTGAGAAAGGGAACCTTAACATGAAATAAAACTACAGCCGAAACGGCTATTGCCCGCATACCGTCGATGTCTGCACGATGGCCCTGCTTTTTTTTTGATTGAATTTCGCTCATTTGAAGCATCTAAAAATATTGTGTAATTCAACTGTGTGCAGGAGGCTAGGGCAAATTTTGAGGTTCTGCACAGTTGAAATATCTAACTAATTAATATCAATATACCGTCCGCAATAATTTGAAATAACATTTCGAGTTGCTCAGAGGTGCTTCAAAACATACCATCCAAGTATGGGTATCGTACGTCGATTAGATCATACTAGGTATCGCGTCAGCGAATTGGAAAAAAGTGTAGACTTTTACAAAAGAGTTCTCGGACTCGAGGAAGTGCGCCGTCACAAATCACCTCGCGGCTCTGAACTGGTTTTTTTAAAAGCCCCTGAAAGCGAAGAGCTGATTGAACTTTGTTATTTCCCAAACAGTGGCCCTGTGAAAGTGCAGGAAGATTTAACGCATCTCGCGTTTATCGTCGATAGCTTGGAAGCATTTGGAAAACACTTGGAATCCATTGGCGAGACGTTTTCAGATGGCCCTACCATGAAACTTGATGGCAGCGGAGGTTTTGCTTTTGTCGACGCACCTGAGGGCTATGAAGTTGAATTGATTGAACGCAGAAAGTAAGCAATCACCCGAGGAGCATTCAGTCATTTTAAATCAATAATTCAAATCCCCAGACAAGCATGCTTGTCTGGGGATTTAATTTAAGTATGAACCTCTCAATCACGAGGTCTGGAAAGGTTACCAGAAATTACTGCCGCCCGGGTCGTGGTCTTTGGCGTTGACCTTGACGTCTGCCCTGTCCTTGGCCTTGACGCTGCTCTTGCCCTCCACGGTTCCTGAGACCCTGACCTGCTTTTCCAGCTTCCTCACGAGTGATGTAGCCATCTTTATTGGTATCAAGAACGCCCATTAATCGCTGCATGCGTTCGGGGAGTTCATCCTTGGAGACTTTATTATCTCCATTGGCATCTGCCTGCATCAGGCGATCGGCCATTTGCCTTCCACCGCCTCCTTTGCCTTCCTGGCCCCGACGACGTCCTTCATTTTGCCCAAATCCACCGCGGCCGGGCCCACCCTCACCTCTGCGAGGCCGGATTTCATCCATGGTCAATTTTCCATCTCCATCGCTATCGAGCTTCTTTAAAACGGCAACCGCATTTTTGATTTCAGATGCAGAAAGCTCACCGTCCTGGTTGGCATCAAGGGCCGCGAACACAGGAGGCCCTCCTTGAGGCCCACCGAAGCCACCGTCAGGGCCACGACCCTGTCCTCTGCCTTGTGCATGTGTGTTTGTAGTAAGCGCTGCGGAAAGAGCGACCAAAGCCAATAAGGTTTTTTTATTTTTCATCATGTTTTCTTTGATTGTATGTTCGTTAATGAGAGACGATGACAATCTCAAGCTGGTTACAGGAAGTTGTAAATACCCCTTCTACCCGACATTTTTTCTGTCTGAATAAAAGTATTTCTGATTGGCGGGGTTCAAACAATTCATCTAGCATGGTTGGATGAGCAGGTTTTTCACCACGGGTGGCACTTTGCACCATAACAGTCCTTCCTATGTTGAAAGAGAGTCCGACAAGCAATTGTTTGATCTTCTCTCGCAGGGAGAATTTTGTTATGTGCTTACAGCCCGACAGATGGGAAAATCCTCAAGTATGGTGCGTGCTGCAATGCGATTGAAAGAAGTAGGCATTGACTCGCTCATACTAGATTTAACCGCGATTGGCCAGAACCTGAATATCGAGCAATGGTATGATGGATTATTGGTGAAAATTGGTCAGACAATGCATCTGGAAGATGAACTGGAGGATTACTGGATGGACCATCCGAGAATGAGCCCGGTTCAAAGATGGTTTCAAGCAGTAAGAAATGTCATCTTGCCTCGTATCGATAAAAAACTCGTTGTTTTTTTCGACGAACTGGACATGGTCCGCAGCTTGCCTTTCCCAACGGACGAACTTTTTGGAGCAATCCGTCAGTGTTACAATCAGCGGATTGAAGATCCCGAATACCATAAATTGACGTTTTGCCTACTGGGGGTGGCCACACCTGCTGATTTAATCAAAGATCCCAATGCAACGCCCTTCAATATCGGACACCGGGTGCCACTCAACGATTTTTCCCATGAAGAGGCTCTTCCTCTTGCTAAAGGTTTGGAAGAACTCCCCGGGAATCATCAAAAGGCGGAAAGGTTACTTAAACAAATCCACCACTGGACTCACGGTCACCCCTACCTTACTCAAAGACTCTGCCGTGCTGTCATCGATAAAAACAGTCAAAAAGCTGAGGAGAAGAAAGAACCGGAAGCCTGGGTGGATTGGGTTTGCAGAGAGATATTCCTATCCAGCAGAGCTCGCGAAAAAGATGATAATCTCCTATATGTAAGGGAAAGAATCCGTCGAAGCCAGCTGGATCAGATGATGCTTTTGGAGCTTTACGAAAACGTGCTGAACACAGCAAAGGCTTTTTCCGATGATGATACAAATCCTTTGATCAGCGAACTTTTTCTCTCGGGACTTGTTCGAGTTGAAAAAAACCATCTGGTCGTTCGGAACAGAATCTACGCATATGTTTACAATGCAGAGTGGATCGAGCGAGTGAAACCCATGGCTGAAATCGAGTTAACTGATGGACAAAGGGTACGCATCAAATCCAGTTGCAGCATCGGTCGCACCGCTGCCAGCACCCTTTGCCTGCCTGATCAAAAAGTGTCGCGGCGACATGCCATGATTCAAAAGGAAAAAAGCAATCAATTATGGTTGATCGACGCAGACAGTCGAAATGGAACATTTCATAACGGATGCAAAGTGACTGAACCCACACTGTTGCGAGACAAAGATCAAATCAATATTGGTCCGTTTTGCATGATATTTCACCAAACCGATGCCCCTCGAGATGATGAGAGTGGGCAAACATCAATGGACAAGACTGTTTTTGATCTTTGAGCAAAGGAGCATCGATGCCACATAGATCACCTTCATAAAAGATCGATGCCATAATAAGTGAGAGATACCAACGAAATGAAATTTCTATTTTATCCTTTGATAGCCGCATCTATCTACCTGACACTAAATTTGGCGCGATGCGAAACTCAGGAACCGGCCTCCTACCAGGCCCAGCAAGAACGCCTGCAGCAAGCTATTCAACAACAACCCATTCACGGACACGCCAGAAACATTATTCTGTTCATTGGAGACGGCATGGGCATTTCCACCATTACGGCGGCACGCATTCTGGAAGGCCAACAAGGTGGGAACTTCGGAGAAGAGAACAGCCTGAGCTGGGAATCTTTCCCGAACACAGCCTTGATCAAAGTTTACAACTCCAATCAGCAAACTCCTGACTCAGCCGGAACCATGAGTGCCATCATGACAGGACACAAGACCAAGGCATATACCTTCGGCTATGATCAGGATGTGGTGCGTGGAGATCACACGTCCGTCGAAGACTATGAAGGTAACTCCAGAAAAGTAACAACGCTGCTGGAACGTTTTGAGAAAGAGGGTAAATCAACAGGTATTGTCACCACCGCAAGGATTACTCACGCCACTCCGGCTGCGTGTTATGCTCACTCTCCGGAACGCAATTGGGAGCATGATGCAGACATGAAATCCAAGCATAAGAATGCCTACGAAGCGGGATTTAAAGACATAGCACGACAGTTGATTGAATTCCCCCACGGTGATGGACTCGAAGTTGCATTGGGTGGAGGAAGAGGAGCCTTCATGCCTGAAACATCTCCGGACCATGAAGATCCCACAAATTTCGGAAAAAGACTAGATGGAAGAAATCTGATCAATGAGTGGCTGCTTCAGCCTCAATCCTCTTTTGTTTATGATCACGCAGGGTTGGATGCGGTGGATACGAATCAGACTTCCAAGCTACTTGGATTATTCGAACCAGCCCATATGCAATATGAGGTTGACCGAGCCAAACCAATTTATCCTGATGAGCCATCTCTGGAGCAAATGAGCATCAAGGCTTTGGAAATTCTAAGGAAAAATGAAAAAGGATTCTTCTTGATGATCGAGGCAGGACGGATCGATCACGCACATCACGCAGGCAATGCTCACAGGGCACTCATGGAAACCATTCGACTGTCGGACGCTGTCAGGGGCATTCGGAAATCTCTTACCAAACAAGAAAAAAAAGAGACTTTAATCCTCGTCACTGCTGATCACAGTCATACTTTTACAATTGCCGGTTACCCCACACGTGGAAATCCTATTTTAGGTCTTGTGGTGGGCAATGATTCAAAAGGGCAACCTGAAAAAGAACCGAAGAAAGATGCCCTTGGCTTGCCTTATACAACTTTGGGCTACGTCAATGGTGGTGGGTATACTGGATCAGTTCTCAATAAAAAATCAGATTCTGTTTCTCATGGCGGCACGCATTTTCACGGTAAGTTTGGTGACGGAGGTGGAAGCCTTGTCGCGGGAAAGGATTGGAAATACATCAATGTGCCAAGACAATCGCGCCCGGACCTGAGCAAGGTGGATGTGGAATGTGAGAACTACATACAGGAAGCAGGCATTCCCATGGGAAGCGAGACTCATGGCGGGGAAGATGTGGTCGCGTATGCCGAGGGGCCCATGGCTCACTTGATAAGTGGAGTCCATGAGCAAAATTTTATTTTTCACGTGATGCGTTTTGCATCGGATGCCAGTCAATTCGATGACTGAAACAATTGAAAAAGTTTCTCACAAGATTGCCCAACAGCAAACCCAGCTTAAAATACCCACTCCTTCTGTTAGGCTCACCCAGAAAAACAAAGTGAGAAAAAAGGGGGTTCCATGCCTGTGGCGCCTGGCAGTTTTCACAGCATCGAGATAATCTTTCCAAGGAGCCCAAGGGTAAAGAAAAAAAGTCGAGGTGCGGTTTCGTCTGCGCACATATGGTTCTATTTTGAGCAGCCACAGGAAAATCAAAAAAAACAATCCGGATCCCAGAAACCATAATCCGTACAGCATCGAGGGGGTGGTTGTTGATATGAAGAGAAAGATTGGCTGTTTCATAAGATTGAAGAATAAGTTTGCTCTACTGGTAACGCTTCATGATGTCGGCTATGTGACAACTTGGCAAACATCGTTTCTCGGGCATGTGAACGTTGAGCATTATCACCCGCTAAATAACATTAATACCCTCGGGTAGTGGCCGAACAGGAGGTTTCGTAACGGCGCATCGCGGAAAGGCTTTCAATCCTCCTCAACTTCGGACAGGGAAGCGTTCGAAACATCCAGCGACGGCAAAGCGGGCACGGGTTCCTTCCTCATTACACGCGATGTAGATCTTTCGCAACCTCTGGACGCCTATTATCACTTGAGCGGATCAGCCGTGGATGAGGAAGCAGTGGGTATCGAAGAGGTGGTATTGACATTGGGGAATATTGTCTGCATCGCCATCTTCCCACCCCAGGTTATCAGTCCGTCATTACTTGGGTTCACAAGGGTTTTGTAACCGTTTTAAAAAAGACTGGCAATAACTGGCTACCTGAAGGTCATTGTCATTTCAATCCGCAGCCATCGTGAGAGGATCTGATTGAACTCGATGTTTCAGCAATTTTCAAACCTATATCACTGTCTTACATGCGCTTACTACACAGGAACCTTTAAAGAAAACCACGCGATTTCAGTGTTCCTTTGATTTATCGCGATATTTTAAAGATCTTCACTTTGAGGGTGGTATGTAACGGTGCTCCCCTCGCCGGGAAGCATTCAATGCTTGCAGGCTATCCTGAGCAGAACCTGGATCTCCCTGAGTTTTCATCCACACATCCAGTTCGCTGGCCAGTCTTCCCTGAATGTCAGACAAATTATCCTGATTGATTAAATTCTTCATTTCAAAGGGGTCCTCAGCCGTGTGATAAAGAGTTTCGGCTGGACGTCGAGTGTAACGTTTGACCAACTCATAAGTCGCCTCGTCGTCTGAGGAAGCAAAAACCCAGGTTGCCCAATATGGGTTATTGAGTTTTCCATCTCCATTCGATCCCATCAGATGCTTTTCAATATAAATCTCATTGGGCTCAAGATTCCTGATATAATGATATTCCCCATCAAAAACACTTCGTATCGGATATGGAGGACCTTCGGGTACGTTGTTGTGCATGCCGAAAACAAAAGATCGATGACTTTTTTCCAGTCCTGACAAGACCTTGTGAAAACTGGTTCCATCAAATCCTTTTTCTTCGGATACGCCTCCAGCAAGTTCCATGATAGTTGGTAGTACATCGGCATACTGAACCATCGCGGGCGTTCGCTGCCCTGCCGTGATCTTTCCTGGCCAACGCGCAATCAAGGCAGTGTGAAGCCCAGTGTCCCAATTCGTCCATTTGCAACCCGGGAATTGAGAGCCTTGTTCCGAAGTAAAAAAGACGATGGTATCCTTGGCTTTTCCTGAGTGCTCCAAGGATCGAAGAATTTCTCCAACCTGTCCATCCATGTAGGTAATTTCTGCGAGATAGCGACCAAAGTCTGAACGGGTCCGCTGTGTGTCTGCAATGTTGGCAGGCAATTGAATTTTTTCAGGCGGGTAAATTGAAGCGTCTCCCATTACCCAAGGTACATGTGGTTCGACGAGGGCCACCACCAGGCAAAAAGGTTGTTTGCTATCTTTATTGATAAAAGCCTCCAGTCCGTTGAGATCGTGATCACGAGTTGGGTTACGAACGCAATTCGGATCAAATCCAGCCACTGTCTCAAAAGGAAAAGAAGCCTTGGGTTTAACGTGCACCTTGCCGGCAAGCCCGACCCGATAGCCCTGACTGGACAAATGATATGGCATACTCGTTGTCCCGGGGCGGCTGGCAGAATGATTCCACGCGCATCCATTTCTCATGGGAAATTGACCCGTATATAATTCGGCTCGACATGGCTGACACATCGCGGAAGTCAGGTAGGCCCTGTCAAAAACCAAGCCTTGTGATGCCAATCGGTCAATATTAGGAGTGAGGGCGTTTTTCCCTCCATAAACGGGAAGATCGTTGTAGGTGCAATCATCGGCCATGATGATCAGAAAATTCGGGCGCTGTTCTGCTACCAATCCTGTTCTGAAAATCAGAGAAAACACGAATACCAACAATGCGATAGCATGACGGAAAGAATGTGACATGGGGATATAGTGAAAACTAAAAAAAAAAGGTCAATCTGTTTATCATTGAACGGTGTTACCCAAGCATTCCCAACGAAGATGCCTATTCACATATGTGTTCATAGATCAAAGGCGATCCCGAGGTATTCCTCTCGCAAACTTGGCCTCTTCATTAGTTTCTTGTTAGCTTTTTTTAAACTTGAGGGGTGATTTTTAAATTGGATTTACAGTCTATCGAGCCTAACAATATTAACCATTATGAGTTCCCAATCATTAAATCGCTGGAATGCCTTGAAACCATTCGATCCCGAACAGGGTAAGGTCGTCGTGAAACCTCTGGGTGACGGCGAAGGCTACTGGGTTGGAGCCTGTGGTATCGTCTTTGATCCATCAGATGAGACCTACTATCTCTACTATAGAGCCCGCGAACCCCGCCCCGTTCGGGGTGGAAAATGTTTTGTTGCTCAAAGCAAAGATGGCATTCATTTCGACACTATCTGGAAAACGACGAAGGAAGAACTGAATACAGATTCCATCGAGAAGGGAAGTTTGATAAAAACCGAGAACGGGCGCTGGAGACTCTACCTCAGTTATGTTGACCCCACGGACCAGCGTTGGTTTGTGGTTATGCTCGAGGCCGATCATCCTTCGAATTTCGATATCAGCAAACAAATCCCCATCCTCAATGCAGAGGAAACGCAATGTGAAGGTGTCAAGGATCCGTTTGTGATGGAAGTTGATGGTAAATTTTACATGTTCCTGAGTTACGCGCCGGGTAATTCCAATGTCACGGATGAAGAAAAACAACAAATGCATGCCACCTCTGACATCTACAATACTGGACTCTCCAAATCTTCTACTGCCCTTGCAGTCAGTGACGATGGCATCCATTTTGAATGGATTGGAGATGTTTTCCCTCCAAGTAAGGCCGGCTGGGACTGTCACGCGGCCAGGATAGGATCAGTTCAGGTTATACCTCCTTTCTATCTTGGCTTTTATGATGGTGGGCCAAGCCACACGGAAAATTATGAAGAAAAAACCGGTTTGGCTGTCAGTCTAGATCTCAAGAAGTGGCATCGCATTACACCTGACGCCCCTTACCTGACCTCACCACATTCTAGCGGTTCTCTAAGATATTTGCATCCATTGGAGCTTGAAGATGAACTCCGCTATTATTACGAGTATGCTAGACCGGACGGGGCCCATGAGATTCGTATGATCCAAATGCCCAAAAGCTGATACGTTTGACATGTCTCAACGTCCTAATATCCTGTGGATCTGTACGGATCAACAGCGTTATGATACCATTCATGCGCTAGGCAACCACAAAATCAAAACCCCGCATACGGATCGACTCATCCGTGATGGGGTGGCCTTTACTCGAGCCTACTGCCAGAGCCCCGTCTGTACTCCAAGCAGGGCTTCTTTTCTGACTGGCCGATACGCAAGGACCACTCGTTGTCGACAAAACGGGCAGCAAATCCCCAAAGAGGAGAAACTTCTCAGCCGCATATTTGCTGATCATGATTATACATGCGGACTCGCAGGGAAGCTACACCTCTCAAGTTGTGCCAAGGGGCGTGTGGAAAGTCGAATTGACGATGGTTACAAGGTATTCGACTGGTCGCATCACCCGCAGCCTGATTGGCCTGAAAATGCGTATTCACAGTGGCTCGGATCGAAGGGACAATCCTGGGACAAACTCTATCAAGGCGCCTCCACTCCTTATATCAAAGAAGGAGTCCCGTCGGAATATCACCAGACTACATGGTGTGCAGAAAAAACGATTGAATTCATTCAGAGCCACAGCGAAGAGCCATGGTTTTTCAGTTTCAACTGCTTTGATCCGCATCATCCATTTGATCCTCCTCCTGAATACATGAGGTTGTACGATCCAGATCAGATGGAATTACCCAAGTTCAAAGATGAAGAGTGGAATCAGAAATCAAGCTACCAAAAACTGGATCACCGATGGGCTCACAACGAGCCGGGCTACTTTGATTTACAATCCATGACCGATGACGACAGACGTCAGATCACTGCAGCATATTATGCCATGGTTACCCTTATTGATGATCAATTGGGGCGTATCATTGCTGCCCTCGAAGAATCGGGACAACTTGAAAAAACTCTGCTTGTGTTCATGTCTGACCATGGCGAAATGCTCGGCGACCATGGACTGTATCTAAAAGGCCCTCATTTTTACGAAGAAGCACTGCGCGTTCCATTGGTATTGCACTGGCCTGAGGGGTTTGAATCAGGCATTCAATGTGACGGTCTGGTGGAGCTAATTGATCTTGCCCCCACCTTTTGCGAAGCCGCAAATATTCCAGTCTATGAAGGGATTCAGGGAAAGAGCCTGACGAATATTTGCAGAGGTGAAAGCTCACCTGATCAGCATCGTGATTTTGTCTTCAGTGAATATTATAATGCATGGACACACCGTCACTCCTATGGGACCATGCTACGCTCCAGGACTGAAAAGATCGTTGCCTATCACGGCACAGACGATGGGGAAATATACGACCTGGAAAAAGATCCCGACGAGTTTGAAAACCTTTGGAATCGCCCCGGGGAACAGGACCGCAAAATGCGATTATTGAAATGGTGCTTCGACACAAGTGTCTTCACCATGGATCCAATGCCTCCACGACTAGGCCCCTTTTAATCAAAATATCCCAAACACTCATTATCCATATTCTTTGAAATGAATCCAAAACTCTGCCTCAATACCAGCACGATCAAGCCTCAACCATTAATGGAAAAAATCCGTCTGGCTGGAGAAGTTGGCTACGATGGAATCGAATTGTGGATCAATGATCTCTACGAACACATCGGTCAAGGGGGTGAAATTTCCGATGTTGAAAAAGCCCTTGATGATCACGGGCTCATCGTCCCTTGCTGCATCGCCATCAGGCAGTGGGGAGACATGCACGGTTGGGAGTATAAACTCGTAATGGACGAAGCCAAAAGACGGTTTGACCTCGGCGCGCGCATCGGAGCCCCTTACATCGTAGCAACCCCTCCCATCGAAGCATGCGACATTTCCACCCTTCCTGAAAGATATGCAGACCTCCTGCATATCGGCAGAGAAACTGGGATTAAACCTACTTTTGAATACATCAGTTTTTTTAAATCCATCCATCAGTTATCACAGGCCTGGGATGTCGTCCAGCAATCAGGGGACTCTGATGCCACACTGATTCTGGATGCTTTTCATAATTGGAACAGTGGCTCTACACTGAACGATCTGGAACAAATCCCGGTGGATAAGATCAGTCATTACCACATCGACGATGCGCATCCAGATAAACCCGCCCAAACACAAACGGACCCCGATCGAGTCATGATTGGTGACGGTGTCATTGACCTGAAGTCAGAAATATCCATTCTGCGCAATAAAGGATACAAAGGGGCCATGAGTCTCGAGCTATTTAATGCAGACCTGTGGGCAAAGGATCCTAAGGAGGTTCTCAAAACTGGTCTGGAGAGAATGAGGGAATTGATTGAGCTCTGAGGGCTCGGGTTCATCATCTGCGAACAGGTTCAACCAGATGGTAGCGGTCAATATTCTCGGGAGAAAATGAGTGCCGGGTTCCGTCTGGCCATTGCAGGATCATTTCGTCTATTTGGTCCGTTTGCCCAATCCCAAAATGAAATCGGTAGGGTGATTGAGACCGATAGCCGTCACCGGTGATTATCGGACGAGTCAATGTCTTGTTTTGATATTTAATCTGTAATTGCGCCCCCATCAGGGGCGGCCAATCCCTGGATTCGCGCAGTTTAAAACCTATCCAATGATTCTTGGTTTGATGAAAGTTTGGAAAGAGGTGCATTACTTGTCGTTCATCAGGCCAAAGCTCGAAAGTCGTCACAGCAAGGTCAGGTAATCCATTCCCATCAAAATCCGCCGCAACCACATTGCGGCAATCTTCAGGCATCGCCAATCCAAACAGGTAGGCTACCTCTACCCATTCCTTTCCGTTGAGATTCAGAAAAAATTGATTACGTTCGTTTCCTCCATAGGAAGCCCCTGCCTGCTGGTATCGGAGTTGTTTGGATTCAAAATATTCGCTAAGTCCAGAATCCTCGCGGGAGTTTCCAATAGAAAGATCTTCCCTCCAGAATTCGGATTCATAGTCGTAAGTCCGCGCTCCCGTAATGTGTCCATTCACAATGTAAACATCCTGATCTCCATCGAGATCAAAGTCGATATTAGCCGCCCCCCAGGACCACCCAGTTTGGCGCATCGGATTCAATCCTGCCACTTGCTGCACCCCATTTTCATTCCCCCAGAAAACCCGATTCCCGTATGACATGGCTTGGCGCATCCCTGAGGGATCCGTCGCATTTGCAAGCGTTCGAATACCAAGTGTCGCCATGCGCTCTGCTGCCGCAGAATGCATCCCAATCATCAACAGATCCAGGCGTTGATCCAGATTCCAATCGCCCAGCAAATGTGCCATCCCAAACCCATACCGGTTTCCTCCCCAGTCACTCGTGACATCTTCAAAATGTCCAGAGCCATCATTCCGATAAAAATCAACACCCGAGAAATCACTGACGACAGCCAAGTCCAAATCTAAGTCGTGATCAAGATCCACGAGGGAGGCACTGTATGTTCGACGGAATCGTTTCGACTCCAACCCGGCCTCAATTGTCGCATCCGAAAATGTACCATTCCCTTCATTTAGAAGCAGAAAAGCCGGATGCCCATCATTGGCATCAAAAAACGGCGCTGGCATTTGACCGTTCTCATAAGGGACTTTGTATTGCCCCAACCAAACATCCAAATCTGAATCGCCGTCAATATCTCCCGATGTCAGTACGAACGGGTTGATGAGTTGTCCATTGAATAAATCCTGCCTGCGAGGCGCCTTGGCGAAGGCTCCCTTGCCATCGCCCTCATACAAAGCGAGGCCCTCCGTTGTCACGGCCAGAAAATCCAGCAATGCATTTCCAGAAAAATCTGCCACAATCCCTTGGTGAAATTGCGCTAAAGGAAATTCCAGCAAGGAGCCGGTTCTAAAACGCCCGCTGCCCTGATTCCAGAATACACGGTTGATTCTCGATAGAATGATCTCAGGCTCAAAATCACCATCAAGATCGAGCACTTGCAAATTAGGTTCTAGAACGAGATCCTGATCGGCAGGAGAAACATCAGCTGCCACAACATGCTCAAATGGCGGAGGGCCATCTCGTTGCAGGAGGGTCGCTTCGGTAACTTCGATGTGCTTCACTCCTGCAAATACATTACTTTTTCGACCGGAGTACCAAATAACGTCCATGCCTCCCCGGAGGATCCATCTGGTTGCCGGTTCACCTCGTTTGGCATGAAACTCAAATGTAAATTCGGAAACAGGACTGGAGTAGCGGTCATCATGGGCCATGAATCCCACATGACGCCATTGCATTTGCTCCAGCTCAATGCCTGCTGATTTGATCTCCTCCAACCATGAACGCCATTCATCGAGCATCCATTTTTTTGAAGATGGCTGGAGATCATGAAGTCCAATGTCATGATCAATGCGTCTTTGATCACTCCATTGTCCCCATTGCATTGAGGTGAATTCCAACTTACTGAAGACACCTAGTTTATCTTTACTGGCTTTGACATCATCCCAAATAGCCTCCATCCATTGTCCGTAAGATTCCGCCAGCATTTCACCTGCTAAAGAAGCACTTTCGAGTATTTCACGCTGGGATTCAAAATCAATTCCCTCAGGTGCCTTTTGCGGTGCAAGGGACACGTTTACCGATTCAATCTTCTCCAAATTATCCCCGCAACCAGAAACAAGAAGGGCTAAACACAGCAACCCCACATCCTGAGCGAGAAAAGAGCCTGATTTCATGCGTCGTAAATGACAGAGAACATCAAAGAGAAAACGGGATATTGAAATCTTGCTTTTTTGGCGTTTTAAATCCATGGTTTAAGTCATTCCAACAAGTAATAGACTATCTGGCCAATCTGGAGTGATCTCGGTTCAGTGTAAATGAGGACGTTATGCGGTAGCGATAAGGAGGTAAAGATCTATCCTGAAGACCATCAAGGCCTGTTCACTTCTAACTCAAAATACAAGATTATGTCCCATCGCATTCAAAAATATAAACTCGTCATATCTGAAAGCTCCAATGATCTGGAGCAATCCATCAATGAACATTTCAAAAAAGGTTTTGAATTATACGGCGACCCCGGAATAAAGGCATCATCCGACGGAACCTCGAAATTTTTCCAGGCCATGGTGCTCAGAGGCGACTTTTAAGCTGGGGAATCTTTCTTGCTGAATGGCTTGTTCGCGGTAATGATCGGGACCGAACAATGGCCCGTGGTCTAATCATGAAAAGAAAATCAATCCACCTGTGGACGTCAGGCATCTGCCTTTCGTTGTTACTTGTTAATACAACATTGAAAGCGGAAGTCGGCGTCGGCGCTGAGCCTTTGCAGGGAGCAGCAATGCTCTTTGATGGAAGCAGGGAAATGCTCGACGAAAAATGGACCTACTGGAAGGGGCCGCGTTTCGCATCCTCGCTCCCCATCAAGTGGAAAATTGTGGATGATCCGGTAGACAGTGGGACAGCAGTCATGACGGATGACCCCGCTGCAGCAGGTGGCATTTATGGTGCCGCCGACATTGTTACCAAACAAAAATTCAAGGACTTTCGATTGCACGTCGAATTCCTTATCCCAAATAAGGGAGGTAACAGTGGAGTTTACCTTCAGAACCGATATGAAATTCAAGTTCTGGATGGCGACAAAACAAAACATGGTATGGGAGCTGTCATCAATGAAAGTGAATCTCCTTATCATGCCTACAACGGGTTGGGCAAATGGAATGCTTACGATTTCACTTTCAGAGCAGCCCGTTTTCAAGATGGCAAACGCACCGAAAAAGCTCATGTCACCGCCTATTTCAATGGGAAGAAAGTCCACACCAACTTTCCAATCAATAAAGTCTGGGGCGGGAAAAATTCCGGTATCGATGGAGGCAACAATGGAGGATTAGGTATCACAGATCGTCCCGGTGGGTTGAAACTTCAATGCGAAGGACACGACGTACGTTACCGCAACATCTGGATCAAGGAATTAGACATCAAGAATCCTGATACCGATTTCTCCGAGCCAAAGGTCAAATAACAATAGATTCATTTCGATTCCGAAACGAGAGATGGCACCGCCTCGCATGTCAGCAGAATCCACCCCCAGCTCAACCGGCATTGACTTGTCTGGCGAACGTCTTTTTTTATCGTGGTGGATATGGGTGGTCTACTCAATATTGATAGTCGTGGGTATCCCATGGTATTGGCCGGCTCAATATGAAGGCACCCTTTTTGGATTGCCTACCTGGACACTGTGCTCCCTTGCTGCGTCATTTGTGGCCTCTTGCTTCACTGCTTGGTTACTGATGAGCAGATGGCCTGTGGAGTCTGTCGAAAACGATCTTCCTGTCAGCGAAAAAAACACTCATGAATGAGAGCGTGATGCCATTCGGCTGGGGAGGTATCACTTTCCTGGTGTGCTACCTCATAGGCCTGCTTTTCATTGGCTGGCTTGGGGGTCGCGCCAAAAAAGACAATTCGCTGCGAGACTTTTATCTTGGGGGTAAAGGTGTCGGTATGGTCGTCCTTCTCCTCACACTTTACGCGACACAATACAGTGGAAACACAATGTTTGGATTCAGCGGCAAAGCTTATCGTGTAGGCTTTTCCTGGATCACCTCGGTGCATTTCATGACGGCTATCATCGTCGGGTATCTGCTATTCGCACCGGGATTGCATCGCCTCAGCAGCAAACATCAATTTATCACCCCAAATGACTTTCTGAATCATCGATACCACCATCGTGGAATCAATATAGTTGCCCCAATCCTCATGATCCTCGCTCTGGGGAACTACTTGCTGGCACAATTGATGGCGATGGGTCGCGTATTGCAGGGATTGACGAGCATGCCACCAGAAACGGCCTACATTGTGGGAGTTTTGTTATTGGCTGGAATCATGCTGGTCTATGAAACGATGGGAGGATTTCGAGCTGTTGCCTGGACGGATGTGCTTCAGGGCGTGATCCTGATGATTGGATTTAGTATTTTAATTTTTCTTATCTGGACACAATTTGGAGGTATTGCTGAAACCACCCAAAAACTTTTCAACAGTTCAGATGCCGATCGCGTCAAGGTTCTCCCACCAGATCCCCTGGGAAGCAGAAGATGGTTGAGCTATATCCTGATCTTTGGACTGGGAGCCTCGCTTTACCCTCAAGCAGTGCAAAGAATTTATGCTGCAAGATCGACCAAAGTGCTCAGGAACAGTCTAATTGCAATGGTATTTCTCCCATTGATGACTTCATGGATAGCGGTGATGGTCGGAGTTACAGGTGCAGCTCATTTCCAAGGGCTTGATGGCTCGCAAACCGATCGCATTCTCACCATCATTTGCAGGGAAGTGCAACAATCTTCAACACTTGGATATTGGCTGGTAGTCATACTCTTTTCGGCCATATTAGGTGCTTTGATGTCCACAGCCGATTCATGCATGCTGACCATCTCGTCGATGACCACAAAAGACCTTTATCTACGGTTCATCAATCCAAAAGCCACGGAATCGCAACTGACTTTCATGGGTAAATGGCTTTCATGGCTGGTGGTCGGAATATTGGCGGGCTTTGCCATTTATCTTAATTCACTATCGAGCAAACCTACACTGGTGAAGCTGCTCGATTTGAAATTCGATATGCTCGTACAACTGGCTCCCGGTTTCATGCTAGGTATGCATTGGAAACGTCTAAGCGGTACCGCAGTTTTTTGGGGGCTGATCACCGGCCTTTGTGTCACTTTCGGCCTGTATAGCAATGAATGGATTCAATCCACCGGATTCCACCACGGACTGTTTGGTTTACTGGCGAATCTCATTGTTGCCATCGGTTTGTCATTGATGCCGCTTTCGAATAAGGAACAGTTCTCTCATGCCCCGAAAAAGGCAGCTTGAAATAAGGACCGAGCCATCAGGTATGCAGAACGATGCATTAAACGAAGGAGTATTACATGTGGTTCATCATTCGTTTTCAAAGTTTTGGCGAATTTGGATACAGTGCCTGGCATGGATTATTCCATTTTGTCCAGTTGAAGCTGATCAAATCATCTTCAGCGAAGTTATGTACCACCCAAGGCAAGAGAACAATTCAGCCTGGATTGAATGTGTCAATTTAACGGCAACTCCCTTTGATTGCGCAGAGTGGACGTTGGATGGAAAAGCGCTTGAATATAATTTTCCACCCTTTGATCGATTCAATGCAGGTTCTAGCTTCATCAAGCCTTTTGAACGTTTCTTGATCACTGAAGCCGAGCCAAATGAGTTTCGTGCACAATACCAAATCCCGAGCGAAATCAGAATATGGGGTCCATGGAAGGGGAAGATTGATCGTGGAAGTGAAAAATTGGTGTTAACGGACAGGAACGGTGTCGCATTATGTCAATTGGATTATGACAATGATCCACCTTGGCCTATCGAATCAACAGGTGCAGGCTACAGTATCGTCATTAAACATTCGGACAAAACCGTGAACCACTGGGGCAACTGGAAAGCCAGTTCAAAACCAGGAGGAACCCCCGGACTTGCCTCATTTCCAGAGGAAGGTCTCCAATTCCAGATACAAACCAGCGAAACCGAATTGAACCGGGAGTTGCTGGTTCCCATGAATGTTGCATGGCGTTATCATGAAGGTCATTCAGAGTTAGGACAAAATTGGATGGCACCTGATTTTGATGATAGTTCCTGGAGTAATGGAGAAGGATTACTTGGATTTGAAGGCGATGCACTCCCAGCGCCGGGCATTCGAACCCATCTTTCAAAAGGCCCCTTATCTTATTATTTCAGGACACAATTCAACATGACCACACCCATCACGGATAGCTATCTGGAAGTCAATCAGGTGGTGGATGATGGAGCCGTTTATTACCTCAACGGTAAGGAAATTGGTTCGAGTCGCATGTCCGGGAATCGCAATCAAAACAGGCATGATGCCATGGCGATTGAATTCGTTGAAGACGCCGTGCTAGAAGAAAATGTCATCAGGATACATGAAACTCAACTGAAGCAGGGAGAAAATATAATCGCAGTGGCCGTACATCAAGCTGACAACACAAGTACTGATTTAGTTTTTGGCGCTGAGATATGGGCTATTACTCGGAATACACCTCTCCCTTTGAACATCGTCGAATTGGGGATAGCCCAAAACTCCGAGGCATATGTGATCATTGAAAACACCTCAGGCATCAATGAGCAATTGGCAGACTACACGATCAGCGCAGCAAATAATCCGAATCAAACCATGCGCACTGTCGCAATTTTGCCTTCGGTCATGCTGAAACCAAGAGAACAAAAAAAAATATCACTCGATAGAAACATTTCACTACGAGCTGATATTTCGATTTCGAAACCGAATGAAGGAATATCTGGGTCGAACATTCCCATTAGATTACCAAAAGCTGGTTTTAAGCAGAGGCTGTTCAACCCTATCCGAAATATTTGGAAGGTAGAAGCCATCGAGTCGATTACAAACGAACTGAGCTCAAAACCAATGAAAGGCAAAATCCAGATCAGTGAAATAGTATTCCCTGACAAAGGGGAAATGCTGTCCGTGGAATTATATCATTCACATGCGCATACCATTTCCCTTTCAGGACTTGCTCTGGCACACCAATCCAAGCTGGATCAGGCTCAATCTCTGGACGGACAGGCAGCGCCCAATGCGTTGACTGTTGTCGATTTCAAAGGATTCCCAAAGGGTAAAAAACGTTTGAAGTTATTCCTTCTGAACCAAGCTGACGGAGAAGTTCTGGATGCGGTTTCGGTACGTATTCAACCGGGTAAGTCATGTCAGAGGTCGGTCTTGAGCCAGCATGGATGGTTCGCAAGCAATCTGCACTCTTTGGGCTCACTCAACCAGCTTGATTTTCAATCAGACATTATCATTAATGAAATTATGTATGCCCCTCCCTTTGGCCAAGATGATCTTGAATTCATTGAAATACTCAACAAAGGATCAAAATCTATTCAGCTTGACGGATGGAAGTTGCAGGATGGTATAGAATACAACTTCCCAAAAGGGACACGGCTTGAACCAAGCAGGCATTTGGTTATTGCAAAAAACCCGGAGAAACTAGTGGATGCACATTCAGGTTTGGCCTGTCTGGGGCCTTTCAAGGGTAAACTAGGAAACAATGGCGAACGGATTCGACTACTGGATGAGAACGGTAATCTGGCCGATCAGGTTGATTACCGTTGCGAGGGGGATTGGCCTGAATTAGCCAGAGGCAAGGGCAGCAGTATGGAGTTGATTCACCCAGACATGGACAATTCTCTGTCTTCTGCCTGGAAAGACAGTCGCGAATCCAGAACATCTGAGTTTCAGAAATTTCATTTCACTACACGCTATCAGGGGTATGAGCAACGCTGGCACCCCATGGATCATCAAGAATTGCATCTGTATCTGGTTGGAGAAAGTCATGTCGTTTTGAGAAACATCCAGTTCAGAAAAAAAGGTCACAACCGAAATCTGATTATCAATCCTGGCCGCATATCCATAGAAGGAGACGGTTCTACAGGGTGGTTAATCCAAGGTAATCACGCGGACAGTTTTATTGAAAACGAGAGGCTACATCTGATTGCACACGGTCATGGAGACAACCGGGCCAATCGAGCCGAAATTGACCTGACCGAATTAAGCCCCGGTGATACTTACGAAATTGACTTTGAAGCCCGATGGGTTCATGGATCACCTCGATTCATTGTACGAACCTGGGAAAACAGCTTATCGGAATCCGTGCTGCTTCCCATTCCTCGAAACCTGGGAACTCCGGGGGCACCAAATTCAAACCTGCGCTCGTACCCTTCACCATTGGTCGAAACTTTACTGCAATCCCCTGCGGTAGGTGCACCTTCAAAACCCCTGAGCATTACTGCAAGTGTAGGTTGGCCTGCAGAAACTGGAATAGTTAATTTAGTCTACCGACTCGATGGCGCCCCAGATAGCCCATGGAACCGTGAACCCATGGCACCCAGGAAGAAAACCGAACTTCTTGATCATTCCCTGACGACATATCAAGCCATTCTTGAAAGGGAATTCAAGCAAGGTCAATTGATTCAGTATTATGTGGAAGCCATCTCCAGAAATGGCCAGCGCAATACACTACCAAGGAAGCCCGTCTCTCAGCCGGCACTGTGTATTTTCGATGGAAGAGAGATTCCTCGCGACCTTCGTGTCATCAGAATGCTGATATCGGATCATCACTTACAGACTTTTTCCAATACCGCGTCACAGAAGTATCAATATCGATACCCGCGTCTTTCCAATCAATATTTCAATTCGACCTTCATCTCTAACGAAAGGGATGTGTTCCATGGTGCGGAGCTGAGAACGAGTGGGAGTCCATGGACACGTCGACAGCCACTGGATAGAGGTAAATTTCGACTCCCAAAAGACCGCTTGTTCCGAGATCACGGAAAATTTACTTATGACAATGACCCGACTCGAAACAGAGGGAGCGTCCGCCATCACAATCGAATAGCCCGATATCTACTTTATTTATTGGGTCACGTAAGCGGGCAGAATGAGTTTGTTTATGTGATCATCAACTCAGGCCGTGTAGTTGTAAAAGAAGATGTAGAACCCGTAGATGCAGATTACCTCAAACGGAATTTCAAAAACGGCAATCAGGGAGAGCTCTACCGAATTGATGATGACTGGTGGATGTCTGACCACTGGAGTCAAGTCAACCGTGATGCATCCTGGAATTATTTGGGTAGCGATCATCCGGCTTTATATCGACACTCATGGATGAAGCGCTCCCAGGAGGAGAAAGATGATTATTCAAATTTCATTGCCTTTATCAAATTAATCAATCGAAGTGACTACACTCAAGATGAGATTGAATCCGTTCTTGATGCAGATGCCGTATTGAAAATGACTGCGGTAATGGGTTTTATCGCTGACTGGGACACCTTTACTCAAGCGCGTGGTAAAAACGCCTATTTTTACCAGCGACCCGGTGACCGCAAATTCCAACTACTCCATTGGGATGCGGATTTAGCATTTGGACAAAGACGACATAACTCTTTCTACGGAGGCTCCCAGCAGTTCAAAGACTGGGTGGAAAAAAAATATAATTACTCTAGATTGATTCAATATCTGAATCAACTTGCCACCTTGACCAAGGACCCTCAAGGCCGAGTCGAAGCATGGATGCGAGAGGAATCTTACGGCCATCCTGACACAAGGATGAACACTCCTTTCTATCGCAAGTTCTTTAAAAACCGAAGCTTGATTGTAGAGCAACTAAATTGAGTTATTGAAGCAGCGCTCCGCGCCAAGTATCCTGAAGCCACCTGAGCTCCCCTATTTGCTTAACAAGAAACGGAATTAAAAACTCTCACTCGCCCAGCATTGTTTTTTATGTGGAATCCCTCAATAAAAGATTAATATGATGCAATGCAAATCTTTCATATATTGAATCAATTGAGGCAATATGACTGACAAACGGTTACACCACGAATCCCGCGGGGGAAGTCACCATCATAAAAGAAAACGCAAACGGCGGCGTTCACGAACGAAAGGTAACAACATAAAGCCTCTCAAAGAAAGCGTGCTTCTGGTTACCTTGCTGACTGGCTTCATGATCGCTCTCGGATTTTGTCTGTGGATGCTTGTCCCACCCTTGATGGATTACCTGAGCCAATCGGCGAAATGGTAGAAAGAGCATACTCAAAGGACCTCTGCACGTTTCTTATGCCGTCAACCGTCTGGACAAATACCACCCCTCATTCGGCGCAGAAACACATGTGAGCTGAGCGGCGGTCTTGATTTTTTCGAAATGGTGCATGAAACCATCTCATTGACTTCACAATATTTCCCAACAAAACCGTGCAACGCCGCTAATGCCGTCTTCAATTTTCGAAACGTGGAGATTAGAGTTAAAACGCATCGTGATTTCAGTGCCGTTGGCAGTGATCCCCAGTATCTGATTGAATAGATTGGACCCCGAAAGCGAATGCATTCTTCAAACCCGTTCTTGTTTCATCCACATCAAGTGCAGTAAAACTGGAATCAATGAATCTGAAGACATGCTTTCAAACACGAAATGTACTGCTCCACACCTTCTTGAGCTTGAGTTTTCTAGCTTCACCAATGCAGGCGGATGATACCCAGTCATTAGCTATTCCGGTTTCTGATGATGGCTTACCAGGAGAGGGCCCCATTCGCCGCTATGACTGGTTTAAGAATCTATGGTTAAGAAAACGCACCGGATGGGTTGACCTGATAGAACAGGACCAAAATTCCGTCGTGTTTCTGGGAGACTCCATCACGCAGGGTTGGAACGATTCTTTTCGCGGCCACTTCAAACATCTGAAAAAATCAAACCGGGGCATCAGTGGTGATACCACACGCGGAGTGCTTATCCGAATGCAGGAAGACGTACTCTCGTTGAATCCATCAGGAATTGTATTGCTGATCGGCACCAATGACCTTGAAGAAGGTGCAAGACCACGGGTCATCGCAGGCAATGTCAACCTCATCCTCAAAAAGCTTCAGAGCCACCGAGCCGACATGCCCATTATTTTGTGCAAGGTTTTCCCGAGTGACAGCTCCAAAAAACGTCCCGCCTCATCAATTAAACAAATCAATGAACACTTGCAGAATCTGGCCAAAAACTATCCACAGGTTACCGTACTGGATACCTGGGCTTTGTTTGCCAATGCAGAGGGCAATGCCAAGTCCAAGGAATTCCCGGATTTGTTGCACCCAAACGACCAGGGATATACAATGTGGGCAGCTTCGCTCAAACCATTGCTGGCGACTGCTGGGTTTATTGAAACGACTCAGGATATCTTTCGGTTGGAGAAGGGGTTTGTCTCGCTTTTTAACGGAAGAAATCTTGATGGATGGGGACTTCGAGACATGAAATCCATGATGTTGAAATCTGATTTTTCAGGTGAGACGACTTCGAGTGATGGACGCTATCAAGTCATCAATGGACGCATCGTAGTGACAACCCCAGCGGAAAGCCATCGTATCCAACAGATATGGACCACTAGAAATTTCCCCGAAAATTTCATCCTCAAACTCGAATTTCGTGCCACCCCAAACGCGGATAGTGGCGTCTTTATTCGACGCCCTCAACTTCAATGCCGTGATTATTCACTCGCTGGGCCTTACAAGGACTTGAAGAGCTACAAACCTCAGGACTGGAACGAACTGGTCATTGAGGTAAGGGGCAACAGCGCACACTGCACCTGTAATGGAGAAGTTCTGGAAGACGCATTTCAATTACCGGAGACAGGCCCCATCGGACTTGAGGGGGACAGAGGCCAGATGGAATACAGGCGCATCCGCATGAAACGGCTTCAATGAGTTTTTATTCAGGGCGACATCATCGTCGCCCCTGAATAAAAAACGGGATTCCGTTCAAGCCATGCAAAGGCCCGAAAGTGCATTCTCAGCTTGCGTCTTTACTTAGCTGAGCGATGACATTGGCATCCTCGAGCGTGCTGGTGTCGCCCTGCACTTCTACATTTCCAGCAGCAATTTGTTTAAGCAAACGCCGCATGATTTTACCAGAGCGTGTTTTGGGTAAGGCATCAGCAAATCGAACATTATCAGGCTTGGCTACAGGGCCGATTTCTTTACCCACATGCTGGCGCAGTTCTTCAAGTAGCTTCTTATCTCCCTTATTCGAACCTTTCAGGGTTACAAAAGCCACCAAAGCCTGTCCCTTGATTTCATCTGGCCGGCCTACGACGGCAGCCTCGGCAACTTGAGGATGGCTAACCAATGCACTCTCGACTTCAGCGGTGCCTATGCGATGACCTGATACATTCAAGACATCATCAATGCGTCCAACAATCCAGAAGTAGCCATCCTTGTCCTGACGGCATCCGTCACCGGTAAAATAGTTTCCTTTAACCTCACTCCAATAAGTTTCTACGAAACGCTTGGGATCTCCCCAGATACCACGCAGCATACTTGGCCAGGGCTGGCGAACGACTAGCTTACCTCCACTGTTCTTGGGCACGGCTTTACCATTGTCATCAACAACTTCGGGTTTGACCCCGAAAAACGGTAGCGTGGCCGTGCCCGGTTTAGTAGGAGTGACACCGGGCAATGGAGAAATCATAATTCCCCCGGTTTCAGTCTGCCACCAGGTATCCACAATCGGACAACGCGAGCCACCGATCACTCGATGATACCACATCCAGGCTTCGGGATTAATCGGTTCACCTACCGTTCCCAAGAGCCGCAGCGAACTCAAATCATGTTTCCTGGGCCATTCCTCGCCCCATTTCATGAAAGCGCGAATTGCTGTCGGTGCAGTGTAAAGGATGGAAACCCGGTGTTTTTCGACCAAATCCCAGAAACGATCAGGTCCCGGCCAGTTGGGTGCGCCTTCATACATCAAGGTCGTTGCACCATTTGCCAATGGACCGTAAACCACATAGCTGTGGCCTGTGATCCACCCAATGTCAGCGGTGCACCAGTAAACATCATTGTCCTTGAGATCGAAGACATATTTCGAAGTCAGTTTGGCTCCCAGCAAGTAACCAGCTGTAGTGTGCAAAATACCTTTCGGCTTCCCGGTAGACCCACTGGTATAGAGAATAAAAAGCGGGTGCTCGCTATTGAGTTTGGCAGGTTTACATTCGACCGATGCCTTGGCTTGTTCTTCATGCCACCAGAAGTCGCGGCCTTTTTTCATTGTGACCTTGTTCTTGGTTCGCCGAAGAACAATCACTGATTCAATCGATTTAGTGATAAATCGCCCCTTGACCTTTATTTTCAGCGCATTATCCACATTTTCCTTCAGAGGAACCACGCCACCACGACGAAACCCTCCATCAGAAGTCAGGACCATCTTGGCTTGAGAATCTTGAATTCGATCCGCAACGGACTGCGCACTGAACCCACCAAATACTACCGAATGAATCGCACCGATACGGGTGCAAGCCAGCATGGCAACGGCAGCTTCAGGGACCATCGGCATGTAGATGAGGACGACATCACCCTTCTTGATACCGCGAGCCTTGAGAACATTGGCAAACTGACAGACTTCGCGGTGCAACTGGCGATAGGTCAAGGTGCGCTCCTCTCCGGGTATACCGGGTGCGGCAGGTTCGCCTTCCCAAATAATCGCAGCTTGATTGGCTTTTTCAGAATCCAGGAAACGATCCAGACAATTCACACTGACATTGGTCTGCCCCCCCACAAACCACTTCGCGTTGGGTGCTTTCCATTGCAGGACCTTGGACCAAGGTTTGAACCAGGTTAGTTCCTTCTCCGCTTGCTCGCCCCAAAAACCCTCGGGATCATCGATAGAATGCTTGTACAATTTCTTGTATTGCGCCATTGAACCGATGTGGGCCTGTTTGGAAAACTCCTTTGAAGGCTTGAAAACGCGATCTTCGCGTAACATCGATTCGATGTTATCGCTGCCTGCTGCCTTTTTAGTTCGCTTGGTCTTGCTCATAAATATGTATCCGTGGAATTGATGACCACAACTTAGAAACTGCGCCGACTGGCGTCAATCATGAAGCAGGAAGCATGGAGGAATCAGTGCCACGCGGGACCTGATGAGCTAAGAAAGCTAAACAAGCTTTTTGCGGCAAGCTCCCCCTTTTCGGAATCCTTGTCAATGACGCAGTAATCCTGTGACTGGAAATAAGCTATTAGCTTGAAGGTTCCATACAGTTGCAAGCATGCTTGAAGGGATTTAGGGTTATTTCCACTGAACATGAAGGAAACAAAATCAACTTACCAAAATCAGGGCGGAGGACTGAGGTTTTTTGTCATTGTCACACTCGTAGCAGTGGCGGGTGCTTTTTGGTGGCTTAGCGATTCACCCGAAGAAAGCGCATCGAGCAAAACAGAGCTTGTGATTTACTGCGCTGCGGGCATCCGCAAACCTGTGGAGGAAGCGGCCAGGTTATTCGAAAAAGAATACGACGTTGAAATCCGGCTTGATTACGGTTCCAGTGGTGAACTTGAAGGTAAGATTGAACTGGAGCTTGCAAGCAACGCGCCACGCTGCGACGTTTACGTTCCAGCAGACGTATCCTTTGTCGACCGTGCCCGCTCAAAGGGCCTGACGCAGGAAAGTCTGTTACTGGCACAATTTGAACTGATATTGGCAGCTAGTAATGATCAAAACTTTTCATTGGAAAGCATAGATCAACTGCATACCGAAGGCATCCCCTATGGCATGTGTGACGAGAAAGCGGGTGCCGGAAAAAAAACACGCGATATCCTGTCGGCGTCCGGCAAATGGGAAGTGACAAAGGAGAAGGCTCGTGTCACTTTCCCGAGGGTTACCGAGCTTGCCGGTGCAATTCAAACCTCAGACAACGTGCAAGCTGGTTTCATCTGGGATTCCACAGCGAAACAATTCGGCTTGAAATCAATTCCTCTCAGGGAATTGAAAAACAGCACATCCACTATTTCAGCGAACATCACAACCGCAACCAAAAACCCAACCTGGGCGCTGAGGTTTGCAAGATATCTGGCCGCTCCTGAAAAGGGATCACCTTTATTTGAGAAACACCATTTCACTCCCATTCAAGGAGATACATGGGTATTGGAACCTGAAATCGTTTTTTACTGCGGCGGTGTGAATCGCGAGGCAGTCGCTGTGGCTTTGAAACGTTTTCAAGAGCGTGAAGGATGCCTGATCAAAACCCAATTTGCAGGATGTGGCACTATCGTGGGAAGTATCCAATCCGGTCAATTCAACATGCCGGATTTATTCATGACTTGTGATGTCTCTTACATGGCAATGGTTCAACCGGAGTTCACAGAACCCTCGGACGTCTCCAGTACACGAGTCTGCATGTTGGTCAGGAAGGGAAACCCCAAGAACATCCAGACACTGAATGACCTCGCACGCGCAGGCATCGGGATTGGCACGACCGACCCGCAGATGAGCACACTGGGAGCCTTGAGCCATGCGATGTTTGAAGATCTTGACATCAAGCAATCCATTCAGGAGAACAAGTCTATCATCGTTACCTCCCCCACGGCTCACGAACTGATACTGCAGATGGAGGGGCATGATAAGCTTGATGTGGCGCTGGTTTACGAAGCCAATTGCCAACATCTTGAAAGTAATGTCGAGATCATTGATATCCATCACCCGCTGGCTGTCGCAACTCAGAATATAGCAACGGCACGGCAAAGCAAATTTCCACACATGATGACTCGCTTGAAACAAGAGGTACTTTCAACTCAATCTCATGATTCGTTCATCAATCATGGCTTCCAATGGGAAGGCCCTGACACTGGCCAATGAAGCCCGCAACTTCTACAAAAAAAACTGTCAAACAGAGTGATCCTGAGGGAGGCTTCAAGGTTCGCTCAGATGTTCCTTTCATGGTTGGGCTGGTCATCCTGGGTGGATTTTATGTGGTCATGATCCTTTTGATGGTGCTGGCAGATTTACATTTTACCGATGCATCAAGCTTGAAACAAACCCTGGGACGTCGCGAAATCCAACATTCCATTAAATTAAGCCTGATTAGTTGCACGGTGTCCACCATGCTGTCCCTTTGGGTGTCAGTCCCAATCGGCTACCTTATGTCACGCTTCCAATTCAGGTTCAAAGCAATGGTCGATACGATTCTTGATATCCCCATCGTCCTTCCTCCACTCGTTGTTGGTTTGAGTCTACTGATCTTATTCAACTATGCCCCTTTTCGGTGGATGAGCCCTTGGGTGGTATTTGAGGTACCCGCGGTGATACTCGCCCAGTTCATGGTAGCTTGCGCATTTGCCGTCCGAACCATGCGTGTCACATTCGACCAAATTCCACAACGATACGAGCAGGTGGCCATGACGCTGGGCTGCAACCGAAGCCAGGCATTCTGGAAAGTAATCTTCCCCCAGGCACGAAGAGGTCTGCTTGCGGCAGGTACCTTGGCCTGGGCGAGGTCCCTGGGTGAGTTCGGACCTATTCTCATATTCGCAGGATCGACCAGCATGCGCACGGAAGTCTTGCCAACCTCGGTTTATCTGGAAATGCAAAGTGGAAACCTGAAAGGTATGCTGGCCGTTTCCATTGTGATGATTACCCTCTCCGCAGCAGTTCTTCTCATTGCACGGCTTTTTGGAATGCAAAGGATCAATGCATGATCAAGTTAGAAAATATCCAGGTAAGTCAAGGTAGTTTCCAGCTGGAGGATTTGAATTTGGAAATTCCTGAAAGTGCTTATGCAGCTTTGATGGGGCGAAGCGGATGCGGTAAGACCACCGTGATGGAAATCATCTGCGGATTACGCCCCATCCTCTCAGGACAGATTTATCTTGGAAATTCGAAGGTCACTCTGATGAAACCCGCCGAGCGTGGCGTAGGTTACGTTCCGCAGGACAGGGCACTCTTCCCAACCATGAGGGTACGCCACCAGCTCGCGTTTTCACTTCAACTCAGAAAGCAACCGGTTGAGATCATTTCAGATCGTGTAAGAGAACTGGCAAGCTGGCTTGAAATCGAATACTTACTCGACCGCATGCCGGAGGGACTGAGTGGAGGAGAAGCCCAGCGTGTTGCATTGGGGAGAGCCTTGGCCTGTCGACCACGAGTTCTCTGCCTGGACGAACCTCTGAGTGCTCTGGACGAAGCATTGCATGAAGAAATGTGCGCATTACTTCAGCGCATCCAGAAGGAAACCAAAATCACCATCCTTCATGTCACACACAGCAAAACCGAGGCCAGACGATTGGCAAATCAGCTGTGGCTGTTTAAGGATGGAAGTATCCACAAAGAGACGGGGTAGCTGATGCTCAAACTATGTTTCCTGAATCAAATCCAGCAGCTGCTGAATGCTTGATTGACAGGAAGAAGTGTAGCTTGGACCAAAAAGATTGTAGTGATTCAGTTCATGATAAAGCCGATATAGCGGCAAGCGTCTGGAAAAACCTGCATGTTGAGGCCGCATACTTTCGTATCCTTGAAAAAAAGATCTCCCGAATCCACCAAACATTTCAATGATTCCAAATTCCGCCTCAGGGTCGCCATAGTATCCAGCAGGATCAAAAATGACCGGGGTCGCATCACTCAGAGCAGCGATGTTTCCACTCCATAAATCACCATGAATCAGCGACGGTTGTGGATCATAATGATCAAACAACCTGCCCATACCATTCAGCAAGGCGTCGGCACCACTGAAAGACTGCCCCTTGTCTCGAGCCAGTTTAAATTGCCACTCAAGCCGATGCGTTCGCCAAAAGGAAACCCAATCTCTCGAAGGGGGGTTGGGTTGTTTGGTGATACCAATCGTGTTATCACGTTTCCATCCGAAATAAGGTTGTTGAATTTTGTGCAATGAAGCTAGTTGTCTGCCCAATTCGAACAGGGCATCCCCTTTACACGCTTTCAAATCCAGAAATGAAGTCACCAGCCAGGCATGACCCTCGCCAGCTCCCCAGCAAATCGGTGTTGGCACCTTAATCGTTTGCGTCGATTCCAATTCCTTCAACGCTTCAAACTCAGCCTGAAACATTGGAGCCATAACCTCTTGGTGCCGTTTCACAAAGAAGATATGGTCATCCGTCTCAACGCGGTATGATTGATTGGTGCACCCACCTGAAAGGGATTGATGGCCACGAATAACTAATTCAATACCTGTGGCATCAGAAATAGATTTAGAGATCGTTTCCCACATGCTGCGTTTCGCTTCAATTGAAATGGCTCACGGACGGATCAGTCCATGACGCGCTGCCAATTCCAGAGCATGCCGGGCAATGGGTGCTGCCGTGCTCCCTCCGTAGCCCCCATTTTCAACTACCACACTGATGGCGATCTGGGGACGTTCCAATGGCGCAAAGCCGATGAACCATGCGTGAGAGTCTCCTGTTGGATTTTGTGCCGATCCTGTTTTGCCACCTACAGACATTTCGAACCCATCAAAAGCCTTGCGCGCAGTTCCATCCGTCACCACCCGGGCCATCATGTCCCGCATGAATGCTGAGGTACGCGGGCTCATGGCACGTCCAAGCTCTTCCATTGGCTTGTCAAATGTCAACCTCGGTTGCATTAGCATTCCCTGATTGGCAACGCAAGCAGCTACCATCGCCATGTGCAATGGAGTTACCTGCAATTCACCCTGGCCAATGCCCATGAGCGCCATACTAAAAGAGTCATCCGGATTTAATTCTGGAAATCTGGATTTGGCCGATGCGGTAGACCCTACAATACCTTTGTAAAGCGTCAGCGATTGATCGAATCTCAGTAGGCGACGCAACCAGTCGAATCCATCTTTGCCAATGGTCACCCCTACCTGCGCAAAGTAAACGTTACAGGATTGCTCAATGGCTTTTCCTAGATCAATCTTCCCAAATCCCGGCCATTTTTTTCCACGTGCTTGATAACTGTAATAACTCAAATCACGAACAATTCCCTTTCCGTCAGGAGTGCGAAACTCCGGACCACAATCAATGGTCAATGGAAAACCTGTCCCGAGCATCGCTTTCTCGAGATAGTAAGAACCAATCGCAACCTTGAAAACGGATCCCGGAGGGTAAAGTCCATGCAATGCTCTATTGAATAAAGGAGATCCGGACTGGCTTTTTGAGAAAGTTTTCCGGGTCATCTGATTGGGATCGAAACCCGGAGCGCTGCAAGCCGCCAGTAAAGCACCATCGCGCACATCGAGAACAACTATCGCCCCACGGTATGGTTTTCCGCCAGCGGGTTTGCTTTTCTTGTCATAGCGCCCCTGAACCAGTTTATCGAAAATACCTTGCTGTAACTTGGAGTCCACGGTCAATTTGAGATTCTTACCCTGCGGTAGATCTTTGCGTGTAATAAGTCTCTGACCAAACGATTCCCAATCGTCTGCATTGACATCATCCAAACCCATAAGGAGCGAGTCGGCAGATTGCTCTAATCCAGTGACGCCAAAGACAGGGTCGAAATACCCGACCAGATGAACAGTGGCAGGGCCCAATGGATAGTGGCGTTTCACCGTTCCATTGGCTTTTCTATTTTCCGCAAGTGCGCGCCCGTTACGATCCGCGATAATGCCGCGCTGAATTTGGAGCGCCGGATTGAATTTACGGCGATCATGCTTCTGCATGAAACCCACAAACCGGGGGCGTAGGAAACCTCCCAGTTGCCAAGTTGCCTGATAAGCCAGAATGGCAATGAATGCAAAAACAAGCACCCAGCTCACAAGCCGGACCCCTTTGAGTTTTGGGTTTTTAACGGGCTTGATGAATTTCAGCAAGTAGGCGTCTTTAAAGATTAATTTCCAAAGCAACCAAGCCACGCCACAATAAAAACCAACGCGCACCAAAACAATCAACATGCGTGCCTGTTCTTCTGTGATGCTCGGTTCCATGACGATCAGTATGAGGGCATTTACCAAAAAGGATCAATCCCGGAAAGTAGATTGATCCTTACCATGAGACGCATCAAACAGGACGAGCTGGTTCTGCAGTTACAGGGGGATCTTTGAAAAGCAGATTAAAGGCGGTTAAATTCAATTTTACAATTCTCAAGACTCAAGGCAGGTTTGCTTGCATGAAAGATTACGATCTCCCAAGAAACGAGGAAGAATGGAAAAAAATTTTGACCGAAGAGCAATTCAAGATAGCTCGAGAAAAAGGAACTGAACCTGCCTTTACAGGAAAGTATTGGAACCACAAAGAGACCGGTAGCTACCACTGTGTGTGCTGCGGACAAACGCTCTTCGAATCCTCTCACAAATACGACTCAGGGTCCGGCTGGCCAAGTTTCTGGCAGCCTGCAATAGAAAAGGTTGTTCGGACGAAAGAAGATCGAAAACTGCTCATGACTCGAACCGAAATCCTATGCTCCAAATGCGACGCACATTTAGGGCATGTTTTTGAAGATGGGCCCAATCCAACAGGGCTGAGATACTGCGTCAATTCTGCTTCACTGGATTTCAAAGAAACCTCTTGTGATGCACAGCAGGAATGCGGGAACCCTCAAGGTTGATTCTGCTCAAGGACCTCAGCTTGCCGAGTCCATGCTTCGTCAGGCGTGACTTTGATGACTTCACCAACTTGCCATGGATGCTCCTTGAAGTTGATGATCAGCGTTCTTGGCAATACCTCAAGCTCGTGCCCGAAAAGATCGAACGTCACAGATCCGGGCAAATAAGTGGTATCAAAGAAGATTGCTTCACCGAAAGGCAGCTCGAGGCCGGGCTTGTCAAAACGCAACCTTCGAGTGGGTCCTTCGAAGGATTCCCCTTCCATGACAATCCTGACTTTACTAATCCCGTAATGAGGCTGGTCAATCGTGAGTACGGGCTCTCCACTGGAAGAACTTGAAAAAGTGAATTCCCAGGCACCTTTGCGAGACCTCAGGTGGCGGTCACAACTGTAAAGAAGGATATAGCCAAGCAGGGCCATTCCAAATGCGATTAAAAGATGTTTAGGAAATCCATGGGATTGCATACACTTGAACCGTCTACTGAACTACCCCGGTCTGTCAAGGGCAGCCTTGCATGGGGCGCTTAAATGGGTGTCATTTAGAGCGGTGGAAGTATTCACCTCGAATAGCAATCTTTTGACGAATCGGTGTATTGTGGGGACGCAAGCAACATGCAATTGGCAGATGAAATTGGAATTCGAGCACGAAATATGCTATGTAAGCGGATCAAAACAATGATTCAAAAACTGACATCCAGACATCTGAACAGGAAAACCGACTTTTCTTGCTCGTTCGGATCGATCCGCACACGGCATCTAAAGGAGGCTTTTACCCTCATTGAATTGCTGGTTGTAATTGCGATCATTGCCATTCTTGCAGGGATGCTGCTGCCCGCACTCAGCAAAGCCAAGCAGAAAGCACACGCCATCCAATGCCTGAACAATCATCGTCAGTTGACTTACGGATGGATTCTATATGCAGATGACAATGAAGATAAGATCACCGCAGCCAGTGACCCCAGAGACGCTGGTGGACCTGAACCACTGAAACCAGCATGGGTGCGAGGGCTGATGGATTTCAATCCGGAGAACCGATCAAACTGGGATGTGGAAGAGGACATCAAAAAGAGTCCATTATGGTCCTACGTTCAATCGGCTGATATTTTTAAGTGTCCAGCCGACAAAAGCGCCGTCACGGTCAATGGCAAGCGGTTATCCAGAGTCAGGTCCATGGCCATGAATGTTCACTGCGGTGCATGGGGTGAAAACGAGCGTGTTTACTGGTTTGGCTACAAGGTATACCAAAATCAGTCCGACTTCACAGATCCCGGGCCTTCATCCACCTTCTTGTTTCTGGATGTTCGGGAGGATGCGACAAATTTCGGGAACTTTCTGGTTGGAATGAAGGGATACCCGAGCGAACCAGAGGAAACAGTTCTTTTTGATTTCCCCGCAGCATATCACAATAATGCTGCTACTTTGTCATTTGTGGATGGACATTCAGAGATCAAACGATGGCAGCATCCTGACACCACACCACCGTTGGTTAAAAACGGATTATTACCTGAGATCGAATCGATGCCATCCATGCTGGTGTCGCCGAACAATCCAGATGTTCGCTGGCTACAGGATCATAATACGCGCCGACCTTAGTTTAGGAATAAGATCAAGTAACTGGGCTGCCATGTCCAACTTAGTGCCTTAAACTTTCGGGGGCTCAGACTCAATCTCCTCTTCGATGTCTTTGATCTCGGCTTTGCTTTTAAGTGCTTGAATGTATTCCTGAATTCGCAAGGTTCGCTGTTCCTGCATCCAGGCTTCCAGCACTGCTTCTCGCACCTCCTCAAAAGGGGTGGTAACAGGCGGCTCAATTTCAAGGACCTTGGCTAGATGAAAACCATGGTAAGAAGAAAAAACGGGGCTTACTTCACCGACTTGCATGGAAAAAGCAACAAATTCAAATTCATCCATCAACTCACCTCTTTTGAAAAAACCAAGGTCAATTTCTTCCGCTGGCTTATCTGAAAATTCTCTGGCAATTGTTTCAAAGTCTTCACCCGAACCAAGCCGCTCGCGCACTTTGCAACATTCCTTGAAGAGCTGATCCTTGTCTTCGGATTGCCTCAATGATTTGAAAATATGCAACGCACGGACACGCGACTCCGAGGTGTAAGGTTCGGAATGTTCTCGGTAATAAGCGAGCAGTGTATCTTCTTCAGGATGCTGTAAATCCTTACTAAAATTGGCGATGAGTTGATCTGCCTTTAAATTGGCAACGACCTGCCGATCGACAAAGGACTTCTGTCCCTCGTTCAAGCCCATGGTCGCCAGAAAAGCCTCTTCGCCACCATAATCCTTGTGGAGCTGCTTAACTGCTGCCTGAATTTGCTCACTTGTCGGATCCGGGATCTCTTTTTCAGCCGCTTGATTCAGTAACACACGCCCAATCACATTATCACGAGCCTGAGCACGAAATTCATCATCACGCTCACAACAACTCAATTGAGATCGCTGCTCGTGCCAGGATTTGATCTGCGAAAACTCTTCCTCAATCCATTCCGAAGCGATTGGTTCCCCATTAACTAAAGTCTGCATGGGACGACCCTAAGGAGAACCAGATGAAAGTCAAATACATGACATAATCCAAAATTGCTGAGCAAGAATAATGGTAATCGTACGATCTCTTATTTACCAATATCCTCAATACCCTCAGACAATCAAAGAAATCGAGCGAGCGAGCCATTGATGGACTGCCGGCAAGTCTAAACGCCAGACTTCCCAAACCCATCGGGCTGCGTAAAGGTTGCAAGTCATGGTCAATTTTGCGAGCTAGAGTGGCGGATTGTCAAAAACTGTGACTCGAGGGCAACCCATTTTGCCAAGCCTGTGGATCATCTCCTTTCCACTGTTTGGAAACAAGGAGGACCCGATGAAATGATTGCCCTGAGTTCCGTATTGTCTTAAGATGAATAAAGTGAAACTTTCCGTTAAAAGTGATTATGCAGCACGTGCGGTTCTTGGATTGTCTCGACAATACCAATCCGGAAAAGCCTTGCGCATTGAAGACTTGGCTAAGGAACAAAATATTCCTCAGAACTATCTCGTGCAGATCCTGATCGAATTAAAATCACAGAAAATCGTCAAGAGCATCAGAGGCAAAGAAGGAGGCTATCTACTCAATAAAGCTCCGGAGGACATTACCTTCGGTGAAATCCTGCGCTGCATTCACGGCGACATTTTTGAACCTGCCGCGCTTGGCAACAATGAATGCCCTCAGGCTTTGAAATCTGCCTGGGAAAAGATGCAATCCTGCCTGGATGAAACTGCTGATTCGATCCATTTCCGAGCTATCATGGAAGAAGACAATGAGACACGGGAAATGTACTATATCTGAGGCTCGATGGCGCTATTCGTTGTTCAGGAGATGTAGCTGAATGTCCTGCCCAGGCTTCGCGATAAAACAAACTCTGCAGTGAAATTTTAAAATTACCGTTCATTCAACCTATGCGGACAAAGAAGCAGCACACACACAGGGATTGACCGTCTTGATTTGATAAAGCATCCCTTTCTACTGAAGGTCCTTTCCAGTCAATCCAAAAACCATACCTCAAATAAACACCAGAGGAACAAGGCTACTCTTGATTGTGAATATGCCCTTGGGCAGTTGATTTGAAAGCGCGCTTACGCTAAACGCTCCGACAAAAAGGCTTTGGTGTGGTGATCAGCGATTCTAGCCGTTTAAGCTATCCGGCATTTTTCCGTGCAGAGATTGCAGCGACTTAATCTTGGTGATCGTGGTACGTCCGTCGCGATCCTCGGCTTTCCCCGATAAAGTGATCGGTGTACCACAATGATATGCCAAATTGAAATGATGGAAATCGCGAAACGATACATCGATCCGGATCGAAGGATGTCTATCAACATCCATGTAAAATATCCTTGCTTCATTGAGGTCCTCAGACAATCGCAAACGCCCCTGAACAATCACGCTATTCACGTCGCTTTTCACCCAGCTTTGAAAGGGCTGCTCCTGATAGGCCTCATACGATGAGTCATCCAATCCCGGCAACGGCGTTTGGACACCGGCGTATTCAGATGGCGACACACCAAATTGCTGCATCAATGAGAGATGCAATCGACCCAATTCCTGATTTTCGGCATATCGAATGTATCGACCGGTTTTGATACGACCTTTGCCTCCAGCTAATATCATGGGAATACGTTTGACCGTGTGATTATCACTATGCCCCATTCCTGAACCGAAGATCACCATGGTGTGATCAAGAAGACTTCCATGCTGATCCTGATAGGACTTGAGCCTGTTAAGCAAATAATCGAATTTCTCCATGTGCCAGAGACTGATCTTCAAGAGGCCATCGATGTTGGATCGACTGAAATTGCGAAAGAAATGAGATAGATAATGGTGTTGTTCCTTGACCCCCAGGAAATCAAAAATCATGCGACTGTTGCTGTTTCCCAGCATGTAGCTGATGCAGCGTGTAGAATCAGTCCAGAGTGCCAATGAAATCAAATCGATCATGGATTCAACCTGTTCATTCAAATTCAAGGCTCTTGGAGGTCTTTGCGAGTCCGATACCTCAACAGCAGGAATGACGGAATTCTCAAGGTTTTCCAATCTTTTCTCAGTTTCACGGACAACGGTAAGATAGGAATCCAACACCTGCTTATCTTCGTATCCGGTGTGACGATTCAATGCACTCGTATCCTCTCGAACACGATCAAGAAGACTCGACATATGGCGCCGCTTTTCGGGGTGCTGCATCGGGTTGCGGAATAATCGATCAAAGACCAATTGTGGATCGCTTTCACGCGGTATGGGCTGCCCTTTGTGATCATAGGAGATATAACTGCAACCGATTTGGCTTGGAAACAGTCCTTCAGTCGTCAACTCAAGAGAACGATGAGGGGTCTCATTGCCAATTTGATCTGCAATTAATTGATCAATGGAAGCCGATGCTTTGTTTTCATGATGACCTGATAAAAAACGTCTTGTTGAACTTGCATGGGACGAGAAACCAAAGTCTCCCATGTTATCCAGAATCAGCAGATCATCTCTATGCTTCTCGAACGGCTTCATCAAAGGCGACATTCGGAAATCAAACTCAGAGCCTCCATTGATATTCCACGACGGAGGATGCACTCCATTCGGCTTGAAGAGGGTCATGAAACGTAACGGAGGTGATGCTTGAGAATGAGTTTTGCCCGACGCTTCCATAAGATTCAGCCAAGGCAAGGGTAACAAAGCGCCTGCAGCCCCTCTTAAAAAAGTACGCCGATGAATTCGATATTTCATAACGGTTCAGCTCTCACAAATGTTTCACGAAACGGAAGACTGTGAATGATCATTAGCAATAAATCACGATAAGTGCCATCTGTTTCTTCCATATTTGAAGCTATGGAATCCACCGTTGGCTGATCATAAAGCTCCAAGGAACGGCACAAGGCAAAAGACAGGCTGCGCTCAACGATGTTGCGAACAATCTGCGATCGATACTCCGTTTGCAGGATTTCCTTCAGTGAATCAAAATCGGTGAATTTTGTTCCATTGGGCATGACCCCAGTTGTATCTACCTGCTCCCCTTTGTTATTCAGATACCTGACTTCCCCGTCTGGCAGCATTTTCTTACCCTTCAGAATATAGCCCCCCTGTCGATCAAATCCCTCTGCAGCAAAACCAAGTGGATCGATCTTGTCGTGGCACAAAGCACAAGATGCTTGATCGCGATGCAATTCAAATCGCTCACGAAAGCTCAGGTTTTCACCTGGTTGTTGAGGGGGCACCTGCCCCACATCCATGGGAGGATCAGGCAAATGCTCACCAAGAATTCGCTCCAGCATCCACGTTCCACGAATTACCGGCCCTCGGTTCATGGCCAGAATACCCGGCATGGTCAATAACCCACCCCGCTCTTTTGTGTATTGCAGTTGAATGCGCTGAGTCGGCACAATTTCCAGCTCAATGCCTTTTTGCTTGCGGTAAGGTTTCAACTGATTGCGATCCTTACCATAATGTTTCGCAATCAAGGGGCTTACGAAAGAGACATCTGAATCAATCAATTCCATCAGGGGACGATCTTCAGTAAAAAGGTAATGCATGAAGTCAAGAACCTGACTGCGCATGACTTCGCGCACTGGGACCTGGCGAACCCCTTCATCGATGTCACTCAGCGAAAACCATTGGGATGCGAAACTTTCCGAAAGGTAGCGTGACTTGGATGATTGCAGCATTCGATCTAATTGCTCTGCTACCACGTCGGATTCAAACACGACACCCTGGGCAGCCAGATCCATCAGCTCAGTATCAGGCATATCACCCCATAAAAAGTAAGACAATCGCTCAGCATACTCATGGGCATCCACACGTTGCTGAATTCCGGGCTGGCGCCGCATAAGAAACCCTCGATAAAGAAAGCCCGGCGACATAAGGGCTGCTTTCATTTCGTGTTTCAAAACCGCAAAAGGGTTCCTGGCAGATTTCACTCGCTCCAACCTTGCTTCTAGATCTTGAGGCACCAAAGGTCGCCGGAAAATGCGTGGCAGAAACGCACTCAGCAACTGGGTTGCCTCCCTGTGTGAGCTACCTTTGATATTTTTGGAATCGATGAAGGGGCTGAAGGTATCAAGATCCTGCGCGCCAAACCATTGATCGAGGGCGGTATCCGTTAAATACGAATACTGACTCCATATCAGACTGGTCAGAGGGTTTCTGTGTGTGTCATTGGTGAAACCACTTTTCCCCGGAGGATCGGTTGGCAGCAGTTTCATGACCAGAGAACGTTCCACCACGGTCTGCTGTGCCTCAATAATTTGCACCTCCAAATCGAAACCAAACAAAGTCTGCAGAGTATTTCGATATTCTTCTGCAGAAAATCGTCGTGGCCTGAAGAAACCCGGATGAGCTTCAAGTGAATTCACAAACTTGTCCTGATACCACTGAGCGAAAAGGACGCGATCCTCATCCGTGGGTTGCTCCGCATCCTCAGGAGGCATTTCCCTGTCATTTATCAGGGCCGCTGCCGTTTCCCAAAGCTCAAAATGTACCTCAAATGCATCATCCGTCTCGAGGATGGAGAAATCAACCTGACCTTTGACTTTATCCCCGCCATGACAGGAGTAGCAATATTGCCCTATGAAGCCCTTGACGTCGAAAACAGGATCTGCCGCCCAACCAGAGAGGCAACCTGAAAGCAACGCGATGATTCTGATGACGTTTCCTGACACGCTCGGGATGGCTCTCGGAGGGATCAAGGCAGCTCACGAATCCTCAGTTTGCGGAAAATGATGGGAGAACCTTCGCTCTCCAAACAAAGAAAACCTTGAGATGGATCACAATCAGTACCACCGGAAACCTCTTCGCCATTCACCCATAATCGCACTTCGCCATTGATAGCGCGTATGTAGTAATGATTCCATTCACCATGACCCTTTGCGAGATGCTTGCGTGGAAAGCTACGTTGTCCATTGGGTGAGACGGGAGGAAATGGGGTCATCTTCACACGCACAGGAAAAACGTCTCCATTAGTCCCAAACCAATCTGTTTTACCACCATTTGCTTTAACGCGCTCGGTGTAGCCATGATCGAGGATTTGAACTTCGATGCCATCAGGTAATCCAGGTTTCCCCTTGTCCGTCAGGTTTTTGATGGATTCAGGGGTGACCCACACAAACACACCGGAGTTCCCAGCAGATTTCTGATGACTCCACTCCACCACCATCTCAAAATTCTCATACTGCTTGGTAGTTCGCAGAACGCTTACAGGTTTTCCCGTGCAGTAAAGCACCCCTTCCTTCCACGACCATGTATCTTTCGCGCTATTGACATGGGTGAAATCACCTTTTTTCAACGCACGCCAGCCCGGTTGCTGGTCGTCCATGAAAGCTTTCACCGTTTCAGTGTTATCAGCTGAAACATCAATTGCGCTTTGAAAAGAAAGGATAACTCCAATTAAGATCACTGTGAATATCTTCATCACCGACAATCACTACCACTTTTTCATGTTCAGTCCCACTGCAAAGTGAACTACCAAAAAACCATCTAATGAAAAAGTGCATGCGTTTAAATATCAACCGACCAATCGGAGATCTCTCCCTGCTCCATGCAAGCGCGCAAGCGAAAAGGTCTGCAACAGTTTTCACAATCGGAGACAAGTTCAGCCACCCCCTCAACCATGTCTACTGGCACCACACATTCCGCTCCGCAAAACGGGCATTCAAGTTCGATAAATGAGTGCATTTAATTTAGAAAATTTTCGCATTTACAGTGAGATGAGTGGAATTCAAGCGTGGGAGATCCAACGATCGATTGAAAGGCAAAATTGATATTCCATTCAAGAAGTCGAATTGACATGACTCATACCCATAGATGAGGACAGCGACCCAGATACTCTAATAGCGCGACGTCTGCTGCAGGGAATGAGTAATCTGCGACTTGATCTTTAGTGATCCATTCCAGCGCGTCACATTCGATCGCTCTGGGCTCTCCCTGAGTCAGCGTACAATGGTAGAAACGTATATCAACGGTCTTTTCCGAATAGGAATGAACATTCCTGAAGACAAGACTGCCAACTGTAATGCCACAATCCAATTCTTCCCAAATTTCTCGCTGCAGGCATGATTCGAAGGACTCACCTTGTTCACGCTTTCCTCCCGGAAATTCCCATAACCCTGCCAAATGAACTCCAGAAGGCCGCCGAGCGATCAGTATTTTTTCATTTCGGAAAACCAACGCAGCGGCAACTTCAATAATGGTGTGCTTCCTCATGGTAGTTGATTTAACAAAAAAAACGGTGGTCGCTCAAGGAGCGCCACCGCATGTGATCCAAAATCGATACCCAAGCTGTTACTCAGCACTCATGGTCGCTTCGACTTCCTCGGCAGGAGCCAGTTCAGGGTGCTTTTTCAGCAGGGTCTCACGTCGGGAACCAGCTTCCATGCTGTAGGAAGCAGGAATCGTTGGTAATGAAAGCTCATCATACAAACCCAAGGCTTCTTTGGCTTTGTCCTGTGATTCGTATAGGCCAGCCAATGGCAGTTTCGCCTGAAAAGCGATAAATGTGTTCGCAAAGTTACTGGCCACCCGGCGATATTCATCTATCGCGTCGGAGGTTTGTCCCTGAGCATCTTTGCAAGCGGCCACGCCATACATTGCGCTGCTACGAAGAGGGCTGTCCGGATTCCCTGTCAGGAAAGATTCGAACTGCTTTTGAGCTTCTGCATATTGCCCCTCGTTGAAATAGGAATTGGCAGCAAAAAGCAAAGCACGGCCCGAAGCTGCAGTGCCCGAGTGATCAGAGACCACTTTAAGCAAATTGGCAGGGTCAACGGTCGTTTCTTCTGCTTTGCTGGCAGCTGCACGAACTCTATAAAGCGCATCGGATGCATCTAATTCGCTCTGAGTGGTTTTCCAATTGAAAAAGTAACCAACAAGGCCCACGATGAGGACGATCACGCCGCCGGACACCAGTTTCTGCTTGTTGGTTTCAAACCACGCCAGAAGGTCAATCATTCCGGTTGATTCTGTTGTTTCTGAACTCATAAGGGCTGTTATCTTTGAGATCCCAACGAAAAAGGCAAGTTTGAAATGCTTTTATGATACGAATAGTGGCAGTTCAGCGCGATATTTCGGCTTTTTTCACCATCTCTTTGAACTCTTTCTCGCCGTCGATCACCAAATCGAGAGGTCCTGTAAACTTGATAAAAATATGACCTTTGGGAGCCTCAAGGATTGCTCCCAACAATGCATAGCCAGCCTTGGCCGTTTTTGGGCCAAACGGGGAACCGCTTAAAAAAGTACCGGAGGCTTTCACCAGAGTAACAGAGTGATTGCCCACAGTGATTTTCTCAGATTGGGCTCCCAACTGGTTTTCTGGCTCTTTGAATTGACGATACCAGCGCTGTACATTGGCTTCGGTACCCCCCGCCCCCCCTGGGCCAAAGTAAAAGAAGACAACCTCACCTTTATCAGTGATCCCGTCCCTTGAGACAGCAAACTGTGCTTTGCGCATCGAAGATGCAGGTTTCATTTTCCCCCAGGAGACGGGAGCCTTAAACTTGGTGTCACTTACCACAAAGTCATGGAATTCCGAGGCATAAACAGCACTCGAGGACATCACGAAAGTGACTATGAATGCGACATAGGTCACGATCCGGTATTTCTCAACAGGCGTTTTCATACTCATGCAATACGTTCACCGCGTGGTTTGTGCAAGTCGAATTGCTCCAAGAAAAGATCATGGAGCATGCTAATGTGCATTCGGAAATGGATGTACAAAAAGACATCTAGCATGCCTTGATTGGTCATCGTCATAGGACAAGGTGCGGGCAGGAATCTTGACTGCACACCTATTTAGATTCAGAGTATGTCGATAGCTTGGCGATTGGAAGCTGATCATCGATCGTGTTTGTAAAAGCCTATCTTAATCATGAGCGTCATAAGAACCATCTTCGTTGCCAGCCTTCTCAGCCTGAACATTTCATGCGGCCAGAGCTCAAATAAAATCCAGACTTCAACCCAACCCGAAGAAATCCTTCTTCCTGAAGCAATCGATGCCGTTGCGCTGACCTCTTTTGATGACTGGATTGACAAGTGCAATCTTTTGCCAGCGAACAGAAAACTCAATGGCCGTCTTCCAAGCAAAGATCAGCTCCCTCTAAAGGACCTGAAGGAGTTCAAGTGGCTGCTTGACCAGTTTTTTGAGCAGCAACTAACAGGCCCTCTTTCAGTTAAAACAAATTGGCTGGGCGATCAACCATCAAAGGAAACGTTCTTCAACACATCCAAAGCTTATTTTGAGCAAGGAGGCATCCCATTCGAACCTTTTGCTCAGAAACTAAATTTTGATCGAGAAGCAAAAGTTCTATTTCATGGAGATCTGCATGGGGATTTACACTCCGTCAATGAATGGCTCAAACACCTGAATCGTGAGGGCTCTCTGGACGGTTTCAAGGCAACTGACCCTAATTTGAACATGATGTTCCTTGGTGATTACACCGATCGTGGAGCCTATGGGGTAGAGGTCATGTATGTGTTGCTTCGATTGCGTGTCGAGAATCCCGGACAAATCTGGATGGCGCGAGGCAATCATGAAGATATTCAATTGACGATGAATTATGGTTTCTTGAAGGAAGCAACCTCCAAATATGGCCCTGAGTTTCCAATTAAACGACTATCACGCATCTACGATTTTCTACCGGTCGTCATATATGCCGGTCATGGAAATAATTACATCCAATGCAACCACGGAGGTATAGAACCAGGCTACCTTCCTGCGGCACTGCTTGATCACGCGACTCCAGTCGCCTTTCATTTACTTGGTGATATCAAACAAAAGACCTTTCTGGATACTCACAAGGATTTAGCTCCCATTTTGGGCAGCAACGGGAATCGAATCGCACAAGGCAATTGGAAGGATTTCATCCCCACAAGCCCCACCACCCCGACTATTCTTGGCTTCATGTGGAACGATTTCAGTATCACCAGCGAAGAAGCCAACTTGACTATCTTCCCAGGGAGGGCGTGGGTTTACGGAAAAGAACTAACCGGTAAAGTGTTGAAAGAGGGCTCCTCACCCAAAAACAAGGTCAGAGCTGTCTTCAGGGGACATCAACATTCGGGAGCCCCAAACCCAATGATGCGTCGCCTGGTGCACAGTCATGGAGTATTCAGACACTGGCAGGAAGCACGCCCCCCGTCTCCAGCGGAAAATGAAAGTTCACTGCAAGCATTGAACCTGGAAACTGGAAACAAGCGAAAACTCGTCGAAGGAGCAGCTTACACATTCAATGTGGCTCCAGACAGCAATTACGGTGTGGGCAACCGGTATGATTTCGATACGTTTGGAATCCTTACCTTCGCTGAAACTTTCGCGGATTGGGAACTGGAAGTCGTCAACCTGACCAACATTCGATGGTAAATGTGCGATGATCTTTATCGCTTATTGATCTCGGCCTGATCTGTATCCAGCGATTGGTAAAGTTCAGCAAAAGGGATCAATAAGGCTTCCAAGCGTTTGTAGTAAGCCTCGTCATCCATGTCCTCACGATGATCACGCAATTCGAAGATAGCCTGTTCAAGCACATCTCTTTGTTGCTTGACCTCAGGTGACATAAGGCTTTCGATTTCATTTTCAATCAAGTGAAACTGGGATGCAATACGACCATCAGGCTGGTTACTTCCTTCAGCCCTTTTCACTGGCCGCACTCCCTTGAACCAATTAGCAGGGATACCTTTTTGATCACCTGTATCATCAAGAAGCGCATGCTCCGAAGCAAGGCGACCTTCGATTTCGTAAAATTCTCCCACTTGCCTTGAGGCCATGATAAAGGCTTCCAGCAAGGACGTTTGACCGTCTTTGTCAAGATCCGCTGATTCACTGCCAAATGCATTCACTAGGTAGGACCCAAAACGGGCGAAATTTAATTCAAAGCCGTCTCGGGTCGCAGTAAGCACCACACGATTGGGTCCGGACAGTGCATTTAGAAATGGCGCTGAAGCGGAGGAGGTGTTCATGACAGCCACAGGCCGTTTCAAAGGCTTTAGCCATGAGGCCAGTTCCTCACTCGAAATGTCAGGTCCTTTGACATTGAACTTGGCGGTTCGACCATTGAAAGTGCCGTGACCTATGAGAGCAATCCAGAGGGGCTCCTGAGTTTCTTTAGAATATACTTCAATTTTTTTCTTTAAAAGATCCTTGAGAGATCCCTCCGCAGAGTCAGGTTCAAAGGAACCAAGCAGCTCAACTCGGGCTTGGGCTTCCTCTCCTACCGCCTTCAGCATTGTTGCCCACTCTACAAACATTTCGCCATAAGATGCTTCTCCCCCCGCTCCGACCACTATCAAAAGATCTGCATTATTTCCGGGCACTCCTTGCTCAGCACCTTGTACGAGATTGGATTGCAACAACGACATCAGCAATAGCGTTGAAGCAAGGAGGGTGTGCCCCTTCTTCCAGCACATTGACCGTGTTTTCATCATCAAGCCAAGCCTCGCTTCCTGCGCATATACCACTCCAAAGCAAATAATCCCAATGAAGCTATGAACAAATAGGGTGTGTGCCATATCGGGGCAGAGATTGTTTCCATGACAGGTGCTGCTTCAAACTGCAGTCCCTCAGCCCACCCATCTAACTCGCTTCGCTTGAGAACTCGGCCTCCGGTTTTTTGGGCAACTGCATCCATCCATGAGTGATGAGGCAGCAACGATTGAAACTCTTCAGCGCTGGGGTCATTGGTCCACCCAGCCTCCTCTCGAGCAATCACAGCTCCGTTGGCATCGGTGACTTCCACTTCCATGTGATAGCCACCTTCAAGGCGCGGAACATAGGTGGCCTGATACAAGCCAGGTTCCTTCATGCTGGGCTCCGCGATCAGCTGGACTTCGCTATGCTGCATACCACCTGTTGGCTTTTCAGCTACCTCATTGCCGGTTTCCCCTGTGGTGAGAGTCTTCACTGTCAATCGGACGTTTGCGTTATCAATTGGCCAGTATTTCTCATCCTTGACCCCTACCTGAATGCGCATGGTAGATCCCGATTTAGTTTGCTCGCGTTGCAAGTCAATGTCGATACGACTCGGCACATCAGCGATCAATCCACGAATCATCTGACGCCAAGCCTTGCCCAAATCGCCGCTATCAGTTTGATCATGCATCTGCCAACGCCACAAATCTCCGACTGCCAGGACCATGCTGCGACCGGAACCATAGCGCTGGCTGACCAGGGCTGGATAAGTTTCACCTGAGTATTTGCTCTTTGCCTGCATCAAAACAGAGGCCCCGGGCTTGACTTCAGTCACCAGATTGATGACTTGAAACTCGGGCATGGATTCCAACCTTTCATTCTCCAGAGACTCAGTGGAACGCAGACGGATCCAAGGTTGAAGCCAGCCTTCGCGGGTCAACTCCAAAGAAACTCCCCGGACTCCAGATAGACCTTTGCCTGAATCAAGATAGACTGGAAGCATTCTGCCGATCGGAGTATCCTCATAATCGCCACGAGTGAGTGATTCATATCCACCCAACATCATTAAACCACCACCACGTTCTGAAACAAATTTCTGGATCAGGCTCATTTGATCACGTGTGAAGAAACCCGATTCCAGATCATCAAGAATAATAGCACTGTAACCAAAAAGATTCTCTGCCCTCTTGGGGAAACCTCCTATGAGTTCAGATTCGTCTTTGATGTTAAGTCGCGTGAAAACAGCCTGGTCAAGCTGCTCAGTAAATTCATCTTTTTTGTCAAAACCACGATACAGAGGATTGCTCGTCTCACCTTGACGCCCTTTGAACTCAAATTTAGGAGCCTTTTTGGCAATACGAATCAACCCCACCAGCTGCACTTGATCATCTTCATCAAGGGATCGGTTCAAAAATTTGTATTCCCAGTTGGGACGGCCTGCTACGTAAAGAATGCGATGCGGCTCGGAATCGCGGTCCACGATGGCCAGACGTCTGTTGTTAGCCATGGTAGCTTCTTCCGTTGACGCATCGCCCGCCAGCGAGTCGGCAACTACTGACACTTCCAGTCTGCAAAACGATACGCCGGTTTGCTCGGGTCGAAACTGGAACCGAAAAGCCAGTGTCTCCTGATCACTGGAGACTTCTTTAACCAAACTGTCAATAGGTGCTTGGCCTTCGATGCTGGAAGAAGATTCATCAATCTTGACACCTTCACTGAAAGGTGATTTTGAAAAATTTGCAGCGAACAATCGCGCCTCTACCTCACGGCCAGCGAACCCAATCGAAGAAATGTCCGCAATCAAAGTAACGGGCGCATCCTCGAAGGCAGTCTGGCTAAGGGACATACTGGTAATGGAAACATCTCGAGAGGATTCTTTTGAACCAATGACGACAGGATAAACTGGTGGCAGGTCGGCTAGATCAAGTTGATCCAGATCAGCATCAGTTGCGTTCCCGTCACTGACCAACAGTATGCCAGCGAGTGGTTGATCACGGAAGCGTGAACCCAGTTGATGTAAAGCAGAGCCCAGTGCGCTGGCACCCCCATCAAAAGTCAATTCGGAGAAATCCTTGAGGCCATGCAAGCGTGAGTCAATTCCGTATTTTCTGACCTGAAACATATCGTCCAGCGTATCACGCCAGAAGCCGGGTTCGGTCACCAGCAGCTTGGTCATTTCTTCACCACGGCTTCGGTTCAACCCCGGATCGAAAATAGACATACTCTGGCTGTTGTCAGCAACCACGGCATAGTAGTTTGCACCAGCTTCGGGTTTTTGCTGCGTCCACTGCGGCTCCAGCAAACACAAAACTAACAGGGCAACCGCAAAACCTTTCAGGAGAATACAAGTGATGCGGCGTCCGATAGAAATTCCTGTGCCTCGATAGGACCAGACCAGAATCAAGAGGAATACAGCAAAACCTCCCAGCAAGCCGGGCAGCCACTCCGGCGATGAGATAATGATTTTCCCGGGCAATTCCATGATTTAGTGTACTTCGGTAAAACTACCTTAAAGAACCACCAATGCAAATAAACTATTTCAGGCTACTTTGAAGATGATTCTTGCTGCGATTCAGCATGTCTGGCGCGCTGTTCAAGTACTTTCAAGGTTGGCGTATAACCAGCAATGAACTCACGCCTGTATTCACTGAAAGTGCCATTATCCAAATGCAATCGGATATTTCGCATCAAATCCAGAAACATATGACTATTGTGAACGCTGAGCATACGTAGACCTAAAATTTCATCTACATTGAGCAAATGCCTCAGATAAGCCTTCGTGAAGTGGCGACAGGCATAACATTCACAATCCTCTTCGATCGGATTCCAATCACGTTTGTTATAACCAGCTTTAATGCTGATCGTGCCCTTTTTGGTAAACGCAGTGCCATTGCGAGCGACACGAGTGGGCAATACACAATCAAACATATCTACCCCGCGAGCCACTAATTCGACCAATTGAGCCGGCGTTCCAAGGCCCATGGCATAACGGGCTTTGTCAGCAGGAAGAAAGGGCTCGGTATATTCCACCGCTTTCATCATCTCGGGTTCGGGTTCTCCCACACTGACCCCGCCAATGGCAAATCCATCAAAATCCATCTTGCAGAGCGCCTTGGCACAATACTCACGAAGCTCGGCATTACTTCCGCCCTGACCGATACCAAAAATCAACTGCCCCTCAGCCCTCGGTTGTTCAAGACATAACCTGGCCCACCTCAGTGTGCGGTCCACGGTTTCTTTCATTTCGCTTACGGGAGCATCGTGGTTTGGGCATTGGTCAAACGCCATGGCTATGTCAGAACCCAATTCACGTTGAATTTTCATGGCTTCTTTGGGACCAAGAAAGAGAGGTGAGCCATCGAGATGTGAACGGAACTCAACACCGTCCTGTCGGATTTTACGAATCTTAGCCAGACTGAATACCTGAAATCCTCCACTGTCGGTGAGAATGGGGAGATCCCAGTTCATGAAGCGATGCAATCCCCCGGCTTCATTCATGATATCCATTCCTGGCCGGATCGCCAGATGGTAGGTATTGCCAAGAACAATCTGAGTTCCCATTTCATGCAGTTCTCGCGGGTCGAGAGCTTTGACACTGGCTTGAGTGCCCACCGGCATAAAAACCGGCGTTTCAATAACGCCATGTGCAGTGGTTAAGCGCCCACGCCGAGCTTTGCTTCCTGCATCCGTTTTCAACAATTCAAACATGCGCTCAGATGTATAATGACAGAGACTGAGGAAACAAAGTTTTTTCAGAGACGGATCGATTGTCCCAGCACAAAATTGGGACACCATTTGAGAGAAAAACAATGTTTCTTACCTCGTCAAAGCTCAGGGCAGGAATTCTGAAGTCGATCAGAAAGTGGGGCAGGATTATTCAAAAAAAAGCAAGCTGCGCGGGGAGAGCTCACAATTAAATATGATGGCGCCAGCGCTCCAAGGCACGACCTATTTGGCGCGCATCGACAGGTTTAGCGATATAATCATCCATCCCTTCTTCCAGGCATTTTTCACGATCACCGCGCATCGCATTTGCAGTGATTGCAATAATGGGCACTTGTTTTCCATTGGAGGAATTACCTTCTGTTTCAATATTACGGATCTTTCGAGTAGCTTCGTATCCATCCATTTCCGGCATCTGGCAGTCCATGAATATCATATTGTAAGGCAAATTCGCAAACATGGAGACCGCTTCCTTTCCATTGGTTGCCGTATCGACGCTGCACCCCATGCGTTCAAGGATTTTTCCTGCAAGCTTCTGGTTGACAGCATTGTCTTCCACCAGAAGCACCCGGAATGTTTCCGGCAACAAATTCACAACAGACAGGTCAAACTCGACGTCCTCGGCAGGCTTTTCAGAACCAATCATTGATTCACCGGCTTCTTTCTCAGATCCGAGTTCCCAAAAAGCCAATGTAAACCAAAAGACAGACCCAATGCCGGGTTCACTTTTGAATCCAATTTCACCACTCATCATACTGACCAGTTCTCTGCAAATCGCCAAGCCAAGCCCAGTACCGCCATATTTCCGAGTAGTTGAATTATCTGATTGAGAGAATTTCTCGAAAAGAACACTTTGCTTGTCGGCAGGAATGCCGATCCCCGTGTCTGTGACACTGACTTTCAAGCCCTCGGGATGTCCGCTCACAGTCATCTTTTCAACTCTCACGTGGATAGATCCAATTTCGGTAAATTTCAATGCATTTGAAATCAGGTTCAACATGACCTGCTTGACCCTCCCTGGATCACCAACAAGGCGCCGACGGGCATCAGGCTCGTAAAACAGTTTAAGTTCCAGATTTTTTGCAGCAGCCTCTGCAGATAGGAGTTCGATCACTTCCTCTGAAGCCTCGGCCATGTCAAAAGGTTCAGAATCCAGAAAGAACTTGCCTGCCTCGATTTTGGAAAAATCGAGAATACCGTTAATAATGATCAATAGAGACTCTCCAGAGTTTTTGATCGTCTGCGCATAGTCCTTTTGCATTTCGGATAAATCCGAATTCAGCAGAAGATTGGTGAAGCCGATGACTCCATTCATTGGAGTCCGTATCTCATGACTCATCGCGGCAAGGAATTCACTCTTGGCTTTGTTCGCAGCCTGAGCTTCTATTGCAAGCTGTTGCGCTTCCTCAATGGATTCATTTAGTTTTTGATTGGCATTAAGTAATTGTTTATTGATGGATTCGGTCTCTGCCTTGGCTTGTTGCATGGCTGCCGTGCGTTCCTGAACCCGATCCTCAAGTTCATCATTGGCCTTGCGAATCGTTTCGTCCCTGTACTCGATTTCCTCCAGCATTCGATTGAAACCATGATAAAGTTGACCGATTTCGTCTTTGGAAGGACTGAAAACTCGTGTTGAGTAGTCCTTGTCGGAGGCAATCTTGTCAGTAGCTTCAGCGAGAAGTAGCACAGGATCTAATATGAAGTGTTGAAGCTTGCGGCTGGCCATTACCGCGATAGACACGGCTCCGATTGCCAGGAGACTGGCAATAAGCATCTCTCGCAAGAATTGCATCCGAGCTTGGGTCAAATCGTAAATGACGTAAAGGTTTCCGCGAGAACCCTGTTCTTGACCAAATTTCAATACAACCTTTACATGAGCCTTGCCCTCGCCAGACTCGACCCAGGCCTTACCGCGATCATCAAAAGATGGCCAAAATCCATCGACAGGCCCCAGCCCTCCAGCTCGGTGATAAGAAGGCATTCGCTCATCTCCGATTTCAAGATAAGCATCCAGTACGGTTTCGGTGCTTGAAAAAAAAAATTCAAGTCCGGTGTCCCTCAATTCAGCAGGAGTGGGATGCAGCGAGCCAATCGTCCTTGCGAGCAATTCAGCCTGTGCCTTGAATTTGAAAAGCTCATCCTCGGTATAACGTTGGTACTTGAGACTAAAAACAGCACCAAGCACCAAAACCATCGCCAGCAAACTAGTGATGATGGTTAAAATATTGATTTTGCCGCGCAGCGACTTTCTTGTAAAAAAAATCTTCATGGAACTCAGAATTGTCCCCCGGAGCTTTTGAGGTAATAACTTGCTCCCGTATTTCACGGTTGTAAACTAAAGAAATTAACTTTCAATTTTCGCTGCTTGAAAAGCTTCTAGCTGTGTGATAGCCGGTTGTTCCTGATGATAGAGATACAGGACCTCGTAAAAAAATTTGGAGACTTAACCGCCGTCAACGGAATAAACTTATCGGTTCCGAAAGGCGAATTTTTTGCCGTACTCGGCCCGAATGCAGCAGGCAAGACAACAACGATTAAAATGATTGCCGGATTGATCAAACCAACAACGGGGTCGGTTGTTGTTGCTGGATATAATATCCAGAGTGAGCCGCTGCAGGCAAGAAATAGGCTCGCATATGTCCCCGATTTCCCATTCCTTTACGAAAAGCTCACACCTCTCGAGTTTATGCAATTTACCGGGCAATTATTTAAAATCGCCCCTGATCGCGTGCGCTCGGAAAGTAGTATCCTGACCAAGCGCTTTCACCTGGAACCCTTTCTCAATAAATCAATCGAAGGCCTCTCGCATGGTACGCGGCAAAGAGTCGCGATAGCATCAGCTCTTTTACATGACCCTGAAGTGTTTGTGATAGATGAACCTATGGTAGGCCTTGACCCCCAACACGCACGGATCGTCAAAGATATTCTGAAAGAACGCTCCAGAGAGGGAATGACAGTTTTTCTTTCTACACACCAACTTTCCGTTGCAGAGGAAATGGCTGACCGAATAGGCATCATTCATCAAGGAAAAGTAGTTGCTATAGGTACGATCGATGAGCTTAAGAAGCAAAGCGGTCAAGATGGAGCGCTGGAAAGAAGCTTTCTTCAACTGACGGCTGAACCGGATGAAACAAGCAACCAATCATAACCCGAGATCAAGATAATCTGTATGCCGTCCAGTGAATCGATAGATCCCGCTTGCCCTGAAAAATCAGTTTTTGCACTACTAGCTGGTGTGCATCTCAAGCAAAATTGGCGAAGATTTGCCTCGGTATTGAAGCAATCCAAACTCCTGTCCGTCACTGTTCTCACTTTCATAGCTGGGTATTGCTGGCTTTCGTTCGCACTTTTTTACAGAGCCATGAGATTCGTTGGCTCTTTTCCCGGGTTGGGAGACCTGCTTGTTGAAAGGATGATTTTTATTTTATTCGCCTTCCTGTTTGCCCTCTTGCTGATCAGTAACATGGTGATCAGTTACTCGAACCTGTTTCGTAATAAGGAAACGAGTTTTTTGCATAGTCTGCCGATTTCGCCCAATAGTATTTTTCAATGGAAATTTCTGGAATCCACTTTGGTGGCATCATGGGCATTTTTATTTCTGATCGCCCCACTATTGGCGGCATTTGGCATAGTAGAACGCGTGGATTGGACTTTTTACCCCTTAACCGTGGTGATGATCCTGCTGTTTGTCATTCTTCCAGCCATTGCCGGTGCCTGGTCCGCTATCGGGCTGGCGCGCTTCATGGATCGGCGGTTTTTTCAATATACGACCCTCGGACTGGCAATCCTGATCCTGCTCACACTGGCCTTCTGGCTTAAAGCTGACGTAGTGACCGACGACATGCTCGAAACGCGCGTGATGTTGGTATTGGACCGACTTTTGAAGAATACTCAATTCAGTCAATTCGCATTTTTGCCCAGTTATTGGCTGGCTTCAGGTGTAATTTCCTGGAGTGAAGGAGCGTATAGTGCCACCTTCTTCTTCATGCTAGTGCTTCTCAGCTACGGTTTATTCTGGGGACGAATCACCTCAACCATGGCGGGTATGCCATTCTATGAAGCTGCATCGGCCGTTCAAAGCAGGGGTTCATTGACGAGTTCATGGAAATGGTGGCAACGCTGGCAAGGGAAGAAAGCCAAACGTTTGAATCAGTGGGGTCCGGGTTTACTTGAACGTTTTTGTTCGATCCTTTTCTGGATTCCAAGCGACAGTAGAGCCGTTTTGGTAAAAGATATAAGGGTCTTTTGGAGGGATACAACTCAGTGGGGGCAAAGCCTCCTTTTATTCGGCCTGCTCGCAGCTTATATCCTTAATCTTAAAAACTTTTCATCACAACTGAACAACCCATTCTGGATCCACCTAATTTCCTACATGAACCTGGGAGCTTGTTCGCTGAATCTCGCAACGCTGACGACTCGTTTTGTATTTCCCCAGTTTTCACTGGAAGGAAAACGACTTTGGATTGTGGGGATGGCTCCTCTGGGTTTGAACAAGGTCATTCGCATAAAATACACACTGGCGTGTCTGGTTTCCATGGCCATCACAGGTACGCTGATTTTCACCTCCTGCCGCATGTTGAAAATGCCAGCGCCTCAAATCGCTTACTTCACATTGGTCATTGCCTTCATGACGCTGACGCTCAACGGACTGGCGATGGGACTAGGCGTCATTTACCCAAACTTCAAAGAAGACAATCCAAGTAAGATTGTCAGTGGGTTTGGGGGAACTTTCTGTCTTGTATTGAGCTTCCTTTATATTGTTGGAGGGATCTCACTACTCGCTCTGGCGTCTCCCTGGCGTGATCATCAACAAATCTGGATTATCGCGTCAGGATGGACATGCTTCACGGTCCTGTCATTGGTGTTGGGCTATCTCCCCTATCATATAGGGGTAAGACGACTCAGGCATCTGGAAATTTAAGTGGTCTCAGATGAGATAAAGACAGCGTGGATTACATTTTTTTTAAAAAAATTATGATTCAAAAAAGGAAAAATGCCCTCGTCCGCTTTACAGATGAGCTGGTTGTCATTAGACTGTTTAGATGACTCCGCACGACGACAACGATTTTATAGATAGAGAATTCGAAAAATCGCAGCAAATCCCTTCGTCGTCATCCACTGACACGCCAACTGCACAAAACCCTCAATCGATCGAAGTGAATAGAGTGCCCGCGCGAGAGCAGCTTGAAGCCAAGGTGGGAACCACCCAACAGCGATTGGCTGCGCTGAAGGAGGAACAAGATCGCCTCGAGAAGGAGCGTATTGCTCTCGAGGATTTGAGAAGACGACGCTCTGAATTCAGCATGGGCCGTGAAGAAATGATCCATAACCTCACCAAGGGAATCACGATCCTTGAAGAAGATGCATCTAATACTCAACGTCAACTTGAGAGAATGGGCGGGGCACTGGACGAATTTCGAGATCATCTCGGAAAAGTGGAAATGCTTTCGGAAGACCACTGGGATCAGGAGAACTTGAATCGTGAATTAACTCGGGCATTAATCACAATCGAAAATGCACGAAAAGAGTGGATCAGTAATATTCCCAAATTCCCAGTTTTAGATCCTAAATCTGAAGCACAAATACAGCCAGAGAAGGCCGAAGTAATTAAAAAATCAGAAAATGTCGCAAGCAAGCGCAAATTGCCCCCATTTGCTGACATGATCGATTTTAAGGAATTTTCGTGGAAACAGTGGGCACAATTCGGGCTAGCGCTGACCTGGCCGATTGCAGCTGTTCTGTCAGTGGGAATACTCATCCTGGTTTCCATTTGGCTACAAGGCGGGTCCTGATGATTCGCTCAAGCCAGTTGATTCCTTTTGACCAAAACATATGCAACTGACAGGCAAAAACTCCCTTTTTTCAAAACTGCTTCAAGCGGGGAAAGATCCCTTTTCATCCAGAGCCAAGGTATTGAACAATCGTGCGCGCGAGCTCAAGGCAGAAATCCGCAAGTTGGAAAAACAATTCACTCAAGAACCGAAATATCGACGCACCACATCTTCGCGAGGAAAATACGAGCAAAGGGGCACCGGGGATACAAGGCTGCGATCCATGTTCGAAACTATTGAGCATGTATCACTAGGCCTCAAGAATAACGCAAGAGATCCTGAAGCTCATTACAACGCTCAAGGGGTCAAGAAACTGGATCCAATGGGATGGATCAAACGCCAATCTGAGAAAAATCCTGCCTTGGAAAATACAGATGCAGAACAAGCCAATACAACCAAATGGGTTCAGTATATGGCGACAGGGGGAGTGCAGGGTATTGAACCCCTGCGACGGGAAAAGCGTATTGCACGCAACCGATTCCTGTTAATGTTCACACTGTTTCTCGTGATACTTTGTGGTATTTTTGCGGTAATGAGACCCTGAAATGTACCAAGAGCTCCAGGTAAGGTACTTAAAAATCAAGGGGGAAATCTGGAAGGCCTGTTTCTCTGCTGCAGGACTGGTGCGTTTGTGGTTTCCGGAGCAGTTTCCAAAAGAAAAACTTTCTCAAGCGGAATCAACTCCTGAAACAGCAAGACAATCGCAAGAACAGATAACTCTCCAGTGGCTTCAAGCATATCTGGGAGGCGAATCTATGGGTGCAGTTCCGGTACCCTGTCTCGATCTCAGGGATGGAACGGTGTTCCAGCAAAACGTGTGGAGAGCCATAAGGGGAATCCCTTTGGGAGAGACGCAATCCTACAGCCAAATCGCCAATTCCATCGAAAATACCAGAGCAGTCCGTGCCATTGGTAGTGCATGTGGAGCAAACCCGATCCCAGTCATTGTTCCCTGTCACCGAGTCTTGGCTGCGAATCACAAGCTTGGAGGGTTTTCAGGAGGTATCTCCTGGAAGAGACGACTCCTCAAACTTGAGGGCATTGCATTCTAAGTTGTCCTTCGTGCCCGATTTATTGTCAAAAGCTCCCTTAAGCGGGGATGGATTACCTTCTTGATGGACATTGACAACAGAGCAAGGAACTGAAAAAAGAAGCTAGCGGAAATCCGATATCAAAGATATCGATTCATGCCCCCAAGCCCACCACAGCTTGTCCCGGCACTGCGTTCGCAACCACCCGAGGAAATTCAATCACAGGACCGCTCGTCTCGTTAGTTAATCGAGCGAGCGTCTTTTCAAGGCGCTTTCGTATTCTAAACATGCGAACTTTCATGGCTGAAGTATTCCAGCCCGTTTTTTCACGTGCTTGATTGTAAGTGTATCCACGGAGACATACCAAATCTACCAGAAGCCGATCTTTTACATTGAGCGTCTCGAGCAATTTGTCAACTAGCTCACGTGCGGCCCAACTTTGAGAGGGCTCTAACTCCTCGTCACTTGTTGATAGAGATTCAATAACCATCGCCTCTTCCTCCCCCAGATCTGCAAGACGCAATTCCTGATTCGCTTTTGCTTTGTGGTATGCGTTGGTGCACATATTGACAGCGATGCGACTCACCCAATGCTTCAATGGAACTTTACCGGAGTACTGTTCAAGCTTGCGAAAGATGCGTATGAAAATGTCTTGCGACAGATCATCCACACAGCCTCGTCGAGGAAGTCTGGCTCGAACGATTGACATCACTTGTGGATAAAGGAAATCCATCAAATGTTTGGCAGACTCTTCATCGCCTTCGATGGTGAGCTGAATCCACTCGGTCACTTCGGGAGGATTTATTAATTTCGGCTTGCTCTTCATATCGGTTGTGGATGAGATCATAGAGGGTTATTTTCTTTGAATATTGCGGCCAATCCTTGGTCAATTTGCTCCAGACCCGGCACTCGAAGCAGCCAAGTTTTGTCAATGCCAAGAATCAGCAATTTCTGATTGTCTTTTGAAAAAATCAGTCGGTCTGCACCGACAACGTCAGGCGTAAAAGTCAGCATTTCACGACCAGTTTCCAGATGCCAAATACGAATAGTGCCATCAGGACTGCTGGTACAAATAGATTTGTGATCATGCGCAAATGCAGCAGCGTGAATCCCTTGTTTGTGTCCGGTTAAAACATGTTGCACAGCTCCTGTTGTCGTGTTCCATACCAAACCTCGCTTGTCCCAACCGGTGGCTATTGCAAGCTTCGAATCAGGCGAAAACACAATTCGATGATATCCATGATCCATACCATTTAGCACAGAGACGGCCTTCTCTGCATCGAAATCCCATACCACTATTCCAGCCTCTTCGTTCTCGCGTTCCATCGCAAGAAGCCGACCATCAGACGAAGCCCCTTTGAAGGCAATAAAGTCTTCGGGGATTTTATTTGGTTCGTTGCGATCGTACCTCACATTCCAAACGGCAAACCCATCGTTCGTCCGGTAAAGTAATCGGTCATTGGAAACAAAAGTGTGAGAGACCTTATGATGACCAAATCTCCGCTCGCTCTTTATGACATCCAGTGATGCCTCAAATCTACTTTCGGTTAAATTATGAATCTCAAGCGATTGGTCTTTCACCCTGTGAACCAGGTGCGTTCCGTCCGGAGAAATACGCCATCCACGCCTTTTGAAATCAGATGGAAAGAAATAATCCACGTCGCCTCGTTCAAACTCAGCCCATAATGCTGAAGGGAAAACGCCTGCAAATTCCTTGCGAGAATTTAATTCTTCGGTGTCACGGGCAGATTTCCTGAAGGCAATAGATTCCAGATCTGGTTTTGGCTTCATTGACCGCAGATCCCACAAGTAAACTCGCCCATCTTTGCCGGCTGAGGCCAGAGTCTGAGAGTTGGGAGCGAAAGCGACACAGAAGATTTCATCGAGATGGCCTTTGAATGAGCCGCGTTTTGCTCCGGTTGAAGGTTCCCAAACGTGGAGCAGGTAGTCCCAGCCACCCGCAACCAACCATTGTGTATCAGGGGAAAACTCGGCAGCAATGAGCAAACCGGGCTGCGAATTTTCAAGCTGAATTTCTCGCTCCTCGAAAGGCTGAAATAGTCGTAACTGAACTTCGTCCACACTTCGATTCCAGATTTCAGGCATCCACGCTACATATTGTAAACCACCAGCAATGGACATAAGGCCTGTATCCCTTGAAGAGGAATGAGGCCAATCCATCATTTTGCGACCTGATTGAACATCATGGATAGAAATCAATTCCTTGTTGCGCTCTTGAATCGCAATCATTTCACGATCAGCTGTAAAAGCGTAGTTACGGATTTCTTTTCCGGACAATGGGAATGTAGAAAACCCAGCGCCTGTTTCTCTTTGTTGATTGACATTAAAAAGCTTGAAATCCCCGTTGTGGTAAGCGGCAAATTGTCCTTCTTTGTCCTGTTCTATCAAAGGAAAGCTCGCACCTTTGAAACATGCAACCTGCGACCAATCGGATGTGTCCCTGACACTCAGTCGGGAAATGCGCTGGCCTCCCAAATAAAGAAAGCGATCGTCTTTGGAAAATTGCATCCTTAGCCCGAAGATCCAGCGCTGCTGTATGTCGGCTTCGAACATAGCAACGCGCATCCGCGTTCTAACACTCCAAACACAAACATTTCCATCCGTACTGATCGCTGCAAGAAGTGTCCCATCGTTGGAAAATGCAAGCGCGCCGGTTGGCCTTTCAAGATCATCAAAAACAAAAAGTTCATCGCCTTTGGAACGATCCCAAAGGTATTGCCATTCAAATCCTCTCAGCGGCTCTTGACTCTGGTTTGAAACTGCATATTTCAATAGGAGCTCGCGCGTTTTGGCAATGTTGCCATCTCTGAGAAAGTGCTGCGCCTGATACATGTCTGATGCGTAGAGATTTTGGCGCAAGGCACGTGAACTCCTTAACACCAAGTTGCGCTGTTCATTGGCATCTTTCTCTCTTAATTCGGCAAGTTCCTGAGCTGACTGTGATTTTTTGGCAAGTGCATCGGCATTTCTTTGAGCAATAGTTGCTTTGATTGCCAGCCCTGTGCTGACGACAGATCCTACGGTAAGGAGGATTAGAATGATGGCTGCGGTAATGAGCGCTGCTTGATTTCTGCGAGCAAATTTGCGAAATCGATACAACGAGCTCGGAGCCGCCGCCTTGACAGGTTCCAAATTCAAATACCGCTGAACATCCAAGGCCAGTTCGGTCGCAGTCTCGTATCGTCGTTTTCTGTTTTTTTCAAGAGCCTTCATGACAATCCAATCCAGCTCCCCTCGCATGATACGGTTCAAACGCGCTGGCTCGGTGTTTCTACGCGTTGCCGTTGTGGTCAAATCCGCAGGGTTCATCGAACTCAACTGCGTAGAAGGATAGATGGGTTCCTCTTCACGGATTCGCCGCCGCATTTCGTCATAATCCGCTTTGGTCAATTCCTTTGCATCAAGAGGCGTGCGGCCGGTCAGCAGCTCATATAATAAAACTCCAAGTGAGTAGATATCCGTGCGCGTGTCCACGTCTAATCCGCTCATTTGCGCCTGTTCAGGGCTCATGTATGCCGGCGTCCCGATGAATTGGTGAAACTGTGTGAAAAGTGTCTTGTCTGTCAGGCGTTGCTGAGTGGCCTTGGCAATACCGAAATCAATGATTTTAGGCACTGACTTATGGTCATGCATAGTGACCAGGATATTCGACGGCTTGATATCACGGTGGATAACACCCTTCTGGTGGGCGTGCTGAATTGCGCTGCAAACGTCCATGAACAAATTTAAACGCTCCTTGGTGTCCAGGTTTTGTTGGTCACAGAATTCGGTTATCCGCACACCACGCACCAATTCCATAACGAAAAAAGGCCTCCCGTTGTCTGTAGCACCTGCATCCAACACTTTGGAAATGTTGGGGTGGTCCATCATTGCCAGGGCCTGACGCTCTGCTTCGAATCGAGCGATCACCTGTTTGGTATCCATACCAAGCTTGATGATCTTCAGCGCAACTCGTCGCACGACGGGCGTTTGCTGCTCAGCCATGTAGACTACACCGCAACCGCCTTCCCCTATGTTTTGCAGTAGTTTGTAGCGACCGATGATGGATCCTTCACCTTCACGTGGGGCCGTTTCCGAAGAGAATTTTGTTTGCTCATTTGGGTCTACCGGGATGAAACCATCATTTTCACTGTGAGCAGACAAGAGCTTGTCAATGCGGTCACGCAAGTTTTCGTCACCACCACAGGCACGATCGACAAACTGCTGTCTCTCCGCAGGGTCTGAAATACCTTCGGCTTCGACGAATATGTCTTTTTCTTTTGAAAATGGGCTACTCATTGCAAGCCATGATAAGTCTTCTATTTAGTAATGCGACGAAAGGTGTTCTTTTGGGCCAAATTAGTTATTTTTTTAGCCCTGATGCCCTTTCAACTGTAGCTCCTATTTTCTCGAGGGGGGATAATTCCAAATTCTCGCAAATAGGTGCAAAAAAAAGCGCGTGATTATTCAAATCCAAGCCTTTGACCTATTTAAATCTTGAACTGGATTAAAACTTCCCATTAGGTGTTGATTGTAGAGGAAGACACCTTCGCATTTCATGCATTTAAACTATTCAATTATGAACTCACCTAAAACCAACTTGCTGATCTGGTCACTAATGATAGCAATGATAGCAACCGCTGCCTCCTCTTATGCAGCAGTTTATAAAATCGATTTTGGTCACATCCAAAATGAAGCAGAGATTCTGGCATACGAAGTCGATTATTTTGATGGCGAAATATTTGGTAATCCCGAAACCATCTTCACAGGAGAATTCCCTGAGCCACTGACCGACTGGGATGTTATTCCAACTTGGACTTTTGAAGATCCAAATAGCGAAGTCACAGAAGATTCTGCGAGTATTGAAGGCACGGTGAATGATGCCGGGAATGAGGTGACTTGGAAACTTCGTGACTTTTCTGGAACGGCCTCGGACGTGACGTTGACCATGTTGGACAATGAAGCACTCTCGAATAGTGTCAGTCCAAATGCACCACCAGTCATGTTGGGTCAAATCGCAAATAATCCCACACATGAAGGTTTCCTGTATCTGGATTTTGACGGCAATCCGGTGCCTTTATACCCTCAGATCGATAAAATTGCATACGATCAGGTATTGGTTCCCTTTACAGTGAAGGATGATTACAACTATCGAAATCCTGATACAGCTGGTACGGAGGTCCTCATGCGGTTTGCAAATCTGGATCCCGGTTTTTACAACGTAACCGTGTTTGAAGGCCGCACCACAGATACAAATGGAAGATTTGGAAAAATCTGGGTCGGAGACTTGAACGGAAGCGGTGCACCTGAAGAAGCAAATTCTGGCAATTATTCTGCCGTCACGACCAAGGGAGATGTGCTTGCATGGGGGCAACCCAGGACAGTCACCGTAGCGGTAGCCGAAGGAGATTATCTGTGGTTCTCAGAAATGGAGGACAACTCGGGTGGCATCAGTGGTATGATTATTCGTTCTGTCGATCTTGCGCCTCCTCCAGCGGATGTGACCACATCAAATGGTTTATTCAAGATTGACTTTGGTCATATCGAAAATGAAAGGGAAATCGCAGACGCAGATGGCTTTCCATCTGGTGAATTTCCTGATGCTTTGGCTGACTGGAATGTCATTCCCACCTGGAGCTTTGCTAATCCCAATGCGGCAGTAACCGAAGAGAGCTCAAGTCTTGATGGTGTCGCTAATGACGAACTCACCGAAGCAACCTGGAAACTCACTGACTTCTCGGAAAGTGGTAACAGCAATGTCATGATGACCATCATGGATAATGCCGCCCTCTCAGCTGAAACAGGACAGGCACCCGCAAATGGTCAGATTGCAAACAACCCAACCAAGGAGCTTTACGATGCGGTTTACGATGGAGTGCTGGTTCCGGCCGTCGTCAAGGATGATTATAACTACCGTGATCCAGATACAGGAGGAACAGAACTTCTCATGCGTTTTTCAGGATTGAGTTCAGGGAGATACAACGTAACGGTGTTCGAGGGGAGAACAACCGACAACAATGGAAGGTTTGGAAAAGTTTGGGTCGATGGTGCCGTGGTGAGCAACGCGCCCGCCGAACAAAACACTGGCAACTATAGTGGCGTGGTTGAAATCGATGGTGCCCCCATTGTGGCACCAGACGGTCAGCCACGAACGGTGACAGTGGATCTGGCAGAGGGCCAACACATCTGGTTTGCGGAGATGGAAGATAATTCGGGCGGTATCAGTGGATTGATTATCCGTGGTGTCGCGAAAGATCCCGTTACTGACGGAGGAAGCATATCCTCGATCTCCTTGACTGATAAGAATGTCGTCATTGAATTCGATGGCACGCTGATGAGCGCTGACAGCATTGACGGGCCATTCAATGCTGTAGATGGAGCAACTTCCCCTCATTCGGTGACACCGGATCAAGCGTCCCAGTTTTTTATCGCAGAATAAGACAACCTGAGACCGAACATAACTTACCATTCACGAAAAATCGGGTTCCCGTTGGGAGCCCGATTTTTCTTTTGAGGACTTCATTCATGCTTGATTCCAGTTTCGACAGCTTGATTTCGATCCTCTGGCTTGGACAAACGAGATCTGGCCCAATGTTGCGAGCTAAACCCCCTGAAAAAGGAGCCGTAAACCACTCATCCAATCTTATCAATCACTATTTATTTCGGGTAATTTCCTCAAAAAGCCAGGCGCGAGCATAAGCCCAGTTTCGCTTGGCCGTGCGTTCGGACATATTGAGTATTTTGGCGGCCTGAATATTGGGAAGCCCTACAAAGAATCTGAGTTTAATGAGTTCGGCGCTCTCGGGATCTTCTTTTTCGAGTTTGGCGAGGGCTTCATTCACTAGTAGAAGTTGGCCATCCTCAGCGGTCACGGCGACATCAAGCCCGGCAAGATCCACACGTTTCCATTCACCACCGTGGCGTTGCCGTTGTTTGCGCCGAGCGTTTTCAACCAGGATTCGACGCATGGCCTCGGCAGCGGCGGCGAAGAAATGACGGCGATTCTTCCAGTGCTGATCGGCATCCCCGAGCAACCTCAAGTAAGCCTCATGGACAAGTGCCGTTGGCTGCAGCGTGTGACCCGGTTTTTCCTTAACCATCTGATAAGCTGCTTGTTGACGAAGCTCACGATAGACCAATGGTAGCAACTGCTCGGATGCATGATCGTCACCTCCTTCAATATTATGAAGGATACATGTAATATCAATGGATTGGGTCGTGCTCAAGAATTCAACCTCGTGCTGTGGCAATCATACCTTCGAATAGTTCTCGCTGCTCCTTCATGGCGGCGATTTTGTCGACTGGTTTGGTGCGAGCTTCCAAGAGTATCCATCCATTATATTTTGTTTGAACCATCATCTTCATCAACTGCTGATATGGATAATCACCCAGGTTCAACTCTCGCACATGCGCGGTGGCACCGAACCGATCTCTCACCATATTGAAATTCGACTTCAGTCCGGCACCTTGTGTATCCACCCCGTTGGAGTTCCAGCAAACACCTACATTGGGGTGATCTGCCATATCGAAAATCGCTTTCATGACAGGTAAATCGCTCGTACCTTTACCATGAGCCTCCACACGAATTTCCTGTCCCCAATCATCTCCATATGCGGCCACCTCATTTAATGCACGTCCAATCTGAAGAATGGTTTTCTCTTTGGATAGCCCTTTGGAGAACCCATTGGGTTTCACTTTGACCCCGCTACCGCCACAATCATGCATCAAACGAATATATTGTTTGGTCAGCTCAATATTTGCCTTGAGTTTCTCTGGTTCAACATCATGAAATTGGGCGTTCGAACCGTAACCAACCAGAGAAACTGAGCTGTCCTTGAAACGATCCCGTACTTCCCTGCGTTCAGCAGCGGACAATGATGGTTCCACTCCGTGCGCATGTTGAGTCCGAGTTTCAACACCTCCTACTCCAGCTTCCTCACAAGCACGAATCAAATCAGGAAGTTTCATATCCTTACCCCAAAGATAGGTTACCAACCCAAATTTAATGTTACTGCGGACGGCAGCTGTATCTGCTTGAAGCACATTCGAAGTTCGCATCCCAGCCGTCAGGGATGCGGCCATAAGCGAACTGTTACCCAAGAAAGATCTGCGAGTTAAAAGATTGGAGTTCATCACTTGAACATATGCCAATTGAATGGGCTCCGACAAGCTTTGATCCGGTGTGGGATAAGCATAGATATGCGAGAAGCAGGTTCGCATCAAAAGCAATAATCAGATCAAAAAGATACAACGTTTATTATGTCTGCAACACAGCGGGATTAAAAAATAAGAAAACACAAAGAAAGCCTACTCATTGACAGCGGCCTTCCCTCGTTTAGCTTGGTATTCATGCCCAGAAAAAAACGGGAAACTTGCATCCAACTGCGTGGGGTGCGTCACAACAATCTCAAAAATTTTGATTTGGATCTCCCTCTTGGGAAGTTAATTGTAATCACCGGCCTAAGTGGTTCAGGCAAAAGCTCACTTGCGTTTGACACTCTCTATGCAGAAGGTCAAAGACGTTACATCGAAACCTTCACTCCCTATGCGCGTCAATTTTTTGACCGAATGGACAAACCCAGGGTAGACCGTATCGAGGGAATCCCACCTGCCATTGCGATTCAACAGCGCAATACCGTCAAGACCACTCGATCCACAATCGGAACGATGACGGAAATCTGCGACCATGTGAAATCATTATGGGCTCAGAAGGCTGACCTCTATTGCTCAGGGTGTGGTAAAACCGTGATGGAAGAAGACATTCAATCGATCTGGAAATACTGGATTGAATCCGCCTTGGACGAAACCGTCCTCATCTCTTTTGATGTCCCATTAAGCCTTAAACTGTCTCTGAAGGAATCTATCAATCTGGTGAAACAGCAAGGATTCAGTCGAATCTTCCTTAAAGACGAACCCATGAGGCTTGAAGAATCGTTGCCTCAACTTGAAAAAGGCAAAGAGACCAAGCTAACCATCATTCAAGACCGTATCAAACTGACACCTCGAATGCGTTCGAGATTCACCGAAGCCTGCGAACAGGCATACCACTTCGGCAAGGGGCATTTGACAGTGCGCCCCTTCAACGGAACATGCCAACCCGCGTCTGGAACTCGTCAACATTCCAGACATCGACATTGCTCCGCTTGTCAACTCGAGTACAAGTTGCCTACGCCTTCCCTTTTCAGTTTCAACAACCCCGCAGGCGCTTGCCCGAAATGCAAGGGTTTTGGAAGGGTCATCAGCATCGACTACAAACTGGTGATTCCAGATAAAAACCGCACTCTGAAACAAGGTGCCGTTAAACCATGGCAAACCGGTCAAGGGATGGAATGCCAGAGGGACATGATTTCGTTCTGCACTCAACGAAAGATTCCAACAGATATCCCATTCAAGAAATTAAAAAAATCTCAGCAAAACTGGGTCATAGAAGGTGATCCAGGTTACGGCAGCGATGAAAATCATCAATGGCCCAAAGCTTGGTACGGGGTGCGGGGATACTTCAGATGGCTAGAATCCAAATCCTACAAAATGCATGTGCGCGTTCTGCTGGCTCGCTATCGGTCCTACACAATCTGTCCTTCATGCGAAGGAACTCGATTTCAACCCGAGGCATTAAACTATCGCATGTATTTGCAGGGATCTTCAAGTGACTCCTTGACGCTGCCAGAATTTTACAAACTCCCGCTGTCAAAATCTCTGGAGATCGTCGAGTCATGGCAAAAACAATTCAAACCGAAAGTCAATGAACCGATGGGCCTTATTTTAAATGAATTACAATCCAGACTTAAATTCATGGTTGAGGTTGGGCTTTCATACCTGACTCTGGACCGTCCAACACGCAGTTTATCCGGAGGTGAGACTGAACGAGTAAACCTGACAAGCTGCCTAGGAACACGCTTGGTTAACACCCTGTATGTCCTTGATGAACCAAGTGTTGGCCTCCACCCCAAAGACACTCAGAAACTCATCACAACTCTCAAACATTTACGCGACCAGCAAAACACAGTAGTGGTGGTAGAGCATGAGGCTCAAATGATGCTCGCAGCGGACCAGATCATAGACATCGGACCCGGTCACGGTACAGAGGGAGGCAACGTGGTTTTTCAGGGTTCGGCGAAACAGCTCATGAATTCCAAACGATCTCTAACAGGACAGTATTTGTCGACTGTGAAAACGATCGATGCATTCCGAGGACGCCCTGTTCAACCGAAGCATAAAACTCAATGGATGCAGATCAAAAATGCTTCGAAGCATAATCTGAAAAATATTGCAGTTAATATTCCATTGAATCGACTGGTTTGTATCTCCGGAGTGAGTGGTTCAGGAAAAACAACTCTTGTTCGTGATGTCCTGATACCAATGCTCAGAGATCGTTTGAATAATGATCTGACCTCCGAGAAAACTTATGATGGTGATGCCAGCTCGGAACAAACAATGGACGGGATCCCCAAGGCTAGAGTCTCCATTCAAGGACATCAGAGCATTGACGAAGCGGTGCTTGTTGATCAATCGCCAATCGGAAGGACCCCGCGATCTAATCCAGCCGTCTACGTGGGCGCTTTCGATGCGATACGTGAATTGTTTGCAAAAACTCCTACCGCTCGTGAGAAAGGCTACAAGGCAGGGCATTTCAGTTTCAACTCACGCACGGGTCAGTGCCAGCATTGTCGTGGCGTCGGTTTTGAAAAAATCGAGATGCAATTCTTGAGTGATGTTTTTATTCAATGCGAAGAATGCGAAGGTCGTCGATTCAAACCCCAGATCCTTAAAATAAAATTGATGGAACCCGGCTCAGCGCAACTTAAGGACGCTCCCAGAGCAGGTGCAAAGGAGTGCAGGTCTTGGAGCATTGCCGACATGTTGAAAGCAACGGTCGACGAGGCTATGGAATTCCTGCAATCCATTACGGACTCATCCCATGCAATCAAAGCATGCCGAGGACTCCAATGGCTGCAACAGGCCGGTCTGGGATATTTACAGCTCGGACAACCAGTCAATACACTGAGCGGCGGTGAAAGCCAGCGACTTAAACTAGTTAAACACCTCACTCAAATTTCCAATCAACGCAAAGGCCCCAAACACTGCCTTTACGTATTTGACGAACCTACGACTGGACTGCATTTCGATGATGTTCGAGTGTTGCTCGATTTGTTTCAAAAACTTGTCGACTCCGGCCATTCAGTGATCATGATTGAGCATCACACGGACGTGATTAGAAGTTCAGACTGGATCATTGACATGGGGCCCGGGGGAGGTGATGAAGGTGGAGAGGTCGTTGTTTGCGGACCACCGAAAAAAATCAAAGCATGCGCCCAAAGTCATACGGGAAATGCATTGTGATCCCTCATGAGCAGATCGTCATTTCATCAGGTGTCCGTCGAAACCTTTTTTGATAAGGAATGCATAGGCCGCACGCACCTTATCATCCACAAACTGCTCGGTCTGAAATCCAAGTTTGGGATATTCAAGAATGCGCTGAAAGTCGCCAACCATGATCTCAGTTACCAATGCCTTGGAGATTCCACCCTGGCAGTAAGCATTGAAATCGAGTTGGGGCGAAGTAATCTGCCATTCGACATCTGACCATTGTTTGGTGAGGGAGGCGTGAGCCCTGCGTTCCATGTAAGGTTTTTGAATTGCGATCGCTCTTTTGATCTTCATTCCCTTAGATTCCAGCAACGCTTTGGAATACTTGATATTCTCACCCGTATTCGTTGCATTAGACTCGGTCATGACAATCTCTCTGGGCAATCCCAGGTCGATCGCTCGTTCTGAAATGAGTTGAGCTTCCGGGCGCTCAAAGACTCCCTCCGTCCAGTTACCAAACCCGCCAGTAAAGAGAAAAAGCGGGGCGATTCCCTGACGATGAAGTTCAGCCGCCCTGTTGCCCACCCTGAGATCATGACTTCCGAGAATGAGCACCATGTCCGCAGGTTCAATGCGGTGCTCGAGTCGATGATATTCCCACAAGGTCAATGAAGCATTTTCAATCTCCGTGTTCCATGGAAGATCCCCGTGTATCATGAGGGAAATTTGTCAGATTCGAGATGCCGAAACGAGAAGAAAGAATAACTTCGGAAATATTGATCTCTGTTCAGCGTTGAGACGCTCCATTCTTCCTGCGAATCTCGAGTAACAATTCCTGCGCAGGCTCGTAATTTTTTCGTGCAGCTTCTTTTAACCAATGGATAGCCGAATCCCGGTCCCGGCCGCAACCACGTCCGATCCAGAGCATCATACCAAGATTGGTCTGAGCTTTATGGTGACCAAGATCGGCTGCCTGCCGAAACCAGCCCATTGCTAATGCATAATCCTGAGGGACACCCCTGCCTTCATAAAATCGTTCACCCATTTCAAAAATCGATTCGCGATCTCCCATTTCAGCTTGCTCCAGTGTACTGATGACGTGTTTCTCCATGACCCCATGAGCAAAACTTTTGGCCTGCCGAATACCCGATTTCGTCTGTTGATAGGTCCCCGTCAGACGTTTCCAAAGTCCACCTGTTGCGATTAATCTGAGCAGCCAGTTCATCGTTTGCTTGCAATTTTACATTAAAGGAAGTCAAACTTCTCTCAGTTTTACTAGTCAGCAAGGTAAAAACCCATCATAAAACCGGATTTCCGTTCCAATGAAGGAGCAAATTATCATACTTGATTTTGGTTCGCAATACACTCAGGTGATCGCAAGACGCATCCGAGAGTGTCAGGTTTACTCAACTATCCTCCGCTATGACACCCCGGCGGCGGAAATTGCGAAGATGAAACCGAAGGGTATTATCCTTTCAGGTGGCCCCAGCAGTGTCTTTGATGAAGACGCACCCAAGCCCGACCCGGCATTATTCAAGCTCAAAGTGCCTGTATTGGGCATATGCTACGGTCTGCAAATGCTGGCTGAATCCCTCAAGGGGCGAGTAGAACCGGGACTGAAGCGTGAATACGGGAAAGGAACGCTGGAGATTAAAGACAAGACTTGCCCGCTTTTCCGCGGACTGCCCAAACGCATTCAGGTCTGGAATTCACACAGCGACAAACTCACCAAATTACCACGGGGGTTTACTACCGTTGCAGTCACTGAAAACTCCGATTTCGCTGCTGTTGCGGATATCAAAAAGCATAGGTATGGGCTTCAATTTCATCCAGAAGTCGTCCATACGCCGCGCGGTAGCGTGATAATAAAGAACTTTGTCTACGATATTTGTAAATGCGGACGCAACTGGACTATGCTCAATTACTTGGATCAGGCAGTTGAGGAAATCCGTAAACAGGTCGGAGATGAAAAAGTCATTCTTGGACTGAGTGGTGGGGTTGATTCCAGTGTCGCCGCTGCGTTGATTCATCGAGCCATTGGAGACCAACTGACTTGTATTTTTGTCAACAATGGATTGCTGCGCGCAAGAGAGGCAGATGCCGTCAGAGAAGTTTTTCAAAATAATTTCAAACTCAAGCTTCGATATGAAAACGCCACCACAATGTTCCTCAAGCGACTGAAAGGCATCACCAGCCCTGAGCGTAAGCGCAAGGTCATTGGTAAGGCTTTCATTGAATCATTTACGCAGGCCACAAAGAAAGTTGGCAATGCGAAGTTTCTTGCCCAGGGGACTCTTTATCCAGACATCATTGAATCCGTCCCTATTGCAGGCAACCCTGCCGCTTTGATCAAGAGTCACCATAACGTGGGAGGTTTACCTAAAAACCTGAAATTCGAACTTCTCGAACCCCTTAAATGTCTGTTCAAAGATGAGGTGAGATTGCTTGGACTCGAACTGGGGCTCCCGAAATCCATGGTTTATCGGCATCCATTCCCCGGGCCTGGACTGGGCGTGCGCATCCTTGGAGATGTCACACGCAAACGCATTCGTATTCTCAAAGAGGCGGATACGATTGTACTCGAAGAAATGAAAAGCTCAGGCTGGTATTACAAGGTTTGGCAAGCATTTGCAGTGCTGCTGCCGGTCAAGAGTGTGGGTGTCATGGGGGATGAGCGAACTTATGAATACACCATTGCAGTCAGGGTGGTGGAATCCAAAGATGGAATGACGGCTGACTGGGTCAAACTCCCTTACGAGGTGCTCGAGAAAATCTCCAACCGAATCATCAACGAAGTCAAAGGTGCCAACCGCGTTTGCTACGATATTTCCAGCAAACCTCCAGCAACGATCGAATGGGAGTAAAGCCATTATTCTGATTTCAAATCATTAACAAACAAAAAGGTCTCTCTCTTTTTTAAAGCAGAGAGATCTTTTTATGTAAGGCTGTTTTCAGCGGAGATCAAAGCGCTTATTTATCCGAATTGGCGTTGAAAAGGTACGTAAGGAAGGTAGTTTACACTTGTTCTTAATGAGCAACAAAAAAAGACCGTATGATGGGTAATTTGAAGAGCGAGGCAATGGATACACACCAAAAGGCATTGGAAATCAACCTGGATCGAGGGAAATACGGTGCGCTCGCCGAGATTGGTGGAGGTCAGGAGGTGGCCAGATGGTTTTTCAGAGTTGGGAGTGCATCAGGGACAGTGGCCAAAACAATGTCGGCTTATGACATGACGGTCAGTGACTCCATTTATGGAGCAAGCAAACGATATGTCAGTCGCCAGCGAGTCGAAACGATGCTGGAACATGAATACGGCCTGCTGCAGGAACGACTTGGTTCAACCCGCGGGGCTGAAACTCGTTTCTTTGCTTTTGCAGATTCGGTAACAACGCGTAACGTTGGGCGTAATAGCAATGGCCATGGCTGGCTTGGGATCAGATTCCAGACAGAACCCAATACCCAACCCTCCCAGATCCTTATCCATCTTCAGCTCTGGGGCAAGGAATACATTCAGGATCAGGAAACCATCGGTGCTTTCGGGATCAACCTGATCTTCGGCGCTTATGAATACCATGACAGACCGGAATTCCTTATCGAATCATTGGGCGACAGTATCCCCAAAGGGCACATGGAAGTGGACGTGATTGAGTTCACTGGCCCCGCATTTAAAAATGTTGATAACCGATTGATGAGCCTCAAACTGGTCGAAGCTGGACTTGCCAATGCAGCTATCTTCAATCCACAAGGTACAATGGTTGAGCCCTCTGAGTTGTTTTACAAAAAATCCGTATTGATTCAACGCGGTAGTTTTCGTCCTGTGACGCGTTTGGCCATGGACATGCTTGAATGCTCGATAGCCGAGTTTATCCAGGAGCCAAAAGTGGAAAGCGAAGAGGTCGTGATCTTGCTGGAAATGTCGATCCAGAATCTGACGACCAACAATGATGCCAATAAGATCGACTCAAAGGATTTCCTTGAGCGCGTTGATTGCTTAAGTGCATTGGGCTATCCTGTGGCCATTTCAAATTACGGCGAATTTCACAGGCTAGCGGCTTATTTATTCCGCTACACACAAAAAATGATAGGTATCACCATGGGAGTGCCAACACTCAAGGAAGTGTTCAATGAAAAATACTATGACGATTTGGCAGGAGGTATTCTGGAATCATTTGGAAGACTCTTTAAGAACGATTTAAAACTCTACGTTTACCCATGGGAAGAACCAGCAACGAGCTCACTTGTTACGGCTACTAATCTACTGGTAGACTCCCACCTGCGCCACCTATACCAGTATTTGTATGAGAACCAATTCATCCAACCACTGAGAGACTTTGATTCCAAATGCCTGTCAATAAGTAGCAATGATGCCTTGGACATGATCAAGGATGGAAACTCAAATTGGAAGACAATGGTACCTGAAAAAGTCGCTAGATTGATTGACGAAAGAAGCCTTTTCATGAAGAAGCATGACCCTGCTGCAAAACAAACCCAGGGAGCCACGATCCGTTGATCAAACTCACAGGGTTTTCAATTCATTCCAGAGGGATTTGAGATCGCTATCCATACCAGCCATTTTCAGTAGCTCTTTGCGATCACCTATTTCAAAGGCAAGTCTGAGAAACTTTCTAGCCTGAACCAGTTCACCCGATTGACAGGCATAACAGGCAAGATTATAGGGAATGATGGGTTCAGATGGAAATTTGACAGCAGCCTCTAGGAGTGAGGTTGTTGCCATCTCCACTGAACCTTTGCTTGATCGCCTCAATGCATAAGAACGAAGAATAAAACCTCCGGGATGATCAGGTAAGTCTCTTACCATTCCCTCCGACAATTCCAGCGCAGCATCCCATGCCTGAGTATCTGCATATACCCGCCATTTCAGCTCGAGATATTCGGGCCTTGATTTGACAGGATTGCTGACTTGCTCCAATTCTCCAATTGCCTCGATAGGATTCCCTAGAATGATCCAGCCTTCGGCGCTGGATATACAAAAGGAATCAGGTGGCAAAATCGCGTTCACGGACAAAATCAGAGGGGGTTATTGACACTAAATGCACTTGGATCAAGGTGCTTGGGAACATAACCAATACTGGTCTGGATGGCATTGGCGCACGAGCAACCAGCGCTGGCTTCAGGCGCAAGCAATACTCCTCCAGCGGGGATCATCCCTAACCAGCAACCACTGCGCAGGCCCTCAAACTGGACTCGTTTATTGCTCTCAAGATCCCATTGCCCATGATAATAGTGTCTGTAAAAAATACTCTTCAAGGCGGCCGACATGGTCCCGCAGCCACGTCTTTCGGGTAGATCTGTCCTGAGTAATTTTCCATCCCTCAAACTAAAAGCTCGTTGATCAGAGTAAAAGGTATCTCCGATCACAACTGGATGTTGCAGGTGTCCGCTATGATGGTTTTTTCCTGCTTCATGGCTCTCTTCCCACAACAGAGATCCGACAGCTGAAGGTGCCTGATTCTGATCAGTTGCACTGGGGGCAGCTGCAGAGGTGTTAAATGCAAATGAGTGATAACGTTTATCCTTGTCAGTTCCTGTAACAATCAGTGTATCATTGCTGAAAGTCATGTAGGTCGTGAATTGACAATCACTGAAATCATGCACGCGTTCCCACTGCCGTTTACCACTTTCGAGATCAAGGCATACCAGTCTTACATCAGTGAGTATCTCGGGTTCAAGTCTTCCGGTTAATGCCGCCATCGCTGCAGGATTCCGACTCTCCAGAAAGTAAATTTCCTGATTACCGATAGTGATGGTTGAATTAATGATCGCTCCCCCTTCATAGATCCAGGACTGCTCGCCAGTATGCCGGTTCAATCCGAATAAGCGCATACTCGTGACGCGACTTACGTCCTCCGGATGAAACTCCTCAAACCATTGACCGTCATCACCCAAATACCGGGATCCAGACTTCACACTACTACCAATCAGTGTGTTGTTCGCTGTCGCAAGGTATCCCCAATCGACTTTCGGTGAACCTTCAGGGCGCACCGCTTCGAACTGCAGAGAGCGTCGCCCAGTATCACCCTCCACACCAATACAATGGCGGCCCTGCGCAATGTAAAGGTAATCGTGTGTCCCCACCATGTTACTGCAATCTCTGGGCAAATTTGCACGCCGCATTTCGGGGCTGAAATAATTCCACAGAATAGTTCCATTGTAAGAATCCAAACCAAATAGAACTCGATCACCTTGAATGAACAACCGCCCATTCACGGAGATAGGCGCAGGGTTGCGCGGACCGCGGTCAGGCATGGGACGTGGCCCCGGATCCCCCCACCACAAGACGCCCAATTCTCCATGAACCAAGGCATCTTGACTGCATGAAGAATTGTCAGCTCCTCCGTATTGATGACTCCATTGACCTGCACCGACCAACTCTCCTCGAGTTGCCATGAACCAACCACGACCGGCCTCTTTGCGCATGGATACACTAAATTCTTGAAAGGATTCATTGAGCTGAGTCAAAACCGGTGAAGGTAAATCTTGAGACAGGGCGACACAGAAAGTGCCCCCAGCAGGACGAATCATACGCTTGAGCCAACTAAGATCCGATTGATCCTTATCAAGATTGAGTGTACCCGGATCGTGGACGATGACGAGATTAGCGAAAAAAGCACCATACGGAAGAGATGCATATTCACCATGATGGACCGAAACTCTTTCACCGTACACACCCACTTCGTCCAAAAAACTGCGTGCCTGCTGAACCACCTTAGAATCAGGATCAACCAGAATCACTTTGAAACGACTCAATCGAACCAGGGCATGTGCCATTTCTCTTTCTCTCTCACCTGCCCCTAGAATCAAGGCAAAGCCAGCTTCCCTTCCCGTGGCGTTCAACAAACCTGAGACACTTTTCTCAAGCATGCTCGACAGACGCATCGCCCCTGCCCCAAACTCAGGGTTTCCCACACCAACGGGTGCATAATAAAAAGAAGTATCGAATTTATAAAGGGAGCTGAACTGAGGACGATCCCCATGAGAAGGACCATAAATCCGGAAGGAATATTCCCCATCCTTCTGCAACTGATCGAAAATAACGCTATGTTCAAGTTCCGAGTCAGGGCGATTGAACTGCCGAAACTCACCTTCAGGTCCCATCAGGTCCATCCGGCTGGGCATGGATACATCCATGCTCCAGGTTATGCTCACTTTATCTGGCCCTATCCAGTCAACAAATGGTCCGTTTGGAATTTCCATAATGACCGGATCCGGTCCAGCTTCTGGAAAGTAATCTTTCTTGGCGTGAAATCTTGATTGAATCCACTCATCTGGCATTGCTTGGTTCAACAATAAGATCTCATGAATCGCACCCTTCATTGAGAAATTCTGGTCATTGTCATGAAAGGCTCCGATTTCATAAAAAGGATGCTTCGGGTAGCGAACCTTGCCTTGCTGAATGTGCGACTGGGCAACACGAGCTCCATCGACCCAAAGCTCCATTGAACTGCCACTGTAGTTTCCAACAACGTGGTACCATTTCCCAGGAACAAATGAAGCTTGAGACTCCAGATAGGTCAGTTTAGCTTGCGCCTCTGAAGCCAATCCAAAACAAAACCGGTCCTCACGATACCCAAGAATCCAGCCTGCCTCGATATCAGGATCATGTTGAATGGCTCCAATGATCCCGCCCCTTTCTGAAGGCCCGTCCATTCGTACCCATGTTTCGATGGCAAAAGGTCCCTGAGGCAGATTGGCATCAGCAGGGCCGTCAGAAAGAATCAACCTCTCGCCACCCCCACTGAGTTCAACTCGAGGAGGGATTGGGTCCATGAGAAACTGGACCCGACCTTTGAAGACAGGTCTCGGTCCCCCCTGAATGGGCATTAACTTTTGCCCCTGTTGACGGTGTGCAGCAAAAAACCAGTGGGCATGGATGAGACTTTTGTCCAACTCGGCTCCTGACAGAGGCGAAGAAAAGGCCAATGTCAGGACCAGGGCGGTCACCCCAGAAAAAAAGCTTTTTTTCATAACAATTAAGTTAATGAGCAGATGATTACTCAACGATTTCAATGTGATCAAAGTAACGTCAGGGATAACATTGTGCAAACCTTGTTTCAGGATCGCGACATGTGTGAGATCAAACTGAACCGGGAGCAAATATTTGCGATAAAACACATGCCTCAACTCTCATGACGAGAGGCTTTAAACCCTATGATCAGTTGAGCCAAAAAGTTCCCAAACCTCAATCACACTCAAGCACCAAATAGAACCACTCTTCTGAATGATTGACATCGAAAGGTCGAAATGGATTTCTAGCTACCAGAGGATTGGGAGTTATTTGAATCACTCTGACTGAAGCCAGCTCGAAAACTCCAATCCACACAAAAAGTAATCTGGAATTAAAATCGACTTTCCGATTCTGATATTGTTACAGACAGTGGAAAATCGTTGTGGTGAGGCAAATCATCGGTAGTCCTCTCGCACCGGGTGAAAGGCATCTATGATTTTACAATGGGTCAATGCCTTTCCAGAGTGAACTGCATACGAAGGGATGACGCCAACATCCCCCGCTTTGAGAACCGTAGATTGCCCCTGAATCACGAGTTCAAATTGCCCTGAAATCACATTACATATTTGCTCATGAGCATGAGAATGTTCAGGCAGCTCGGCACCTTTATTCACATCCCAGTAAGCAAGGGTCATCGACTCACCGTGCACAAAACTAACTTTGAATCCGGGAATCATGTCCTCCGCTTCCAAATCATCATGTTTGAAAACAGGCATGCAGCGATTGAAAACTTGATCTCGAACAAAAAAAAGAAAAATCCAATCACTTTACAAGTGCAGAAACTTGTGCGAAGGCTCTGGAATGTACATAGCGATGAATCGATTTAAAATTGCGCCGGGTTTTGAAAATGCTTTCGAAGAAATGTGGAGAAACCGTGAATCTTACCTTGACGAAGTTCCGGGTTTCCAAAAATTCAACCTTATCAAGGGCACCACTGAAGATACGCATACCACTTATGTGTCGCACTCAACCTGGGCCTCTCGGAAAGTATTTGTGGATTGGACAGATTCAGAAGCATTCCGGAAAGCTCATAGTCAGGCGAAATCCCCTGAAGGCATGCACCTTTCTCATCCAAAATTCGAAGGTTTTGAAGTGATTATGTGAACAGAAATGGGTCTTAATGAGTATCTTTCAAGTTACTCATCAGATATTGGTCTGTCCGAAATAAATTCACAGGCAATCCTTCATTGGAAAATAGGTTGGGTATTGCCGTGTTGCTGAATCCGAACCGGACTGCCACTGGTTGGGTTATTTTTTCAGTGAATACTAAAACTGTACTGCCATCAATTGTTGCGCTGGCTGGCAGAAATTTTCCATTTTCACCTGCTACATAGAATTCATTGGGACCCCCCCCACGCGCCACCAAGCCACTTTCTGCGTTATCGAAGAAGACTCGAATTTTCTGACCTTCAATCTCCATGCGACTGTATTGTGGGCTTCGGTGAGGAATGTTTTTATGACCATAAGTTGCACTCAGAGCATAGTTGGCTAAACGCAGGCCGACATCGCGTTTATTGTTGGGATGAATGTTTTTAACATCATCCACCAAATCACTTATGACAACCATCCCTGTATTGGGGTGAGATGCACTTTTGGTTTGGGCTTCACGCAGGAGCGGGCAAACGCTGGGTTTCCCATATGAGTAGGGAGCAATCTGCACGAAGTAAAATGGAAAGTTTTGTTTCCAGGCAGTGCGCCATGCCCCGATCATTTTAGTGAACAATTTTTCATAGGCATAAGCAATGTCTACGTTGCTTTCTCCTTGATACCAGATTGCACCGGCAATTCGATAGGAGGTGATGGGATGGATCATGGCATTATAGCAAAGCCCAGCATCTTTTGGCCACCATGCAAAAGGTTGAATCTGACTGGCTGCCACTTGCAATTCCGAATCACTTTCCACCAACTCGCGAGGTGTCCAGACTTCGGCTGGCGTCCCACCCCAGTTACTGTTGATCAAGCCTACTGGAGCCCCAAGTTTTTGACGCAATTGCTTTCCAAAAAAGTAACCCACGGCACTGAAACGCATCATTTCCTCAGGAGTGCAAACCTCCCAGCTGCCCTCACAACGGTCTTGTGGGAAGCGTGCCGTTGTTTTGGGGATATGGAAAAACCGAATATTGGGGTCATTGGCATTCGGAGCTTCGTCCTTGCATTGCTGAAGACCATGGTTACCGCTCCATTCCATGTTGCTCTGTCCACCGCAAACCCATACTTCGCCGATTAGGATGTCCTTTAGTTCAATGGAATTGGATCCTGCAACTTGCATCGAGTAAGGACCACCTGCATTCGGAGTGAGGATTGAGACAGACCAGCTCCCCCCACTATCAGCGGAAGTCTCGGTGATGGAATCATCCCAACTTGGAATCACCTGGACTTTTTCAGCAGGGTTGGCCCAACCCCAAATTGTCACATTTGACTCTTTCTGAAGAACCATGTGATCACCGATGATGCTGGGAAGTCTTACATCAGCCTTGATTGAACAAGTCAGGGTCAGTGCAAGATTGCCAAATAAAAAGAAAAAGATATGGTTTTTCATTGGAAATTCAAATGTTAGATGAAGTTAGGTTTCATTGCAAAAAAACTCACTCATAGCCAGCATTTATCAACCAGAGGGATCGGGTTTAATGGATAGCTGATGATGCTTGAGAGTGTCACCGGGCCATACTTGCTGAGGAGGAAGCAATTTTTCTCTTTCCATGGTTACCAAAACATCACAAGCCTGATCCGAATTCGATTCAAGGCAATAAAGTTCAAAGACTGCCAAATCGAACGAAGGACGAAAATCCTCAGACAAGGAGTGAGGATCTATGCCAGCCAGGAATCCTCGTCGATCCTGGAGGCGTTTGTTTTGTAACAGGGCATGCCTATACGATTGATGCGACTGATTATGTCTGAGGGAAACTCATTGATCAAAAAGTAAAGGGGCAGGCGTCGTGATCTGCAACTCTAGAGCTTCAAGCCGAAAGGCTTGAGTCGGAAATAAATCCTGCCGACTGAGAAGCACAAGTTGCTTTCTGGCTTCCTCACTGCGACCATTCCGAACAAGCCATTCAACATTTACAAAAGCATAGATCGCAGATTCACGATTCCCCAATTTGTTTTTATCAATGGTCTTAAGCCATTGGGCTGCCTTTTGATCATTCTCTTGCAGCATATACGCACAGGCTACCAGCAGACGATGCGTGTCGTCCATTACGGCTTCGGATCGAGACGCCAAGAAGGATTCCAGAGCCTTTACGGTATCATCAAGCACGAGAATGGCTGTCTCAAGACGGCGAACATCTGTATCAGGCATGTCGGAACGCAACTCAAACAAAGCCTGATCAGCTTCCGAGAGTGCGGCAGAATTACCAGCCGCTTTAGCTGAGCGATAGAGCAAAAGCGAGTATGACACACGATCTTGCAATGACGCATCATGCAGCTGAAGAAATTCCAGAGCTTCAGCTCCCAACCCTACGCTTAACATTCCGTTTACCATATTTAAGACATTTGTTTCATCCTTGAGCGGGCTTAGTTTGATGAGTTCCGAGAATGCGTTTGAAGCTGAGGGTCGCCGATTTAATTTCCCCTGTGAGATACCCTCCAGATAATAGGCATAAGGTTTCAACAATTTAACACCTGCCTTTTGACTACGAAGCTTTACAGCCAGCGCCGTTGCTTGAAGCCAGTGTTCGGTCTCAAGCAACAAGTCTCCATAGCCTACCCAATAAGCAGCTTCATCCTCAAACCGTGACTGTGTTTGATCTAGCAATTCAAATGATTTCTTTGGTATTCCAACCTGTTGGTAAGCATGAGCTATTTGGAGCACTTCATTCAGTCTGCTGATTGGACGATTTACCAGTAGCGGCCAATATTGAGCGGCTTCGAAAATAGCCTTTTTTGGCTGCTTTGCTGCCATGAGTAGTTCCCAGTATGCAGCATGCTGGACGGGTTGATCTTCTTGATTTTTCTTAACCTCCCTGAATACTGAAGCATATCCATCCAATAATTCAAAATGCCTGTAAATCTGCAAAAGCAGCTTGCGTGAAATAGCACTGAGTTCATCGTTTCCATCTGCCATTGAATTGAGGAATCGCACACCCTCCAGAGAAGTCTCAAATATGGCCTGATTCAACACAGTCAAAGCGGATTCGTAAGCCTTCAACTCCGGAAATGCCCCCTGTAATTGTGCAGCATGTTGCTCTTTGACTTGATTGAAACTTCCATAACTTCCAGATTCGAAAAGCAGTTCCACCAACCTCTTAGCTTGATTGGGAGCAAGTTTTTCACAAGCAAGTAAAATGTCGGTCAGCTGCTCATGCAGCCCTTGCCGATTCATGAAGGAAATGACAAGGTCAAGATCGGAAAGATTATTGCTGGTAATGGCTAAAAGCTTTTCGCTGCGCTTGGTCAGATCCCTGATGTCCGAGGGATCCAACGACTCCATGCTCATACTATTGGTAAGCACCATACGATAAAGAGTCGGATCGATACTATTTTTCAACAATGCCACCCGCAACTGATAGGCTGCTTCACTCCAATTTTGTTGATCCATTGCGGCGACAGCTCTGGCCTTGAGTTGCTTTACTTCCCGGATTTTGTAGAGACTCGACTTGACCTTTAGCTCGCTGCCATCAGGGGCAATGTTCCAAAGAGGGGCCATATAAAACCCTACACAAAGAAACGCAAAAATAAGGCTTAATACGGTGTAACGGAATCCCGGCTTGTTGATCATGATGGACAACAAAGCTGATTGTCCTGCCTTTTGCTGCAGCTTGCGTCTCCAAGCACTGGACTTCCCTCTTCTTTTCCGGTTTTTTGGCATCTGTTGCGAATGCTAATTAAAATTCTCTACTTGTTAAGCCTTAATAAACATCAGAACGATTTTTCTGGCAGCTAAAGGCCCATTGAACTAAATCATTCCAAGTCTCAAATTGCAGGCCCTGATCGTCTAAAGGTGAATCACCAAATTGATGTTCGATCCACGAAAATACTTCTGCCAGATCCAAGGAATCCATCCCAAGAGCGTGATCGAAAACCGGGGCCGACATATCGAAGGCGTGCGCACCGTCATCATAACGACGCACTATTTGAAGCAATTTGGCTTCGAATAATTGACTGATTGCTTTTTCTGGTTTTGCTTCCATGTTCATTGGAATGGTGCGCAGATGAACTCGTGGCTTCGCCCTGATAACATCTGGTTTGCAGCAAACCGAAAATGACTTTTTATTCCTTATACCTCCTGCATCGCACTGCTCACAAGATCTTCTAAACAGAATATTTGTGTCAACAATTTCAGAATTTTGAAGCCATAGGCATTCTAGGCAAATCCTCCGAAAGTCTTGATCCACCCATGAGATTACGATCACTGGAAAGCCAGAGTTACGAGGCAGGTGTATTTTGATACCATCAGGCCATGAATGAGTCGATGCCTCATGTTTCACGAATCTTACAATTTGAACTCCGCTTATGGAGATTTAGATTGTGCCGTTGGGAAGAAGCAATCTCTACTTATTGAGCAATAAAGAATGATTCCCTCCATACTTGTGCAAATGAACGTGCCGACTTTGTTATTCGATGAGAGGGCCCGACCAATCTCAGGCAGCCTTGACCAGAAGCAACAAAAGGAGATATGCCGGGTGATTTTTGGTATGACAAGAGGTCTCATGCAATTAAAAAAGATCTTTATTCATAAGCTGAATGCGGCAGATAATGCGCAGATTCAGTTGCAGACTGTTTGTGCTTACAAACGCACAGTTGTCGTTCCAATGTAGATCATCTAAGAGTTGACAAGAGTTTAAGTCAAAAGTTAAAAAGTACCTCAGTTTGTTACTGAGCAAAGACAGGATCAACACGTATGAATATCAAAACAAAAAACCAGCAGTATCGAGGTCGCCTGAAGAAAGGATTCACCTTGATCGAGCTTTTGGTGGTGATTGCGATTATTGCCATACTCGCAGGCATGCTGCTGCCCGCTTTGAGTAAGGCCAAGACCAAGGCCCAAGGCATCAAATGCATGAACAATGGACGCCAAATGATGCTCGCGTTCAAGATCTATGCTACGGACAACGAAGATTGGCTGCCACCAAATCCAGACGACGGCAATACCAGTGGGAACAACTGGTGCGCTGGTAGCATGAATAACCAACAACACGCCACCAATTTTCAGATGTTACTGGACCCAAGAACATCCAAATTGGGGCCTTATGTGGGATCACATCAGATCTTCAGATGTCCCGCAGACAGAAGCACAGTGAAAGTGGGTGGTAAGGTTGTTCCGAGGGTACGCTCGTGGGCGATGAGCCAAGCGGTTGGAACAATATCAACCTCGAAGAAACAGGCAGTGAATGGACCTTGGTTGGATAACGCCCATGGTCATAGAGCATGCAGACCATACAAAACATATGGCAAGGAATCTGATGCCACGAGCCCTGGCCCATCAAATCTGTGGGTGTTTCTGGACGAAGATGAGCGCAGCATCAATGACGCCGGCTTCGCTGTAGGTATGAATCAGCAGGAATGGATCGATTGGCCGGCTACCTACCACAACAGAGCAGCTAACTTTGCTTTCATGGACGGACACAGCGAAATCAAGAAGTGGACTGATCCAAATACAGATCTACCCGCCCGTAATGGCTCAGTCTCTAGAATGGCCGTGGCCGGGAGTCGTGACGCTATATGGGTACAGCTCAGAACTTCGGCTCGGTGCGACGGACAACCACTACCATACGGAAGCCCGTAGTTGGTTCATACAATGTCCAACAACAAAAAAGCCATGCTCCAGCGAGCATGGCTTTTTTGTTGAAAAATCTGCTGAACAAATCTCAGTCGGGATTGGCCATTAGTTCCAACATCTCCCGCACGGCTCTTTCAAATCCAACAGTCAATGCACGTGCAACAATACTGTGCCCGATGTTCAATTCTTCCAGCCAGGGAACTTCAAGCAAACCAGTAAGGTTGGTATAATTCAAACCGTGGCCCGCATTGACTTTCATTCCCAGGCTGTGAGCTAGGTTGGATGCGATCGATAGGCGTTCCAACTCTTTCTTTCTCTCGGAAGTCTGAGAAAAGGCCTCAGCATAAGCTCCTGTGTGGAGCTCGATGGCCTTGGCTCCTGTCGAGTGAGATGCTCGAATGATCTCTTCATCAGGATCGATAAACAAACTGACTTCGATCCCATTGCCCTGCAGCTCAGTCACCGATTTCGAAATAGCTTCCAGTTGCGATGCCACATCAAGACCTCCTTCAGTCGTAACTTCTTCACGCTTTTCAGGCACCATGCACGCTGCAGTAGGCTTGATTTCGAGCGCTTTGGCAATCATTTCAGGGGTATTGGCAATTTCAAAATTCAAAGGAACAGTAAGCACACTTACCAAACGATCAATATCGTTGTCCTGAATGTGCCGCCGATCCTCTCTTAGATGAGCCGTAATTCCGTGACAACCTGCATCAATACATATTGAAGCAGCTTCAATCGGGTCAGGTTCTCCACCTTCTTGCCCACGATAGCGAGCTTCGCGCAGGGTGGCTGTGTGATCAATATTGACACCTAACTTAAGCATTTTTTATGGCTATTTCAGGGCGGGTTTTGGGGTAGAGGGAAACTCCCAGTGAGTTATTTCTTCCAAATCAATCCAAGGGAACGATTCGGAATGGATCCATCGAGCCAATAGAGCAATTTCAAAGGCATTCAGGCCAAGTTGAGATTTGCGCTGAATTTCCAATATATCATCCTCTTTTCTAAGGAGCTGAGTGACTGTGTTTCCCAGTTGTTCCTCTAAAAATTGAGTCCATGCGAATAATGGGGAATCCTGCAGGAGTTGACCTTTTCCGAATAGGAATCCAATCAGGTTGATTAAATTCCGATACTGAAACAGTTTTTCATCTGACCTCTCCCAATGATAGTAGCGCAGTCTAGGATGTTTGGTAATCTGACCGAATAACGAAGGCGGAGGAGGATTCGTTCGATTCAAGATCATATAAGTTAGGCCGGCCATATGGTAATTTTCGCCTGCATACTCGATTCCTTGCACAAATGGCTGGATAAAAGCAGGCCTTATCTTGAGGCTTAAGGCGTTTAACAAGTGGTTACTGGAGAGTAACATGCGCCCGCTATTGAGAAGATTTGCCCCCAAAAATTCAGCTAATCCACCTTGAATCGACTGAACGGATTTTGCCTTATCGTTACCACCTACCGGCCAGGTGGCATACGTGAGATACATGGGTGCAGAGTCCTGCGCAGCACGCGTGTTTTGAACTCTGGAGGGACGAGACCAGGCGATTGATTGTTTTGGAACTCCTTGAGGGAAGAGTTTCCTCATACCTGGTATTTGCGTCAGCAGTGGCTGTAAATTGCGCTGCGCCGAAAAACTCACGACCGGCTCCTGAATACGATTTGTTGGGACCATCCAGTCGGAAATGGAATCATCCATGGCTTGAGAAAACTGAATCTGCCCCCTGGACCTCAAGTATTCACCGTCACCAATAGACTTCAAAGTAATCGATTTGAGGCTTTTTTCAGCATCTCCTCCGAACAATTGAGATAGAGTGTCTAACTTGACATGAAGCGACCACCAACTGTCTGTGGTTTGGGGCGAATGAAATACGGCTCCATTATTGAAATCCCGGCTCCAATCAAGAATCTGAGTCAGTGCATCAGATCCCACACTGATCAAGAGCCAGTCGTCTTTCTTGATGTAACGCATCAAGAAGCCTGAATTCTGTGAAGTTGCATCCCATTCAGAAGTCAATCCCTGGCTCAAAGGAGGGCTTACTTCCCATCCAAGACTGGCAGCATATCGCCGAAGATTAATATTCCAATTGGATTGGCGATCTGCAGGCAGTTTTACAGCCAATGATAAATTGATCGCACTGGCAGCTGTTGCATGAATCTCCCCGTAGGAAACATGCTCGATCATATCGGAAATGATGGGCGAAAGTAACTTCACGCGTGTGTCAAGCGCCTGAGCACCCAAGCCGTAAAACAGTTGATCTGGCGCACCGGCCAACTTGGCGATGACCAGGTCCCTAATGGGGGCTGTTTCTTTTGCTGAAAGGATTCTTTTCAATGCCTCCCCGCCTTCTTCTGATCGAATGATGGCAGCTCCTTGGCAATGCCAGGAGCCCAGCAATGTGGGCGACGCTGCGTCATTGGCACGCGCAGCCGACAAACCGACGAGCATTGAAAATACCAGCGATATTTTTATGAAGGACAGAGGTTGAAGCTTCATAGTGAGACCAGTGCCAGATATGCAGGCGATAGGCAATGCAATTCTGCCTCACTTGAGGCTACCGAGATAGGCTATCAAATCTCTGATCTCACGTTTTGAAAGCATCAGATAGAGACCTTCAGGCATACCCGACAAGCCTTTTTCACGCGAATTGATATTGTCCGCATCGATTGTAATGATCCCGTCTTCAGGCGAGTTCAATACAATTTTTTCTTCGCTTTCCTCTTTGATCAAACCCGCGAAATAGTTATCATCTTTAGTCTCAATCAGGACACTTTCATACCCCTCAGCAATGGAATTGTTGGGATAGATGATGGATTCCAAAATATAGTCCCTCTCTTGGCGGGAAGCCAAACCATCCAGAACAGGACCGACTTCGCCACCGTTGCCTTGAATTTTGTGGCATCTCAGGCAGGCTACTTCCTCTCGCTCAAAAAAGATCCGTTTACCTGCTTCGACATCGCCTCCCTTGAGCGTCAAGGCAAACTCCTCGAAAGGTGATTTCACGGCAAGACTCGCCTTGTAATCCGACGCCATTTTTTGAATAGCCAGGGTTCCTCTTTCTTCTACTAGTTCAATCACATCCAGACTCAAGGCGTCACTCAACTCTCCTGATACAAGTTGAGCCATAAGTTTGCCCGTCAAATCCATGGCTTCCTGTGTCGTGTCACGAGCCAGAGAAGCAATGGCCGCTTGCTGTCCTTGAATATCTTCAGCTTCCAGGGCGAATTTGATCGCCTGAAGGCTGTCAGCCGACTGAGCCTGCCAGCGAAGCGCTTCCCGCTGCAGTTTTTTGGAGCCTTTTTCCAGCGCGAACTGAACCCCTTCATTCACCAGTGCCGATTCTGCCAGTTGAGCCAGTGCTTCCAATGCATCCGATCGCGTCGAATCGCTCAATTCATCATTGCGCAAGGTGCCCAACAACCAGGCAGATGCTGTTTCAAGCTTGACGGCCTGCACGGCTTCGATAAGAGCACTGGTCAAGTCCTGAAAACGGTGGTCGGCAAGTTGAGGCATCGCCGATTGAACGGCTCGGCGAGCATCTTCGATCGAGCGGTATCCCGCAAGCGGGCTCCAGATGCCGGTCACTCGATCACGTCCTGAAGGACTCCCCCAATCAGCCAGGGCATGCAACGCTTCGACTCGGATATTCGCCTCAATGGATTCATTCACTGCAATGGCACCCAACTGCTGTGCGTATTCCTCTCGACCAAGTCGGAAGTTAGCATTGACCACACGACGCCATGCAGGTTCACTGAGATTGTTGTCATCTGTCAGGTTTGCCAGATCTCGTGTGGCAGCCTCTATCGGAACATCGTTGATCGCACGTGCGGCTTCAGTCACAAGCAAGGGCTCCTCATCATGAAGAAACTGAGCAATTTCCGGTCGCTCGAGCCGGCGCATAGCCAGTAAAGCTCCCATGCGAACCGATGATGAAGGATGCGAAACAATATCGTTCAACCACCGAAAGTCCTGCACCCCTGCAAGCCCCATCACGCCAGCATGCCTGAGATACGGATCTTCATCATTATTGGCCTCGAGCATGGCAACCAAGGGTGGAATCGACTCGCGCCTGCCATATTTCCCTAAAGATTTGGCAGCAAAGAAACGAACGCGCGCACTGGTATCGTCGGCACAAAGCGCAGCCAGCCTTCCAAAAGCAGATTCGATGCGGTGATTACCCACCACTTTGGCAGCTTGACCACGGACTTCATCCTCAACCGCAAAAAGGGCGTCAAGCACAGGTTCAACGGCGTTTGAATACGCGGGAATGATCTGCCCCAATCCCCATATGGCGTGCAGTTTTGCAAATAATGAATCTCCATATTTCAGAACGCCCTCAAAATGTTCGATTGAGCTAGCTCCGCGGTTTGCTAATTCAAATTGTGCTTCCTGGCGAACACGCATGTCCGGGTGCTCAAGAAGCTTGGCCAACGCTCTTGAGCTACGGTTAGTCATCCCATCTGCCAGGAGTGCTTTGGTTTCTGTAACCAGATCAGCGTCCGTAACTTCTTCTTCGAGAATACGGTAAATTCGGCCTTTGCCAGTGACCGCCCAGCCTTCAACCCAATCAGTCAAATAAAGACCACCGTCAACACCGAAATCTGCATCCGTAGCAAGGACATTCCAGATTATGGAATCAAGCTTTGCAATTTCAAAGGTCGCTCCCTTCGGTCTCATTTTGATGGTATGAATACCGCTGTTCGCCGGGGAGCCTTTGAAGTCCACCAAAAAGAAATGGTCTTTAAGAGCATCCGAGAAACCGGTTCCCGGATGATAGGTCAAACCAGAAGGACCATTTCCAATATTAGCAATCGGCGGCACCAGATAAGCGGCCTGGCCTTCCCATTGTGGATGCCAGAGTTTTTCGGCATTCCAGGGACCACGCGGAACGGGCTTATTCAAGAATTGATACCCAATCCGCCACCCACTGTCTCCACCTTCCACGACATAGACCCAACGCGCTTGATCCCCTCCGTCAGAATTGTTGTCGCCTGTAAATAAATTGCCGTAGGCGTCAAATGCAAGCTCCTGGGGATTGCGTAACCCATATGCAAATACTTCCAGATCGCTGCCGTCCAAGTTACAACGAAAAACAGTTCCAGTATCAGCCATGCCTACCACACGGCCGTCCTTGGTCTTGACGTGCGAACCACGATCTCCAATGGAAAAGTAAAGTTTTCCGTCGGGGCCTATTTTCAAACCATGCAGATCATGCCCAAGAAAACCTACACGCACTCCGAAACCGTAATGCAAGGATTCGCGCTTCTCGGCAATGCCATCGCCATCTTCATCTTCAAGCAACCAAAGGTCGGGAATATTCGTGAAATAAACCTTGCCGCTGCGCGCCAGCACACCGGATGCAAGCCCATCAGCAATCTGGTTGAAGCCATCAGCAAAGATTGAGGAATGATCCGCCACTCCGTCTCCATCGCGATCTTCGACCAACCGCACCTGATCTGTCTCTGATGCTAACTCACGCTCCGCTTTGTCACCCATGTAATAACGCAACATCGCGATGCGGTCATCCACTGTTCGTGAAGAAAGATCAGCATCAAGGAGTTCATCAGACAACGTTTCCAATCGTTCTTCGGTGAGGCTGTCAATGAAATCCTGATTGGGCCATCCCCTTCGGCCTCGAATATCCAGCACTCCCTGACCATGGCGGAAGGTTTCCACCACAAAAAAACGACCGCGCTCATCAATGTGAAAGGCAACGGGATTGGCAAGGTGAGGCTCGGCTGCAGTAAGCTCGACCTGATAACCATCAGGCAGAGAAAAGCCTTTCATGGCCAAACGAGCTTCGTCGGAAGCCGATTTCACGCGGACAGGGTCAGAAACCGGATTACCAAGCTCCGCACCAAATACGCCGATACACAGACCAGCAGCTATACTGATCCCTAACCTCTTGATTGATACACAAACATGCGACATACAGTGGAGACTATACATCCTGAAAAATAAGGAATCAAAGGCTAATCATCATGGCGCGGGTAAAGGATGCGTTTAGATCAAAACTGCCCGCTTATCCTCATCATGATTTTAAGACGAATTTCATGGGAGAGCGTTCGTTACGTCCTTTGCCTGAGGATTGAATGCCTGTCAATTCGAGCGCGGTGGCATGCACATCTCCATGGTTTGGAATAAAGGACTTGGGATGTTTTTGGCGGCCTTCTTTGAGCTTTCCCGTAACAGGATCGAAATTAGGGTCCATGACCCATTCAAAATGGGGAAGTCATGGCAAAGCAATTTGAATGCATTGATGATCGAATCAAGGAGTGGATTTTGGAGCAGAATATATTGTTTATCGCCACCGCTCCTTAATCCGGCGAGGGTTTGATCAACTCACCCAAAGGCATGGACAGTTTTCGAGTGCCGGGCCCCAAGCAGGCAGCTTATCTGGATTATACGGAAACTGATGCCGAAACCCTGGCTCACATCAAGGAGAATAAAAGGATTGTCATCATGATGTACGCGTTCAAAGGCCCTCCAAAATATTCCGTTTCCATGGTCGCGCAAGGGCCCGCGAAACCGGATCACTGGAATTCGAGCGCCTTTCGAAACCTTACCAGCCTGAATGACTTGCCGGGCATGAATAAGACCCATTGATGAGGAAAGTCTGACATAACAGCAAACCATTCGATGACTTGAAAAGCCCTTAGCAGAGGCAAATTAAACACGGAGCGAAGATTTCCAGTTGTGTGCCGGGCGCGTCCAATAAGCTACAATAGCCTCATGGGGCTATTTCTCCGTATCTTCGTTCGCGAAGAGGGATTGTTTCCAGTGTCATTTGGTATAAAGTGAACGCATGCGTGATGCACTGAAATCATATTTCTGTGAGAGGAACTGGCAATGGTTCTTCTGCTTGATTGGAATTGCAGGATTCAGTGGTGATTCAAAAGCTGCATTGGATAACGAATCAGGAATCGCCTTCTTCGAAAACCATATCAGGCCTGTGCTTGTCGAGTCTTGCTATGAATGCCATTCGGATCAATCAGGTGAAAGCAAAGGCGGACTTAAATTGGATTCACGCCCTGCCATCGAGGAGGGAGGGCAATCGGGCGCGATATTGATCAAAGGATCACCGGAAAACAGTGTGATCATTCAAGCCATCAGCCACGTCAATCCGGAACTGAAGATGCCTCCCAAGGCTCCCAAATTGAACGCACAGACGATTGCCCATTTTGAGGAATGGGTCAGGATAGGTGCTCCAGACCCCAGAGACAGCGCCGAAGGCCATTCACTGATTGAACAAAAAGCAGAAACGCACTGGGCCTTTGAACCAGTGAAATCCCCTGTCCTGCCTCCTGTTAGAAATAAGGAGTGGCCATTGCGCCATCTGGATAGATTTGTTTTATCCAATCTGGAAGGCAAAGACATGACCCCCAGCAGAAAAGCGGACAAACGCACATGGATACGTCGTGTCTATTACAATTTGACGGGCCTTCCTCCATCCATGGAAGAAATTCAGACATTCGAAAGGGATCAATCGTCCGAGGCCCACGAGAAAGTCGTGGAACAGTTACTCAGCTCACCTCATTACGGCGAACGCTGGGCAAGGCATTGGATGGATGTATCACGTTATTCCGATACAAAAGGATATGTTTTCCAATCGGACAGGAGCTACCCCTTCGCCTACACCTATCGTGATTATCTGGTAAGGAGCTTTAATGAAGATCTACCCTATGACCACTTCATCAAGGAACAACTGGCTGCTGACCTGATGGAGTTAGGTCAAGACAAACGAGCCTTGGCCGCTCTGGGCTATCTGACATTGGGAAGACGCTTTCTGAATAATCAACACGATATCATCGACGACCGAATCGACGTGGTCTCTCGAGGATTCATGGGATTGACCGTCACCTGTGCACGTTGTCATGCCCACAAATACGACCCCATTCCAACTGAGGATTACTACTCCTTGTATGGCGTCTTTGCGAGTACCCGTGAGCCAAGCGAAAAACCATTGCTAGGAGGAGAACCACACCCTGCGTTTGCGGAATACCAACATGAAAAACAGAAACGATCTGAAGCTCACGCGACTTATCTGCATGAGGCACAGCAAGACGCCCTTAAATCGTTGCGAGATCGTGCATCAGATTACCTGATGACAGCTCATGCCATTGCGGCTATTGAGGATCGAACGCAGAAAGAAGCATTGGCCAGAAAAAGAAAGCTGGACCCCGGAACCGTTTTTCGCTGGAGCAAGGCAATCGAGCGATGGAAAAAAACGCAAGATCCCGTTTTTACGCCATGGATCCGGGCCAGCAGCCAGCAAAAGCTGATTGATAGAAATGAGACCATGGACTGGAAAGCCATTCTCGAAGACCGCAGCAAAATAAACCGCATGGTGGCTGAACAGATCAAGAAGGATCAACCACTGACACTGGAAGCGCTGGCCAAAGTCTATGGCCGGGTATTCATATCAATTGACCGGCAATGGCAAGAGCTTCTCAAGGAACAGCCCGAGGCTACAGGCTTTCAGGATCCGGCTGAAGATTCCCTTCGCATGGTATTGTTTGCCCCCAACGGACCCTCCAATTTGCCACTGGGAGAGCTGCCCCGACTGTTTGAAGTCAAAGTCGCTGAGAAGGTGCGAAGACTGAAGCGTCGACTCGAAGGGTTGGATGCCGAACATCCTGGTGCACCAGCACGAGCCATGGCTCTACTGGACAAGGAAAACCCCGTCACGCCTGTGGTCTTTAAAAGGGGGAGCCCTCAAAACAGAGGTGAAAGAGTCCCTCGACAATTCCTCGGTTTTCTGGAGGGCTCCGATCGCGAGCCATTCACAAGCGGAAGCGGTCGACTGGAGCTTGCTCAAAAAATTGCTCATCCAACCAATCCACTGACTGCCCGCGTCCTTGTCAATCGTGTCTGGGCCTGGCATTTTGGAGTGGGGCTGGTGGATTCGGCCAGTGATTTTGGCTTGAGGTGTGAGGAACCTGAGCAACGAGAGCTTTTGGATTATTTAGCTGACTATTTTGTTAGACACAACTGGTCCATCAAACAACTGCAGCGGGAGATCGTCCTGTCCGCTGTCTTCAGGCAGCAAAGCCAGACTCGTCTTTCCTATCATACCGCTGATCCTGAGAACAGACTTCTATGGAAGTTTAATCGCCAACGTTTAAACCTTGAAGCAATGCGGGATACCTTACTGAAAGTCACGGGGCGACTGAACACACGCATGGGGGGAAAACCCGTAGAAATAACAAAAACTGAGTGGAAGCCTCGCAGGTCAGTTTATGGCTACATCGAACGTCAGAACCTGCCAAACTTTTTTCGAACCTTTGATTTTGCGTCGCCTGACTCCAGCAGCCCCGGGCGCTTTCGAACCAGTGTACCACAGCAGGCACTCTACCTGATGAACAGCCCTTTCATGAAAAAGCTAGTGGGCGATATGCCGCTTAACCTCACACTAGAGCCTACTGGAGCGACGGCTCAGGAAAAGGCGATCCACAAGGTTTATCATGCCTTCTTTCAACGCAACCCAACCCGAAGCGAAGTGGAAATGGGGATGGATTTCTTTGGCTCCAATGAGGTATCTGGCAAGCCTGCAATCATATGGGAGCAATATGTGCAAACACTTTTAATGTCGAATGAATTGATATTCATTGACTGATCTTTAAGTATTTCCAATCAAAATGAAAATTCAACGCATAGATATGTATCAAGTTGACCTCCCGCTGAAGGAAGGTCGCTACAGTTGGTCCGGAGGCAAATCCGTCGATGTTTTTGATTCCACGGTCGTATCGGTGACCGCAGATTCAGGGTTGGTTGGTTGGGGGGAGGTCTGCCCACTAGGCCCAGCATATCTACCTGCTTTTGCGGGAGGGTGTCGAGCAGGCATTGAATTTCTGGCACCGTTTCTGATCGGAGAAAACCCTTTGCAACTGGAGCGCTTGAATCGTCATATGGACGCGGTTCTCAAGGGACATCCATCCGTTAAATCGGCTATTGACATGGCCTGCTGGGATCTCCTCGGCAAACACTCCGGACTTCCTGTCTGCGAGCTGATGGGAGGACGCTACGGAGAAGATTTCCACCTTTATCGCGCCATATCTCAAGCCTCCCCAGAGGATATGGCCAAAAGTGTCCGTGGCTATCGCGAAGAAGGCTATCGAAGATTTCAACTGAAAGTGGGTGGTGATCCCGATCTTGATATTGAACGCATTCATCGCGTTGCCGAAGTCCTGCAACCCGAAGATCGATTGGTAGCAGATGCAAATACAGGCTGGTTGATGGAAGGGGCCATGCGGGTTGTAAGAGGTGTGCGCGATCTGGATGTTTATATTGAACAACCTTGCCGAACCTACGAGGAATGCCTCTCCATCCGCAGGCATACCGATCATCCTTTCGTGCTGGATGAAGTTGTGGACGGTGTGGAAATGCTCATCCGTGGAAAAGCAGATTTAGCAATGGATGTCGTGAATATCAAGATCAGCAAATTTGGCGGACTTACCCGTGCACGACTTGCCCGCGACCTTTGTGCACAGCTTGGGATTGCGATGACCATTGAAGATTCATGGGGTGGCGATATCATCACCGCTGCCATTTCGCATTTTGCTCACAGCACACCAACGGAGCTTTTGTTTACGAGCACTGACTTCAACAGTTATGTGACCAAATCCATTGCAACAGGGGCTCCGGAAAGGGATCGTGGAAGGCTTAGAGCTTCAACGGAGTCCGGGCTGGGCATTGAGCCACGGATGGATGCACTGGGTTCCCCGGTCTGGAGTAGCCGCAATACCTGACCACAGCCAACATCAGCTTCCTATTTCTGAATGGGCGTCAGTAACTCGAGAGACGATAAGGCATTTTCCCTGGATGTTTCAGTTCGGGATTTGGTGGAATTCGTGTTGCGCCGAGGTGATCTCCGGAGCGGTCCTTCTTTCACTTCACCCAGTCGCGCGCTTGAGGGAACACGAGGGCATCAAAAACTACAATCTTCCCGGGATGATCATTATCGGGCAGAAGTCGCACTGAAATGGGTAACCGTTCGACCAACATTTACCCTGACCCTAAGGGGACGCATCGACGGAGTAAGGGAGGGGCCAGAAGAAATATTTCTGGAAGAAATCAAGACAATCACCGGTGAATGGTCGGAAAAACCATCCGATCTTCACTGGGCCCAGCTACGCATTTACGGAGGAATCTGGAACCGCCTGAATCCATCAAAGCCCCTGCATCTTCGACTTACCTATTTTCATCTTGAAAGCGATACCGAGTATTGCTTCGACGAAAAAAAAACTCCTTCATTCGTTGAATCTTTCTTGCAGGAAGTCCTTGAGAAATACTTGAAATGGCTGGATCGACATGTTGCCAGGACGGTTCAACGCAATGCGACTATAGAAAATTTAACATTCCCTTTTTCAAAACTACGGGCGGGTCAGGCATCCATGCTGGAGGCCGTCAGGAATCTGCACCTGAAAGGAGGCGCCATGATGGTGGAAGCTCCAACGGGCATTGGGAAAACGATGGCTTCCCTGTTTCCATCAATCAAGGCACTTGCGGGTGAGCATGTCAGACAATTGATGGTTGTACTTGCACGCACACCTGGCCAAACCGTCTTTCAGGAAGCTTTGAAGCTACTTGAGCAGAAGGGAGCCAAAGTTAAGACTCTCTCAATGCTCGCTCGTGAAAAAGTGTGCAGACGTGGAAACAAAGCCTGCGATCCGGCAACCTGTGCCAGACGAGAGGGCTATTTTGACCGACTTGGGGAAGCCAGAGGCGCCGCTATTCATGAATCTCCTGATCTGTTGAACACAACGGTATTGAATGAGTTGGGCGAACGATTCAATGTATGTCCACACGCCCTTTCGACTCACTTGGCACCTTGGGTGGATATTGTCATGGGAGATTATAATTATGCCTTCGATCCGGGAGCACAGTTGAGTTATCTGTTTGGCGAGGAATCTCCGAGGCGCAATAGGATCGCATTGCTGGTGGACGAATCCCACAACCTCGTCGATCGGGGAAGGGAAATGCACTCACAATGTATTCGAACCGAAAACTGGACACCATCGGTGAAATGGCTCCAGAAAAACAAGCCTGAAGGGGCCACTTTATTGAGGCAATTATGGAAGACAATGAGAGCCACATTGAACACGGGATCCAGTACAGGTATCCGCATCCAACCCACCCTTCATCAAACAGAATTATTCCCAGCAGAAAAACAAACATCCTCCATACAAAAAACAAGCGAACCCCTGAAAATCATCAAAAGGGTATCTCCCAGCGAAGTTGTGTTGGAGGAAACCCCGAAATCCTGGGGTTTGCTGATGGAACGATTTTTGCAAGTCGCCGAAGAACAACTCAAGACGCCCCATTTGGACGCGGTGCACACAGAGTTGCTGGAACTTTACTTTGAAATCTACAAGTTCTTGAAAGCAACCCGGGAGCAGGGAGACCATCACCAACTTATTCTAAAGCGACACCATCGACACATCACCTTGCATCGATTCTGTATGGATCCTTCCAGAGAAATATCAGCATCATGGAAAAAGACCTGGTCCACATTATTTTTTTCGGCCACCCTCTCACCTTCGAGCTTTTATCAGCAATTATTAGGCACAAGTGAACATCATTCGAACCTTTCACTGCCATCACCTTTCCAAAGATCCCAATGGCAAACCATCATTCATACGGGTATCTTTACCACATATCGGCAACGTGTCTTCTCATATTCAGAGGTGGCTCAGGTGATCCAAATCACCAGTCAATCCAAACAAGGAAATTATCTGGCCTTCTTCCCTTCCTTTGAATACCTGAGACAGGTCATGCAACGACTGTCCGATCTTCCTGAGTTAACCGGATCTAAAACAGTCTTGATGGCTCAATCCCAAGAAATGGATGAATCAGCAAGGTCCGAATTCTTGAAAGTATTCAAACAACAGAATGATTACACCAAAATTGGTCTAGCCGTAATGGGGGGAATATTTGGCGAAGGGATAGACCTGGCTGGAAAGGCATTGATTGGTGTCGTTGTGGTCGGAGTAGGACTTCCGCAAGTGTGTCTGGAAAGAGATTTGATCCGCGAGCATTTTGATGCGTATGGGGATAATGGATTTGACTTTGCATACCGCCATCCAGGTATCAATCGTGTGATGCAAGCCGTAGGCAGGCTGATTCGCACGGAACAGGACCGAGGGGTAGCGGTGCTGATCGATCAACGATACAGCGATGAATCTTATCATGCATTATTGCCCGATGCTTGGCCAAAGGAAGAGATTGAGAGTTCCAATGATTTGAGAGCAGCTCTACAACGATTCTGGAATTCAAATGATTGACTAAAATAAAAGCAAAGCAAAAGCGCTCAATCATGCATGGCAATATTTCGCAATTTCATTAGCGAAACACCATATTCGCCACTCATGACGCTGCCCTTTTTCAAAACACTGAAGAATTCAAACAACTATCAAATATGGATCGGCTTTCGTGGATAATAATACGCATGGTGAGATAAACCTTTATGCCTTGCAATCTCTGCAAACATGCCCCATTGTTATTTATGATTCTACATTTAAGGTCCTTGCCAACCGCAAAAGAGCAGTGAGTTAACAAAGCATGGAATCCTATGATCCAACGCCACTGATTGATTTGTGCGAAGCCATACTCGCTGATGGTGAACTTTCAGCTGATGAAGTTTACCGCTTGTCAGAGTTTCTCAATGCCACCCCTGAATGCACTTTGCATTGGCCAGGCAAGGAACTAGCCACACTTTTAGTGGAAGTTTGGAAGGATGGAGAGATTTCTCTGGATGAACTTGGTCAGGTTGCCGGATTATTGGTGGAAATTCATACACATTGGCATGATCGCATTGCAGAGAATGGCATCGATGTTCCTGCAAGCCTGCTGCCGGCAGCAGAGCAGGAAGACGCTGAGGCTTTCTCGCTCCCTAAAATTGATTTCAAAACCACAATCACAAGTTTTACTACGGGTGCCTATGAATATGAGGTAGATTTGAATGAACCGTCTTGCACGTGCGATGATTGGAAAGAAAAAAGATCCAAATTACCAAGAGGGCATTTTGGAAGATGTTGCAAACACATCATCTCACTGATGAAAAATGTTCCTTTCAGAGGGAAGGTTCGCATCCTCATCGATGCGTTCGCATCCACGGGTACTACACCTCACCCGGAACGAGAATGGTGTGCAGGCAATCTAGATGGAGACAATGTGTTCGTCTCGAGTCCTGCATATGGATGGTCTGACATACTTGTGCAAAGCTCTGAAAAATGGGCACATTACAAATACAACGTCCTTGATTCGAGGTGGGCCTATCAAAAAGAACCTGCTCAAGCCAACGTATTGCTTGAAATTTTGACAGATGCGTTCCCGGAGACTGCTCAATCAAAGAAGTAAAGCACTTGTCTTTTCCATCTGAAGTCCTATAGATGACAGGATGATGTCCACACTGCTGAAGCGATTACTGTTTGCTGGAGTTGCGATCTGTTTGGCTTTCCCCCCTGTCTCAAAAGCGAGTGATTCTCCCCTGACGCTTCGTTATGAGAAAAACATGCTGTCTATTCAAGGAAAACATATTCCCGGAGGAACCATACCGATTTGGTACATTGAAGCTTACTGCAGACCCAACGCCCACGAAACAGATTGGAACCAGCATACAGTCATTGGACACAAAACAACCATCCTGGAATCCCAAGATCGAAAGGTTCTTCTGCAATGTAAGCTGAATGATGGTGTGATCGTGCAGCATACCATTACTTCCGATGAAGATTCCGTGGACTTTCAAATCACCGCGTATAATCCCACCAAAAAAAACTCCAAAGCACATTGGGGTCAACCCTGTATTCGAGTAGGCAAGTTCACCGGATACGGAGATCCCGCGAACGGAATTTCTTATGACTACATTGAACGTTCATTTATTTTTCTTGATGGCAAGTTAAGCTTGATGCCAACCAAAGATTGGGAAACGAAGGCGAGATATACACCGGGCCAGGTTTGGGCTGCGCCGGGAGTCAAAGGAGAAGACGTCAACCCAAGACCTCTGAATCCTCATTCGCCTAGCAATGCATTGATTGGATGCTTCAGCAAGGATGGAAAGGTTTTGCTTGCAGCCGCATTTGATCCTTACCAGGAACTCTTTCAAGGCGTCATACATTGCTTGCATAATGATTTTCGTTTGGGTGGTTTAAATCCAGGAGAAACTAAAAAAGTGCATGGAAAACTTTATGTGCTACCTGCTCATATTCCGACACTTCTGAGCAGATATCGACAAGATTTTCCAGACCATTCCCAACATTAAACTGTTGAAAGTATGGTTCCCAACATAATGGAATCCATTCAGTCCAGATTGAAACAAATCTTTTATCTGGATTTACGCATGCTGGCCTGTCTGAGGGTCGGGCTTGGTGCAATAACCCTCTGGGATTTGGTATCACGGGCTGACTCATTCAGGGCGCATTATGGTCTGGAGGGTATTTTACCCCCAGGCCAGGCTACATTGTACGCAGATTTCAATGCTCTCATTCCTCTCCACTTATGGTTCACGTCCGATTTTGAGCAAGCATGCCTGTTTGTCGTTCATGGATTGACAGCAATGGCACTGATACTGGGAATCAAAACGCGCTGGGCAACGATCATTTCTTGGGTATTCATAAATTCTTTGCATATCCGTAACCCTATGGTTCTTTATGGAGCAGACAGAGAGCTTGCCGCATTGTTTTTCTGGGCCATGTTTCTACCGCTTGGAGCTAGATGGTCACTGGACATGACACAGCGCCTTGAATGGCAGGGAAAAGTCCGAATCGAGGGATGGCTTTGCACAGGGTTCATACTTCAAGTAGCCCTGATATACTTTACCTCTGCCTGGAGCAAATCCGGAGAAAGCTGGAGCGATGGAACTGCTGTTTGGCTTGCATTAAATATCGACACTTACACCAGTGACTTTGGGCGCATTTTATTAAGTTCCCCTGCCTTGCTATCCGCATTAACCTACACAACTTTGATAGCAGAATGGATAGCCCCACTTCTCCTGCTGGCCGGTCCCTGCGTGCCTCTCAGGCAGTTGGGCTGCTGGATACTGATAAGCTTACAACTTGGATTACTCATATTCATGGATCTGGGATTGTTTCCACTTGTCTCCATAATAGCACTGATCGCAATCACACCAACTCGGAAAGCACCACTCAACGATGAATCGAGAGACCATATTCCACCTAATCTATTGATGTTGCAATTTGCGGCGGCATTTTTTGTATCTCTCATGTTAATTTGGCAAATAATGTTGATCCCGAATGCCTTCAGCTCTAACTCAGTTTTGGCAAAAATGCCTGAGCCACTTCAATGGCTTTTAAAAACAACACGCCTTGCCCAATCATGGTCAATGTTTTCCCCTGACCCACCTGACAGCGATGGATGGTTCATTCTCGAATACCAGGGAGGCCCCAAAAATAATGCAGTCGATTTATTGAAACCAACAAAACCTTTATCTTGGGAAAAACCATCATCACAAAAGGACATGCTCGATTCAGACCGTTGGAAAGAGTGGTTTCATAAAACGCACAGCCGAGGATTAAGCTGGAAGCAAACCATGCGTTACTTTCAAGAACATTACGCGACCAGCAGCCCAGCTGACATTACAGAGACTAGAACACATTTGCTCCTTTGGTTTATTGAAGAATCTGCTTTGAGCCCTGAACGTGCTCCAAAACGTCATTTACTCACCAGACATTCGCAAGCACCCTCCGGTTCAGACCGTTGATAACATCCACCGCATCCAACGGTCTGCAAACAGGGTGATAACAACTGCAAAACAGGCTGCAACAAACATCAAAGCACCCCACTCAAGAATCACAAGGCGAGATACAAAAGTGCGACGGCACCCCAAATAGTGAAAGGTTTCGAATTCATCGCTGCGTAATCGCACCGAAAGGAAAAAAATAATCGATGCCATACCGAACACCGTGCACCCAATCAACAGGTAATTAAGATCCATGAATTGCTTGATCCGGATCACCCAGGCCATCATGGACTCCACAACTTCCAATGGACGAATGAGCTGAAGTCGGTTTGATGAATGGTTAAACTCCCCCATCAACAAGGTTTCTGATTTGACACTCGAAGGCCATATCAGCAATGCCGTGACCGGGAGCTCATCCATGGCTGAGTGAAAGTGAAATGTTTGCTGGTTTTCTTGGTTGATTTCAAGGTAAGGAAGGACAGAAGCGCTTGCCATCACCACTCCATTCTTTGTTTGCAAAACCTTATCCGCTTGGTCATCAGACGAAGAAAGGCTCTCATGCCCGTGTCCGAGTCCGTCCATGATCCAGTGGGTTTTCAAATCCACAAAGATAGCATAATCATCGGGGGTTCCGGTCGGCTTGAATATCCCTGACACTTTCATCTTCAAAGGATAATCACCTGCCAGATTGAATACATTGAAAGCATCGGACATTAAACTCATACCAGGATCGAGCCCCAGCGACTCAGCGACCTCCGAACCTAGCACACACTGCCCAAGTTGAACAAACGTGTTCCCCTCCTGTATTTGCATGCTCCGAGCTTCGAAATATTCGAGCGTAGTACCTACAATGGGTCTGGAAAATGCCGTGAACCCAAGGGCCACAGGAACCGATGCACCTCGGTTCTTGGCCATCAGCGCATGCCATTCTTGAACAGGAAATGTATCCTGAATATCCGCTTGAAAATAAAGAGCATGAAGTGTCAGGTCGTATTCATTGCCCTTGACCCCGAGCACCAGCGGCGTATCGATTGCCCTCGCTCTGACAGAATGCTCGAATAATCGAGTCAAATGCCCCAGACACATAGGCAGGGCAAAAATCATCGTCAAGCTGAACCACAAAACTAATGATTTACCTTTGTTATAGTCAAGGTATCGCCAAACAAAGAAGAGCTCATGACGATTCATATGGCCTTTGCTTTAACGGGGGTTTTGGATTGGAAGTCTGCAAAGTCAATGACACGGTCAAATCCCTCAATCAAACTACGATCGTGAGTCACCATAATTAACGTAGCACCTTGCTGAGTGATTTCGCTTAACAATAAATCTCTCACCAATATCTTGTTATCAGGATCCAGATTGCCAGTAGGTTCGTCGGCGATGACTAAGCCAGGCTTCAATAACAGCGCTCGGGCAATGGCTGTACGCTGGCGTTCTCCCTGAGATAACTTGCCTGGGTAACGGTGTTTTAGGGATACCAAACCCAAGCGATCCATCAATGACGAAACTCTAGCCTTCATATTCACTCTGGAGTGCCCAGAGTTTTCAGAGAGACGCCAGGGAGTCAGAATATTCTCCTCCACATTGAGGTATTCAATGAGCTTGAAATCTTGAAACACATAGCCAATAGAGCGCTGGCGCAAGGCACGCCGCTGATTGCCATTGAGCTTGGCCAACAATGTTTCACCGAGCTGAACATCCCCCTTGTCAGCCTGTTCAATTCCTGTGAGCAGTTTTAAAAAAGTGGTCTTACCTGAACCGCTTGGGCCAACAATCGCAGCAGAGACGCCGGATTCGAGATGCAGCTTTGGCACCGATAATTCGAACCCCGAATAAGCCCAGCGGAAAAGAAGATTTTCAATGAGAATGTCCATTCATCGATAATAGCAATAAACCTGTTTTCAATGGCTAATGCGCCGTTTCAATTGAGAACGGTTTGAGAAGAACCAGATGCTGCGAGTTGTTGAACTTGCTTCAAAAGTTCTGTTGGACTAAATGGCTTTGTCAGATAGTAAGAAGCCCCAGCCTTTTTCGCCTCTTCAGGGTCAAGGGTATGACCACGGGCGGTCAATAAGATGACAGGAATCAGCTTCAATACTGGTTTTTTTTTCAGATTCTTGAGCGCTGTCACTCCGTCCATTCCCGGCATCAACACATCCAAAACAATGACATTAGGCTTTTGCGCCTCCGCCACTTCTAGAGCTTGCACCCCATCCTTTGCTTTTAATATTTCGAAATTCCCCTTTCTCAAAGTGAACTCAATGAATTTGAGCATGTGCGGCTCGTCATCTGCAATAAGGACTCGATACATCATCCGTTCTCCACTAACAAAATAAAGGTTTGATCATCCTTCAGTTGATCTTCGCTGGTGGCTCTCAAAAGTTTTTCAAGGGAGGACTGAAATGCGGATGCTTTCTGATCGACACTTCTTACATCCTGAAACCAGTGAACAAGTCTTTTTTGACCTAATAGTTCGTTACCCACCATTTGTGTTGTCGTCTCTACAATGCCATCGGTGTACATCAGGACCCGCACCCCTTTGGGAACATCAATCTCCAATTCTTCCAACTCAGGCCGTTTGACCACACCAAGAGGAAGACCTTCCGGCGAGTGAGATGTTACAGGCATTGTCTCGTCCTTCGAGGTTAGAAGCAAGGGGCAATGACCTGCGTTACTGATACGCATGGTACGATGCCTTAAATCACAATAAGCGATTTGAGCAGTGATGAACATGTCTACTCCCGAGAGGTCTTGGAACATGGATCGATTCAATTTACTCATCAACTCAGCAGGATGCTCAAACAATTCAGTTGATGAACGTACAAGGCTTCTAAAAATAGCTGCAAATATTGATGCTGGAACACCTTTTCCCATTACGTCCGCAATGACAAGTAATACTTTGTCAGGATCCGTCTCATGGTAAATGACGTCAAAAAAATCGCCACTGACATTTCTCGAGGTGTTACATTTTCCTGCTATCGTGTATCCCTCTACTTCGGGCCACTTTGATGGAAGCAGCGAGGCTTGAATATCTTGTGCAATTTCGAGTTCTTTGGAAATTTTACCAAATTCAATTCGCTCTTCCTGTCGAGACACATTGATCAACTGTAATGCCAGAAAGTGAGCGAAGGTATGCATGACATTGGTTTGAGCCGATGTAAAAGGTTCCTCAGATTCGCTGGACCCCACGCTCAAAACACCGATCATTTCTTCGCCGATGATGATTGGGTGCACTTGAATGAACTTCGAATTGAACGCGATCAATGGGTCCCCCTCTTCCAATTTTTCCAAATCGGTGTCCCTTAGAATATCCTTGCGAATCACAATACTCTTAGACTCGAGAAAATGCTTTGCGTTGTCTGCATTCCAATTAAGCGGTGACTGATCAAGCGAATCTGAGGAATGCGAGTAGGTGCGGATTATGCTCCCATTCTCGTCGCATGTACGAAAAAGATAACCATTGGCTCCCATGATTGGAATCAACTGCTTGAGAAGCCTGTCTGCAAAACTTTTGATGTCACCTTGTTTACCAAGCTCAGTACCAAATTGAAAAATTGCCGAGAGACTTTCGTAGCATGAAAATAATTCTTCCTGCGTGGAATTCAGAGCCTTGTCGGTTTCATCAAGCTGGCTTTCGATAGTCTTGAGACGATCCCTCCACTTTTTCTCCTCCTCTTTCAGTTCGCTTGGCAGTGTTCTATTCTTACGCAGAATCAATCGATTTGAATGCGTTCCCCGCAGGTAATCGGAGTCGTCCACTAATTGCTGAATGATATAGACACCACGTCCATCCTCACTGCTTTCAGACGGGAGGCTGGGGGAAATAGGCCAACTAAAGCCCTGAGTGTGGTCATGAACAAGAACCTCCACATAATCCGGACGCACCATGACCTCGATGGCTATCGGATGAGGAGTCTCGTTTTCATCGAGTTCGCAGTGCAGGATGGCATTATTGACCCCCTCCTGAATGGCTACTCCCCACGCACCACATTCAGTCTGATCGAAGCCATAATTTTCCAAGAATGCCATCACTCGCGCTATCGGTGTGATGGATGCGTCTACATCGCATTCGAACTGAACGAAAAAGGATGGTAGAACTTCGCGACGCATCGATGACATCCTTGTGATAAAAACTACTGCCTGGTGATTTCCAGGAGTCGGTGAAGTCGAGTCAGTTCCAAAACTTGTTCGACTATTGGTGTCGGGTTCATGATACGAACCAACCCGTTCTGCTGACACATGACCTTGTGAAGGGCAATAAGCGTTCCGAGGCCGCTGCTGTCAAGGATGCGGACGTCGGACATATCTATATCCAAGGCTCGATGCCCCGGACGAATACAACGGCGAACATCATCTTTGACAGCAGCGGCATTGGCAGAGGTAAGTTCTTTGATCCCCAAGACGAGAATGCGTTCGCTAGTTGATTCAAAGTCCATATTGGTTGCGGGTGAAAGGCCAATCCATGTCTGTGATCATTCTTTAACAAATAGATGTGATGGTCAAAGCCAATTGTTTATTGAACATGAATTGTGAGTTTAACATTAGGGCTTGCCTAGCAAGGAGTGCAACTCTAGATTTTGATATCCTTTATGTCTCCTTTTTCCGCAGAAATCATTGGAACGATGATCCTTGTCCTGCTGGGCAATGGCGTCGTAGCTGGCGTGGTCCTCAATAAAACCAAAAGCAATGATGCAGGCTGGATGGTCATCACCGCAGGCTGGGGAATGGCGGTGACCATGGCTGTTTATCTCGTGGGAGCAATCAGTGGGGCCCACCTGAATCCGGCGATAACGATTTCGCTGGCTATGATTGGCCACGGAGATTTCGGTTGGAGCCAAGTTCCTGGCTACATTCTGGCCCAGATAATTGGCGCAATTCTGGGCTCTATCCTTGTATGGCTGACCTACTTGCCACACTGGAAAGAGACTAGTGATCAAAAAGCCAAACTTGCCGTTTTCAGCACAGCACCGGCGATCAGGGACAAGCCCAAGAATCTGATCGCGGAAATCATTGGCACTTTTGTTCTGGTCCTCGGAGTTTTGACAATTTTAAGACCCGAAAATCTTGTTCCCGGATCAGGCTTCGACAGAGGGTTTGGGCCCCTCCTGGTAGGGCTCCTCGTTCTATCAATAGGCCTCTCATTGGGTGGTCCTACTGGATACGCGATTAATCCGGCTCGGGATTTGGGCCCCCGTATTGCGCACGCCATTTTGCCCATTCACGGCAAAGGCGACAGCGATTGGTCTTATGCCTGGGTGCCCATTGTGGGCCCTGTCATAGGAGGGGCAATTGCAGCTTTCGTTTTCAAATGGCTTTGGACTATCACTCCAACCCCATAAAGCTCAACAAGCATCTCATGAAATATATTTTAGCTCTTGATCAGGGAACAACCAGTTCTCGCGCCATCGTATTTGATAACAAAGGAAGTATAATTTCTGTTGCTCAAAAAGAATTTGAGCAAATTTATCCAAAGCCAGGCTGGGTCGAACACGATCCCTCGGAGATCTGGAGCAGCCAACTGCAAGTCGCAAAGCGTGCTATCAAAAAAGCGCAACTCAAACCCAGCGACATCAAGGGAATCGGTATCACCAATCAAAGAGAGACTACCATCGTTTGGGACCGTCAAACCGGAGAACCGATCTATAATGCGATCGTGTGGCAAGACCGGCGCACTTCAAAGTTCTGTGATGAACTGAGAGACGCAGGGCTATCGGATATGATCAAGAAACAAACCGGCTTGGTTCTGGATGCCTATTTTTCAGGAACGAAGATTCGGTGGATCCTGAATAATGTGCGCGGAGCGAAAAAATTAGCTAGGGATGGAAGGTTGGCTTTTGGAACTGTGGATAGCTGGTTGCTCTGGAAACTCTCGAACGGGGAGGAACATATTACAGATCCCACGAACGCTTGCCGAACATTACTTTACAATCTGAAGAAAGGTGACTGGGACGATCCATTACTGGACTTGTTCAATGTGCCTCGAAGCTTGCTGCCAGACATCAAATCTTCAAGTGAAGTCTATTTTGAAACAACCGCTCTCGGAGGAAAAATACCTGTCGCGGGCATCGCAGGCGATCAGCAAGCAGCCTTATTTGGTCAGGCCTGCACCTCCCCGGGTATGGTGAAAAACACCTATGGTACGGGCTGTTTTATGCTGATGCAGACCGGGACACGCCCGAAGACCTCCAAGAACAACCTTCTTTCCACGGTGGCTTGGAAGATTGGTAACAAGACAGAATACGCTCTGGAGGGAAGCATCTTTATTGCGGGAGCGGTGACTCAATGGCTAAGAGACGGGCTTGGGCTAATCCGTAAATCCGCAGACATAGAGGCTCTGGCTCAAACAGTGGACGACAATGGAGGTGTCTATTTTGTTCCTGCTTTTGCAGGCCTTGGTGCCCCTCATTGGGACCAATATGCAAGGGGAACCATGGTAGGGCTGACTCGAGGCAGTAATGCGGGGCACATAGCCCGCGCAGCTCTGGAAGGAATTGCCTACCAGGTTGCTGATGTAGTTAAGGCCATGGAGAAAGATGCCGGGCTCAAACTCAAGGAACTCCGTGTCGACGGTGGCGCTTCTTTAAACAATTTACTCATGCAGTTTCAATCGAATCTGCTTGGTGTTCCGGTCCTTCGGCCCAAAGTTTCCGAAACCACCGCTTTGGGTGCTGCCTATCTCGCAGGGCTTGCCGTTGGTTATTGGAAAGACAAGGAAGATATCGCTGTTCAGTGGCAGGTAGACACGCAATTCGACCCAAAGATGAATCTCAAACAAGTGAAGAAACTAACGCTCGGGTGGCAAAAAGCACTTGGACGCTCGAAAGACTGGCTTGCCAGCTAATCCATAACACAAATTCAAAGTGTAACCTGGGCAATAAGCAACAACGGCATACTGTTTGATCCAGGAACGGCCGAATATTGGCGTGGTAAGCGGCAAGGAATTTGGAACTATGAAGCGCTCGGCGGAAAGTTGAACTTGGGGTTAGATTGCAATAGCGCGCGTGCAGGCGAGTGGAGCCTGTCTTTACCATGGTCTTCCTACGGCCCTTCGCGGCCCATTTTACTGGAAAAGCCCGGAATGTACATGCTGGATTGGGCTGCAGATGATTTCCCGATTTACAGGCCCCGTGCTCGTGGAGAGGCTGACAATGCGAATGGTTCCTTGCGAAAAATGAGATCTTCATACTCTCTCAAGCAAGGGTTTCGCTCAAAAGAGCCTCGACGAAAATTTGACGGTACGTTTACAGCAGGCTACGCCTACAAATCTTGGCTGGGGTGATCTTGATGTATATGGAGGGCGTCATGGAGTGTCTCCTGAATTTCCTGCAGTTACTTACTATTTTTTTGACAGAAGATTACCCATTCGTTCGAAGCACGTTCAAAGGACAAATCGACCCAAGCTTTCAACACCGCGTGGAAAGGACAGGCATGCGAAACGGTCCACATCCTGGATGCAAAAGAGAAAAACCTGGTCCAAATTCCAGAAAACCAAGGCCTGTATTACCCAACAGATAAGCTTTTAAAGGAGGGGGATTTTAGCATCGCATTGAGTTCTTTTGAGGTTTATGCAATAGGTTGCTGCCATCGACGAAGCACACAAAACCTTGAAAAGCCGATCCCTCAGGTTTTGATTCGCATATCACAACCATTTGGAATAAGGTTCTCCTGATGGATCAGAAGATCAAAGTGGCTGTCATAGGGACGGGAGCCCTGGGGAAACATCATGCCCGCATTTATGCCGAACTGGCAAAAGAGGGCTTGATTGAATGCGTCGGGGTGTATGATCAAAATATTTTGGCGGCGAAAGAAGTCGCAAGCCAGCATCGTATCCCCTTGTTACAAACAATGGAGGAAGCCACAGAATCGGCCCAAGCGCTGAGCGTAGTGACCCCAACAATCACCCACTTTTCAATTGCCAGTGGATTATTGGAGAAAGGTAAGCATTTACTGGTCGAAAAACCGATGACTGATAACACCGAACAGGCAAAACGTCTGGTGGAGCTAGCTCGTGATAACAATTGTGTGCTTCAGATTGGTCATGTGGAGCGCTTCAACCCTGTATTCACTTATCTCAATGCCTCTGCGAAAGAGCCCAAGTTCATTGAAACACACCGTCTAAGCCCATACCCAGCCCGCAGCACCGACATAGGAGTTGTTTTGGACCTGATGATTCATGATCTGGATATCGTACTGGCATTTGTCAAATCAAATGTAGTCCAAGTTGATTCTGCGGGTGTTTCAGTTCTGAGTAAATCAGCGGACATCGCAAATGCACGATTGAAATTTGCTAATGGATGTGTGGCGAACTTAACCGTCAGCCGCATAAGCCCTGAACGCATGCGCAAGATAAGGGTCTTCAGCGGTGGGAAGGAGGCAAGTTACATCTCACTGGATTACCAGAAGCAGGAAGGTTTCATTTACCGGGTGGCAAGTGGAGGTGAAACACCTTCAAGTTTCTGGACTCAGTTACTGGCATCGCGCAAAAAGGATTTCAAGGTTGTCAGCGAATTTGCAGGCAAAAAAATTGTACGTGAACCAGTTCCCATAAATAAGGAAGAGCCCTTAAGATTGGAAATCAAACATTTTACCGAGTGCATACGCGCGAAAAGAGAACCAGCCGTCAGCGGCGCCTCTGCCAAACAAGCTCTGGACCTAGCCCTGGAGATCACCAGGCAAATCCAGGCTGCTTCGTGATTGTAAAATGATTCATTTCTCACATTGGTGTGGTTGCCATTCGATCAATGCTTCGGCATAGTCTTTCCAAGTGAGCATTAAGGAAAAAAATACTTCGCCTATCTCGGTTGGCATGATTTCGTTAGGATGCGCCAAAAATCTGGTGGATTCAGAGATCATGCTCGGACACCTCATGCAGGCAGGGATGACCATCACAAACAACGCAGATGATGCTGACGTTGTCGTTGTCAATACCTGTTCATTCATCGACAGCGCACAGGAAGAAAGTGTGGACACCATTCTCGAATCATCCGAGCTTAGCAAAGCAAAACATCTGGGCCAGGGATTAATCGTGGCAGGATGTCTTACCCAGCGCTACCGAAAAGAACTCCCTGAGCTCTTGCCTGAGGTGGATGTCTTCATGGGAATTGATCAAGTGGATCAGATACCGGAATTCGTGCGTCAAGCTCACAAACATCGCGAAAAAAAAATAAGCCATGAAGAGAATGCCGGGAAGAGTAGTGACGATGCGGCAACAAATGAAAGCGAAGAGATGCTCCCCGTTCTGGATGTCACTGCAAGACCAAATTACATTCCAGATTACACAACTCCACGTTTTCGACTGACACCCCAGCACTTTGCTTATTTGAAGATTGCCGAGGGATGCAATCACCCATGCAGTTTTTGTATTATCCCGCGCATGCGGGGCTCTCACAGAAGCCGCCAGCCTGAGGATATTGTTCAGGAAGCAAAAGCCATGGTTCGTGATGGGATCAAGGAAATTAACCTGATTTCTCAGGATTCCACCTATTACGGCATGGATCTTAGAGAAAATCACAAGCGAAACATTGCATCACCCCAAAAGTTCAAGGAAGCCTCCGAAGCACTCCCTGAAGATGCCTCAACACTTTCCTCCCTGCTGAGACAACTGAATGCGATCGAGGGTGATTTCTGGATTCGTATTCTTTACACCCACCCGGCTCACTGGACTGACGAATTGATCCAAACCATCGCCAAATGCAAAAAAGTAGCCAAATATGTTGATATCCCACTTCAACACATTCACTCAACCATGCTTGAGCGCATGCGTCGCGAAACCAGTCGCGAATACATTGAGGAACTGATCCAACGTATTCGTGAGGGAATACCAAATATCGCCATTCGTACCACTTTCATTGTCGGTTTTCCTGGAGAGACCGAGGGAGCATTTGAATCTTTAAAAACATTTATTCAGGATACACGCTTTGAACGGCTGGGGGTTTTTACCTATTCTCATGAAGAAGGCACTCGCGCGGGCGACATGGCCAATCAAATCCCCATTGAAGTCAAAGAAGCTCGTAAATCCAGGGCCATGGAAACTCAGCTGGAGGTTTCGAGAGAACTTGCCTCTGCTCAGGTCGGTAAGATGATGCGAGTCTTGGTTGAAGGGCCTGCTGACGCGGCGGCGATTGAAGAATCAAACATTCGATCCTGGGAACATGGCCTGCTGCGTTCCAAATCTGAAAAATCAGCTATCTCTCTGGACACTTCAACCTCGTGGTCCATTGCCCGCGGCGAAGCAGATGCACCCGATATTGATGGTCGTATTTATATTCAGGGCAGACTGATGCCGCACCAATTCCATGTGGTTCAAATCACAGGCTTCACTGATTACGATTTGATCGCGGAGCCAGTAGCAGAATCAGAGAAATAATTTTTGAAGATCGTTGTGAACATACTGATTGCACCAGACAAATTCAAAGGAACCCTCACAGGCATGGAAGCGGCTTGTTCCATACGCGATGGATGGTCAACGACTCGCCCTGAGGACGACTTACGCATCTTGCCCATTTGCGATGGAGGCGACGGGTTCGGCGAGAGATTGGCCGAACTTGAAAAGGCAAAACCTGTCGATTGCCAAACTGTTGATGCAGCTCATCGTCCCCTGACGGCCAAGTGGTGGTGGCAGGAGCAACAAAAAATGGCCATTATTGAGTCAGCCTGTATCATTGGGTTGGCACAACTGCCGTCTTCCAGATATCACCCTTTTCAATTGGACACTTTCGGATTGGGAAAGGTATTGCTAGAAGTTGCAAAAAGAGGTGCAGAAACCTGCGTTGTGGGCATTGGGGGCAGTGCCACTAACGATGGCGGTTTTGGCATGGCAAAAGCACTCGGATGGAGGTTCGAAAATAAAGCAGGGGAAGCCATTACCGAATGGACGGATTTGGATCAACTTTCATTGGCCTCTGCTCCCAGCAAAAGACATCTCTTTGAACATCTGCTCATAGCGTCGGATGTTGAAAATCTGTTGCTTGGTGACAAGGGCGCTTCGCGTATCTACGGCCCCCAAAAAGGACTGCGGGAAAGTGACATGGAAAAAAGTGAAGCCTGCTTTCGCTCTCTATCTCGACAAGTCGATGCACTTACTGGGCATGAATGGCGTCTCGAACCAGGTAGCGGAGCTGCAGGCGGCTTGGGATATGGCCTGATGGCGTTTCTTGGCGGTAAAGCTGAGTCTGGATTTGATTTTTTTGCAGATAGAGCAGACCTGAATACCCAGCTGGCATGGGCGGACCTCGTGATCACTGGTGAGGGATCCCTCGATTTATCCTCTTTGATGGGTAAGTGTGTTGGAAATGTAGCCGAAAAATGCAGAGAAATGGGTAAACCTTGCATAGGTATTGGGGGAATCGTCAGGAACAAAGAAAAGCTATCCAATTTGTTTACGGGTATTTATTCAATAACTCCTGATCTCACAGATCAGGTTTCCGCCTTAAAATTTGCGTCAAAATGGCTCAAGGAACTCTCGAAAAAAGCATCAAATGACATTCAACTGTAAAGAAGGCTTGGGTTTTCTCAAAAATCGGTTAGGGTGGTTGACAAGTAGGGATGTAAAGTCCATTTGAACCAAAGTGACCTGTTTCGGTCTTAATGTAGATAATGAAGTTAAACAATAACGTGAAGCAAACAACAGAACTGGAGATAGGACAACTCTGGAAGGTTGGAGATTTCCACATCGAAATCGTACAAATCGGAAAGACACTTTGCCATTACAGACACCTGCGAAATCTTGGCCAGAAGGGTATACCGGTCAAATTAGAGCAATTGCAAGTGGTGAAAAAATACTTGAAAACCAACAAGGCCGAGCTGGTCGGAAACAAAAAGAAAAAGACGACCCGCAAATAAGAAAACTTCCATTAAGCTTTAGCAGAACGCCTCGGAGATATTAATTTCCGAGGTGTTTTGTGGTTTCTGATAGCCTTCAAAATCACTTTAATACCTTCGATGTGAACATGTTGACTAGTTAAACTTCTTTTGATGTATCCATTCAAAGAAAAGAATGAAATTGATCATCAGAAGTAAGTCTCAATTTTTGAGAGAGGTCGGAACAGATAGGATCAATCTTCACTTCGCTGAATGAGCAGAAGCGCCATACGACATATGGCAAGGGCCTTGGTCTCGGCCAGAACCTCGGTGCTGGTGCTGACGTCTGTCCCGTAGCGTGCGAAGTATGGCGTGCTCTTTATGCGCGTCCTGCCTACGACGACTAAAGTATTGTAGGTATTTTGAAGCTTTCGCCTCATTTTCTGAACCAGACTATCGTCAGTGGAGTAGGATGGGCAGACACTTGAGGAGGACTCTCCAAAGAGACCTTGGTTGATGATCCTGTCCACCTCATCACTCGCAGGAGCTTTATATGGATTTATTTTCTCCATCGAACTTTTACAGATAGTTTTTTGTGAAGTAATGGTTACAGAAATGTGTAAATCAGGAGTCTTCCGCTTTCAACTTCTATTTTAGAAGTAATTGCATCCACAGCTTCTACTACAAAAAAGGCTGTTCATTTTTCGACTATAGGTTTACATCAAAATTTCCTTTGTTCTGAAGGGATTTTAAATTAAATGGGATACAAAATACAATTAAAAATGATTTGTAAAGAAAGTTGACAACTCAGGAAAAAGATCGGCCTAATGAGTCTCGTATGGGGCAAATGAATGACCAGATAGCAGTCGTCACCGGAGCAGGCCGGGGAATTGGAAAAGCAATTGCGCTTCGCTTCGCGGAGGAAGGAGCGAATGTAGTCTGCTTATCCCGCACCGAATCAAATGCAGAATCAGCTGCTGAAGCTGTGCGGGCAAAAGGTCGCAGGGCCTGGGCCTTTTCGGTGGATATATCCGATACATTGGAAACCCAGGAGGCAGCCAAAGCGATTCTCAAAGAAACCGGCAGGGTTGATATCCTCGTCAACAATGCAGGTGTCACACGAGACGACCTCTTGATGAGGATGTCCGAGGAGGCTTGGGATACGGTTCTAGATACCAACTTGAAAGGGGCCTTCAGCATGTGCAAGGCTTTCACTCGCACTTTCATGAAACAGAGGCAAGGACGTATCATCAACATATCCTCCGTCATTGGGCTCATGGGTAACGCTGGACAAACAAATTACGCAGCGAGCAAAGCAGGACTTATCGGTCTGACAAAATCCATTGCAAGGGAACTCGCAGTCAGAAATGTAACCTGCAATGCCATCGCACCGGGGTTTATCGAAACAGATATGACCGCAGAATTAAATGAGGATCAAAAAGAGGGAATCCTTAATCAAATACCTCTCAAGAAACTGGGAAACCCCGATGACATAGCCCATGCAGCCATTTACCTTGCCGGACCTGGCGGACGTTATCTAACGGGTCAGGTATTGACTGTAGATGGCGGAATGGTGATGTAACTGAATCAATTACGAAATTGGTTTATTCGCCTCTCATAGAGGCAACTTTCAACATTCAACCAAGCTATCGGACCAATTTTATTTTTTCATTTTTTGGATTCAAGGCTTGACGGTTAAAACTAGATCGTTAATGACACTGATAGCTTAACATTACGGAGAAACTCATGTCTGAAAAATCAATCGAACAACGTGTCAAAGATATCATCGTCGAACAGCTCGGCGTCAACGCAGATCAGGTCACACCAGAGGCCAAATTTATTGAGGACCTCGGTGCCGATTCACTCGATACCGTGGAACTAGTAATGGCTCTCGAAGAAGAGTTTGGTCAAGAGATACCGGACGATGAAGCCGAGAAGCTACAGAGCGTCGGAGACGTCAACAAATACATTGAGGAAACTCAAGGCGAGTAAAATCAGCACTGTTGAAATAACATCTTAATGGATGCGGTTGTTTCCTTCATGGCGACAACCGCAAACTTTTATATGTCCGACTCATATTCACACCGCCGCGTGGTTATCACCGGCATGGGCGTGGTCAGCCCTCTGGGCAATGCCCCTGAGACACTCTGGAATAATCTACTGGAGGGGCAGTGCGGCATAGATACCATAAAAGCCTTTGACGTATCTGATTACGCCTGCCAGATCGCAGGTGAGGTGCGTGACCTGGACCCTGTCGAAGCTTTCCCCTCCCCTAAGGAGATCCGCCGAACAGACCGCTATGCGCAATTTGGAATTTATGCAGGCTATCAGGCACTCAAACATTCCGGATTGGACTTGGAAAAAACAAATCTGGATGAGGTTGGTGCTTTCATAGGTTCAGGCATTGGCGGACTTTCCACATTGGAAAAACAGCATACCATCCTCACCGCAAAAGGCCCATCACGGGTCTCACCATTCCTGATCCCCATGCAGATCCTCAACATGGCGTCAGGCTTGTTTTCGATGTATTACAACCTGCGAGGCCCAAATGTGGCTACCTGCTCAGCGTGCGCCACAGCAACTCACGCTTTGGGAGAAGCTTGGCGAACATTGAAGATGGGAGATGCGAAAGTCATGTTTGCCGGAGGAGCAGAGGCAGCTGTGACGCCTGTAGGCATCGGCGGTTTTTCAGCAATGAAGGCAATGAGCACTAGAAATGACGAACCCAAGCGTGCATCAAGGCCATTTGATGCTGAAAGAAATGGCTTTGTCATGGGGGAAGGAGCCGCTGTGCTGGTTCTGGAGGAACTTGAACACGCCAGAGCCAGAGGAGCCGAGATATATGCAGAACTGGCAGGATACGGGAATACTGCGGACGCCTATCACATGACGTCACCTTCACCCGATGGTGAAGGGGCTGGGCGGTGTATGAAAATGGCACTGAGATCAGCTGGACTCACTGCAGATTCTATCAGCTATATCAATGCACATGGAACATCCACTCCGCAGGGTGACATATGCGAAACTTCAGCCATTAAATCTGTCTTTGGAGACCATGCCAGGAAGTTATCTGTTAGCTCAACCAAAGGGGCAACCGGCCATATGCTAGGTGCTGCAGGAGCCATCGAGATGGCAGCCTGCACCATGGCTCTGCGCGACCAAAAGGTGCCGCCAACGATCAATTACGAAAATCCGGACCCTGACTGTGATTTGGATTACGTGCCAAATCAGGCAAGAGAAATGGAAATTAACGCCGTCATGAACAATTCCTTTGGATTTGGTGGCCACAATGCCTGCACGATCGCTACTCGCTTTAAAGGTTAAGCTTATACGTTTATCTAAACATATCCGTTTTAATACTTTGGGGGCTGGCTCTAACAGGAGTTAGCCCCTCTTTTTATTGACGTTGTGCAGATATACCTAAAGACTTCTCTTATCTTCCTCAGAAGTATACAAACGGGCTAAAAGCGTAATGGAGGATTCAAGTTGGAAGAACTCTGGTTAGCAGCCTTTAGTCTTTCTGCGTTACCAAAAGATAGAGCCGCTTTGTAATCTGTTTTGAAGCTTTGATAAACAGGTTTACTTACCATAAAACAGTAGCAGAAGTCTTATCATTAGAGCTAATAAGGTGCGCAACTAAAAGAAAGAGTATTTTATGGCAAAGAAAGCAGCTAGTCTTAAGAAACAATTAGCAGATGGCATCAAACTCATCTTGCTTGTCGCCAGTGTTCCCAGCCTCTTTGTATTTCTGAGCGCCATCGGACTCGGGAGAGAACCGGCTGGGGTGAATAGATATCGTTACAATGGCTCGGAATGGGCAGAATCCATCGCTGACATTTTCGGGACCAGTCTCACAGGCCTAGGTTTTTTTAGCCTTATCACATTTGTCGTGTCGCTGGGGTTAGCCATTTTTATTCATAAAAAATTTTCTCCAGAAGAGGAACTATTTGGATCTATGCCAGAAATAGATCCAAATGAACCGAAACAGACGAAACAAAAGCAAACACCTCAAAACCCAACTGGAAGCCCGGTTTTTAAATTTGCTGCTTGGTTTTTAGCCATTCTTTTCGTGTTCGCAGTAGGACTTACACTCTGGAAAGATGTGATAGCATTACTTCTTTGAAAAAATGTGCTGCCGCAAAGTTGCGTCACTAGTTTCGCAATTTGTAATGGACGTTTCTCCTTTTATTCTTGGGGTTTTTACACAATTTTAAACCCTTTGACTCTCTCGTTCTCAATGAGAAGGTCTGGAGTTAGACTCTTCTTAACTGCATTGTTTTTCAGCCTGAGTTATTGATTGAAGAAAAGCAAGAGCCTCAAAATGATAAAACCATTCAAGACAGTCCACGAAGGATCGAAGAAGCCCCGAACAATGACTCCTCTCCGCTCTCTTAAAGGTGAAGAGATAGCTAAAAAACATGGCTGACTTTGAACAATGAGCGAGTTACAGAGAATTGCAGGAAACTTTCGGTTTGAGCAAAATGAGCATCTATAGAAGGCTTCAGGAAGGTCGGAAGGTGCTTGATGGTGTGTAAATTTAAACTACACACCAACTGCTAAACCCCACGCCAATTGGCATTGACTCCACAATGCCTGTGTAGTGGCTACGAAGTTTGGATAAGGTTATTTTGATTACCCATTTTTACTGTCATTGAGTGAGTAGTCAAAAAAGCAAAGCTTCGAATTACGAAAACAAACACTCATCACAACAATGGCAGCTATGTTGTTGGTGGAATATGGCAGTCGCAGTGGTCGCATTTTCATTTAGAACCGCGACTTGCTGAATTTTTTTCGAGATTAAAAGCGCAGAATCTGCGACGAATAATAATAGAGGTGGAAACACCCTACTAAACGATGTGAGGCATTTGCTTATGATAGCAGCCAAGAACAAGATTCGTTGCTCCTGTAACAGCACATCAATTAACAAATATTGAGGCGATTTCTCGCCCCGACGCCTCGATGCCACAATCACTCTGTCGATTGCTTGATAAATTTGCACGGATGCCCCGGAGAACGCAAGTAACCGGTCCAATGGAAATGCTATTCATCGCAACGTTGTCAAAGCATCCGTTTTAAAGCGCATCCAGGACTTAAGAGAATTACGAATTGGATAAACAATCTTTAAGCAGAAACCCAATGTAGTCTTTGATCATTGGTTTTATTATGAGGACTCCAGTGCAGTTGCAAGAAGGTATGTCTTATCATTACCAACCCGGATCAGGAATAAACAAAGGGTCGGGCGAAGTGCTCGACCCTTTGTTTGCATGGAGGAAAGGTTTTTCGGATTACTTCTTTTTACTACTCTTTGTTTTTTTTCTGCTTGAAGCATTTTTGCTGATGGCTAGGCCAAAAACATTACCATCTTTGGCGAATGCCTTATTGCTGTAAAGGGCGGCGGACAGGGAGTTCAATGGGTGACTTGTCGAAAATTTGTAGCCAAGTTCCTGAACAGCTGTAAGGATCTCTCGTCTGCCCATGGGTTTCTTGGCAATGACTTCGGAGATAGCCTGCTTGAGTGACATTTCGTTCCGTGCACGTTTGTTACGCCGACGCCCCGCCACGCCTTGCAAACCCAATCCACCAGGAATGCCAAGTGCTTCGTCAATTTGTTTGATTTGTTCTTCAAGGCTTTTACGTTCTTCCAACAGGGACTCACGCATGCCCATGAATTCTTCTAACTGCTTATTGATCATTCTATTTTGTATAGCTTGGTTAATTGTACACAACAGTACTCAATCACTATCACTTACCCTATGACCATAGTCAATAAAACTTTATATGTAACATCGAACTGACTATATCTATTAATACTATTGTATTATTTCAGAACCTTTAAGATTATGGAAATATAATATTTTTTTATATAAATAAAATTAAGTCAGGCGACTTGAATCGTCTTGATCGTAGATGATGCTGCGGAGATTACGGTTGAAAAATACGTGCAGTGCAATCCTGGCGAAGGCACTAAATTTTCACCTTAGAGAAAATTAATTTTCTGATTTGTGACCTTTATCAGGGAAGAACCAAATATTTTAGGATTGATTCCGATATTTACTGAGATGCATGCCACAAGTCATGTGAGCGTGTTATCAAGTTATGAAACCCACGCATCCTGTATGGTTTACGATTATACTTTATTGGATTTTATAGAGAGGCTGGTCCAATATAAAATTCGGCCGAAGGTTTCGGAAGAGCCTCCTGATTTTTAGCTGCAGAATTGGTTTAGAATAAATTTCAAGCGCTTGAGAATTACAAGGAAGCCAAAATAACCACAAAAATAAACTGTTTACATATTTCCCTCTACAGGATGCTGATTGATAGTTTACATCGTGTAGTCCTTTTTTTACCTGATCACTCTAAAATATATCATTCCGCACCGAATATATATCGAGCAGATGGTCACCTTGATGAAGGAAACGCCAAAAGTTTCATTTCCACAGAATAGACACTGCAGGGTGGAAGTCTGGACTTACTGATTTAAAAATGGGCTAATCTGTGGATTATCGAGGAGTACGCGTAACTGATATCACTTTAAAACCTCCGATGGTAATCACACTTCGCAGTGTGTCCAGGCAGACCGTCCGGTTCAGTAAAAGGCTTCAAGCTCGATTTTAAAACTTAAAGGCTGTCAGCTTTGGTAGTCTGTTGTTGCTCTCCCAGCCCATCGACTGAGAGACGCATGATTTGCCCGGGTTTAAGATAGATCGGCGGTTTCTGCCCCAATCCCACACCCGGTGGAGTTCCGGTTGAAATGATATCGCCAGGATTGAGAGTCATGAAAGAACTCAAGTAAGAGACAAGTTTGGCAACTCCAAACACCATTTTCTGCGTCGATCCACTCTGGTAGCGGTGTCCATCCACCTCTAACCACAAGGAAAGATTGCTCGGATCGGATACCTCATCTCGTGTCACCAACCATGGCCCCATGGGAGCAAACGTATCATAACTTTTACCTTTGACCCACTGCCCGCATCGTTCCAGTTGATACGCCCGCTCTGAGAGATCGTTGATCACGCAGTAACCAGCCACATGGTTCAACGCGCTCTCTTCGGAAACATGCTTGGCACGATCACCAATAACAATGCCCAGTTCCACTTCCCAATCCGTCTTTTCTGAGCCTGGCGGAATCAACACATCATCAAAAGGACCACAAATGGCAGAAGTAGCTTTCATGAATAATACGGGCTCTGCGGGTACTTCCATACCGGACTCTTCGGCATGATCGCTGTAATTCAAGCCGATGCACATAAATTTGCTCACCTCCCCAACACAAGCGCCGATTCGAGGGTCACCTTCAACTTGCGGTAATGTGGTTGGATCAATATTCTTAAGTTGATCCAATCCTGCGCGGGTCAAAGTAGCACCACTCAAATCATCAATCACGTTTGCCAATGAACGCAAATTCCCATCCGCGTCCAGCATTCCGGGCTTTTCCTGCCCTAATTCACCAAATCTCAGTAATTTCATGTTATCTATTTTTCAAGTTAAAGGTCCTCTGAATCGATTCGATATGTTGTTTTCAAGCGAACGGAATATCAACACAATGAGCTAAGGAATAGCAAAAGATAAACCCACACTGATTCGAAAGTTCACTGCATCAGCTCAGGCCAGAATATCCTTCACGACATGCGCAGGTTCAACTCCTGTAAGCCGGCGATCAAGTCCTTGGTATGAGTATGAAAAACGCTCATGATCAATTCCCAGACAATGGAGTATTGTGGCATTAAAATCGCGAATATGAACAGGGTCTTTCACTATGTTGTAGGAAAAGTCATCAGTTTCACCGTGTTCATAACCAGCTTTAATCCCTCCTCCTGCCATCCACATGGAAAAACAACGACCATGATGGTCGCGACCATGGCTATCTTTGGAAAGCTGGCCTTGCGAATAGATCGTTCGACCGAATTCCCCCCCACAAACCACAAGGGTATCCTTGAGCATGCCTCGCATCTTGAGATCACGCACCAATGCGGAAGCCGGTTGATCAATATCCTGACATTGTAATTTTATGAGATTAGGAAGATTGCCGTGTTGATCCCATCCTCGATGAAACAGTTGCTGAAAAGGAACTCCGCGTTCAGCCATGCGGCGTGCGAGGATACAGTTATAGGCAAACGTGCCCGGCTTTTTGGCATCCGGACCATACATGTCAAAAATATAATCCGGTTCATCAGACAAGTCCTTCAGTTCAGGCACCGAAGTCTGCATGCGATAAGCCATTTCATATTGAGAAATGCGAGTTTCAATTTCTGGATCTCTGACTTCATCAAACTTGTCCTGATTGATCTGACCGACGGCATCAAGAAAAGCTCGACGATCCTGACTGTCCACACCGGCAGGATTGTTCAAATAAAGCACGGGTTCACCTGCACTGCGAAACTTGACTCCCTGATGGCGGGAGGGAAGGAAGCCACTACTCCATAATCTTGAATAAAGGGCCTGACTCTGACCTCTTCCCTTGGATATCATGACGATATATCCAGGGAGGTTCTGATTCGTGCTACCAAGCCCGTAGCTCAACCAGGATCCCATACTGGCGTGGCCCAATTGCTGGGTACCTGTGTTGATGAACGTAATTGCAGGGTCGTGATTTATCGCTTCTGAATTGAGCGTTTTGATGATCGTGATCTCATCGGCAATGGACCCAACATGAGGTAAAAGATCACTGTTTACCCAAGTACCATGACTTCCATAGCGCTTGAATTCAAACATGGGGGCCACGCACGGAAAGGACTTCTGCCCTGATGTCATGCCGGTCAATCGTTGCCCTTGCCGTATCGATTCAGGTAGTTCAATGCCATGCAGTTTACGCATGGCCGGCTTATAATCGAACATGTCGATGTGCGAAGGACCACCCGAGAAAAACAAAAAGATGATGCGTTTGGCGGTTTGCTTAAAATGAGGTTTTCCGAGCACACCCTTTACCGGGTCATCACCAGCAGCATTCAAGAGGCTGGGTTGATTGAGCGACGCAAAACCAAGTGCTCCCATGCCAGCGGCTCCCATTTTAAGGAAGCTTCTACGGTTTTGAGCGTTGGTGTGTATGTGAAGTGGATTCATGATCGGGAGCTATGAGTTAATGCGTTAAGGATTCATCCAGATTAAAGATCGCGCTGGCCGTCATCGTCCAGGCAGCAAGTTCAGCCTCTTTCATATTGGTGGCTCGCGGATAATCTCCGACCTTCAGCAAGGCTGCTCCTCTTTCAGGGTCAGCCAGAAAGACCTCGTATTGCCTGTCATGGAGTTTCTTGAGCACTCGACGGCGGAGAGCATCTGCCGGGCGCGCTGTGGCCAGCATGAAGGCATGATCGAGCCGTGATTCAAATGTATCACCGCCTTCCTTGATAATTCTCTCGGCAAACAAGCGAGATGCTTCGACAAACTGTTCATCATTCATGGTCACCAATGCCTGCAGGGGAGTGTTTGTCACTTGGCGCTGAATCACACACTTTTCACGAGTGGGGGCGTCGAAAGCCATCATATTGGGCATTGGAGCGGAACGTTTCCAGTAGGTATACATGCTCCGACGATAAAGCTTTTTACCATCATCACGTTTGTACTTCAGATTACCATCCAGAGAAACTTCATTCCAAATGCGAGGCGGCTGATAGGGCTTGACACTCGGACCGCCGACACGGTCGTTTAAAATTCCGGCAAGCATGAGTGCATTGTCACGGATAAATTCACCTTGATGACGACGACGTGGACCGCGCGATAACAAGATATTTTCAGGATCTAACAAACGCTTCTGCTCGGTGACATGTGGGGCTTGACGATAGGTGGCAGACATCATGATCTGTTTGATCGTTCGTTTGATATCCCATCCATGATCCACAAAATCACGCGCCAACCAATCCAGTAATTCAGGATGTGAGGGCCTGGCTCCTCGGGTTCCGAAATCATCAATAGTAGGGACGATTCCTTTACCAAAAAACATCGACCAATAGCGATTCACGGTAACTCTCGCCGTGAGAGGGTGATCCGGAGCAACTAACCATTGAGCCATACCCAGTCGGTTTGCAGGCGCTCCTTCAGGTAGTTCAGGGAGAAAAGCCGGCACGCCTGGTTTGATCACTTCATCTTTGACGGGTGAGGCATAATGCCCGCGCATCAAGACAAAAGTGTCTCTTCCTTTGGGTACATCCCCCATAACCATTGATGTAGGTATCAAATTAAGCAGGTCTTTTTCGTTTTTTTCGAGGGCAGCTATCTGAGCAGCACGCTCAAGCCCCTCCGGCCAAAGCTTGGATTGATAATATTTTTCAAGGACCTTGAGTTGATCCTCATCCCATTCTGCAGCAGCAAGTTTTAGTACGTTGTGAATATCCTGAGGCAATTCGCTGCCTTGCATTTTAAAATAAAAGCCACTGGCACCGCCGCCATTGACGATCTTCATCAGAAAAGCATTCTCGCCTTTATTGAGTTTCAAGGTTGCTTTGTCCTGATCTGGAGCCACTCCCCTGTTTGCGTTGTTATCATGCACCAACTCACCATTCAACCAGCACTTGATAGCGTCATCGCTGCCGAGTGAAACTTGGATGGTCGCTGCTTTATCACTTGTCAGGGTTTTGAAGAGATACATTACGGAGTTGTCCGGCAAGCTCAAATCGGTTGAATTTCCATCTTTGTAATTTTTCTTAACAACCCATTTTTTACCGCTGGTTTCCCCATCGAGTTTAAGTTCCTTCTCAGGTCCAAAATCCTGCGTGAATCCTTTATTCTTATCTTCGGCGTCGAAGGGCCCCAGCTGCTTCCAGGGACTTGCTGCGGGTAACTCAGGTTCCTTTTTGGCCTGCTCGGAAAGAGCCCAGGCCCTGACCAGCTCAGCTTCCGGTCCACTGGATTTGTGAGCCTCTTTCAATGCAGCCAATTTTCCAAGCAACTCATCGTGGTCTGTTTTTTGCTCGTCATCGTAAAACCGCACAAATGGGGGTTCATTACCATTGCGTGTCTGCATCCCTTTATCACTTGCCTGATTGAAGAATGCGTAGAACTTGTAATATTCTTTCTGCGAAATAGGATCGTATTTATGGTCGTGACATTGGCTGCATTCCATGGTCAATCCCAACCAAACCATGCTTGTGGTTTTGACGCGATCCACGATATACTCCACTCGATACTCCTCGGCAATAGCACCTCCTTCATCCGTGGTCCCATGATTTCGATTGAATCCGGATGCCACTTTCTGCCACGTGCTGGCTCCTGGGATCAGATCACCCGCAAGTTGTTCTACGGTAAATTGATCAAAGGGTTTGTTATTGTTATAAGCATCGATGACATAATCGCGCCACAGCCACATGAATCTCGGACCATCTGCATGGTAAACACTGGAATCTCCATATCGAGCCAAATCCATCCACCCCAAAGCCATGCGTTCACCAAACCGTTGGGAGTTCAAATAATCATCCACCATTTGTTCATAGGCCTTCTGGTCCTTATTTTCCTGAAAGGCTGTTATTTCTTCCAAAGTGGGAGGCAATCCCGTTAGATCAAATGCAACGCGACGAATTGAATTGGCACGATCAGCCTCTGAATTGGGAGTGAGTCCCTGCTTTTCCAATTCGGATGATATGAAGCGATCAATCGGGTTATTGCCCCAGCTCATGTCTTTCACCTCAGGTAGATCAGGGACACGCGGTGTCACAAAAGCCCAATGCCCTTCCCACTCGGCGCCTTGCTTGACCCATGCCACCAAGAGATCTATTTGCTCCTGAGTCATGGGGTTCTTCGCCTCTGGCGGGGGCATTATCTCATCAGGGTCGTGTGCCTGAATGCGCTCGACCAACAGGCTTTTGTCAGGAGCCCCGGGAGATACGACCGAAAACCCGTCCAAACTTGAAAACAAACCTTGTTTTGTATCCAGTCGCAGGTCGGCTTTGCGTTGAGCCTTGTCTGGCCCGTGACAAGCGATGCAATGCTTGGAAAGGATGGGTAGAATGTCCTTGTTGAAGTGTATCTCATCAGAGGAAGCCCAGTTCTTTAATCCCGAGGCATTCAATGCGAATAAACTTAAGACAAGTAATAAATTCTTTGGCAGACTCTTCATTTTAAGCATTATGGATGGAATCTTATTGATCGTGGCTTTTCGATGCGTCGCACGATTATCATATTATTTTGAGAACAAGCCGACTCAGGGTTTAGGTCCCACCAATTCGATCAGATTTCCGTCAGGATCACGAACAATGGTCAGATAAATACCTTTTGCCAGGGAAGCAGGCAGCTCCTGAGAACCTCGCGCGATGGGCTTGATGCCAGCTTTCTCCAATCGTTGGAGAGCCTTGGCGGTATCCTTGACTTTAACGGTCAGGTAGCTGAAACCTTGTTGTGAGTGAATGAAGCTATTATCCGTTTTCTTGCTTCTCACACCCTCGACATGCATCAGTTTAAGGCGTGTTGCTTCAGCTCCTTCTCCTAGCACGAGTACCTTGATATTTAGCTTTTTGCCATTGGTCAATCCGACTCGGGAGGCAAAATCAGCAGGAACTGAAAATCCAGGTAACTCTCTAAAACCAATAGCTTTGGTATAAAATTCAACAGCCTTATCGACATCACTGACGACACATCCCATGTCAATGGTCGCTGAAGCGAAGGCATTGTCCTCCGCTTGAAGATTAGACGTTACCAAAGTTGAGATTCCGATGAGGCATAACAAGAGGCCAGTGTATGATTTAACTCTATTTAACATAAGCTTGATTCGGATAAATAATTGATTTTTGGATTACTTTTTTAACATAAGCACGGTGTCAGATCGCGTCAATATCTGTTCACCACAGGTAAGCAAAGCGACGCCTACTCCTGAATGATTCAATTAAGCGAAATCAACAAGCAGGAAAAAGATGGAAGCCTGATTACGTCAGTTACCCCATACTCAGCACTCATTGCTCTCCGGCAAATGGAGGATGCTCAAATTTAGGAACAACTTGAGTTACTCTGGGGTCGTTGACATCGTGAAGGGTTCCCATTAGTTGTTCGTGAAGGCGCCCTTTGACAACCGCGTAATCTGGAGAGGATGCAAGGTTATGAATTTGGTCTGGATCTTTGTTCACATCATAAAGCTCAGCAAAAGGCCGCTTGCCAAAAGCTATCTCATAGTGCCATTTCCATTTCGGATCATGCTCTCTGGCAAACAGCCATGCCTTGGTCGGGCTTGCATCAAAATCAGGAAATGTGACAAACGTGTTGTTGATGATTTTATCCAATGATGGACGTTGCTCGAAATCCAGATGAAAGGGATCTCCCATAGGCCATCGCTCAGGTTTGAAATTTATGATGTACAGATAACTGGAAGTTCGAAGTGCTCTCTGCGGATAGGGAATCTGTCCTTTCCTTGCCTTGGCGACATGACGTTCTCGACCCGTGATAACCCAATTTCGCTCTGGGTTCACCCAGCCCGATTGATTGGACTCAAGGATGGATACAAAACTGCGACCAGTCATGACCTCGGGTATTGGCTCGTGCGCGGCTTCCAGAAATGTGGGGGCAAGATCCATCAGATTAATGAAATCTTCCACCACGCGCCCCTCGTTTTGACCTCCCCAACGAACAGCCAAAGGAACACCGACTCCAAAATCGTAAAGACTGCACTTTCCGTTGGGGAAACCAGGTGCACCATGGTCTCCACTGACAACCACTAACGTGTTATCCAGTTCCCCCATTTCTTCCAGTTGCTCAAGCATGAGACCCAGGGCCGCATCAAAAGCCTGAATCTCTCCAAAATAATCAGCCATATCCTGTCTCACTTCATGCACATCTGGCAGGAATGCAGGCATTTTGCCCTTCAATTTATCGGGATCTATACCCCAGAGTTCCTTTCCTGACCCCTTGATCCACTTGCGATGCACTAATGTGGGACCAAACCAATAGCAAAAAGGTTGATCCTCCGGCCTATCTTCAAGAAAATCATTAAAATTCCCCATGACTTCATCATAAAGAACCTCTTTGGCCATTTCGATGGATTTGCCGTTGCTCACCATTTTGGTAACATTTTGGGAGAATTGATTGAATTTGGTTCCAGCTCCTTGATAACCAAATTTCCCAGCTCCATAAGGAGCATCCACAGGAGAGCCCGGAGTCCAGACTTTGTAAGTCTCACCAATATGGTAACCAGCCTTTTTGAGTATTAAGGGATAGGAGGGGATGTTGGAATCCCAACGCGCTCCTTGCAGGATGGCACCTAATCCGGTACGAAAGAAATACTGGCCAGATAGCAGTGAACTCCGGCAGGGAGTGCAGGACGGGGCAGTCACAAAGGCGTTTTTGAAAAGCACGCCCTCTCCAGCTACCCGATCAAAGTGAGGAGTATGAATAACATCATTCATCGTTCCCGGACCGTCGGCATCTGCATACGCACTGGCATATCTTCCCCAGTCATCCGCAAACGCAAAAAGGATGTTAGGACGTTTCCTTGATTCAGCAGCATCACCAGAGACGCAGCAAATCAACAAGACACTCAACACTGAAGCGACATGTAAGACACGGAGTGACGGCTTGTGATGGTTTAGCATGCTTAGATGAAATCACAATGCTCTTTCAAATCAAGAAATTGTCACAAGAATCACCAGAGCACACATCAATAAAAAGCTTTTCAAAAACAATGATAAAGAATGGCAAGGAATAAAATATCCCCTCAACAATCAGTGTGCACGTGTCCAAGCCAACTGAGCTTTGAGCTGGTCTAGAGCTCGCTCCCAGGCATGAAGCGGCAATGCATCAGAGTGTATTTCATTGGCCTCTATTGTCGCTTTACGGATTTGATCTGCCCAGGCGTCAATGCGTGCATCTGCTTGCTCAACAGACAGAGGGCCTGCCAATAATTGAGTTCTGAACTCGGAATATTCTTTGTCAAATTTGCTCCAGCCTCGAGTTAATTTATCACAAGCTGCTGAACGCTGCGGAATGTTGAATGGGCCATGGTTGAAGGGGTCACAATCTGCCCTTACCTTACCCCATTCATCCGCAATTTGAGTAACTGGATTTTTGTCACCTTTGATGTTCTGGAAGGAAACATCCATGTCCCAGGGTATCAGATGAAATTTCTGTTCAACAGGATCTTCATACCAATAATAATTATGGTTGAAACTGTTCGATCCATCGCTGTACCAGTGAAAAGGCCCATCATCATTTTTGATAGCACGATCCACCACTGCAAATGCCATGATTTCTGAAATATCCATTCGATTGGAAATTACATCAGATAATGCAGATTCAGAGACGTTGGCAATCTCGCTTCCAAATGCAAGCATGTTGTCCACATTAGGATCTTCATCCTCGTTGGTTTTCAATTGATTGAGGTAGGCAGAAGGATCATGCGTTTGCCCGCTGGAATTGATCGGCCAGATTTCTTTATACAAATTGCCCTTGCCATTTTCAAAATGGTAACGCGCAAAACGACCGTCAATTTGCTCAGTCAAGGCATAAAGCCCGTAAAACTTCCCATTAATTACCAATCGTGCATGCACAGAGCGAGGGGCAGGAACACCCATTTCTCTGAACAGCCAATAGCCCAGACGATCCCGCATTTGCGACGGATCCAAATTCTGGGAATGGAACTGAAGTTTTTTGAGTCCATAAAACAGCGCATCTGAACCATTCCAATTAAGCTTCACCTTCATGGAAAGCTTGGTTCGGGTTTTATGGCCGCTTGGCATGAAAGGATTCATGCCCGAGGTCCCTCCCACCCAGGCTCCCACAGAACCTTTGTATCTTATCCCTACGGGACTGATTGTCTCGCCCTCGAACGTCAAACTTCCTTCCACGTATTCTTCCGCAGTCGGGTCAGCATCCAGCGCGGCCAGAGCTGCGTCAGGAAGGTTCAGTTCGAAGGTGTGCAAACGATCCTGATCGAAAATGTAATCTGATTGCGTGCTGAGGTATTTTTCGTTGCCTGAAGGCACCTTCGTTTCAACCTCATATTCGGGTAGGAATGAAGATGGAGCCGAAGCTGCAGCTCTCTCGGTGTGCGCCTGAAGCAACGCGAGAACGATCGGTCTGTTTTTTTGAATGCGTTCGTAATCAAGACTCACGCCAACAGGTTGCAGCATCGTCCCCACAAAATCATAAATAGGTTTTGCTTGAACCCACGGTATTTGAACCGACATGAGAGCTGTTGAACCTGTATTATTTTGAATGGTGGCATCTGCGCCTTTTTGAAGGAGAGCTCTGACCATCTCCGGATAAGCAAAAAAAGCAGCATTGATAAGGGCCGTTGAACCATCATTGCTCCGTGCATCGAGTTTAACGCCATTTTCAATCAAAAGTTGTCCAACTTCCCGCTGGCCAAAAAGGATGGCATTCATCAATGGAGTGTTTCCACTTGTGGAATCCGGTTCGTCAAGGTTCGAGCCCGCGTCGATATGCTGCCTGACGCTCGCAATCTCACCGGTAGCAACAGCCGAATGAATATCAATCTCGGGAGGGTGCGTAGCTTTCTGGCCGCAACCTGCAAGAAGGAGGGTCATCAAGAAAAAAAGAATGGAACATTTTTTGGGGACGTTCTTCATGTTTTCAATATTTTTGATGCTGCCACGCCTTGGCGCGAATGCACATGTCGATTAGATGAAGTCAGACAAAAACTTTTAGACAAGTTAAAACTGACTCGCTAATCATGGCAATGTGCCATGACCTCATGAAAGAACAGATGGTGCTAAATTGCACAAGGAAGCTTTCATGTGACTGGGACCCGATGAATGTGTTGTTTGGGAGTTCTAATAAACACCCGCATTACATGCCTGCCAAAGTTTTGTCGATAAGGATGTTGCTGCCGTCATTGCACTGCATGAATCACTCCAGTTCGTGTGAGCTTATCTCTCTCGATCAAAACTCGGCAGGTTCAGGCGTTGACATTCTCGCTAGCAGCCAGCAGATCTACAAAACCCCATGAGAACCGGCTGTGTTTTGCAAAACAACCGCCTTCTTTGCTCGAGGATTTGATACGCGGCCGGAATGCAATGTGTTGCAGCGGATTCCGTACAAAAATCAGTGTTTTGAGTTTTGTCGCGAATTTACTGTTGGTCTTTGAACCCCACCAAACTGAGTTTGAGATCACGAGCGGGGGCTGTCTGCTTCTCAAAGTCAGTGATTGAATTGATGATATCTGGGTCAATGTAGACGGTGGAGCTTGCATCAATCACCAACTGAGTTCCATTGGGAACTTCGTGAAGCGTTTTCATCAAAGAAGCTCGATTGAGGAAGCTAACGCGATTGACAAGTTCGATTTTGAGAATATCTCCATCACTTCCCTTTTCCACTACACGACGAGCAGGGAGCTTGAGGCTGGCCGGGAGGATAAAAAATATGGCGACGCCCATACCAACCAGAAGACCTATCAGGAGATCGGTTAAGACAATGGCAATGATTGTGATAACAAATGGAACAAATTGATTTCTTCCACTTTTCCACATCTGTTTGAAAAGAGGTATGCCGGCAAGTTTGAAGCCAGTAACAATAAGAATGGCGGCCAAGGTAGCAAGAGGTATTGTGTTGAGCAAGGCTGGGAAAAACATGACGGTTGTTAGCAAGAAAACGCCATGGATGAAACAGGATATCCGTGTCTGCCCACCCGTTGCAATGTTTACAGAGCTACGGACGATGACCGAAGTGAGAGGAAGCCCCCCCAACAGCCCGGAGATAATATTTCCCGAACCTTGGGCCAATAACTCCCTGTTGGGGGGAGAGACTCTTTTTTCAGGGTCAAGTTTATCGACTGCCTCCAGATTGAGAAGGGTTTCCAGCGTTGCGACGATGGCAATGGTGATGGCTGCAATAAAGACACCCGAACTGAACATGACGGAAAAGTCAGGTTTCGGAAGCGTCCCAAGAAAATCCTTCGCATTGCCAGTGCCGGGCACCTGCACGAGATGAGAAACGCCTATTTCCATGTATTGACCCATGGGCCGTAGGACAAATGTGAGTATGGTGCCCAGAACAACAACGACAAGCGGTGCAGGTAGGGGAATTTTCTTCAGGGCAGTCCTGTCCCACATGATCAGAAGCGCCAGCGAAATCAATCCAACAACAGCAGCGCCGGGGTGAATATGAAATGTGGTTGCAATGATCTCGCTAAAAGTATTTTTACCGTCCTGCTGTTGGAAAGCCATGTCACCAAACCAATCGGGATCGTGACCAAATAAATGGGGTATTTGTTTAAGTATGAGAATAATACCAATAGCCGCCAGAAGCCCCTTGATCACACTGGAAGGGAAAAATGCTGCCAACGAACCTGCTTTGCTCAACCCCATCAACAATTGAAACACACCTGCGAGAATCACCGCACAGAGAAAAGCTTCGAACGACCCCAGTTTGTCGATCTGGACCAGAACGATCGCGGTTAAGCCAGCAGCAGGACCACTGACGCTGGTGTGCGATCCACTGATCCAAGCGACAAAGAGCCCTCCAACGAGTCCGGCTATGATACCGCTGATCAAGGGTGCGCCAGAAGCCAGAGCAATACCCAGGCAGAGCGGAAGAGCGACTAGAAAGACAACAAGTCCCGCAGAGAAGTCTTTGGGGAACGCCTTTTTGTAATCTATCTGTTTCATGTTGTGGTACTATCCTTCGTTCAGAATACTTTGACTATTACGAATATTCAATTATAAATATAGAAATTAACTAAGTATTGAGCTTTCCATGGAATTTTTAAATTATCACCATTTAAGGTATTTCTGGGCAGTAGCAAGCGAGGGTGGACTTACTCAGGCTTCCAAAAAACTCAACGTCTCGCAACCCACCATCTGCACTCAAGTCCAGTCGCTAGAGGATTTCCTTGGTGCTAAACTGTTTCGCAGGAACGGTCGCAAACTAGTGCTTACGGAAACCGGTCACAAAGTTTACAGCTATGCTGAGGAAATTTTTTCCTTGGGGTCGGATTTATTGAACACCGTAAGGCAAAGACCAACATCACATCCATTGCGTTTTTCCATTGGAATTGTGGATTCAGTACCCAAGCTGGTAAGCTATAAAATACTGAAACCAGTCTTTCAAATTCCTACACCTGTAAAAGTGTCTTGCTCTGAAGGAAAAGTGATCGATTTACTTTCGATGCTTGCCGCTTATCGCATTGATATCGTGCTTTCTGATGAACCCGCACCAAGCTCCACAAATTTCAAAGTATTCAATCATCGTTTGGGGGATTGCGGCATCGTTTTCTGTGCTGCCCCTCAACTGGCGAACAAATTAAAGCAAGATTTCCCTCAATCTCTCGATGGGGCTCCTGCCCTTTTGCCCTCTGAAAACACCGATCTCAGACGATCCCTTGAAAAATGGTTTCAGGAGATCAATATACGGCCTCATCTAATTGCTGAATTTGACGATGCTGCTCTCATGAAAGTGGCCGCAGAAGACGGTCTTGGGTTTTTCCCTTTGGCTAATGTTGCAGCAGCTGAGGCAGTTCAGAAATACGGGGTCAAGATCATTGGAGAGTCAAATGCATGCCTCCAGCACTTTTATCTGAGCAGCGCCGAGCGCCACCTCGACCATCCAGCAGTAATGACACTCATCGAAAATGCTGAAGCGTCGCTGTTTGGAGAATCACGCCACAAAAAACCTCAGGCCACCCAGAATGCAAAATCAGTTTCGACTTGCAAAACATCAAAAAATGCGACGCGGGCTCATTCGGTTTGACCAACGTTAAGCGGCGCATCGCTAGACTGCAGGAATAAACGTAAATCCCCGGCCGTTTGCCCTATCAACAGGTCTGATAGGCCATCATCATTCCAGTCTGTGGCGAGGACCTCCGATTGCTCACCGAACACTCGAATACCACTTTCTTCTGCAGTTAGAGCTTTAAAAGCCATACCTCCATTACCTAGCAATATGAGCCCCAGCCCCGCATCCAAACGAGACATTTCAGGCTGCAAAGACTGAAGATTCTGCCCCATGAAAATATCGGCGTGGCCGTCTCCATTAAAGTCACTGACAGCGAGCGATATGGTAGAAGTTTGCTGAGCTTCAGCAGGAAGAGGTTCCCATTGAAAAAGACCTTTCTCATTCCAGAAAACCCCCGTTTCAAGAGTATTGATTTCAAGCCAGTCACCTAGTGTGGAAATCCCTTGAAAAAGTTCATCAACATGGGTCTTGGACATCCCAATGTACGTTCGATAACGCTCTCTCACAAAGGGAAATGCATTCCCCAATGCAATAAGATCCCTGAATGGCACCCACTGCTCGGATTCAGGCTCATAATAACTTTCAACAAGATCATAGCTTCCATTGTTATCCAGATCACCGTGATACATTCGAATAGAATGATGGATATGCCGCTGGTAATCTGTGTTCCTACCCCAGTTTCCCGCAAGCACATCCAGATCGCCATCGCCATCCAGATCTGCCACTTCCAATGCTGTCCAAAGCCCCTTTCTTGAGGCTAAACCTACTGCTTCTGTTTTCTCGGAAAAGGTTCCGCTTATATTTTCCCATAATCGCAAGTTGCCCCATTCACAGGCAACGATGAGATCCTGATCACCATCACCATCCCAATCCAATGATTTCGCGTCGGTTACCAAGCCCATATCAAACCACAAACGACTTTGTTCCAGATGCAGCTTGTAGTGACCACTATCATTTTCATAAAGCCTTGAAATAGAGGGTTCAGGATACCTCCCAGGGTTCATTCGTCCCCCTACAAAAAGATCCAGATCACCATCTTTATCATGATCGATAAGTTCCAAACAACCGGGAAGGGCGCTTTGCCCGGGCAACGTTTGAACCAGATCAAAGCGTTCCCCCTCCTTCTGATAAATGAGGACGCTTGGCTGGGATCGTGTTGCCTTCAGTCCATTCTGAAATGCGGTGGTCATATTACTGATGGATATTGCCAATCGCATTTTCCTGTTAATCCCCTTCCAGAAGACCAGATCTGTCTGATCCCCCACAGCAGAACCTTCCAATTTCAATGATTGTGCTCCCATGGTGACGGTCGCAGGGTGAGCTTGACCTTGGCCCATCGCCAGATCTTCAAGACCGTCACCGTTCAAATCCCCTACCGCGAACGAAGGGCCCCAACGATCAAGGTATCTTGGCAATAGTGGCTGCAAGGCCATGGCTCCCTGCATAGGAGATTCCATGTGCTTTTTACTGAACAGTGAGACACTAGCTTCCTCAAACAAGGGAAGACCTTTAACGAGCTTGAGCGCAGGGGGCTTTGGGGATCCTTTCACCTTGGGTTGCAGCAGGGTGTATGCTTTGTTTGGCCGGATGTTTTCAATTTGACTGCATTGCCCTCCCGGCCAATCAATCTCCAATCGCATAGCTCCTGTCTCTTCAGGTGTTGCGAAAACCACAAGGTTTTCATCCGAAGATAAATATCGTCCACCAGAAGAAACGACACGCGTTTGAATAAAGGGACGAAGGGGATTTGTCGTCACGAGTCGTAATCGCGCCCCTATCGCGTGAGGGTTTGCCGAGCCACCACGCAATCGCACGCTGATTCTTTGACCTGTCGCGTTGTTTCGATAAATACTTGGAGATCGCTGAAGATTGTTCAGCACCACATCCAAATCACCATCACGATCCAAATCAGCAAGGCAAATCCCTTGAGAAATGCCTATCTCATCAAATCCCCATGACTTGCTCATGTCTTCAAAGGTCAGATCACCTTTGTTACGAAAAACCAAATTGGATGTCTCCAGGGCGGGATACATTAAGAGGGTTTTGGGGATCCGGCTTTTGGGAGCCGAACGCATGGCCATCATGGCTGCAATGGTCGCATCCCCGTCCAGCAAATCATGATTATTTCCATTGGCCACCAATACATCATCCCATCCATCAAGATCCACATCCATGAACACAGTCCCCCAGCTCCATTCGGTGGCATCCAGACCCGCCATTCGAGCAATCTCAGCATAAGACCCATCTCCCCGATTTAAAAATAAGGTGTTCCGCTGTGTTTGTGGTCGATCCAGCCCCATGGCTATGGATGGCTCCTGAATTCCTGTCTCATAGTTGGCGCGCTGTGTCTGCCGTTTGGAATGCTGTTGACTCAACATCTCGACAATGAAAAAGTCATCGTGGCCATCGCGATTGATATCCGCCACATCTGCTGCCATCGAAGACCAACTCGACTGACGCATGGCCTGATTTGAAAGCTGCTGAAAAAAGCCGTCCCCCTGATTCATCCAGATTTGATCCGCACCATGTGCAAAGTCATTGCAAACTAGTAGGTCCGGAAGTCTATCTCCATTGAGATCACGGAATAGCACAGACAGTCCCCAGTAGCGGGGAGTCTTATCCAAAATTTGCCCTTTATCATCGCGAAAGCGTCCGCCTGACCATGTTTGGTGCTGGAATGTACCGTCTCCGTTGTTGAGGTAAAATCTATCAGGTTCACCCACTTCCGTAATGCCGGGCTTTCTAGCCGGCCCGTGATCGATTGCAAGGAACCGATCCTCTGGCAGCGCGTGAGGACGATTACCCCTCTGAACGACTCGAGGAGTCACTCCCGGCGGTAGATCCTTCCAGGTATTTTCACGGTAATGGGCCACATAGAGATCCAGGTCGCCATCTTGATCAGCATCCGCCATAGCCATTGACATCGCACCACCTGTGCGCGCAAGGCCGCTTTCACCATGCTCGATGAAATTGGCCGAACCATCGTTGATAAATAGGCGCGTTCCCGTCCCGATACCATTTACCAACAAATCAAGATCACCGTCTCCTTCCACATCTGCAAACAGGGACCCAGTGGAGGATTGATCTGCACAATCGGCGCCCCCGACAAGATCCAGCTCCTGAAATGTCCAATCACCATTGTTCAAGTGCAGATGATTGGGTCCCTGAATCGTTGCAAAGTAGAGGTCACAATGACCGTCTCCATTGACATCCCCGGCGGCCACGCCAGACCCATTTTCCAGTATTCTGTTCTGCTCGGCCGCTGAAGATGATAAATGGTTGCGCCATGAAATCCCCACTGCCTGCGGGGGAATGCGAGTAAATCCAGAGCTGAAGTCAGAGGAGGCGTCGTTGGCAGGGAAAGCCCTTACCGTATATTCAGTCTGCTGTATGTAATCCGCTGAATGAATCACCGCAGTCAAGCCAAGCCACAGAAAACAAACCTTGCTGCAGCAGGCCTTGCTTTGAAGCCTGCAAGCTGCCATTTGCTTTTGTGAAAACTTGTTCATTAAAAAGAATCTCTCAAATGGACTTTAAACTGGCAAACAGGAAGTCTCATGAGTCTGAAATGGTCTCCCAACCGGAGCGACTGACTGAAGACTTGATTCAGAGCATATTTGCCACACCAATAAACACTCAACTTAACTTCGCAATAGCTCAAACCTCTTTTAACAGCAATTTTTTATTGTTTTAAAATAATCTTTTATTGTTTTTATTGTTTTTTGAGTGAACTTATTGTCATGGCAATTGAATTCAAACTGGATGTTGTGATGGCTGACCGTAAAGTAAAGCTGAAAGATCTAGCTGAACAAGTCGGAATTACACTCGCAAACCTTTCGAATTTGAAGTGCGGAAAAGCAAAGGCAATCAGGATCAGCACACTGGAATCAATTTGTAATCACCTTGAATGTCAGCCAGGGGATATTTTGAAATTCGACCCCAGTGTCAAACCGGTGATCGAACATCAGTTCAGCGCCACCAGTATCGACTTGCCTGTTGATTTTTTGGATTGAGGTATACCAAGGAAGCAATGGTCCGGAAGCTCGGTGTGCGCAGGGAAAACAGCTGGATTGCTGATTATTTCGAAAACATAAAGGTTTCAGGGGAATCTAAGGAACCTGGACGATTTGAAATCCCGGGGCGCTTATTCCTGAGCGCGCTTCTTCTTGAGCCAATCCCGATGCACACGAGCTACCTGCCCCATGTAGCCATTGCTCTTGTAATGCTGGGCCGCTCTACTCATAAAGGAATAGGCTTTTTCACCACTGCCCTTGGACTCATGATACAAACCAAGGTAAAGATGAGCATAGAAACTTTGGCGGATGCGCAACCCACCAATTGCAGTGCCTTGGTGAGCTGCCTTGAGGACGTTTTCTTCATCACCGGTTCCTTTAAACAATTGATAAACCTGCATCATGGGAACGCGTGAATCTCCATCAATGGGGATCAATGCCGCTCTTGCAGCTTCAAAACTGTCCATCCCAGCGATGCATAAAAAGTGCCATACCGCATTCTCTACATCATGACTATTAACTGTTTGGTGAGATTCAAACAACTCTCTTCCTTCCTTGTATTGCCCTGTGTAGTAATAAGCGATGCCTAACTGCCAAAGGTGCGGTTTCTGATCGGGCAAGAGTTCTGCAAACTTTTCAAAATCAGCAACACATTTGCGAAATTCCCCCAGATTGAAATATTCAACAGCGCGACGGAAATAAGACTCGGGCTTGGCGGGCTCTAACTCAACTGATTTGGAGAAGTCTGCAGCGGCTGCTGCATAATGACGATCATATTGGTAAACATAGCCACGAGCGAGATAGGATGGCGCATGCTTGGGGTCTTCTGCGATCGCTTTGGTAAAAAGTTCTTTTGCTTCCTCAATTTTTCCTGCTGTGTAGGCACTCTTGCCACGCTCATAAAACCTCAATGCGCTCGCTGTGTCCGCCTGCACAGTCACCAGCAGTGTTAAGTGCAAAAAAGCAGTGCAAACGTTCATTTTTACATATGCACCAGATGAGGTCAAAGGCTTCAAAATCATCAGACAACCAATAAGACCCTTTCCATTAGGGTCAAATCAATTTTTACAATGTATTTTGATTCGATTCAAATCCCTCTCGTTTGAGCTTCGGTAGCTACCTTGTGTTTAATTTGTCTGACGGATCAATGGCTGAACGTATTTAAATCATTCGTTCAGCCCGTAAGAGCATAGATTCATCCGATGAGGCTGATCTTTATGGGGTATGCATAGCACGGAAGCAATTCCCGAGGAACTCGAATTCCCGGGCAAACCGCGCATCAGGAATATGCTGATGAATAATCATGGCTTCCTGAAACCCTGTTTTGGTCAAAATAAGTGACATGTAATCCGTTACCCGAAGGGTCAATGTAGATCGTATTTTAGCTTTATGCTTATGTGTTACAGTAACTTAGGACGCAATGTATCTCGCGTGTTTGATTTTAGCTGTCGACAAAATAAGAGACTTAATCCAGGACATAAAAAGAACATTCATGAAGCTCCAGCTACAGTGAGATCCGTAAAGGATATCCCTCATTGCCTTAGGTTGTAGAACAAACTGCCTGACCAAGGAAGCGCTGAAATTCGCAAAACAAATCGGCAGGAAACGGCACACACCGCGATGCCAAGCAGAGACCGGCCGCCTCCTTAATGTGCATCAATGACTTGCCTGAAAGCCCCAAGCCCAGCTTCCTTGTTATTCTTTGTGATGATCTTGAATATGGGAACCAAGTTGAAAAAAGGCATTCGCTCTAATGGCGTTATTTCAATGCGTTCGGAAAAACAAAAGTAGAGATGCGCTCTGGCAATTGGAAAATCACACGGTCCGCAAAGCTGACACACTATGAACTTTGTTATTTTACCACAAATATCTCGGAGTACAAAGATCTCTCGGCTCGTCAGCCGGCAAGAATGGATTCACTGTCGAGCCAACCAGTCAGGCTGTGGAATGGCACTCAGCAAGAGGCACCTGTCTGGCAAGAGTGATTTTCGGGGCAGGTTTTTTTTGCAGGCTTTTGATGCTGGCAATTCGATCAATTGACTGGTGATCAAGTCGGTTTTCGAAACCGCCTTCAACCATCCGTAACATTACTGACCATACAAACCACATCGACTGGTTAAACCTTTGCATTCCATGGAAAGGATTCTAGTATGATCTGATGAGATACCTGGCATATATTACAGCAGTATTTATGTTCCTGTCTGGGGTGTCGAATGCGTTTAATTCACTGCTTGCTGCAACACTTAAAGTTGATTTCAACCAAAGCCCCAAAACTCCTCCGGCTTGGGAGGCGCTTAGCGAAGAGGACAACGACCTCGGCCGGCCTTGGTCCAAAAGATTTTCAAACGGCTTCTCCGTAGAGGTTCTTCCGGTAGGAGGCGTTTATCTCGATAGCCGAGACCGCACCATTTCAATTGAGGGTGGCCTCGCCCCACAAATGTGGCAGGACTTCCTTTTTGCGAATGGAAGTGTTGATCGCAATCAAGGTTTGGATTTCCGGATTACGGGACTCATTGCCAGCGCCACTTATCCCGTCAGGGTTTGGAGTTTTGATTCTGGAAGTCGTTTATCAAGGGTCTCTACATGGAACCAACAAACATATTCCTTTGATGGTCGTTCCCCCCCTCCAAAGTCACTTTCACAGAACATGATTTTATTGAATGTGGTCGCGGATGCCAATGGTGTGGCAATCGTCAAAGCGAGAGTGGGGACACCTCCCGGGCCAGCCCACAATGTTTTTATCAATGGTCTTGAAATTGGTAACCCCATTCACCTACCCGAAGGCTCAAATTTGATCCTGCTGAGTTCCTCGATCGCTTACCAAAACGATCCTCCAGACACTCAGCTCGGCTCATTTTCCATGCTGGGCTCAATACCTGATCAAACATTCGCGTATGAATTCATCTCGGCAGGTAAGAAAAACGACAACGAATTTTTTAAGATCGTGGACGATCAATTATTCACGGCAAAACAACTGACGGGAATTCCAGCAGGCACCTTGCTTATGTTGCATGTCCGATCAACGGATGAAAACCTGCAGGTCGTTGAAACCGGATTCCAGGTAAGGGTCGTCCGCGATGATACTGCGCGATCCCCCATCCTCATCAACGAATTCATGGCAAACAATGAGGGCATCCATTTGGACGGGGATGGCAAGGCGGTGGACTGGATCGAAATACACAATACTCGGAATGAAACTGTTAATCTGAGAGGCTACAGTTTAACAGATGATTCGAATATACCGAACAAATGGATGTTCCCCCCCATCCACATTCCAGCTGGAGGATATCTGGTTGTTTATGGTGGGGCGCCTGTAGTTGATGGGATCACTCTGAGCAATTACCAGGATGCTGGTGGTCATTTTCATTTCAATTTCAATCTCAAAGATTCAGGGGAATTTCTTGCTATTGTAAATCCGGAAGGCCACAGGTTAGAGTCAGTGATTGAACCGCATTACCCTTCTCAGTTCGCTGATATTTCCTATGGACTGAACCGGAACGGTGAGAGGAACTATTTTATATACCCTTCACCAGGAAAGAATAATGGTAATGGGTATGAGGGTATCCTGAAGGAACCTCTATTTTCAGAAAAAAGGGGATTCTATGACGCCCCCATTGAGGTAAGTATTTCGACAGAGGAAGAGCAAACCTCCGTCCGGTACACCCTTGATGGAAGTCAGCCCACAGTTTATCACGGACAGCTCTATGAGAAGCCCATCCCCATCACAACGACGACGACCTTACGAGCGATGGCATTTCGTGAGGGGTGGCGCTCAAGCAAGGTCATGACACATTCTTATGTTTTCGTGAATGATGTTGCCAGGCAACCTGCCAACCCCTCAGGCTGGCCTGACAACTGGGGTGCAAACAGTGAAGTCAACAGAAACGATGGATCAAGAAATGGCATTGTCCCCGCCGATTATGAAATGGATCCAAGAGTCGTGGAAAACACGTTACCTGGCTATGGCATTCGAGATGCTTTACTGGATATCCCATCCGTTTCAATCGTCATGTCTCAAGACGATTTCATCCGGCCCGGTTCAGGGATTTATGCCATGCCGCAGACTCGCATTGAAAAGCCTTGTTCCATTGAATATTTGCTACCGGATGGCTCCAGTGGATTTCAGGAAAATTGCAAGATAGAAGTCCATGGTAACTCAAGCAGACGTCCCTGGCGCATGCAGAAGCATTCCCTTCGTATCACGTTCACATCAGATCAAGGCGCGGCACGATTGAATTACCCATTGTTTCCTGAATCCCCAGTCAGCAATTTCAACAAACTGGTTTTGCGTGCATGCTTCACCGACAGTTGGGGATTGGTCAGTTGGGGAAGTTCACGGTATCGCCCCAACGACTCCCAATACATCCGCGATGTTTGGATGAAAAAATCCCTACAAGCCATGGGGCAAACATCGTCTCATGGAAATTTCGTACATCTTTATGTAAACGGACTCTACTTTGGCCTTCATAACCTGACAGAACGTCTCGAAGATGATTTCTTTTCCAATCACCTCGGCGGCGATGAACAGGATTGGGAAATCAATGAAGATTTCTCAAGTCCAGGTAGGAGGTGGAGTCAAATGATGCAAATAGACGCATCCACTCCCGAAGGTTTTGCGGAAATTCAATCGTTTGTGGATATGGAAAATTTTGCGGACTACATGCTGCTCCATTTTTATGCTGACTCCGAAGATTGGCCGCACCACAACGGGTATGCGGCAGCCAACACCAATTCAGGAGACGGAAGGTTTCGTTTTTTTGTCTGGGATCAGGAAATTGTCCTGGATAAATTTACTTGGAATCGTTACGACCGTTCCGAAGGAGTCGGCGCATTGTTCCAAAAATTACGGCGCAATTCAGCGTTCAGGCTGCTTTTCGCAGATCAAGCACACAAGCATTTATCTCCTGGCGGTGCGCTGAGCCTGAACCAAAGCCAGCAACGCTACCTGAATCTGGCAAACCAAATCGACAAAGCCATTGTGGCAGAATCCGCACGCTGGGGGGATACTCAGGCAAGCACACCTTATGGGAATCGTGTAAAACAACCAAACCCGCTGACGAACGTAAACCACGATCACTATCCGCCTGCTCCCAATGCTCCTGACATCTTTTTTACCCGGGAAGATTCGTGGATAGCTGAAAGAGATAACATCTTGAATCACTATCTACCCACATTACACGATCCCAATAGCCGCTTTGCCATCTTGAGTGAATTGCGAATCGAAGGCTTGTACCCGCATGCGCCTGCACCTGAGTTTTCGATTAATCCCGGGCACATTGTTTCAGGAACACCAATAGAGCTGCAGAGCAAAGGCGGCATCATCTATTATACCTTGGACGGAACCGATCCCAGACAAGAGGAAAGGATCCTTCAGACAATCCTTCTCAACGACGGGGCCGCGGCAAGCGCAATCATCCCCGAGAACGCTGCTTTCAAGAGGGATTGGATTAAGCCTGCATTCAGTGAGGGGCGAGGCTGGAAACGGGGGTTTACGGGAATCGGCTACGAGACGTCGCCCTCTGATTACAAGGGTTTTATCGGTTTAAATGTTGCAGAAATGCGCAACCTGAATAGCAGTGTTTACATTCGTGTCTCTTTCAGCGTGGCAAATGAAATGAAATTGGATGATGTGATGGAGCTCAGGCTGGACATGCGGTATGACGATGGATTCATCGCCTATTTAAATGGAAACCGAGTCGCTCAAGCAAATGCCCCCGTCATCTCTCCCGATTGGAATTCAACAGCACGCACAACCAACCCTGACAGTGCCGCAAGCATCTTCCAATCCTTTGACATCACTTCATACAAGCATTTGCTCGTAAAAGGCAAAAATCTACTGGCTATCCATGGACTCAACGGTTCAATCAACAGCAGTGATTTATTGATCACCCCAAGACTCGTCGCTTCGAGCCCTGATAATTCACGACAAAACACCAATGCCATGGAGTATACAGGAGCAATCGCCTTGTCCCAGTCTGCTCTACTCAAAGCCAGAACACTGCACAAGGGCGAATGGTCGGCATTGAACGAGGCCTATTATATTCTGGAATCACCCGCAGCTCATGAGAATTTGGTTATCTCGGAAATCATGTATCACCCATCCGACTCCGAAATTTTGGAATTCGTTGAGCTGTTGAACATCTCGGACCAAACACTTTCCCTCTCGGGCGTGCATTTCAATTCTGGTGTTGAATTCGAGTTTGAACAAGGTGCCACGCTGCCCCCGGGTATGCGAACTCTCATCGCACGATCGGCAAGTGAACTCACAACCACGGTATCAGGCATCAATATCGCCGGAGAATTCCAGAACGGCACTCGATTGGCAAATAATGGGGAAGTGGTGGAATTAGTCGCACTTGATGGATCCATGATACAAATATTAAATTATGATGACAAATCACCTTGGCCAATAAAAGCTGACGGCAAGGGTCCCAGCCTTGTTCTTGTCAATCCAAGGACGAACCCCGACCCCAATGATCCAGCAAATTGGAGGCTCAGCAAATTCCACGGAGGCAGTCCCGGTAAAGCAGAGCCTCGCGGTTTCACTGGAGAACCAAGTGAAGATCATGACGCTGACGGACTACCGGCAATCGCTGAGTATTATTTTGGCACAAGCGACCTCGACCCAAGCGATAGAACCCAGGCGCTCACTATTTCTATTGAATCATTCAATGACGCAGAGATTCCTGGCAATTACCTCACCATTTCATTGCTTCATCAAACAGCGGCGCAAGATGTGAAAGCCATTATTGAATTTTCAGAGGACTTAATCCTCTGGTCAGGTGAGCCCAGTCGAGTCATCAGTATTTCCGAAACCCCGGTGCGAGAAGGACTCGAGCGCCTCATATTCCGCAGTGTTTTTCCTTTGCGTACGTTGGACCATGAGTTTGTCCGCTTGCGCTTTCAGTGAAACGCCACGTAAGACTGTTCTTGATGTGGAAACCTTTCACGCTTGCTCGAGTATATGGAGGCTGATAGTTTCTTGCATCAATCACCTGAACTATTAAACGTCATGCAAATGAGATCCTTTATCGCTGTATTAACCGTCATTTTATTGGGAATTATGAGTTTTACCAACAACACAGACGCCGCTGGCAAATCCAACCAACGAGGTAATCTGGTTCACATGGTTTCTTTTAAATTCAAGGAATCTGTTACGAAAGAAGATATTAAAAAGGTAGAAACTGCCTTTGCTGGTTTACAAAAAAAGATCCCTCAAATCTTGTCTTATGAAACAGGCACCAACAATAGCCCTGAAGGGTTGGATAAGGGATTCACTCATGGATTTGTGCTGACATTTCATTCGGGGCAGGACCGGGATGACTACCTCATCCACCCTCATCATAAGGATTTCGGCAAACTAGTTGGTCCATTACTGGAAGATGTTTTTGTTGTGGATTTTTGGAACGGGCAATAGCAGCAACACAAAATCATCGCTCATTGCCTGACGTCTTCACTGGTCCAGCATCACAATCCTCAAATGGCAAAGCCTTCCTACCTGACAGCGCCTCGCAAATCGGCAAATTTGCCAAAAGGCATTCCGTACATCGTTGGCAATGAGGCAGCTGAACGGTTCAGTTATTACGGGATGCGAACGATTCTGGTCATTTTCATGACGCAGTACCTAAAAAATGCTCACGGAGAATTGTCCCCCATGACCGATGCGGAGGCCAAGGTATGGTACCACGACTTCATGGCCTGGGCGTATTTTTTCCCAATCCTTGGTGCCATTTTATCCGATGCGTTTCTCGGCAAGTACCGAACGATTATCGGTCTCTCAATCGTCTATTGTCTGGGGCATCTTGCATTGGCTTTGGATGAGACAAGAACCGGTTTAACGGTTGGTCTGAGTTTGATAGCAATTGGGGCGGGGGGAATCAAACCTTGCGTGACGGCGCATGTGGGTGATCAGTTTGGAGCTTCCAATAATCACCTGTTGAGCAAAGTTTTCGGCTGGTTTTATTGGTCCATTAATTTCGGTGCTTTTATTTCAACGCTCCTGACTCCTTACTTACTCAATCAATATGGGCCTCACTGGGCCTTTGGGATTCCCGGTATTTTAATGTTCCTGGCAACCATTGTCTTTTGGTTGGGAAGACGGCAATTTGTCCACATCCCCGCGGGAGGAAAAACCTTTTTCAAAGAAACGTTCAGTCCCGAAGGCCTTCGAGCCATGGGTAAGCTGGTGGGATTATACGTCTTCATTATCATCTTTTGGTCGGTTTACGAACAAAACGGTTCAGCCTGGGTCCTGCAGGCCAAAAAGATGGATTTGAACTGGGCAGGTGTCGAATGGTTACCCAGCCAGATTCAGGCAATCAATCCGATCCTGGTGCTGATTTACATTCCTTTGTTCACATACGTCCTTTATCCTGCAGTCAACAAGATCTTCACATTGAATCCACTCAGGAAAATCGGAATAGGCATGTTTTTGACAGTGCCGGCCGTACTCGTGATTGCCTGGATTGAAAGTCAATTGATTGCAGGTAAAACCCCCACCATCGCCTGGCAACTTCTGGCCTATGTCTTTATGACGGCAGCGGAAGTCATGATTTATCAAACAGGTTTGGAACTCTCCTACACACAATCTCCAAACAGCATGAAATCAATCATTATGTCTTTTTACCTTCTAACCATATCTGCCGGTAACAAGTTGACGAGTTACGTCAATCAATTCATTCAGAATGAAGACGGCTCAACCAAGCTTGGAGGAGTCTCTTACCATTTGTTTTTTGCAGGTCTCATATTGGCAACTACGCTGCTTTACATGATCTACGCCCGCTTTTACAAAGAGCAAACCTATATGCAACAAGAAGCGAACACCGCATAAAATTTGAATTTTCTACCTGACATGTATGAAACTGCAAAAAATATTTGCATTTACCGCTGAACAAGGAATTTTACAACGAACCTATGAAAGTTATGTATCAAATGAACAGAATCACACGCAAATGCTTCCTGACCCTGAGTGTCTTGGGATTGCTTTCCATCAATCATATGAGTGCCGACCATCACAATGAAAAGAATGCCCTGAGTTTCAAAATGAAGAGCATCCAGGACAAGGATGTTGATTTGAAAAATTACAAAGGAAAGGTTGTCCTCATGGTAAATGTAGCAAGCAAGTGCGGCTACACTCCCCAGTATGACGGACTCCAGAAATTGCACAGTCAGTTCAAGGATGATGGATTCTCGGTAATCGGTTTTCCGTGTAATAATTTCGGAGCACAGGAGCCGGGCACTCATACTGAAATCCTCAGTTTCTGCAAAGAAAACTATGGAGTCACTTTTCCAATGATGGGCAAAATTGATGTCAAAGGTGAAAAACAATCCCCTCTGTATAAATATCTGACTACCCACCCTGATCACGGCGGAGATGTGAGGTGGAATTTCGAAAAGTTCCTGGTTGATAAAAAAGGTCAGGTAATCGGACATTACAAATCCGGCGTTTCACCAAGTGACCCAAAGCTCAAGGCTGCGATAGAAAAAGCGCTGAAGGATAGCTAAAGCTGTTATTCACTCCATGAAAAAGCGTCGACTGGGCAAGAGTGGACTTGTCGTTTCGGAAATTTGTATGGGCACCATGACTTTTGGTGACCAGACAGACGAATCGATGGCTCATCTGATCATGGATACCGCACTTGATCATGGAGTGAACTTTTTTGACGTAGCCGAGATGTACCCGGTGCCACCCAAAGCTGAAACTTTTGGTGTAACCGAAGAAATCGTGGGGCGCTGGGCGAAGGGTAAGCCCAGGGAATCCATCATCCTTGCAACAAAAATCACGGGAGCCGGCCACGGCTGGTTCATACCGCCCGTCAGGCACGGCATGACTACGTTGGATCGTCATCAAATTATCCGTGCGGTGGAAGGCAGTTTAAATCGCCTCCAGACAGATTATATCGATTTGTATCAAACACACTGGCCTGATCACGGCATGCCTCACGATGAAACGCTGGCAGCCATGACTGAGCTGAAACAGGCAGGCAAAATCAGAGTATTGGGCTGCAGCAATGAAACGTGCTGGGGCGTGATGAAGAGTCTTTGGACATCTGAACTCTCGGGTCTGGAGCGCGTGGAAACGGTGCAGAACAATTTCAGCTTGATTAATCGGCGTTGCGAGAGTGAGCTGGCTCAAGTTTGCCGCAGGGAACAGGTCAGTCTGCTACCATACTCACCCCTTGCAGGTGGAGTGCTTTGTGGAAAATATAATAATGGCGCATTTCCAGAAGGAGCTCGTTTCTCCCATTATATGATTCATGGCCAGGAGAGGCAGAAAAACATGGCTCGCCGTTTCGTCAATGAGCGCACGCTTGCAGTAGTCGACCGAGTCCAGACAATAGCTCGGGACGCGGGCATGAATCCGGTCACCCTCGCAACAGCATGGACCAAACAGCATGATTACGTCGCTTCCACCATCATCGGTGCTTCACACGTAGACCAGCTCGAGGATACAATGAGGGCTGGTGGTGTCATTTTGGATGAGGAAACCATGGCCAAGATCGAACAGATCGAATCAGATATTCCAAACCCAATGCCTGAAGATGGATTGAGACGCTTGTAATAGGAAATAAAGCGAAAACAGAGTGAGAGCACTTGTCCCGATCACCCTATTGGGTTGTTACTTTTTACCGTATATTTCCTCGGGAGATTTGAGCATGGGTTCAGTAATTTTGGGGTTAGCACCATCTTGATCAATTGAAGTGAAAAAACAAGATCGATAACCCTCGTGACAAGCAGCTCCGTCTTGCTCTACCTGGACGAGTAAGGTATCCCCATCGCAATCGTAGGCAATGTCCTTCACGTTTTGGGTGTGCCCACTGGATTCACCTTTCATCCAGAACTTTTGACGAGAACGACTCCAGAAATGGGTCTTGCCCGTCTGCACTGTCTTCTCAAGCGCGGATTCATTCATCCAGGCCATCATCAATACTCGACCGTTGAAAGCATCCTGCACAATGGCGGGAATGAGGCCATCGCTGTTAAATTTGAGGTTTTTGACAAATTCCATGATTCAAAAATAATGATTCAGAAGGGCTTTCGTGCCCCGCCCTGTCTAATGAATCCGGTCATCACCACCCAGGTCAAGCAGCAATGGCAAGATCTATGTCATTCCTGGAATGAAAATGTCGCTGGATTACTCTCTCTGGAGGAGTTATATCATACACAACACACGCCTCATTTTGGAATAAAACCTGCAAGTAACTTATCGGTGCAACAATATTCGCAGATCAGGGAATCAGCAAGGATGGGCTTTCGATTTATGGCTAGTTCAGCTGTTGTTTGGGTGCTGACGGCCTCCATGTGGCTTGATCACTCCTGGGCCAAGGAGCCTCCGGACACTACTGCAGAGTGGGTGAGTTTCGTCATTTCAACGACAGAGGGCAAAAAAGAGATCCAGACACGACCTCATCAATTGCTCGTCTGCCTCGCGTCCCCCCCTGTTGAGTGGGCGTTGACAAAATCAAAACCAAGCTACATTAAAAATTGGAACTACCTCCTTCCAAGGCAACATCGGCAATTCCGCCCAAAATCTGCCTACCGCAGAACCAAACCGTCTTTGGATCAATGGATTATTATTGAATTAAATTCAGAAATAAGTCTGAAAAACGCACTCAAGGAGATCCGGAAGGATTCGAGTGTTCTGAATGCAGAACCCAACTACCAGGTGATGTTGGCTCAGCAGCGACCCGATGAACGCATACCGAATGATTTTTACTTTGATCGTTCCTGGGGATTGAACAACACCGGACAATTTGAGGGCACGGAAGATGCAGACATTGATTTACCGGAAGCATGGAGCCTGGGGGTCGGAAGTCGAGACGTGCGTGTCGCAATCATCGACACCGGAATCGATTTTTTTCATCCTGATATCAAAGAAAACCTGTGGATCAATCTTAAGGAAATACCAGGCAACGGTTTGGACGACGACGACAATGGTTACATTGACGATGTCCATGGTTTTGATTTTGTTTCTGATGATGGCGATCCGTTCGACGATCAAGGACACGGAACCCATGTAGCAGGAATCGTAGGTGCCGTTGCCAATAACCGCAGGGGAACCGCAGGTATCTGCCAGGAAGTCAGCTTGATAGCGATCAAATCATTTGGGGTCTCGGGCAGTGCCGATGTCGCCACAGTGGTCAAATCCATGCGATATGCCATTGATCATGGCACGGATATCATCAATGCCAGCTGGGGGGTGGATATACGAAGTGAGCTGATGCGCACCGCCGTCGAGGAAGCGGCTGAAGCAGATGTGCTCTTTGTAGCGGCGGGGGGCAACAGACAGAGCGAACAACTTTTTTACCCTGCTGCCTTTGAGAACACGATAGGAGTCGGAGCCACGGATAAAAATGATCAACGCAGTCGCTTTTCCAATTACGGTTCATTCATTGATCTGGCGGCGCCGGGCCAGACTATTTTCTCCACTTTGCCGGACAATCGATTTGGCTTTCTGAGCGGTACATCCATGGCTGCCCCTCATGTCAGTGGCGCTGCCGCACTTGCCCTGTCACGCTATCCTGACTGGAGCGCTCAGGACTTGACACGCATGCTTTTGAATGCGGTTGATCCCATTCAGCCGAATAAACCCATGGGATCAGGCAGGCTGAATGTCTGGAAGGCTCAACAAGTTGTGGCAAGATTACCACGAGGAAAATTCAACCTTTCTGAAAAAGTAGGGGCCCTGATTGATTTTGAAGGATCCGCCGATGGGGAAAATTTCTCCCACTACGATCTAAGCGTTGGTCAAGGAGCTTCGCCTGTAGATTGGCTGCTTCTTCACCACTCAGACACCCCCGTCACAGAATCATATTTACTCACTGGTTTCAATACAGAATCCCTGGAGGAAGGGTCCTACACTTTCAGGCTGCGGGTTGCTGATACATTTAATCAAACGAACACAGTCAAGCAGACCGTGGAGGTTTCCAATGTGGAAATCTCTTCACCTAGAAACAATGACGTTCTCAAAGCTGGCAAAATAATTCCAATTATTGGCAGTGTATTCGGAAGATCAAGAACCTACAAGTTAGAGCATGGGCCTGGCACATCGCCATCAGAGTGGACTGCAGCAGGAATACAATTGACCCCACAGGATGAAACGCTTCCTTTTCAGGATACTTTGGGCATCTGGGATACAAGCACACTGGCCCCTAATATGCTTTATTCTCTCAGGTTAACTGCGACAGATTCGACGGGTAATGTAAGCACGGAGACAGTCATTGCGATTCATTTGGAAAACGCTATGAAACCCAACTTCCCGATCCACCAATCTATCGGCAAAGAGTTTTCACCTGATGATTGGCATTCGGTTGTAACAGAAGATCTGGATCGAGATGGGGATGATGAAATCATTGTGGTGGAAGCAGGCGATCTGCTGGGCTCTCCAACTTTCTTACACGTTTACAACCATGATGGAAGCCTGGCATGGAAGCATGAATTAGGAGATTCCGTACCCTTTCATGATTTACCTCTGACGGGGGATTTGGATGGGGATGGCTTCATTGAAATTTTCACCGAGGGAGGAACAGGAGGTTTTTTGATGGGATTTCGCCACGATGGAACATTGCTGACCGGCGGGTGGCCGGTCAAGACCTCTTCGAGATCTTTAGGTAAATCCATGGCCGATTTGGATGGAGATGGAAGCATGGAAATCATCGCGCTGACCCACGAAAGTTCCATTGGAAGTTTCACTTCCAACCGAAAGCTCATGGTGATCGAATCTGACGGAACTATCCCCATCGCTTGGAATCTTCAAACCTGCAATAGTGATCTGGATACCATGGAATTGCTGCCTGCGATTGGTAACTTGGACCAAGATTCAGATTTGGAGATCGTGAGTGTCACTGGTTGTAATTCCATAGGCATTTTCGATATCAAGCAACCCGGCGCAGCAAAGACGAACGCGTATATTAACTCGGGCAAACTCATTACTTCCCCAATTATCGGTGATCTGGATCAGGATGGCGTGAGTGAAATTATCATTGCAGGCAATGGAACCGAAGACAGCGTGCAAGGGGGGATTCATGTTTTCAATATTTTCGGTGAGGAACTCTCGGGATTTCCGGCTTTGGTGGATGAACACTTTGACAGTTCTCCGGCACTGGCAGATCTCGATGGTGATGGAGACCTTGAGATCATCGCCTCAAGCCATCGTTCAAACCTCATCCATGCCATCCATCATCACGGTTTCCCTATGGATGGATGGCCCGTAGGACGGGTGATGGACGGTCTCCTCAGAGCAACACCACTGATAGCAGATGTTGATGGTGACGCACAACTGGACGTGCTACTCCCAAGCTATGGTTTCACTTTTTCATTGATTCAGGAAGGCGACAGAAGAAGAACAAGTGGACTGAAAGCATGGAATATTTCGGGAGATCCTGTCTATTTCAGGACAGCCTCTGGTAATGACAGGCTGTGGATGGAACTACCTGGCGGCAACCTCCTCAAGATTGGCCCTTTGACGCTCACCGACCTGGATGGCGATGGGTTCCTGGATGTCGTCGGTTCTACTGCCATTGATCTTGAATATTCTTCGGAGGCTCCGCTTGTCAGTATAAAGGACAGGCGAAGTATTTATGCCTGGTCTCTCGATGCTCCATACCGCGAAGACCTTCTTCCCTGGGCCACATATCAAAAAGACGCTCAACGTTCAGGACGTTTTGGGAAAACCATCCTGATCAATCAACCCCCAATAATCCGCCCTATTCTGAGTCAAACTGTTGCTCAGGGTTCTGTTTTTTTCCCCATCAATCTTTTGCGGTTTGGATCCGATCCGGATCATGGGAACACGGATCTGACTTGGAGTATCGACGGGGTCACTGATTTACAAGTCACGATTGATGAAAATCAAATTGTATCTATCTCTCCACCGAATGCGCAATGGACAGGAGAGGAGCATTTAATATTTACGCTGAAAGACCCGAGTGGAGCAAAGGCGCAGAAAGGTGCAGCGTTTAAAGTATTAGCAGATTATAGCCCACCTGAAGCGAATCTTGATCTTGCCGAGACAGGGGAGGACACCCCCATCTTGATTTCTGTGTTATCCAATGATCGACACCCTGAAAACCTACCGCTGAAAGTAATTGAATTATCCCCACCTTTGAACGGTCAAGCAAGCCTTACAGATCAAGGCGAGATCAACTACCTCCCCAAAAGCAACCACTTCGGCACGGACACATTACAATATGTGATTATTGATAACGAAGGAGGCATGGACATCGGCGAAGTTCAAGTCGTCATTCATCCGGTCAACGACGCACCTGTTGCAGAAATTGATCGGATCATTTTAACCGAAGATGGCTCTGCTGAATTTGATCCACTGGCAAATGATGCCGATCCAGACGAAGATGAGATCCGGCTTATTGAATGGACTCAACCGATTCACGGTACGATGGAACGCATTGAAACTGGTTTGTTTCGCTACATACCAGAAAAGGATTATTCAGGTTCTGATGGTTTCACTTACGTGATTGAAGATGAGCTGGGTATCCGCAGTGAAGGGCAAAGTGAGTTACTCGTAAAGGGAGTCAATGACGCTCCCCGGGCTATGTCACAAAATTTAACGATGAATAGGAATAGAGAGATCAGTGTCACCTTCACTGCAAATGATCCCGATGGTGATCCGCTCGACTTTGAAATCATCGATGGCCCAAGCAACGGAAGGGTCCTGGCTTTTCCTGCCGTGGCAACATACATCCCTGAATTTGGATTTTCTGGTACGGATCAATTCACCTACCGTGCCAATGATGGCAAGATCGATGGTCCCGTTGCAACCGTGGCATTTTCTGTTCGTGACGAAAACAATCCACCAGACCTTGAAGATGCCCGCATCATTACGGCAGTGAATCAGCCCGTTGAATGGAACATTGAAGCCGGCGATGCAGATGAAGACACCGTTTCATATTCCATTAAAAGTGCTCCCGAAATCGGCTTTTTAACCATTGAAAACAAGTTACTGACCTACAGCCCCAAACTCGATCATGTAGGTACTCTCGAAGCGAGAATTGATGCCACCGATAACCTGGGAGCTACTACGACGGCATTATTTACAATTGAAGTGACAGATGAAAACACACCTCCAATAGCAAAGGATCAAGGCGTAGAGATCTTTGGGAACAAATCCGAATCTTTCGAATTGAGTATCGAAGACCTTGAAAACAACCCTATCTCCGTTGATTATGTACTTATGCCTGAAAATGGCACCTTATCAGGCACCCCCCCCTATCTCACCTATCACCCATTTACGGATTTCTTTGGTTTTGATCGAATTCAATACATCGCCAGTGACGGTGAATTTGAAAGTGATTTAGCAACTGTCGTTATCGAGGTGCAGTATCCAAATCATAAACCCACCGGTAACAACCAGACGATCAGTCTCCAGACAAATAGCCCGAAAAGATTCTCTTTGGATGTGGAAGACGAAGATCACGACGCCCTGCAGCGAGTCGTTCTTGAGGGTCCCGACCATGGAATCATTTCAGGTTTAGGAGACCAGTTGGTCTACACACCCAGCACCAACTTCAGAGGAACGGATGATTTCACCTGGCGAGTATGGGATGGATTTGGATACAGCAATACCGGTAAGGTCTCTATTCACATCACTCAATATGATCCCGACTTCCGCCTGAAGATTGCCTCCATCAACATGATCGCAGACCAACAACTTCATATCGTCATCTCCTCCGAGGCCGGGCGACGCTACACCCTCCAATCATCCACGGATCTGCAAAACTGGATTGATCTGAAATCTCAAGACGCCTTCGAATCCACACTCAGTTTCTTCGATATGGTCAGCTCAGAGAAAACGCAATCATACTACAGAGCAGTGGTGATTCGTTGATGAGAAACCTTGAGGATATTTGTCGATGCAATGAAACGATTTAGGGAAGTACAAAAAAATGGAGCGAGTGAAGAGACTCGAACTCTCGACATCAACCTTGGCAAGGTTGCGCTCTACCAACTGAGCTACACTCGCTCTCGAAATGAGAGATGGTTTTATAAAGTGACTGGTGATTCTTATCAAGTGTGGATTTCACTTTTTTTCTGTTTCTTCCATTTTTATCGCTTATGTGAGAGGGATTCCATAAAATTGAACCCTTATCGCATTGACTTCATGTCATTATGATTACAAGAGAATCAATCAAATTGGAACTGTGTGAGGCGGGACTGATCGCAGTGGTCCGCGCCAGGACTTGCGAGCAGGCCGTCCCTCTCTCTCATGCTTTAATATCGGGCGGGATAAGGGCCATTGAAATTACTTTTTCAACTCCAGACGCACCTGAAGCCATTCGAAATGTCACACGTGATCTCGGTGATGCTGCGATTGTCGGCGCAGGAACCGTTGTTCGTATGGAGCAATGCCATGCTGCATTGGATGCTGGAGCCAGGTTTGTCGTGAGCCCTATCCTGCGCACATCGCTGATAACGCCTGTTCACAACGCCAACAGGGCCATCATGGTGGGTGCTTATTCTCCTACCGAAGCTCAAACTGCCTACGAATCTGGTGCCGATATGGTTAAGATTTTTCCTGCTGACGGACTTGGTCCATCCTACATCAAGGCGTTACGCGCTCCACTGCCTGATTTACCCATCGTACCCACGGGTGGGGTTCGACTTGATACGATAGAACCCTTTTTGAAGGCAGGATGCGTTGCTTTGGGCGTAGGATCATCACTACTGACCAAGTCTATTCTCGATTCTGACGATTGGCCTGCGTTAACGCAACTGGCACGCCAGTTTTCAGATCGACTCAAACAAGTGCGTCAATCTATCTGAACTTTTAAAAAATTCATGTCCTCCATCAATCCAAATCAGTCACCAATTCTGCAGTTGGAATTGCCAGGTATTCCCAAAATCAAGTCTGGGAAAGTTCGGGAAATTTTCGATTTAGGTGATTCCTTTCTTTTTGTCGCAACCGACCGCATCTCAGCATTTGATTGTGTGATGCCAAACGGAATCCCCACCAAGGGGTCCGTGCTCACGCAAATTTCCCATTTCTGGTTTGATCAAATGAAAGGGTTAATTGCCAACCATCGCAAACACACAGCTGAACAAGCTCTTCCAGAGAAGCTCTTACCATGGTCTGAAGAACTCAAGGGACGCAGCATGATCGTCAAAAAAACTGAGCCACTGACCATTGAATGCGTTGTCAGAGGCTACCTGGCCGGATCAGGGTGGAAGGAATACCAGAAAGACCGCACCGTTTGCGGCATCACTCTTCCGGATGGACTGAAGGAATCATCAGAGCTCCCCGAACCTATTTTCACTCCTGCCACAAAGGCAGAGACAGGGCATGATGAAAATATCTCTTTCGAAAAGGCGATCGAGCTCGTAGGTAAAGATACAGCACACCAAGTAAAAAAGATCAGCCTCGAGATTTATCAACGTGCCCGTGCATATGCAAATTCCAGAGGTATCATCATCGCAGATACAAAATTTGAGTTTGGGTATTTTAATGGAGCATTATTGTTGATCGATGAAGTATTGACACCCGATTCCTCCAGATTTTGGCCTGCTGAATCTTATGCACCAGGAAGATCACAGCCCAGTTACGACAAGCAGTTTGTGCGCGATTACCTGGAAGCTCTGGAATGGGATAAGACACCACCTGCTCCGGCTTTACCTGATTTTATTGTCCGAAAGACACAGGAAAAATACATGGATGCCTACAATCGCTTAACTGATGAAAATGTAAGGGTAGGATAGGCATTAAAAAATCAAAATTGGATCTTCATCCCTTTGATTTTTATAATGCGATTTATGCTGTTTGATGATTCCTGAAAGTTAGAAGCGGATTAAATCTCACTTACCTTTTCAGTGAGACAAA